>Ga0318517_10000407_pt1 | contig 9885 bp, 9 predicted proteins | sample GRESIP176b2f21_FD_203661 | JGI IMG/M metagenome (GOLD analysis project Ga0318517, IMG submission 203661) | Tropical soil microbial communities from Luquillo Experimental Forest, Puerto Rico - GRE.SIPMG.176b2f21 | ecosystem: Environmental > Terrestrial > Soil > Tropical forest > Bulk soil | place... | reverse complement strand
ACGCTGACCGAAGGCGAGGATCTGACCTTCGTCGGCGTGCCGAGCTTTGCTCCGGAAATCGTGCGCCGGGTTCGCCTCACCGATGCGATGAAGGCGAAGAAGCTGAAAGAAGCCCTGCAGCAAATGTCGGAAGAGGGCGTCGTGCAGGTGTTTCGTCCGCGCGATGGGGCGCCGGCTCTGGTCGGCGTGGTCGGCCCGCTGCAGCTTGACGTCCTCAAAGCCCGCCTTGATGCCGAATATGCGCTGCCGGTCGAGTTCGAGGTATCGGAATTCCAGTTGGCGCGGTGGATCTCATCCGATGACCGCAAGAAGCTGGACGCCTTCATCGCCGCGAATGCATCCAGCATCGCCGACGACGTCGACGGCGACCCCGTCTTCATGGCGAAGAACGACTTCTATCTAGGTTACACGATGGAACGCGCCGAGGGGATTGCGTTTGCCAACGTCAAGGACGTGAAGAAGAAGGGATAACCTCGCTTCCGAACACGCGCGGTTGTGAACGGGAGCGGGCTTGATGCCGCCCAGCAGGCCCGCCATTCTCTTGATGTGTCGCCTTCGAGGTGATTTTCATGATGCGGCGCGTTCTGTTCGGAATTGTTGTCTCGGCCGCGGTTGCGAGCGCCGACGCCGGGCAGGCCAGGCGGCATCAGATCAATCCCATTCCGTTCTCGCACGATCCCTGCAGTGTGCTTTCCCGAAGACCCTGCACGCCGACCTATTGCAGTCCGCTGCAACACGGGCCTTGCATTCCCGAGATCTTCTATCCCTATGGCGAGAACCTGCAGGTCACCGTTGAGACCGTTCCCAGGAAGGAGGATGAGGCCAAATACCAGAGGCCGGACCACGATCTCGATAACATTGGCGATCTCTTTGCAGAGTTACGCTCCTGCTGGTCGCCGCCGCCGCCGGATGTCGCGCGCGAGGGCATGCAGATGTCGGTGCTCTTCAGCTTCAAGAAGTCCGGTGAGATGATCGGCCCGCCGCGTATGACCTTTGCCACCGCGGGAGTGCCTGCGGATGTCCGCAACACTTACCTCAAGGCGATCAATGCCTCGCTCGATGGCTGCATCCCCTTGAAGTTCACGGACGGTCTCGGTGGCGCGCTGGCGGGACGCCCGATCGCGATACGCTATGTCGACAACCGCGAGCTCGGGAAGTCCTCTGACAAGTAGTCGTTCTCGTTCCGAGGCAATGAGGCCGATGAATTCTGCTCATGGGGTCTCGCGTTCGAAACAGCGCGTGCGTGCCTCCTCACGACGACGTTCTGGATGATGCATTGCCGCGCACGACCCAAAAATGATACGCGTTGAGCCGGAAAGTGGCCCAGCAGGGAGAGGGAAGTGGGACTGGTCGTCATGATTGCGGGCCTGGTGCTGTTTTTCGGGGCTCATACGCTCACCACTCAACGCGACTTGCGCGCGCGCTTTATCGTCTCCCTGGGAGAGGGCGGCTACAAAGCCGCCTACGCTCTGGTGTCACTCGCAGGGCTTGTCCTGATCGTGTGGGGTTTTGCGTATTATCGCGCAACCGGCTGGATCCAGATCTGGTCGCCGCCACGCGCGTTGAAACACGTCAACGTCGCGCTGATGCTGCCTGCCGTAATCCTGGTCGTGGCGGCCTATATCCGTGGCCGGATCTACGCGACGCTGAAACACCCGATGCTGGCCGGTGTCAAGCTTTGGGCGTTCGGGCATCTGCTCGCGAACGGCGATCTCGGCGGCATCATCCTGTTCGGCTCGTTCCTCGCGTGGGCGGTGTACGACCGCATTTCGCTGAAGTATCGTGCTGACCCCGGTGCCCCGCCAATTCCCGTCGGCGGCCCCACCAACGACCTGATCGCGGTTGCGGTCGGGTTCATCGCCTACCTTGCGCTCGCCTTTGCCTTTCACCCGGTGGTGATCGGCGTGCCCGTCATTGGGAACTGAGACATGTCCGTGCAATCTTCCATCAAGCGCAAGACTGCGCCTGACATTCGCGCTCGCAAGGGCAAAGAGCCGATCGTGGTGCTGACTTCCTATCACGCGCATACCGCAGTAGTGGTCGACCGCCATTGCGATGTGATCCTGGTCGGGGATTCGCTCGGCAATGTCATGCACGGCTTCGAGACCACGGTGCCGGTGACGCTCGACATGATGATCCTGCAGGGCCGTGCGGTGATGCGCGCCTCAAGTCAAGCGCTGGTCGTGGTCGACTTGCCCTTCGGCTCGTATGAAGCGTCCAGGGAACAGGCGTTTCAATCGGCGGTGCGGGTCATGAAAGAGACGCAATGCGGCGCGGTCAAGCTCGAGGGCGGCGCGCGGATGGCGGAGACAATTGCCTTTCTGGTTGAGCGCGGCATCCCTGTGATGGGCCATGTCGGCCTGACGCCGCAATCGATCAACGCGCTCGGCTCGTTTCGTGCGCAGGGGCGCGACGACGGAAGCTGGGAGCCGATCGAACGTGATGCCCGTGCCGTGTCGGACGCAGGCGCGTTCGCCGTGGTGATCGAGGCTCTCGCCGAGCCGCTGGCGCGGAAGATCACGGAAACGATCTCCATTCCCACGATCGGCATCGGTGGCAGCGCGGCCTGCGACGGACAGGTCCTCGTGCTGGAGGACATGCTGGGCCTGTCGCCCCGTACGCCCAAATTCGTGCGTCGCTACGCGGACCTTTTACCCGCAATCGAAGCGGCGGTTGAAGGTTATGCACGAGACGTCCGCGCCCGTGCGTTTCCCGGGCCGGAGCATGTCTACGGCATGAAAGCAAAAGGGTAGCGAGATGGACTGGTCGAATTACACGAATCCGGCAATGCGGCTCGAAGCGCGCTTCGGTGATCGTATGGTGCCGGTGTTTTGCGAGCGACCGAACGGCATCTGGGCGATGGTGGAGGCGGCAGTCGCCCGCAACGGAGACGGCGAAGCGCTGATCTGCGGCGCGGCGCGGATGACATGGCGCGAGGTCGCGCAAAAATCCGCGCAGATCGCAGCCGGCCTGCGCGCGAAAGGGCTCAAGCGCGGCGACCGCATCGCGCTCTTGCTCGGCAATCGCCTGGAGTTCGTTCTGGCAATGTTTGCCGCGGCCCATCAGGGCCTGATCACGGTGCTGCTTTCGAATCGGCAGCAGAAGCCCGAGATCGCCTATGTGCTGGAAAATTGCGGCGCAAAGCTCCTGATTCACGAGGCGTCGCTTTCGGACCGTCTGCCCGATGCGCGGGATGTTCCCGATCTCGAGCACCGGATCGCCGTCGACGATGACGCGCGGCTGTCGCGATTTGCCGAGATCGCCGATCGCCCGCCGCTTGCCGCCGCCACGCAAGTCGGTGAAGAGGACACCGCCATGATCCTCTACACCTCGGGCACGACAGGGCGGCCGAAGGGCGCGATGCTCGCGCATTGCAACATGGTCCATTCGGCGATGCTCTACGAAACCTGCATGGGACTGACGCCAAAGGATCGCTCTATTGCAGCCGTGCCGCTCGGCCATGTGACCGGCGTCGTCGTCAACATCATGAGCATGGCGCGCTGCGCCGGCGCGCTGATCATCATGGCCGAGTTCAAGGCGGCCGAATATCTGAAGGTCGCAGCGCGCGAGCGCATCACCTACACGGTGATGGTGCCGGCCATGTACAATCTCTGCCTGCTGCAGCCGGATTTCGACAGTTACGATCTGTCTTCATGGCGGATCGGCGGCTATGGCGGTGCGCCGATGCCGGTCGCAACCATCGAACGTCTCGCTGCCAAAGTCCCAAGCCTGAGGCTGATGAACGCCTATGGCTCGACCGAGACGACGTCGCCCTCGACCCTGATGCCGGGCGATCTGACCGCCTCTTACAGCGACAGCGTCGGACTGCCCTGTCCGGGCGCGCGCATCGTCGTGATGGATGGAGAGGGCCGCGAAGTGCCGCGCGGCGAGATCGGCGAAATCTGGATCGGCGGCGCGCAGGTCATCAAGGGCTATTGGAACAATCCGAAGGCCACCGCCGAAAGCTTTACCGGGGGCTTCTGGCATTCCGGCGATCTCGGTTCGATCGATGCCGACAATTTTGTGCGTGTGTTCGACCGCCAGAAGGACATGATCAATCGCGGCGGCCTGAAGATTTATTCGGCCGAGGTCGAATCCGTGCTCGCCGCCCACGACAGTGTGGTCGAGAGCGCGATCATCGCCAAACCCTGCCCGGTACTCGGCGAGCGCGTTCACGCCGTAGTGGTGACGCGCGACAACGTCACCGCCGAGGTGCTGCGCGCCTGGTGTGCCGCAAGGCTGTCCGACTACAAGGTTCCGGAGACAATGGTTCTGACCGCGGAGCCTTTGCCGCGCAACGCCAATGGCAAGGTGCTGAAGCGGCTGCTCCGCGAGACGCTTGGGGCTGCCTGAGGGCTTGCTCCACGTTTTCCACCGTCCGTCCGGTATGCCCACCAGAGCCTTGATCCCCGCTTACTTTGCCTTGCCAGCGCCATACCGATAGGCTATCGCGGCCGCCATGCTGGCGCTGGATCCGGTCCGCGCCACCTTGGCGGCTGCCCGCCATTCCTGGACATTGGATCCTCCTAAGTGTCTGAATTATTTGACGAAGTTGACGAGGAAGTCCGCCGGGAACAGCTTAAAAAGCTGTGGGAGAGGTACTCTGTCTTCATCGTTGGCGCCGCGCTGTTGGTCATCGCGGCGGTCGGCGGCTGGCGCGGCTATCAATATCTGGAGGCCCAGAAAGCTGCCGAGGCGGGCGCCGCCTTCAACAAGGCCATCGAATTGTCGGAGCAGAACAAGCGCAGCGAGGCAGAGGCGGCCTTTGCCGACCTCGTGGCAAAGGCGCCGAGCGGCTATCGCATGCTGGCGCGGTTCCGTCTCGCGGCCGAGATCGCCAATCGCGATCCCAAGGCCGGTGCAAAAATGTTCGACGATCTGGCGGCTGATGGCTCGATCGGTGCCGAGCAGCAGGAGCTGGCACGGATTCGCGCGGCCGGCGTGCTGCTTGACAGCACGAGCTATCCCGAAATGCTGCGGCGGCTCGAGTCCGAAACCGCGCCGGGCGTAACCTTCCGCCACGTCGCGCGCGAGTTCCTGGCGTTGTCGGCGTTCCGCGCCAACGATGCCACGGCCACGCGGCAATGGCTCGACCAGATTGCACTCGATTCCGAAACACCGCCGAGCCTGCGCTCGCGCGCCGAGGCGCTGCAGGCCCTGCTGCCGCCGGTTGCCAAGAGCTAGAGAAAGAGCTGACCGAGATTACGATATGCGCCGTCCGCAACGTTTGATCGCAGCCGCCGTCCTCATCGCCTTCTCGGGCGTGCTGAGCGGTTGCTCGGGCTGGGATCCGACCGACCTGCTCGACTTTCTCGACACCAAGAAGAAGCTGCCGGGCGATCGCAAGCCGGTCTTCCCGGACGGCGTGCCGGGCCTGGAGCAGGGCGTGCCGAAGGACCTCTACAAGGGGGCTCAACAACAACAGCAGGACCAGCAGGCTACCGCCGTTGCGCCTGCGCAGGCAGCCCCGCCGCCCGATCAGCCGCCGGCGAAACAAGCCAAATCCAAGTCGAAGAGCAAGCAGCCCGCTGCATCGGACACGGCCGCTACCCAGCAGCCTGCCGAGCCGGACGGGGAGGCCGCCGTCGCATCGCAAGAGAACGCAGCGCCGTCGCCCAAGCCGAAGAAGGTCGCGCGCAAGCGCACCACCGCGCCACCGCCCGATCAGTCGGACGCGCCGGCGGCCCAGCCCGCGCAGACCGCCCAACCCGCCCCCCAATCGGCACAACAGCAATCGCCGCCGCCGTTCCCGGCGCCGCTGCCGAGCGGCACCTTTACGCGCTAATTATCTCCCGGCACTGCATTTGACATGCGCAAACCAAGATGCGCTGGAATGATCCATGTCGTTCACCGTCGCCATCATCGGCCGGCCCAATGTCGGCAAATCGACGCTGTTCAACCGCCTGGTCGGACAGAAGCTCGCGCTGGTCGATGACGAACCGGGCGTGACGCGCGACCGCCGGGAGGGTGCGGCCCGGCTCGGCGATCTCGACTTCACCGTGATCGATACTGCGGGCCTCGACGAGGGCGGAAGGGGATCGCTGACGGCGCGGATGCAGGAGCAGACGGAAGCGGCGATCAGGCTCGCCGACGCCCTGATGTTCGTGGTCGACGCACGCGCCGGCCTCACGCCCACCGATCGCGCCTTTGCCGATTTCGCACGCCGGGCCGACAAACCCGTGCTGCTGGTCGCCAACAAGAGTGAGGGCAAGCACGGCGACGCGGGAGCGATGGAGGCCTACGCGCTCGGGCTCGGCGATCCCATCCAGATTTCGGCGGAGCATGGCGAGGGCATGGGCGAACTCTACGACGCCTTGCGTGCGCTGATGCCGGAGCCGCCGGAAGACGCCGAAGCTTCAGAGGCCGACGAGGACGAGGATTCCTCGCGCCCCATCCGCGTCGCCATCGTCGGCCGGCCCAATGCCGGTAAATCGACCCTCATCAACCACCTCATCGGCGAGGAACGTCTCTTGACCAGTCCTGAAGCCGGCACGACCCGCGATTCGATCGCGGTCGATATCGACTGGAAGGGTCACTTCTTTCGCCTGTTCGACACCGCGGGCCTGCGGCGCCGCTCGCGGATCGAGGAGAAGCTGGAAAAACTCTCGGTCGCGGATGCGTTGCGCGCGGTACGCTTTGCCGAGGTCGTCGTGCTGCTGATGGACGCGCAGAACAGATTCGAGGAGCAGGATCTGCGCATCGCCGACCTGATCGAGCGCGAGGGACGGGCACTCGTGATCGCCGTCAACAAATGGGATCTCGTACCGGGCAAGCCTGGGCAGATTTCGGCGCTGCGCGCCGATGCCGACCACTGGTTGCCGCAGGTTGCGGGCGTGCCGATCGTCGCCGTATCCGGTTTGATGGGCGAGGGCATCGACCGCCTGATGCAGGCGATCCTCGACGCCTACGCCATCTGGAACAAGCGCGTGCCGACTTCAGCGCTCAATCGCTGGTTCGAACAGGCGATCGCAGCCAATCCGCCGCCCGCCGTGTCGGGACGGCGTTTGAAGCTGAACTACATCACCCAGACCAAGGCGCGGCCGCCAAGCTTCGTGCTGTTCTGCTCGCGTGCGGATGCGGTACCGCAATCCTACCTGCGCTATCTCACCAACTCGCTTCGCGAGGCGTTCGCGCTTCCGGGCACGCCGGTCAGGATCACGTTGCGCGAGAAGCAAAATCCGTTTGCGCACAAGCGGAAACGTCTGTCGTGAACGACGGCCTCCCGGAGCCCGTAACCACGGCATCGGCGCCCCGTAGCGCCGCCGTCGCCTTCATCTTTGTCACCATCCTGCTCGATACGCTGGCGCTCGGCGTCATCATTCCGATCCTGCCGAAACTGATCGAGAGCTTTGTCTCAAACGACACCGCGAGCGCCGCGCGCGTCTTCGGCCTGTTCGGCACGGCCTGGGCGTTGATGCAATTCATCTTCTCGCCCGTGCTCGGCAGCCTGTCCGACCGGTTCGGGCGGCGCCCTGTGGTTCTGTTGTCGAATTTCGGGCTGTCGGCGGACTACGTGCTGATGGCGCTCGCACCATCGCTGGCCTGGCTCTTCATCGGCCGGCTGATCTCGGGCATCACCTCGGCGAGCATCTCGACTGCTTTCGCCTATATCGCGGACGGGACGCCGCCGGAAAAACGCGCGGAAGTGTTCGGCAGGATCGGGGTGGCGTTCGGTGCCGGTTTCATTCTGGGGCCGGCGCTCGGCGGCCTGCTTGGCGACATCGCGCCGCGGCTGCCGTTCTGGACTGCGGCGGGCTTCAGCCTCGCCAACGGGCTCTATGGCCTCTTCATCTTGCCGGAATCGCTACCGAGGGAACGCCGTGCGGCGTTCCGCTGGAAAAGCGCCAACCCGATCGGCATGTTGCCGCTTTTGCGCTCGAGCCGGACGCTCGCGGGACTTCAGGCCGCGAATTTCTTTGCCCAGCTCGCGCATGTCGTGCTGCCGTCCACCTTCGTGCTGTACGCGTCCTATCGCTATGGCTGGGACGCCAAGACAGTGGGATTGACGCTCGCGATCGTCGGCATCTGCGCGATGATCGTGCAGGGGGTTGCGATCGCGCCGATCGTGCGTCGGTTCGGCGAACGCCGCGCATTGTTGCTTGGTCTTGCTTGCGGTGCAGCCGGCTTTCTGATTTTCGGCGCGGCGCCGACCGGCCCGATCTTCTGCATCGGCATTCCCGTGATGGCGCTGTGGGGTGTGGCGGGTGCTGCGACGCAGGCCTTGATGACGCGATTGGTGGGGCCCGATCAGCAGGGCCAGTTGCAGGGCGCGACCTCGAGCGTTCAAAGCCTGTCGCAACTTCTGGGGCCGTTCCTGTTCACGTTGACGTTTGCGTATTTCATCGGTGAAAGCGCGCCGGCAAAATTGCCGGGCGCGCCGTTTTTGCTCGCGGCGTTGTTGCTGGTGCTGGCGCTCATGATTGCCGCGCGCTTTACATCGCCGGCGAGCAAGGCTCCGATTTGAGCGCGCTCACAGGCCGCGGGCGCCGGCAGCCATCACTTCTTGACCAGCGGGCACTCGCTCGCTTCGAGCGGCTTCGCCGCATCTTCCGGCGAGATGGTCGCGACCAGCTTGTAATAATCCCACGGATATTTTGACTCTTCCGGCTTCTTCACTTCGAACAGGTAAGCCGGAATGATGCGGCGGCCGTCGATCCGCAAGGGACCCTTGCCGAACAGGGGATCGTCGGTCGGGATTTCCTTCATCTTGGCGACGACCTTGGCGCCGTCATGCGGGTTGCTGCCGAGCGCGTCCAGCGCCTTCAGGTAATGCAGGATGCCCGCATAAAGTCCGGCCACCGTCATCGAGGGCATCGTGCCCTTCGGCGACAGCTTGACAAAGCGGTTGGACCAGGCGCGAGTCTGGTCGTTGAGGTCCCAGTAGAACGACTCGGTGAAAGTCAGGCCCTGCGCCGTCTTCAGGCCCAGCCCATGCACGTCGTTGATGAAGAGCAGGAGCGCCGCGAGCTTCTGGCCGCCGGAGACGATCCCGAATTCGGCAGCCTGCTTGATCGCGTTGGTGGTGTCGCCGCCGGCATTGGCAAGGCCGACGATCTTGGCCTTCGACGACTGCGCCTGCAGCAGGAACGACGAGAAGTCCGAGGTGTTGAGCGGATGCTTGACGCCGCCCAGCACCTTGCCGCCGTTGGCAAGCACGACGCCCGCAGTATCGCGCTCGAGCGCGTGGCCGAAGGCATAGTCCGCGGTCAGGAAGAACCAGCTATCGCCGCCCGCCTTGGTCAGCGCCTTGCCGGTGCCGTTGGCAAGCATATAGGTGTCGAAGGTGAACGAAACCGTGTTCGGCGTGCACGCCTTGCCGGTGAGGTCGGCGGTGGCGGCGCCCGAATTGAGATGCACCACGTTCTTCTCGCGCGCCACGTTGCTCACCGCGAGCGCAACGCCGGAATTCGGCGTGTCGACGATGGCATCGACCTTGTCATTGTCGATCCATTGCCGGGAGATGTTGGCGCCGAGGTCCGGCTTGTTCTGGTGGTCGCCGCTCAACACATCGATCTTCCAGCCCTTCGCCGGCAGGCCGGAGTCCTCGACCGCCATCTTGACCGCTGCAACCGAATTGGGACCGCCGATGTCGGCATAGAGGCTCGACATGTCGTTGAGTACACCGATCTTGACGACCTTGTCGTCGGCGAGGACCGACGTCGCAAAGGACAGACCTGCAACGGCAAGAAGTGCGGCGGTACGCCGCGCGGACGCAATATTCATGTGATCCCTCCAATATGACACCGGACGGCTCTCTTGCGCGGAGCCTTTTGCCGGCCTGACGAATTGTGGTTTCCCGATAGCTGTTCTTGCAGGCCGCGGCAATCCAACGAATGCCCTATTTCAGAGCATCCGACGTCAGCTTGAATTTCTGGATGCGCTTGG
>Ga0318517_10000380_pt1 | contig 10115 bp, 9 predicted proteins | sample GRESIP176b2f21_FD_203661 | JGI IMG/M metagenome (GOLD analysis project Ga0318517, IMG submission 203661) | Tropical soil microbial communities from Luquillo Experimental Forest, Puerto Rico - GRE.SIPMG.176b2f21 | ecosystem: Environmental > Terrestrial > Soil > Tropical forest > Bulk soil... | reverse complement strand
ACCCTGGTTGTCAACAAGATCCGCGGCACTTTCAAGTCGGTGGCGGTCAAGGCCCCCGGCTTCGGTGACCGGCGCAAGGCGATGCTGCAGGACATGGCCATCCTCACCGGTGGTCAGGTCATCAGCGAGGAGGTCGGCCTTTCTCTGGAGACCGCCGACGTCAGCCTGCTCGGCAAGGCCCGCAAGGTCGTCATCACCAAGGACGAGACCACCATCGTCGAGGGCGCCGGTGACCCGGACGCCATCGCCGGCCGGGTGGCCCAGATCCGCGCCGAGATCGAGAACAGCGACTCCGACTACGACCGCGAGAAGCTGCAGGAGCGCCTGGCCAAACTGGCCGGCGGTGTTGCGGTGATCAAGGCGGGCGCGGCCACCGAGGTCGAGCTCAAGGAGCGCAAGCACCGCATCGAGGACGCGGTCCGCAATGCCAAGGCGGCCGTCGAGGAGGGCATCGTCGCCGGCGGCGGTGTGGCCCTGCTGCACTCGGCCCCGGCGCTGGACGAGCTGAAGCTCACCGGCGACGAGGCGACCGGCGCCAACATCGTCAAGGTGGCGTTGGAGGCTCCGCTCAAGCAGATCGCCTTCAACTCCGGGCTGGAGCCCGGCGTTGTCGCCGAGAAGGTCCGCAACTCGCCCGCCGGTACCGGCCTGAACGCGGCCACCGGTGAGTACGAGGACCTGCTGAAGGCGGGCGTCGCCGACCCGGTCAAGGTGACCCGTTCGGCGCTGCAGAACGCGGCGTCCCTCGCGGGGCTGTTCCTGACGACCGAGGCCGTCGTGGCCGACAAGCCGGAGAAGGCGGCCGCGCCCGCGGGCGACCCGACCGGCGGCATGGGCGGTATGGACTTCTAAGTCCGCCAACGAAAAAGCCCGGTCCCTCTTGGGACCGGGCTTTTTCGTGTCCCCGCCGAGCCTGCGTACAGGGCGAAAGAACGCGGGAATGCACGCCTTCACCGCAGGCTCGGTGCCTTGACCGCGGGCTCGGCGCTCATCGAGCGCCGCAGAAACACGGCTTAATCCGGTAGCGAGAACACCACACAGTCGTGGAGGCAACCTTTGGCCGCATCGGGGGAGTCGGCGTCGGCTTCGCGGTGCAGCAGTGCGCGGGTGGGCACGACCGCCACGCGGGCGGTCTCGTCGTTCGCCGGATCGTCAGCGGTTACCTCGGCAGTGCCGTCGACGATCAGCGAGTAGCCACCGGGCTGGGGCGGCGGCCACAGCAGGGTGACGTCGCGGCGGTCGGCCAGGTTTTTCCGCGTGTGGCCACCGATGAGCCCGACGTCGAAGATCGCCCCGCGCAACCGCGGCTCGACCGTCACGGTATGCACGCGATAGCCGTCGTCCACGGTGATCAGGTACCCGAACGGGTAGTCGGCGAGCGCGGCGGCGAGCCGCTCGACGTCCACCCTCTTCTTCGTGCGCATGGCTTCGAGGATATGTGAGGGGCGCTAGTCGTCGAGTAGGTCCTCCGGCACCCTGATGCCCGAATTGGGCTCGCCGGGGTCGCGGTCGGCCTTGTTGAAGAAACCCGAGTTAGGTATTGCGGGCTCACGGGTCGGCAGGTTCCGGAGACCCGAGTCGTTGCCGCTCTGGGCGAAGAAGCCGGTCGGGTTGGTTGTCGTAGTTCGCAGGGCCGGAGGTATGGGGGTGGGGCCATTTGCAGCGCTGGCGGCGCCGGCATGCCCGCCGCCCGACCCGAGGCCGCCGGCAAGGCCGCCCCCGTCCGCCGGCCCGGTGGCGGCGCCGGTGGCCATCGCCGGGTTGAGCAAGCCCTGGGGCAGGCCCGCGCCCAAGCCGCCGGTCGTGGCGCCGACGGAGTTGAGGACGCTCGAGCTGAGCGTGGCCGCGCTGACGCCGCCCGTCACGTACGCGCCGGAGCCGAGCATGCCGTTGTCGAAGACGCCGGTGTTGGCGGTGCCGGTGTTGAACAAGCCGGCGTTGAGGGCCCCCGCGTTGGCGAAGCCGGTGTTGGACATGCCGGCGTTTCCGATGCCGAAGTTTCCCGTGCCGGAGTTGAACAATCCGACGTTGTTGGTGCCGGAGTTGAACAACCCGATGTTGCCGGTGCCCGAGTTCAAGCCGCCGAAGCCGAACTGGTTATTGCCGGTCAGCCCGATCCCGAAGTCGTTGTTGCCGGTATTGCCGAAGCCGACGTTGCTATTGCCGAGGTTGCCAAGGCCGATGTTGTTGGTCCCCGAGTTTCCATAGCCCAGATTCTGGCTCCCGCTGGTCCCCGCGCCGGCGTTCGAACTGGGCGCCGTGCCCCCCGTGGCCCCACTGGGCCCCGCGGCTCCCGTGGACTGCGTGGCGCCCGTGCCCCCCGTGGTCCGCGTGGACCCCTTGGACGCCGTGGACCCGCCGGGACCGAGGAGGTTGATACCGAGCCCCTGCAGGACCTGCCGCCAGGGCGCCAATTGTGCAACGGCCGCCGACGCGTCCGCGTGGTAACCGAACATCGCGGCCACGTCCGATGCCCACATCGCTTCGTAAGCGGCCTCGGTGTCCATGATCGCCGGGGCGTTGAGCCCGAACCAGTTCGTCGACGCCAGCGCCCGCACCAGGAAACGATTGGCCGCCACCACCGCGGGCTGCACCGTGGCGGCCACCGCGGCCTCGAACGCGGCCGCGATGGCCGTGGCCTGGCTCGATGCGGCCTCCGCCTGCGCCGCCGCCGCGCTGAGCCAGCTCACATACTGGGTCGAGACGGCCATCATCGCCGCCGCCGACGCGCCCTGCCACGAACCGTTGGCCAGATCCGATGTCACCGCGAAAAATGACGATGCTGACGACGCCAGGTCCTCGGCCAGCCCGTCCCAGGCGGCCGCGGCAGCAAGCAGCGGCGCCGCTCCGGGACCGGCGAAGATTAGTGCCGAATTGATTTCTGGCGGCAACCACGCAAAATGCGGGCTCGTCACTAACCCAACTTAACCGGGAAAGGGGGCCTTCGTGGCGTTATCGGCCAGGTAGCGGGGCGGGCTTGCGGCCGCGGACCAACTTGCCGGGACGGGCGTCGGTGGGAACCCCGTTCTCAGCGATCATTTCGCCGGACACAATCGTTGCGACATACCCGTCCGCGGTCTGGTCCAGGCGTCGCCCGCCGGCGGGGAGGTCATAACTGATGACCGGCTTGTGCAGCCTCAGTGCGGCGTGATCGATGACGTTGAGGTCGGCCTTGTAACCGACGGCGATGCGGCCGCGGTCGCCCAGCCCGGCCACGCGGGCCGGGACCGACGTCAGCTCGCGGACGGCTTCGGGCACCGAGAACCGCCCGGACCTACGGTCGCGGGCCCAGTGCGCCAGGAAGTACGTCGAGTAGCTGGCGTCGCAAATCATTCCGTAATGGGCGCCGCCGTCGCCGAGCCCGAGCACCACGTCGTCGCGGTGCAGCAGCTCGCCGACGGTATCCAGCGAGTTGCCCTGCAGGTTGCTGGTCGCGACCAACAGCATGGCGCGCCCGTCGTCGTCGAGCAGCCGGTCGTAGGCCTCTTCCATCGGGTCCGCCCCGCGGGCCCGCGCCCGAGCGCCGATGCTGGTCGACGGGTCCGGCTCGTAGTCGGGGTTGTCGCCGAGCGGGAAGATCCAGTCCCACATCTGCGCCACGAAGAGGATGGGGTGGCCCTGGCCGGGCTTGTCGGCGAGGATGCGGGCGCGGACCTCGGGCTCCCGCATTTTTGCCACCCGCTCGGCCAGCGGCAGGTGGGCGATCTCGCGGTAGCTGGGGTACAGCACGAACGGGTTGGCGCTCAGCTGCAGGCCGATGATCAGCCCGATCGGACGGGGCAGCAACTGCGCGGTGACATCGCCCCCGGCGGCGTTGGCCTTCTCGATCATGGTGATCGCGTCCGGCCACGTCGGGTCGCCCGCGTTGGCGACGACCAGGGTGAAGGTGACCGGCAGCCCGACCTCCTCGGCGACGTCGAAAACCGTCTGCAGCACGGGCTGGTAGCCGCCGGCCGGAATGTCGGGCACGAACTGAAGCAGGCCGCCGCCGGCGTCCACGACACCTCTGGCGATCTCTTCGATCTCCTCGCGGGCCGCGTCGTAACTCGGGATGGGCGAACCGCTTTCGGTCTTGTGGATCGTCAACCGCGACGACGCGAAGCCCAGCGCGCCCACCTCGATCGCTTCCTTGGCCAGTGCCCGCATCTTCGCGAGGTCTTCGTCGGTGGCCGGCTCGCGGTCGGCGCCGCGCTGACCCATCACGTAGACCCGCAGCGGGGAGTGCGGAAGGTAGGCGGCCACGTCGATGTCGCGCTTGCCCGCCTCCAGCGCGTCCATGTATTCGGGGAAGGTTTCCCAGGTCCACGGCAGGCCGTCCGTCATGACGACGCCGGGAATGTCCTCGACCCCGGCCATGACGTCGACGAGCACGTCGTGGTCCGCTTGGCGGCACGGCGCGAAGCCGACTCCGCAGTTGCCCATCACCACCGTGGTGACGCCGTGCGCCGACGATGGAGTCAGGCGCTCCGACCAGATGGACTGGCCGTCGTAGTGGGTGTGCAGATCGACGAAGCCCGGCGTCACCAGCAGGCCGGAGGCATCGATCTCGCGCTGCGCGGTCGCGCCGTTGATCGCGCCGACCGCCGCTATGGCGCCGTCGCGCACCGCCACGTCGCCGACGTACGGCTCACCCCCCAGCCCGTCGACGATGGTGCCATTGCGGATGATGAGGTCGTAGGTCATCTAAATAATCTACGACCGTCGCGGTGGGTCGTGCCAGGCTCGGGGCCCGTAATGTCGCTGGTATGTCCAGCACCCCCAGCGCAAATGCCGCCGCCCAGGAACTGCTTCGCGACGCGTTCACCCGGTTGATCGAACACGTCGACGAGCTCACCGACGATTTGACCGACGGGGTGTCCGGCTACCGGCCGACCCCGAAGACCAACAGCATCGCCTGGCTGATCTGGCACAGCGCGCGGGTGCAGGACGTTCAGCTGGCCCATGTGGCCGGCGTCGAGCAGGTGTGGACTCGGGACGGGTGGGTGGACCGGTTCGGGCTGGATCTGCCGCGCGACGACACCGGGTACGGGCACGACCCCGACGAGGTGGCGAAGGTGAAGGCACCCGCCGACCTGCTGTCCGGCTACTACCACGCGGTGCACAAGCTGACCCTTGAGTACATCGCCAGCGTGACCGCCGAGGAGCTGTCCCGGATCGTGGACACCAACTGGGACCCGCCCGTGACGGCCAGCGCGCGGTTGGTGAGCATCGTCGACGACTGTGCCCAGCACCTCGGCCAGGCCGCCTACCTGCGGGGCATCTTGCAGTAGGTTTCGAGGCGTGCGATTCGCCGGGACCGTGGTGTCGTGGCTGGTCACCACCGTCGCCTTGGCCGTGGCGATCCCGGCCGTGTGGCTGCAGTTGAACATCGTCAACGAGGGCGGCTACGCCGCGCTGGCACAGAACGCGGCGGGCGACCCCGCCCTGCAGTCGGCCATGACGGCCGAACTCACCACTCGGGCGATGGCGCTCATCGCCGCGCGTGGCGGGGGACGCTACCCCGTCGACAGCTCGCAGGTGCACGACGTCGCCAGCGCGTTCACGGCCGGGCGAGAGTTCCCGCCGCTGTTCGCCCAGGCGAACCGGGCGGCGCACGCCTGGTTGTTCACCGAGCCGCGTCCGGGCCAGAACGACAATCAATGGGTGCTCGACGTGGCCCCGATGCTCAGGGACGCCTCGTTTCAGCAGGTGTTGAGCAGTCACGACGTGACGGTTCCCGCGGACCTGACGGTCCCGGTCACGGTGTCGCTGCCGTCAACGTTCCGGTCGTTGCGGCAGGGAGAGTTGAGCCGGCTAGCCAAGTGGGGTCCCTGGGTGACTATCGGCGCGACAGCCCTGAGCGGTCTCTTCGCGCTGCTGACGCTGGCGGCTGCGCGCCGCCGCGGCAAAGCCCTGACCGGCCTCGGCGTTTCGGCGCTGCTCGTCGGCGCGGCGGGATGGGCGGGCGTCGAGATCGGTGGCCGCTACATCAACGACGCGCTCAATCGCACCACCGGTGACATCCGCCGGATCGCCGAGGTGATGGTCGCGCACGCCGAGGCCGGCCTGCGTCACTGGCTCGACCTGACCCTGGTGGCCGGCGCCGTGCTGGTCGGGTTGGGCGTGCTCGCTGCGGTCGCGGGCGGCCTCCGCAAGAAGGCTTGACCCGTCAGCTCAGGGGCAGTTCGGCGAGTATCGGGCTGGTCGGCTTCGGTGATCCGTTGCCGGGTTCGACGGTGAACGCGAGCTCCGTCGCGGCACCAAGGTTGGTGAGCGTCGCTTTCGTCGACGGCGACACGGCCGCGGTGCCCATCGTCCCCGCCGAGGTCGGTCCGTTAGCCCCGATCAGCCACATCTGATAAACGGTGCCGGGAGACGGGGGCGGCACGTTGTTCATCACCAGCACGCCCGCGTTGCGGTCGCGGGAGAACATCACCGTCGCGGTCCCGTTGGCGAGCGGACGGGAGACGGTCTGCACGTCCGGGGCCGCCAGAACTTGCTCGGCGACCGTTTGCTTCGCCGGCGGACGCATCAGCACCCCGACGCCGAACGCCGCGACCCCCACCACGACCACCGCCGCTGCGGAAGCGAAAACCGCTGTGCGCCTGCTCATTTGGTGCACACCATGAGGTTGCACCGGTTCGATCGGGGCCAGGATCGCCGCCCGCAGACGTGCCGGGGGTTCGGCCGCGGTGGCCGCCGACACGACTGCCATAGTCTCGCGGACGGCGCGGACTTCGTCGTTGAAGGCCGCCGCCACCGCCGGCGGGGCGGCGGCTACCCGCCGGTCGATCTCGGCCCGTTCCGTGTCCGACACGGCGTGCATTGCATACGGCGTGGCCAGCTCGAGCAGCTCGAAATCGGTCGGTTCGGTCATGGCACGTCCAGGCAGTTACGCAGGCCGCGCAGCGCGTCGCGGATGCGCGATTTGATCGTCGACAAATTGGCGGCCAACCGTTGCGACACTTGGCTATACGTCAGCCCCTCGTAGTAGGCCAGCTCGATGCACTGCCGTTGCGCATCGGTCAACGCGTCCAGGCATTCGGTCACCCGGCGGCGCTCGTCACCGGCGATCGCCGAGTCGGCGACGACGTCGCTGGCCGGCTCGGTGCTCGCCGCCCCATAGTGAGACTCCCGCCTGCTGCCGGCCTGCTCGGCGCGCACCCGGTCGACGGCCCGCCGGTGCGCCATCGTAAGCAGCCAGGCCAGGGCGGACCCTTTGGCGGCGTCATATCGCGACGCCGTGCGCCACACCTCGAGATAGACCTCCTGGGTGGTTTCTTCGCCGTAGCCCGGGTCACGCAGTACCCGCGTCACCAGTCCGTACACCCGGGTCTTGGTGAGGTCGTAGACGTCGGCGAAGGCGGCGCTGTCCCCGCTCGCGACCTGGCGCAGCAGGGCATCCAGCTCGTTGCTCATCGATCGGTAGCCTAGCGCCACTCATCGACGCGCCGATCTCGGTGGGCGGGGAAAGAAAAACGCTGTGCGTTGCCGGTATTCGTCGAAGCCGGGGCGGCCGGCCATCAATTTTTCGGTCAGCCGGGCACCGGTCACATACACCAGGAAGTAGGTCATCAGCAGAGGCGAGCCGACCGTGGCCAGGGGCAACCAGCCGTTGATGGTGATCAGCCACAAACCCCACCACACGGCGGCGTCGCCGAAGTAATTCGGGTGGCGCGTCCAGGCCCACAGGCCACGGTCCATCACCACACCTCGATTCGCGGGGTCGGATTTGAAGGTCCGCAGCTGCCAATCACCGACCGCTTCGAAGGTGACACCCAACAGCCACACGGCCAGACCCGCGATCGTGACCGCGGTGAGCGGTTTCGGCGTCGGGCCGGTCACCGCCGACAACTGCAGGGGGAACGAGACGAACCAGGTGATGAAGGCTTGCAGCACAAAGACCTTGCGCACCACTTGGGCTACCGTCGCGTCGCGCAGCAGGGCGGCATAGCGGGGATCCTCCCCCTTACCGGCCGTCTTGCGCTGTATGTGCCAGCTCAGTCGCAGACCCCAGATCGCCACCAACGCCAGCAGCAGCCATCGCCGCGTCGGGTCGCCGTGGCCGAGCGTCGCGGCGACGGCGGCGATGGCCACGAAGCCCAGGCCCCACGCCACGTCGACGACGTTGTAGCGCCCGATCCGCCTGCCGATAGCAAAGGTGACCGAATGCACCACGGCCAGTGCCAAAACCGAAGCGCCGGAAACCTCCAGGAGGTTCATCAGGTTCGTTTCGTTCATTGGCGACCCTCGCGTGCGAATGTCCACTGATACACATCCAGATAACCAGACCGGAATCCGGCCTCTGAATACGCCAGGTACAGCTCCCACATGCGCCCGAACACTTCGTCGAATCCCAAGTGCACCAAGCCGTCTCGTCCCTGCATGAACCGTTCGCGCCAGAGCCGCAGCGTCTCCGCGTAATGCGGTCGCAGCGAGGTCATGTCGAGCGTGCGTAAGCTCGTGTGCCGCTCGATGGTAGCGGAGATCGCCCGGGTGGACGGTAGCAGCCCGCCGGGGAAGATGTACTTCTGGATCCAGGTGTGGGTGTGGCGACTCGCCAGCATCCGGGCGTGGGGCATGGTGATCACCTGGATCGCCACCCGGCCACCCGGCCGCACCAGCTGTTCGAGCATCGCGAAATATCGCGGCCACGCGTGGTATCCGACCGCCTCGATCATCTCGACCGACACCACAGCGTCGTAGCAGCCCTGTATGTCGCGGTAATCGCACAATTCGATCTGCACGCGGTCGGACAGCCCTGCCGCGGCAACCCGAAGCTGCGCCAGCCGCTGCTGTTCGACCGACAGCGTCACCGAGTGGACGTGTGCCCCGCGGGTGGCTGCGCGGATGCACAACTCGCCCCATCCGGTGCCGATCTCGAGAACCCGGTTCCCGCGCTCGACTCCGGCCGCGTCGAGCAGCCGATCGACCTTGCGCCGTTGCGCCGCTGCCAAATCGGACGACTTTGGCGTTTGGGCGGGCAGGCGGCTGAATAGCGCGCATGAGTACGTCATGGTCTCGTCGAGGAACGCAGCGAACAGATCGTTCGACAAGTCGTAGTGCTCGGCGACGTTGCGGCGGGCCCGATCTCGGCTGGCGCTTCGCCACCGAGGCCGGAAGGCCGGGGCGATCGGCCGCAGCCACTGCAGGGTGGCGGGCACCAGATCGGCCATCGACGTGGCAAAGACCGTCAGCACGCCGGTGAGGTCTTTGGACGACCACTCGCCGGCCATATAGGACTCGCCGAAGCCGATCAGCCCGTTCCGGCCAATCCGGCGTGCCAGCGCGTCCGGTTGGTGGATTAACAAAGTTGGCGCCGTCGGGTCCGCCGCGCCGATCACGGTGCCGTCGGGATAGACCAGGCGCACCGGTAGGCGGGCGGCGGCGCGCCGGAGCAACCGGTCGGCGATGAGCGCCGATGCGGCGGCGACGACGCCCGACGGCACCCGCGCCACCGCCGGCCAGCGTTCCGAATCGATTGCGGACGAAGGCTTTCCGATGGCCTCGACGGTCATCGCGGTACCACTGGAACTCGACGTAACCAAAGCTTGATCCCCTGTATCCGAATGCGCGCGGCCACCACCAATGGCGCCAGCGGCGAAATGATTTGCATGATGGCGACTTGTCTCGTGGTTGCCGGGCGTCGCTGCCCGCGCAGGTTTGCGACAAACGCCGGCCGATGATCGCGGTGCAGCGCCACGGTGATGTCGACCTCGCTGTCGGGCCGTGGCGCTTGCACCAGGTAGTAGCCGTCCACCCGATTGAACGGCGAGACATAGAACTCTTTGGCCGTGACGACGGGCAGGTCGGCCGGCGGAAGCAGGTAGGCGTGGCGCTCGCCGTAGGTGTTGTGCACCTCGGCGATCACATGTCGCAGCTCGCCGTCTCGGTCGTGGCACCAGAAGATGCTCAGCGGGTTGAAGACGTACCCGAATACGCGTGCCTGCAGCAGAGCCGTGATGCGGCCGTCGGGGGCGGCCATGCCGCGGTCGTCGAAGAAGGCGCTGAGTCGGTCGCGCAGCGAGCCGTTCGGGGGGTCGGCAAAGCGGTCTGAAAAGTGATCCGAGGCGCGGAATCGCGCGAACGGTCGCAGCCACCGCGGCAGCCGGGGGAGGTCGTCGACGTCGACATAC
>Ga0318517_10000371_pt1 | contig 10155 bp, 10 predicted proteins | sample GRESIP176b2f21_FD_203661 | JGI IMG/M metagenome (GOLD analysis project Ga0318517, IMG submission 203661) | Tropical soil microbial communities from Luquillo Experimental Forest, Puerto Rico - GRE.SIPMG.176b2f21 | ecosystem: Environmental > Terrestrial > Soil > Tropical forest > Bulk soil... | reverse complement strand
TAACCGGCGCCGCGTGTGCACGTCGCCACGGGTGTGATCAGCGTCTGGTTTTCGCACCGCGAGCGGCAGGTCGCGTTCGGCCGTCCCATCCCGCGCAGACCTCCGCGAGGGAACGGCCCGGCGCCGGTTACGGTAATGCCGGAAGTGGCACGAAGCCGCCGCTCTCAGCCGCGAGGCAACCTACTTCTAGAAATTGGCTAACGAACAAACGTGGGAGGGGAGTGAGAATGCCACTTGCCTGACAACGCAGGTGCAAAATGGACCCGCTGAGCCTTCGCTTTTTGCGCATCACATTACATGCTTTCGCTCATACTCTCGGCTCTGTTGGGATCTTTTGTCTGTATTGGAGTTGCGCGGGTGCGCCGGTTGCCGCGCATGCGCTCATCTACTTGGGAAGCGCAACGGCCATCATTCTGAGCTCAGATGGGGCAACGCGGTTAGGGTAAAATCATATTCCGTACATCTCCGCTGGCGACACGACTTTCGAAAACGAAGGGGAGATAAGGGTGCCGCGAGCCCAAGAGCGCATCGAGCGGCATGAAGAATCCCCGCTTCCCGATCATGCGGCGCGTTTCGCCCAGTGGCGTCCTCCTGCTGTGTCTCGATCAGGCGGCGATTGGTCGGCATAATCACGACGATCGTGTAGGGCTAATTTGCGAGCAGGACGACGGCTCCGAGCAGCCAGCGCCACTGGAAAGTGCTGAAAACGGCAACGCCCCCGAAGAACCCTCCGACGATGGTGAGGCTCGCCTGCATCGTGCAGCCCCGCCGATGGGCCAGCTTCCAGAGCGCCCGGCACGGCATGGCAACGGCCACCGCAACGGAGAACAGGAAGCCGGCCGCGGCCAACTCATAGCCGAGGGCGACGAGGTTACCCTCGGGTCGGCCATTGAGCGACGCCCCGAGATTCGGTATTCAAAAAATCTCATGAAGCTGGTTGACGGCCTGTTTCATCTGCCGGCTGAACCCGGGCCGGGTCTGCGCGTCAACAAGGCGGAGTTGGCAAAGCGGCGCGAGCCGATCGCCTGATCCCCAGCCATCGAGGTGTATCATGACGATCGAGGCTCGAGCTGCCGCGGCGCCCTCACACAAGAGGAAGATCTATCAGCATCTCTATGTGCAGGTGCTGTGCGCGATCGCGATCGGCGTCTTGCTCGGATATTTTTATCCGGCGCTAGGCGCCCAGATGAAGCCGCTCGGCGACATGTTCATCCAGGCGATCAAGATGGTGATCGCTCCGATTATCTTCTGCACCGTCGTGCACGGCATCGCCAGCATGAAGGACATGAGGAAAGTCGGTCGTGTCGGCCTGAAAGCGATCGTCTATTTCGAGTCTGTGACGACGCTGGCTCTGGTGGTCGGCCTCGTGATCGCCAATCTGTGGCAGCCCGGTGCCGGCATGAACGTCGATCCCGCTACGATCGATGCAAAATCGATCCAGCAATATGCGGCGAAGGCGCACGAGCAGAGCGCTGTCGACTACCTGATTCATATTATTCCGACCACCGTCGTCGGCGCTTTCGCCGAGGGAGAAATCCTGCAGGTGCTGTTCTTCGCATTGCTGTTTGCCTTCGCCCTGTCGTTTCTCGGCGAACCCGGGAAACCGCTACTTCGCATTATCGATCTGGTCGGGCGTGGGATGTTCGGCGTGGTCGCTATCATCATGAGGGCCGCACCGATCGGCGCTTTTGGCGCTATGGCTTTCACGATCGGCAAATACGGTCTCGGCACATTGCTGTCGCTTGGCCACCTGATGGCGGGCGTCTATGCCACGTGCCTCATTTTCATCTTCATCGTATTGGGCGGCATCGCGCGGCTTTGCGGCTTCAACATTCTCAAATTCATCCGTTACATCAAAGAAGAGCTACTGATCGTCCTTGGCACCTCGTCCTCGGAGTCCGTGCTGCCGCGAATGATCGCGAAGCTCGAAAATTTAGGCTGTGAGGAATCGGTGGTCGGGCTCGTGATCCCCACTGGCTACTCTTTCAACCTCGACGGCACCTGCATCTACCTGACGATGGCGGCCCTGTTTCTAGCGCAGGCGACAAACACCGATCTCACTTTGATGCACCAGCTCGGTATCATTGCCGTCTTGCTTCTGACCTCCAAGGGCGCAGCCGGCGTGACCGGGAGCGGGTTCATTGTCCTTGCTGCGACATTGGCTTCGGTCGGAACGATCCCGGTGGCAAGCATTGCGCTGATCCTTGGCGTCGATCGCTTTATGTCCGAGGCGCGGGCGTTGACCAATCTGATCGGCAACGGTGTGGCGACTGTGGTGGTCGCAAAATGGGAAGGCGCGCTCGACGAGGCGCGTATGATTGCCCACCTCAACAGAGAGACGGTCGAGGAGGCGGACGAGCCGGAGAAGATGCTACCAGCTCCGGAGCCGGTGGGGTCGTAGTGACAGCGCGCGGCACCTGCTCGGATGGACGCGCACGCCACTCCCAGAGTGGGACCCCGCCTAGATGCTTTCTTGCAGTTTCGCCAATTGAGCCGATTAGGCCCGGTTAGAGCCTAGCCGCAGGCTCGACAAGCTCCCTCGCCATTTGCTGAAGCCCGGCGATCATTTCGCCTTCCGTCCGAGCTCTGCCCGACCCCAATAAAGCTATTTCCTCGACGTCGGCATCGCGATAGCGCTTCAGATCGTCAGTCTTGATCGACTCGGTGTAAGGGGACACCGCGAGCTTGACGTCGGAGCGTTTGCGCCCCTTTTGCCCTCAGCAGCGCTTCGATCCGTTTGATCTTCTCGGCTGCCTCGTCAGGCAAGAGGTTGAAGCCGATCCACCCATCGCCGTATTCGGCTACCCGTCGCAATGCCGGATTGCTCTCGCCGCCGAACCACACCGGCACGCCATTGTCGCTGACTGGCTTTGGGTAGCTCAACACATTCGTAAACTTGACGAACTCGCCCTGATGCGAGCTGTTGCGCTCGGTCTAGAGCTTCCGCATGACCTCGATTTACTCGCGCGTACGTTGGCCGTGGCGCTCGAAGGGGACACCCAGAGCCTGGAACTCCTCCGCCAGCCATCCGACACCGACGCCAAGAATGAACCGACCGCCGCTTAGATCAGCAACGGGAAGGGCCGCTTCAAGAATCTGCCGCATTTTGGCCCACCGGCAGGAACAGCGCCTTTCACCCGGACGGAGAGGTGGCGGTAGCCAACGCAGCAAGGTTGGGCAACCACCTACAGGTTCTCTCCAGCGGCCACTCGTCGTGATTTCCTACTGGCTCGATATTCTCGCGATTGTCCGGGTAGCCCAGCTGTGCCATCGAGCTCCCCATAGTCACCCGAGCACGCGGTTTAGGAACGCGTCCATCCTTGCTGTCGCCGAACTCGAGAGATCATTCGGGAACAGCGTGAAACCGTGCGGGCCACCGGGATAGATCGCCAGCTCGGCCTCATTCCCCGCCGCTACCCATCGTGCATGCATGAACAACGTGTCATCGAGCAGGGCGTCCTTGGTCCCGACGGTGAAGAGCGCAGGACACAGGTTTCTCAGATCGGCGTAGAGCGGGGAGATATCCGGTACGCGCCGGTCCGTGATGGTGGGCAGAAACGCGTTATAAAACTGCTGCATGTCGATCGTCCGCAGCACCAGCCGCGTGTTGCCGAACAAACGCTGGCTCGGCGTCATGCTAAGATCGAACGCGCCATAGATGATGTTGGCGCCGCGGAACCCAGTATAGCCGTGACGGTCGCGCGTGCGCAGGATCGTGACGGCAGTCAGGTGCCCGCCTGCTGATTCACCGCCGATGGTAAGTACATCGGTGCCGAACTCTTTCTTTCCGTTTTGAACGAGCCAGGCAACTGCCGCTTCGCAATCATCCGGTCCTGCCGGGTAAGGATGTTCCGGTGCCAACCGATATTCGACGGCGACGATAGCCTGCCCTGTGTTGTCGGCGATCCGCTCCAGCATCGGATCTTGCATGTCGGCGCCGCCAAGCACCCACCCGCCACCATGGAGATGCAGGTAGATCCCCCGCGGCGGGTGGATTGGTGCGATGACCCGCAAGGGGATCTCGTTGCCGTCCCTGCCGGTGATGGTGATGGTTCGCGCTCGATCCGAGAACACGGGTGCGGGGAACGGCCCCGCGCCGCCTCGACGTGCGTCCCGCGAAGCCTGAGCACCCACGATCCACCATTCCGGCTGGCCGGAAAACAACTCGATAATCTGCGCATTCAGGCTCGCGATCTCGGGATCTATCGCCGCGTCATTAAATAGCGCGGGATCGAACGGGCGTCTTTCGGTCATTGGCATCCCTCCTGGCGTCCGCGCCTGCTATTTCGGCAACTAATGCTGCCTGATGTTCGTCGATGATGCGACTACCGTCCCCAAGGGGCAGCCCAATTTTCTGCAGCCTCGCGCGCGCGAGAACGACGGTTTTTGGCGCGTAGGACGGAATTTTTGGCACGCAGGCGCGGCGGATTTTCGCTGGGGTGGCCGACCGTCATAATGTGAGCGTCTCTGCGGTTTCGAGTACAACCTGCGTTTATACCCGACTGCCCTCCATTACTTCGGACGGTCGCCGCGGCCATCAAACAGCGGATTCGATATCCGCTCATCATGCCTTGATTAGCTGAGATAGCACGCGAAAATTCACCAACGCACGGCCGTCCTGCACGCCAAAAAATCCCGCCTCGCGCGCGAGGGTGCAGAAGATATCCAGTGTCGTTGTCGTGACTTGTCCGGCCATTCTCCAGCTCCCGCGAAGAATGAACCGAGCTTGCCCGCTCCCGCGGCGGCGAGGGCGGGCTTACGAGCTCAGTTGAGGCCGTAGAATCCCATGGCGCCGCCGGCCAGGACGCCGTGCTGAGTAGCCGACGAGGTGCCTTTAAGGCGTTCGCGCAGCATGTCGGGCGCGCCAGGGAAGAACCCGTCAGGGTGCGGATAGTCCGTCGCCCACATGATCTTGTGGGGGCCGATGAAGTCCGCGAGTACTCGGAGGCTGGTTTCGACCGGCTCGAACGAAATCCAGCAGTTGCGCTGGAAGAGCTCGCTCGGCCGCGTCTTCAGGCTGGAATCGTTGAAGAACTGATCATCGAAATGGCGGTCCATGCGGTCGAGCCACGGCGCGATCCAGCCGCCGCCGGACTCCAAGAACGCGATTCGGATGTTCGGGTGCCGCTCGCACACCCCGCCCCAGATCACCGCGAGACAGGCCAGCATCATCTCCATCGTATGTGACACGATGTGCCTGGCGGCGCGGCTCTCGAAGCGGTCGATGCCGACCGTCGGCATGCCGCTCGACCCGCCCTCATGGAACCCGATCGCCATGTCGAGGTCCTCGGCCGCGGCCCAGAACGGCTCGTAATCGGGGTGGTCGATCATCTTGTTGTTGTACGGGTTGGGACGCAGGAAGGCGCCCTTGAAGCCGAGCTCCTTTCTTGCGAGGCGCATCTCCTCGATCGCGTGCGGCACCGATTGCATTGGCAGCATCGCCACGCCGAACAGCCGGTCGGGGTAGGGCCTGCAGTAATCGGCAAGCCAGCGGTTATAGGCGCGGCACAGCGCGGCGGAGAGGTCGGGGTCGTGCACGGCGCCTGCAAAGAGCCCCACGCTTGGATAGAGAAAGGCGGCGTCGATGCCGTCGAGATCCATGTCGGGGATGCGCTTGTGCGGGTCGAACCCGCCGGGCCGGCCCTCCTCATATTTCAGCTCGGTCGCTTTGACAGCGCCCTGCCGCGCACCGATGCCGCCAATGCTGCCGAAGCCGCGCTGCGGATCGCCGGCCGCGCGCTCCTCGATGATCAGCCGGCGCTTGCCGTTCTCGTCCTCGACGAGGCGCGGCGCCCGATCGCGGTACTTGGGATCAGTGTAATCGTTCCAGAGGTCGAACGGTTCCAGGATGTGGCCGTCGGCGTCGATGACGTTGTAAACGCGACCCATGACTCGGCTCCTCTCTGGTTAACGATCGAACCAAACGGTCGTTTGGTCACACGTTATGCCGCGCGCCAAAGCCTGTCAATCGACCGGCATTGACATTGCCCCGGCAACCCTTCGGAGGCCACGACAAAGTCCCGTCTGCTCTGCCCGGATCGCGCATCTCTGAGAGCGAGACCGCCGACGTAGCGATTGCGGTAGGGCAGCGCTCTTGACCCGTGCGCCATAGCGCGAAAGGTCGAAAAGTCGGCCTTCCTCCTTCGCGTTGATCATTTCGAGGAGATCGGGCGGCCGCGGCAGGCTTCCGACATGGGTAGTCAAGATCCGCTCGGTGCTTCTCTGCATCCTTTCCTCCCTGGAGAGAGCGGGGCGCAGAGACTAACCTCAGTCGGCCCGAGGGTCGATGGGGGGATGGCATTCGCCCGCTGCTTGGAGGGCACGAGGCCAGGGGCCGGCCGCACGCAACCTCTGCGGTCGAGTCAATTGCGGCCCGCCGCCCCTGAGGACGCCACGGCATCCCGGCGGGGTGCCCGGCCTGCCCGAGGTGGTCACACGCGAAGCCTATTGGCACGAGGTGAGCGGTGCCGGGTTCTGGCCCGGCAACCAGGCTTTCCTCGGGCCGCCTTCTATTCCTATGCCTATCCCGAACCGGCCGGCCTCCGAGAGCGAGCGGCAACGCCGGGCGCCCACCTCGACGCGACGCCCGACGAGTTTATCTTGCCATATGATAGGGTCCGCACGGCGGTAGATCCTGACGCCTGGCTGCTCGATTTTCTGTCGACCATCTGTGCTGCCGCCGCCGCAAACGCAAACGATCGTTCGAGATCGTGGCCGAAGTCCACGGCGAAATGATCGAGGGGCATTGCCCCCTGATGCTCGCCCGCTATACCGAGCGAACCGAGCCGCACCTGCTGCTGAAGTAACTCAAACTGGGCTGCCCGCGCAACCGCCCCCCGAAATGATGGCCGCGCCTGTGCCGCCGACCCCACTGTATTGCCTACCTTTGCGGGTCGGCTCTAACAAACTCAGACTCGCCGAGCCGCCCTATGCCGGTCTGGCGGACTAGGATTTCCGATCGGTGATACCCTCATCCCCTCCGATGCTCGCAGATAGCAAGCCAGCGGTACGTAGCAGCGCCTCCGGCGAGCCATTCTGCGTGGCGTACACGGCTTGCGACAGAGTTTGCCGAACCAGCTCGCCCACGCTATGCGCCCCACCGGTATGCCGGGGCGCGAGCTTTTGCTCCAGTGCCCTTGCAGCTATCGCGATCGCCGTTGGCGATCTAGGCCGAGGCGTGATTTATCGCGCTCACCCGCTATTCTACGAGTTTCGCCGCCGTGACAACTCCGACCATGCGACATTGCGGATGCAAACAGCGCGTCACCGCGCCCGCGGCCGAGCTTGATGGAGCATCAATGAGATGAGCGACCCGTTTGATCTCGAGCGCTTCGTGACCGCGCAGGAGCCGGTTTTTGATAGCGTGATCGGGGATAACGGGGCGCGCGGCGAGTTGCGATATGCCCTTCGCCGCGTTTGCCTGATGGAAACAGGGATAACGGGCATTCTGAAGCGATGAGAAAGCTCCGCTCCGACATCACCCGCGAAGGGCTCGCCCGCACGCCGCACCGCGCCTTCATGCGCGCAATGGGGCTCGACGACGCGGCGATCCAAAAGCCAATGATCGGCGTCGTCTCGATGAAGGGCGAGCAGACGCCGTGCAACATGACCCACGGCTTCCAGGTCGAGGCGGCCAAGGAGGGGGTGGCCGAGGCTGGCGGCACGCCGCGCGAGTTCACGACGATCTCGGTCTCCGACGGCATCAGCATGAACCACGAGGGCATGAAGTTCTCGCTGGTGTCGCGCGAACTGATCGCCGACTCGATCGAGGCGGTCGTGCACGGACTTGCCTATGATGGGCTCGTCGGCTTTGGCGGGTGCGACAAGACCTTGCCGGGCGTCATGATGGGCATGGTGCGCTGCAACGTGCCGTCAGTGTTCATATACGGCGGTGCCGCGCTGCCCGGCCGGTTTGGCGAGCGCGATGTGACGATCCTCGATTCCTACGAGGCAGTCGGCGCGGTGCTGACCGGCGCGATGGACGAAGCGACGCTGGCGCGGCTCGAACGTTCCTGTCTGCCGACGGTAGGCGCCTGCGCTGGGCAATTCACCGCTAATACAATGGCGATGGTGTCGGAGGCGCTCGGCCTCAGCGTGCCGAACGTCTCGATGATTCCCGGCCCCTACGCCGAGCGCGCCGGCTTCGCGCGGCGCGCCGGGGCGATCGTTATGCGGGCGGTTGCAAACGGCGGCCCGCGTCCGCGCGACATCGTCACCCGTAGGGCGCTGGAAAACGCCTGCGCGGTTGTCGCCGCCACCGGCGGCTCGACCAACGCGGCGCTGCACATCCCGGCGATCGGGCACGAGGCTGGCATCGTCTTCGATCTCGACGATGTCGCCGCGGTGCTCGCCCGCACGCCGCTGATCGCCGATCTGCGCCCCGGCGGGCGGTTTACCGCGCGCGACGTGCACGAGATCGGCGGCACCGCAGTGATCATCCGAGCGCTCATCGAAACGGGCGCGATCGACGGCTCGTGCCTCGCCGCAACCGGCGAGACACTGGCGCAGGTCTACGGCGACGCGCCGCCGCCGGACGGGGCGGTGGTGCGCGCGGCCAGCGCGCCGATCGCGCCTGACGGTGGGGTCGCGGTGCTGAAGGGCAACCTCTGTCCCGACGGTGCGCTGATCAAGCTCGCCGGGCTCCGGACGCTGGTGCACGAGGGTCCCGCCCGCGTGTTCGAAAGCGAAGGCGATTGCGCCCGTGCGGTCGCGGCGCGCGCCTACACGGCGGGCGATGTGCTGGTCATCCGCAACGAAGGGCCGGTCGGCGGCCCCGGCATGCAGGAGATGCTCGGGGTGACGGCGCTGATCTATGGCCAGCAGATGGGCGAGGCGGTCGCGCTGAGCCACGGTTGCGGCTTGCGTTGCCGCGCGCGCTGCAGTGGCCAACGTCCAGATGAGCCACTGTTGCCGTTGAGGAACTGAAAGTTTGTTGACTTGTATGGGGCTTTTCCTGTCAAGTGGTTTTTTCGGTTTATTGCCAGTTCTTTGTTCGGAGCGAGGAAGCGCGTTCTTCGTCCCGTCGCCTGCGATCAGGTTTCCCGAGCGCGCGGAAGGGGTCAAGGGACCGAAACGCTAGCAGAGCTTGGCGGCTTGCTGCTTTGCGTCGCTTGTGTTTGGCAGCGCCTTGACGCCTGAGCGCGCGGCGGGACGATGAACAGCGAGATCGGCTTCTCTTCCCAGCTCGGCGTGTGACGGGGCCTGTCTGCAAAATGATCCGAGGGGTGCTTGCCATGGGGCGCATCTCTCTGTTCGCGCCACAAACTTGTATGGGGTCGGTCCGCTTTGGATCCTGACCATGATGCAGTCATGCGCATCGGCGGCAAAGCTCCGGGCGGCGGGCCCATTCTCTCCGTCGGCATCTCGTGCCATGTCAACAACCGGTTTCCGCCACCTCGGATCGTCAATCGGCAGTTCGCCCTAAACGCCAGCGCGAGCGCCGAATAGGGAAGAAGATGCTCTCTCTCCGGACCTTTCACCCTACCGGACGTAAGATGACGCCCTCCAATGGCTCGCCAGTCGTGGTAAAGCGCCAGAGCGCGATCAGCAGCTTGCGTGCCAGGGCGACGACCATGGTTTTGCGGGTGCCCCTACGGCTATCGGCAGTGCGGGCTCGGTACCACTGTGCCAGGGAGCTCTGCTTTTGAAACAGCAGAAAGCGCCAGGCGAGTTGGATCATGCCGCGGCGGACCCGGGCATTGCCGGCTCTGGCGAGCCCTTGTTCCCGCCGCTTTGCGCCGCTCTCGTCCGGGGAGCCCGTCAGGCCGGCGTAGCGCGCCACCGCTTTTCGGTTACGCATTGGCCGCGAGAGCACCTCGTGAACGAGCATATCGGCGGTTTCAATGCCGATCCCGACGACCCGAGCCAGGAGCCGCACCGTGGCATGTGGCCCGCTCTCAGAGTGCTGTTCTAATCGTCTCTGACGAGCCTTTTCTATTTCCTTGATCTGGCTGACAACGAACCCCAGCCGCGCCAGATCGCGTTGCAGCTCGGCGGAGACGTTTGGCGGCAGCGGCGGGCCCTCCGGCGTGTGTAGGGCTGCTAGACGCTCTGCTGCCTTGCGCAGGGTTGGTTTGAACTCGCGGATGCCCAACCGCGCCAGGGTGGCCTTTATCCGGTTGACAATGCGCGTGCGTTCCCTGACCAGGCACTCGC
>Ga0318517_10000368_pt1 | contig 10188 bp, 10 predicted proteins | sample GRESIP176b2f21_FD_203661 | JGI IMG/M metagenome (GOLD analysis project Ga0318517, IMG submission 203661) | Tropical soil microbial communities from Luquillo Experimental Forest, Puerto Rico - GRE.SIPMG.176b2f21 | ecosystem: Environmental > Terrestrial > Soil > Tropical forest > Bulk soil... | reverse complement strand
AATAGGGGGTATCCGAGGCAGAAATAGCCGATGAATCGCCAAGCACGCGGAACGTCGAGAATGTCATTCATGCGCGATGGATCGAGAATGGACACCCAACCCATCCCGATGCCTTCGGCTCGCGCTGCGAGCCACATCATCGCCACGGCTGTCACCACCGAGTATTCGACGGCCTCAGGCATGGTCCTTCGCCCAAGGCCGTGCCCGACCTCCGTGACGCAGTCGGCAAACACAGCGAACTGGCAGGGGGCCTCCTCGAGTCCCGCCAGTTTGAGTTCGGCATAGCGCGCGGCCAACGCCCCGGAATACGATCTCAACGCGTCTGCATTGCACGTTCGGAATTCCTCGCGCACGGTTTGACGCCGGTTCAAGTCGTCGACCAGCACGAAACGCCAGGGCTGACTTAGGCCGACCGACGGCGAAAGACAGGCTACGTCAATCAAGCGCTCAAACGTATCGGCGGGGAGCGGATCGGGCCGAAAGCGCCTCACGTCGCGACGCCACGTGAACAGATCGCGCAGTTGGGCGCGAAAGGTGTCGTCGAAAGCCATCAGCTCGCTCACGGCCTGATTCACGCCTTCAGCAGCGCTGTGCAAGTCAGCAGAACCAGGGTTTCGTTGACCTGCTCGGTGGCGCCGATCACGTCACCGGTTTGGCCGCGGATCTGACCCATGCATAGCCATGCCAGCAGGACATTAGCGACCAAAAGCAGACACAGAGCAGCGAGCGCCCCGATCGGACCAAGCGCAAGGCTGAGGGCAACGAGCCCAAGCAGCGTGGCGGCAACGGAGCTGGTGGCCGGCGGCTGGCCGACCTGCGTGGAAAGGCCATCGCTGCGTGCCTGCGGAACCCAACGCATGAACATCGGCAAAGCCGCACGCGCCGATGCATGCGTCGCGATCAATGCCATCGTCACGGTTGGCGGATAAGCGATGGCAGTTACGGCACTCCAGCGCAGAACGAGCGATATCATGAGCGCGCAGACGCCGTATGTTCCGATGTGGCTGTCGCGCATGATTGCGAGCTTGTCGGCGACGGTCTTGCCACCGCCGAAACCGTCGGCGGTATCGGCGAGGCCATCTTCGTGCAGGCAGCCGGTTGCGATCAGCGTCGCAGCAAGTGCTAGGCCAGCGGCGAGCGCAGCAGGCAACCCCAAGCGAAAGGAAATCCAATAGACCAGTGCGCCGGCGGCTCCGACGAGCGCGCCTGCGATCGGAAGTGCCCAGCTCGCGCGCGCAACGTCTTCGCCGGTGATCGGCTTGGGATGGGCAAGGGGCCACCGGGTGCAGAAAACGATGCTGGTCTTGAGGTCGACTGCAAGGCGGTAGAGTAGAGCGCCCGGCGTATCCATATCTGCATCCCGGATTGCTGGTCGCTTTGGGCTCGTCGTCACGTTGGGTGAAAATCGGTGCGTTTAATCGATCTTGAGGCCCAGCGTCGCGACAATTGGTGTCCAACGCGCGAGCTCGCTTTCCACGTAGTGCCGGTACGCTGCGGGATTCATCCCGCCATGCGGCTCGAACGTCCCGGAGATCAGGAGCTGGCGATACTCGGCATCAGCGAGGAGCGCAAGATTCGCCCGCGCCACTTGGTCGATGATTGCCCTCGGCGTTTCCGCAGGCGCGAATACACCGACGAAGTTGGGCGTGACGAGATCAAAGCCTTGTTCGGCTGCGGTCGGCAGCTCGGGCGCGGCGGCCAGGCGCATACCATGGGTCACCGCGAGAATCTTCAACTTGCCGGCTTGGTGCAGCTCGAGCACGAGATTGGTCATGGCGGGCACAATCATGGGGACTTGGCCCGCGAGGATGTCGGCGATCGCCGGTCCGGCACCGCGGTAGGGCACGTGGATGAGATCGGGAAGGCCGACGCGCAATTTGAACGCTTCACCGGTGAGGTGATTTAACGAGCCCGTCCCGGCGCTCCCGTAGGCCAGCTTGCCCGGATTGGCCTTGGCATAGCCGATCAACTGCTTGAGGTCGTTCGCCGGCACCGACGGGTGTACTGCCAGCGCAAAGGCGGTAATGGCGATGCCGGAAATCGGCTCCAGATCCTTGAGCGCATCGTACTGCGGCCGATTCTTCAAGAGCGCTTCGGTGATGTGCGTGGTGGCTCCCCCCAATAGGAGAGTGTAGCCGTCAGGCCGGGCGCGTGCGGCCTGGGCGGCGCCAACTGAGCCGCCGCCGCCGCCGATATTTTCGATGACGAACGTGCCGAGCCGCGATTTCATCTGTTCCGCCCAAGGCCGGCCGATCGTGTCGAATGCGCCGCCGGGCGGGAACGGAACGATCAATCGGATCGGCCGCGTCGGATAGGAGCTTTGCGCGCGCGCGATGCCGGAGATGACAAGCGCTACCGCACCTGCCGGGAGATGCAGAACGTCTCGGCGCAAAAATATCATTGCCCCCTCCCGAATTGGCGGCCACCCGGCCGCGCACTTTGCACGCGCGATCTGCGGCACTTGCGTAAGGCGCGACGCGCCATGTCCCTAGTTGATCCTATCATCGTGCCGGTGCTCTGTACGCGCCGGAGCCTCAACTCGGGCGGGGATAGCTGCCTCGATGGGCGAAGCGCAGACTCGATTTACCTCGATCGCCGAACTCCGGTCGGCCTGCTTCGACTTGCCACCGGGCGATGCTGCTGCTGCCGCGGCCGTGGCCGATCACCAGGCCGAGCTCACGAAGCCTACTCGCAGCCTTGGACGTCTCGAGGATCTCGTCGCGTGGCTTGCGCAATGGCAAGGGCGAAGTCCGCCGAGCCTCGATGACGTCGAGGTGCTGGTGTTCGCGGGGACGCACGGTGTGGCGGCTCGGGGTGTCTCCGCCTATCCGGCCGAGGTAACGGCGCAGATGGTGGCAAATTTCGCCGCGGGCGGCGCCGCAATCAACTCGCACGCCTTGCGGGAGCCAACCTGCGCGTCGAGGCGCTGTCGCTCGAGCAGTCGACGGCCGACTTTACGGTCGAGCCGGCCATGGACGAGGCGGCATTTCTCGCGGCGGTTGCGACAGGTTACGACGCGCTTTCGCCTGATTGCGACCTTGTCTGCCTGGGAGAGATGGGTATCGGCAATACGACGGCGGCGGCAGCAATTGCGGCGGCCCTGTTCGGGGGCGACGGAGCGCGCTGGGCCGGCCGCGGCACGGGAGTGGATGACCTCGGCCTTGCGCGCAAACAAGCAGCAATCGATAAGGCGCTTCTCCGTCATGCTTCGGTGCTCGGCGATCCGCTGCTCGCCGCCGCCGCGCTCGGCGGCCGTGAGCTTGCCGCGATACTCGGCACGGCGCTTGCCGCCCGGTACCGCCGCATTCCGGTTCTGCTCGACGGCTTCGTCTGCTGCGCGGCGGTCGCGCCGCTTAAGAAGCTCAATACGGATGCGCTGAGCCATGCCTTGGCAGCCCACGCGTCCGTGGAAGCCGGGCATCGCATGTTACTGGACGAACTGGGTCTGCGCCCACTGCTCGATCTCGACATGCGGCTGGGCGAAGCTTCAGGCGCCACGCTTGCCGTGTTGCTGCTGCGCGCCGCGCTTGCCTGCCACATCGGCATGGCGACGTTTTCGCAAGCCAACGTCTCGGGAAAATCGGCCTGAGCTGCCCACGCAGAGGTGTCGTGATTACGCCGATGCAATCACATGAAAAAATGTGCCGGTGACATGTCCGCGCCGGCCACCCGACTGGCCGAGTGGATGTCCCTGGCCGTCCGCAAGCTCTGCAAGCGGCGGGTCGCCCGTGGCCCCACCCACCGCCGCGTAATGAAATTCGTGACCGTGCAATGTCGCGTTTGCGGTTCCGATCGAGGCGTCGCACAGCAGGCGCGCCTTGCGGTAGCCCAGGTGCAACTTGCGTTTTGCGAAGCTCGTCGCGTGGCCGAGGAGTCCGGTCATGGCGTGACGACCGCCGTCGGCGTCCTCAAGTCCTTCACCGAGCACCATGTAGCCACCACACTCCCCGTGGACCGGACGCGTGCGCGCAAATTGGGCCAGTCCGGTCCGGAAACGCTGCGCCGCTGCCAGCGCGCCCGCGTGCAGCTCTGGGTAGCCTCCGGGGAGCCAGCAGCTGTCGCAACCTGCCGGGGGAGGTTCGTCTGCGAGCGGCGAAAACGTGACGATCTCCGCGCCGGCTCGGCGCCATCCATCAAGGATATGCGGATAGATGAAGGTAAACGCTCGATCGGAGGCGAGCCCGATCCGTTGGCCGGGCGGACGCAGTGGCATGGGCCGTCCCGGCGCCGCAAGGGTCAGAGGTCGCGCACTGGCGATCACGGCGTCCATATCGAGATGGCATTCCGCCGCTGCGGCCAAGCGATCCAGATAGACAGGAAGCTCGCCGTGCTCGACCGCCTGCACCAAGCCGAGGTGACGCTCCGGTAGCGCCAGCGTCGAGTCGCGCGGTAGGGCGCCGACCACCGGAATGCCGACGCCCCCGATCGCATGGGAGGTCAACAGGCGGTGCCGCTCGCTGCCGACCCGGTTGAGCACGACACCGGCAATGCGCACCGCCGGGTCATGAGAGACGAAGCCGCGCACGACGGCGGCGGCAGATTGCGATTGCCCGGAAACGTCCAACACGAGCAGCACAGGAAGTCCAAAACGGGCTGCGAGATCGGCGGTGCTGCCGCGGCGGCCGGCTGAAACCGGAAGGCCATCGAACAGCCCCATCACCCCTTCGATGATGAGCAGCTCGGCGTTGCTCGCCGCCTCCGCCGCGAGAGCATCGAGCAGCGGCGGCAGCATGGCCCAGCTGTCGAGGTTCAAACTTTTCGTCCCGGTTGCAGCCGCGTGGAATGCTGCATCGATATAGTCCGGCCCGGCTTTTGCCGCGCGCACGGGAATGCCGCGGCGCCTGAGCGCGGCCAGCAGCGCTAGCGTGAGCGTCGTCTTGCCGCTGCCGGAACGCGGCGAGGCGACGATGAGACCGCGTGCGCTCACGGCACGAGCTCGGCCGCAACGAGTTCACGCAACCGCTTGCGCGCGGTCACGATCTCTCCGATGACGACGATCGCCGGGGGTCGGATGTCGTGTTTGCGCGCATCCGATGCCAGCCCTTCCAGGGTCGAGACGAGAATTCGCTCCTGGTCGGTCATGGCGCTGCTGATGAGGGCGGCAGGGGTCTGCGAGGAAAGTCCGCCGCGAATCAATGCACCGGTGATCCGGTCGAGATTGTGCAAGACCATATAAAGGACGATCGGCTGCCCGGTGCGCGCGAGCGGCGCCCAGTCGAATACATCGTGTTCACCACCATGACCTGCCGCGAAGATGATGGCGCGATTGACACCGCGCAGGGTGGCGGGAATGGATGCGGCGGCAAGCGCCGCAAGCCCGGCGGTGACGCCGGGGATCACGCGGAATGGCACACCGGCCGCCGCAAGGGCGAACATCTCCTCGCCGCCGCGTCCGAATACGAAAGGGTCGCCACCTTTGAGCCGCAACACGCGCTCGCCGGCGCGGGCAAGTGTGATCAGGCGCTTGCAGATATCACTTTGCGTCGCGGACGGCTTGCCGCCGCGCTTGCCGGCAAATTCCAGCCGCGCCAGCGGTCCCGCCAGCGCCAGGATGCGCCCGCCGACGAGTGCGTCGTGCACGATGACATCCGCCTGGGAAAGACCGGCGAGTGCATCGAGCGTCAGCAGCCCAGGGTCGCCCGGCCCGGCGCCGGCAAGCCAGACATGCCCGGGGGTAAGAACCGGAACTGGGTTGCGCAGCGCCGCGAGCGAGTTCCAAGTGTTCATTACCGACGCCCTCCAACGTGACGCCGGCGAGCGGGCGCACTATAGGCGATGGCATGAGCCAAGAGCGTCCGCTCCGCCGGGGCTGGACCACCGGCACCTGCGCGACCGCCGCTGCCAAGGCCGCTTACGCAGCGCTGCTGACGGAAGAATTTCCCGATCCGGTCGCGGTCAGGCTGCCCGGCGGCGAGCGCCCGTCTTTCCCGCTGGCGGTAAGCCGCAGAAACGCGGATTCGGCGACCGCCGGCGTGGTGAAGGATGCGGGTGACGATCCCGATGTCACCCATGGCGCGCTTGTGCTCGCTACGGTCCGCTTGGGCATGCCGGGAAGCGGAGTCAGCTTTCGCGCGGGGGAGGGCGTCGGCACGATCACCCGTGCCGGGCTGCCGCTCCCGCCGGGCGAGCCGGCGATCAATCCGGTGCCGCGCCAGATGATCCGCGACGCCATCGCCGAGGTGGCGACGGCACAAAACGGCAGCGGCGATCTCGTGGTGGAGATCGCGATTCCCGGCGGCGAGGCGATGGCAGCAAAGACGCTCAACGCACGCCTCGGCATCGTCGGGGGCCTGTCGATCCTCGGCACGACGGGAATTGTCGTGCCTTATTCCTGCTCCTCGTGGATCTATGGGATTCGCCAAGGCATCGATGTTGCGCTCGCCGCAGGGCTCGTTCACGTCGCGGGAGCGACCGGCCGAACTTCTGAAACGGCAGTGCAAAAACTGCACGACCTGCCCGAGATCGCGCTCATTGACATGGGCGATTTCGTCGGCGGCATGCTGAAGTATTTGCGCCGGCACCCGGTGCCGCGCATCACAATCGCCGGTGGCGTCGGCAAGATGACCAAGCTCGCTCAGGGTTTGCTCGACCTGCATTCGAAGCGCGGCTCGGTCGATTTCGCTGCACTCGCTTCGCTTGCGGGAGCTGCCGGCGGTCCTCCCGTCTTGCAGGGCCAAATCGCGGCGGCGAATACGGCGGCGGAGGCTTTTGCCCGTGCCGCGGCGGCGGGAGTGGTGCTCGGCGATACAGTCGCGCGCGCCGCGCAGGCGACTGCCATTGCCGTGGTGGCTGGGACCGATACTGCGATTGAGATAGCCGTGTTCGATCGCGACGGGCGCCTCGTCGGCCGTGCGCCTTTCGTGTCGGCTCATGACCGTCCTCCCGCGCGGAACCGGCGCTGATAGTTCGGGTCATAGAGTGCACTCTCGCGAAATTGCTCCGCTGCGAGCGCGCGGCCAACGAGAATGATCGCGGTACGCTCGATAGCGGCGGTCGCCACTTTGGCCGCGATGTCACCGAGCGTGCCGCGCACGATGCGTTCGTCGGGCCAAGTCGCGCGCGCGACCACAGCTACCGGGCAGTCAGCCCCGTAGAACGACACAAGTTCGCGCACGACTCGCTCGATCGCCGGCACTGCGAGATGGATGGCCAGCGTTGCGCCTGTAGCAGCGAAGGCGGCAAGCTGTTCGCCTGCGGGCATGGCCGACGCGCGGCCGGGCATGCGCGTCAGCACCACGCTTTGTGCAACCTCGGGCACCGTCAGCTCGTGTCCAAGCGCCGCCGCGGCCGCTGCGAAGGCCGGCACACCCGGCGTAAGGGTATAGGGAATGTCGCGGCGCTCCAGCCGGCGCAGCTGCTCGGCCAACGCGCTGTAAACGGAGAGGTCGCCAGAATGCAGGCGTGCCACGTCGAAGCCCGCCGCGTGCGCCGCCACAAATTCCGTTTCGATTTGGTCGAGGGTCATCGGTGCGGTATCGACGATCCGAGCATCGGACGGACAATGGCTAAGCAGCTCGCGCGGCACGAGCGAGCCCGCATAAAGACAAACCGGGCAGTGCGCGATCAGATCGCGTCCGCGTATGGTGATGAGATCGGCAGCGCCGGGACCGGCGCCGATGAAATGCACGATCATAGCGCGTCTCTCGCCTCGGCAAGGGCGCAGGTCACAGGGCCGATCGCAATCCGAGCAGCGAGCAGCTTGGCCGCCGCACCCGCCGCCGCCAGCGCCGCCGCTTCGGCGACCGAGGGTACGCCGGTAAGCGCCATGACGCGCTGAGAGTGCATCTCGCCGCGATGAGCTCCGGCCTCGAGGTCACATTGCGGGATGAAGACGACTGCCAGTCCGAGCCTTGCCGCCGCGTCCGCGATCCCGGGCTCTTTCCGTTTTGCCGCCGACGTTGCGATCAGCGCGAGCGCATCGGCCGCAACGCCGGCGCGCGCGAGCGCTGCGTTGATCGCTGCTTCGATCGCGGCAGCCGCGGTGCCCTTGCGACATCCGATGCCAGCAACGATCATGGCTTCATCCATGCCCATTGGGTGACTGGCAGCGCCGGGCGCCACCCGTGCTTGCTGCCAAGCGCGTCGGCGCGCGCGATTGCGATCCTGATCAACTCGCCGCTGAGCCGAGCATGTCGCGCAACAATGAGCCCCTCGGTTTCGAGCGTGACCGCGTTGACGACCAAGCGCCCGCCCGAGCGGAGCGTCGCAATCGCGCCGTCGATCACGCCCGTATCGCCCGCACCGCCGCCGATGAAGATCGCGTCGGGCGCGGGAAGCGGTTCCAGCGCAGCCGGCGCGCGACCCTCGATGATCTCGAGGCCCGGCACGCCGAATGCCGCGGCATTGCGCCTGATGTAAGCCACCCGGTCTGCGCGCAGTTCGATCGCAAACGCGCGCATCATGGGGTCGCTCAGCATCCATTCGATCGCAACCGAACCCGCGCCGGCGCCCACATCCCACAGCAGCTCGCCGCGTCGCGGCGCCAGCGAAGACAGCGTTATCGCTCGGACCTCGCGCTTGGTGATTGCGCCATCATGCTCGAACAGGGCGTCAGACAAGCCGGGGACACGAGCAATGATGCGCGCGCCTGGGTTTGCTATCACCTCTATCGCGACCGTGTTGAGGTCGCCGGTACTATCGAGATCGAACTGGGCGGCGGTCGTGGTGCGCATGCGTTCGCGCGGGCCACCCAGCGACTCCAGCACGGTAAGCCGCGAGGCGTCAAAGCCGAGCTGGGTGAGGAGCCGGGCCAGCGTTGCCGGTCCCGCGCCATCGCACGTGAGTGCCAGCACGCGCGCGCCGGGCTGCAGATGCGGGCGCACGCGATCGATCGCATGTCCGTGCAGAGAGACGAGGGCGGTTTCCGGAAGCGGCCAGCCGAGCCGCGCCGCCGCGAGGCTGAACGCGGACGGTGCCGGCACCACGATAGTGTGTTCAGCTGGTACGTGGCGCGCGAGCACCGATCCGACGCCGTAAAGATAAGGATCGCCCGAGGCGAGCACGCATGTCTGTCGGCCGCGCTGCGCCAGCACTTCCTCGACGCCGCGTTCGAACGGCGAAGGCCATGGGCGGGCGGCGCCGCGGATGAGCGGCGCCGCAAGCGCGAGATGACGCTTGCCGCCGAACACGATCTCCGCGCCGCTCACCAGCGTGCGCGCTACCGGGCTCAGTCCCTCAATGCCATCCTCGCCGATGCCGACGATGGACAGCCAGCGCCGCGCTGCGGCAGTCTCAGGGGCGATCCGATCAGCGAGCGACATGCAACGCATCCTTATTCTCGGCGGCACAGCGGAAGCGCGGCGGCTGGCCCAGCACCTCGCCGGACGTGCGGAGCTCGCAGTCGTTCTCTCGCTTGCCGGCCGGACCGCATCGCCGATCACGCAGCCCGTTCCGGTGCGGATCGGGGGATTTGGCGGCGTCGAGGGCCTTGCCGATTATTTGCGGGCGCAGCGGATCGATGCGCTGATCGATGCAACGCATCCTTATGCAGCAAACATCTCCGCGAACGCCGTCCGTGCGGTTGCGCAGGTGCGGATTCCTTTTATCACCTTGCGCCGGCCGTCCTGGAGTCAAGTCGCCGGCGACCGCTGGACCGAGGTCGCCGATGTGATGGAGGCGGTAACCGCCCTCGGAACGGCATCGCGACGGGTCTTTCTCACGCTCGGCCGCAAGGAGCTTGCGCCGTTTGCCGGCGCACCGCAGCACCATTACCTCGTCCGCAGCGTCGATCCCGTCGATCCGCCGCTCGCCGTACCGAGCGCCTGTTACATAACCGCTCGCGGACCGTTCGCCCAAGCCGATGAGCAGGTGCTGCTCGCTCAGCAGCGCATCGACATTCTCGTCACGAAGAACAGCGGTGGCAGTGCGACGTACGGCAAGATCGCCGCCGCGCACACACTGCGCCTGCCGGTGATCGTGTTGCGGCGACCGGCGCTGTCGGCGGCGCCTACCGTCGAGACCGTGGAAGAGGCGCTCGCCTGGCTTGATCATGCCAGCCCCTGAGTGGCGCGCGGGGTATAGACGAGCGGGCCGCGGCCTGGACGCGCGATGGCGCGGGTCTCGGGTGAACCCACGATGATCAGCGTCGTCATATCAGCGGCGGCTGGATCGGCGGCAGCAAGCGTGGTCACCGCAACCCGTTCGTCTGCGCGTCCGACCGCGCGCCCGAATACGACCGGGGTTGCGGCC
>Ga0318517_10000333_pt1 | contig 10472 bp, 10 predicted proteins | sample GRESIP176b2f21_FD_203661 | JGI IMG/M metagenome (GOLD analysis project Ga0318517, IMG submission 203661) | Tropical soil microbial communities from Luquillo Experimental Forest, Puerto Rico - GRE.SIPMG.176b2f21 | ecosystem: Environmental > Terrestrial > Soil > Tropical forest > Bulk soil... | reverse complement strand
GGCTAGTCCAAGCCCGCGCGGCGGAAGCCTTCCAAGTAATGTTCCCGATCGGCGTCCAGCTTGATCGGCATTTGCTCTGCAATCCAGGCGAGTGAAATATTGGTCTGCGCGCGGCGTAGTTCCTGGAGTGCGGCCGTCGCGACCTCCGTCTGTCCTGCCATGCCGGCGGCAGCAGTGAGCACGCGGTGGGCACCAACGAAATCGCCGCGCTGCCGGATGGCCTCGCGCGCCAGCTGCATCGCCTCGTTGTAGTTGCGTCCGATGAATTGGGCGTAGGCAGCGATGCCGGCATAGACCGCCGCGAATGGATCGCGCGGGCTCAACCGCAGTGCGCGGCGGGCGGCCTCGTCGGCCTCCTCCCAGCGGCCGCAATAGGACAGGGCAAGGCCATAATAGCCCTGGGCCAGCGAGAAATTCGGATTGAGCTGTAACGCCAACTCGAACTCGGCCAGCGAGTCTTCGAAATGCCGCGTGAACAGATGGACGCAGCCCAGCGCGTGGTGCGCCCAAGGGTCCTCGCTGTCCACCTGGATCGCCGCCAGCGCAGCGCGTTTGGCAATCGGCACGGTGCTTGCCATGTCCTCCCAACCCATGTGGGCGCTGAATGTATAGCTAGCGGCAAGGACTCCGAGCGCCTGACCGTAGTTCGGGTCGATCGCGATCGCCTTCTCCAGCAGCGCCTGCGCGACGACATTGTCTTGTCGGGTCACCCGCCAGTAATGCGACAGCGCCCGCATCACCAGATCCCAAGCATCCATGCTGTCCGGGGGCTTGCGCCGGGCGTGAAAATTTTCCGCGGCATAGATCTGCGGCTCGATCGCGGCGACGATGGCCTCCGTGATCTCGTCCTGCACCGCAAAAACGTCAGCGAGATCGCGGTCGTAGCGTTCCCCCCAGATGTGGCTGCCGGTGGCGACGTCGTTGAGCTGCACGGTGATGCGCACGCGGTCGCCGCTTTTGCGCACGCTGCCCTCGACCACATAGCCGACGCCAAGCTCCTCGGCGACCTGCTTCATGTGGACGGCCTTGCCCTTGTAGGTGAACGAAGAGTTGCGCGCGATCACGAAGAACCAGCGCAGCTTGGACAGTGCAGTGGTGATGTCCTCGCTGATGCCGTCGGAGAAATACTCCTGCTCCGGATCGCCGCTCATATTGACGAAGGGAAGCACGGCGATCGCGGGCCGGTCGGGTAGCGGCAAGCCCGGGCGTGACTGCTCGCGGATTTCATCCGGCGGCGAACCGGTGACATGTTCCGGTTCGTTGCCGTTTGTTTGCGCGCGCACAACACCGACGAAGCGCAGCCCCTTGCGTGCGATGGTGCGAATGAGCTTTTGGTCCCCGCCGCTGTCGCCGACCGCCTTTCGCGCGGCGTTGATGCGGCTGGTCAGGGTCGAATCCGAGACGACACGGCCGCCCCAGACCGAGGCGATCAGATCGTCCTTGCTGACGACGCGGTCGCGGTTCTGCACCAGATAAATCAGCAGGTCGAATACCTGGGGCTCGACGGCAATGGGATCGGAACCGCGGCGCAGCTCGCGGCGGTCGACGTCAAGCACATGATTTCCAAAGTGAAATTGCATGGCCGGGTCCGGCGAAGAACAGACGCGTTTGAGCCGATAATCAGGAATATCTCAAGGGCAAATCAAGCGCGCATCAAAGTCTTCCCCCGTCGCCCCAGGGCAAGCTCACAGCCGCGAATTAACCAATGGAGGCAGAGATGAACGCCACATCCGCTGCGGCACGAGCCGTGCTTGCACCGACGCAACCCGACCTAGGCACGGTCAAGACCCACCAGCAGGGCGCTTGGTCCTCCGGCGACTACGCCATCGTTGGCACTACGCTGCAGATCGTCGGTGAGGTGTTGTGCGAGGCGCTCGATCTGCGCGCCGGACAAAAGGTCCTCGACGTCGCAGCCGGCAACGGCAATGTCACGCTGGCGGCGGCGCGCCGCTGGTGCGAGGTCGTCTCGACGGACTATGTGCCCGCTCTGCTTGAACGCGGCCGCGAGCGGGCGGCGGCTGAGCGGCTCGCGATCGAGTTTCGCCAGGCCGATGCCGAAGCGCTGCCTTTCGTCGACGCGAGCTTCGACGTGGTGGTTTCCACTTTCGGCGTCATGTTCACGCCAAATCAGGACAAGGCCGCCACCGAGCTGCTGCGCGTGTGCAAGCCCGGCGGCAAGATCGGCCTGGCCAATTGGACGCCGGAAGGCTTCATTGGCCAGCTGTTCAAGACCATCGGCAAGCACATGCCGCCGCCGGCGGGCGTCAAGTCACCGGCGCTCTGGGGCACCGGCGCGCGCATCACCGAATTTTTTGGCACGCAGGCCTCCTCGATTCAGCTCGAGCAGCGCGACTTCGTGTTTCGCTACCGCTCGGCGCAGCACTGGCTCGACGTGTTCAAGAGCTACTACGGTCCCCTCCTGAAGACGTTCGGCGCCCTCGATCCCCAGGCGCAAGCAGCGCTGACCGACGATCTGCTCGCACTGATCAAACGGTTCGACCGTTCGGGGGATAAGACGATAGTCGTACCCAGCGAATATCTCGAAGTCGTCGTCACCCGGCGATGACGCGGATTGCGTGCCGCCCTCACTCCAAAGCCGCACTTGGAAGGAAGCCTGTCATGAAACGCATTGCTCGATTGCCGCACTTTGCTGGCGTCATTCTAGCGTGCGGCTGCCTGATCGGAGTGCTGGGCTTCGGCCCGCGCACGGGGATGGGCTTTCTCCTCACGCCGATGTCGAGCGCTCACGGCTGGGGTCGCGACCTGTTTGCGCTCGCGCTCGCAATCCAGATGCTGCTGTGGGGCGCCGCTCAACCCTTCGCGGGCGCGATGGCGGATCGTTTCGGCGCCGCGCCGGTGCTCAGCGTGGGCGCGGTTCTTTACGCGCTCGGCCTCGCTACGATGGCCTATGCCAGCACGCCGGCGATGCTCCATCTCAGTGCCGGCGTCATGATCGGCTTCGGGCTGGCCGGCTCTTCCTTCACTGTCGTGATCGGCGCGTTCGGCAAGCTGATGCCGCCGCAGTGGCGGGCGCTCGCCTTCGGCGCCGGCACCGCGGCCGGATCGTTCGGGCAGTTCCTGTTCTCTCCGCTCGCGGTGGCGCTGATCGACGGCTATGGCTGGCAGCGCACGCTCGTGATTTTTGCCGCGATCGTGCTTCTGATCATGCCGCTGTCGCTCGCCCTCGCGACGCCGCGGGACGCCGGCGCAGGGACTGCTGCGACCGCGCCGCCGCAGCAATCCCTGGCGCAGGCGCTGACCGAGGCATTCGGCCACCGCAGCTACTGGTTGCTCGTGCTTGGCTTCTTCACCTGCGGCTTCCAGCTCTTCTTCATCGCCGTGCACCTGCCGGCCTATCTCGTCGACCGCGGACTACCTGCCGAAATCGGCGGCTGGACGCTCGGCGTGGTCGGGCTGTTCAACATCGTGGGCGCCGTCGCGGCCGGCTGGCTCTCCGCGTTCATGCCCAAGCGCTACCTCCTGTCGCTCATCTATTTCGCACGCGCGGTGGCGATCCTCGTCTACATCATGCTGCCGCCAAGCACGGCCGCGACTCTGATCTTCGGGGCAGTGCTGGGCCTGCTTTGGCTCTCGACCGTGCCGCCCACCTCGGGCCTCGTCACCGTCATGTTCGGCACGCACTGGCTGGCTATGCTGTTCGGCTTTGCCTTCTTCAGCCATCAGATCGGTGGTTTCCTCGGCGTGTGGCTCGGCGGCGTGCTGTTCGAGCGCGCCGGATCCTACGACGCCGTGTGGTGGCTCGCGATCCTGTTCGGGCTTTTGTCAGCGGCGATCAACCTGCCGATTGTGGAGAAGCCGGTGCAGCGACTCGCTGCCGCTCCGGCTTGAAGGTGGACGCCTCGAGTTGCCGCCCAGTCTGCTCGCGCGCGCCGACGAGGTGATCGAATGAAGCGGTCAACGGTGCAGGAAAGACCAGCAAATATCGCTGACAAACGCTCACCGGGACACTAACGAGACACTCGCGCGGCCTCCTTTTTCCAAGCCATTGGCAATTCTGTATTTTCTGCGAGCGATGTCGCTTTAACCGAAGCTCTTGTAGGGAACATGTTGCATGGGGATGCCGAGCCTCATCTTGAGGAGCTCGCCGTTGAGATGCTGTCCGGTCCCGGGGCCCGCCGAGCCGAACGACAGTCCGCCCGGGGTGGAACGCGCCAGCTTGACAAGGTCCTCGATCGAACGCACCGGCAGCGCCGCGTTGACCAACAGAACCTCGGGTGATCTGGCAAGCTGCACGATCGGGATGAAATCGCCGAGCGGATCGTAAGGGAGATTCTTGTGCAAGGAGACGTTGGTCGCCATGGTCGTGCTGGCGGCGGTCATGAGCGTATATCCGTCCGGCGCCGCATGCGCGACGAAGACCGAGCCGGTGATCGAACTCGCGCCCGGCCGGTTCTCGATCACGAACGATTGTCCATAAAGCCGCTCGAGCTTGCTGCCGATCAGCCGGGCGAGGATGCTGTACATGCCTCCGGGCGCGGAAGGCGCAACGATGGTGACGGTGCGGTTCGGATAATCTTGCGCCCGCACGGCCGAAGCGGCGAACAGGACAAGACCGAAGAAGGCCCCTATCGCGGGCCGTGCGCCTTGGCTGAGCGAGCGTGGCGTCATGGGTTTTCGCCGAATTGCGCCATCGGTCTCAAGACTTGATCGGGCGAGCCGCGGCCGACGGGCCGGATCGATGAGTCCGCGCGCTAGTCGATCTTGATGCCGACCGACTTAACGACGGCGCTCCATTTTGCGATTTCCGATTTGAGCAGCTGTCCCAGCTCCTCGGGCGAAGAGCCCTCGGCCACGTAGCCGGTTTGGGCGAGCTTGTCTTTGATCGCCGGGTCGGCGAGAGCCGTGTTGGTGTCGGCGCTGATCTTGCGCACGATCGCAGGCGGCGTCTTGGCCGGAACGAACAGCGCCTGCCACGCCGTCACGTCGTAACCTCGCACGCCCGCCTCGGCGATGGTCGGCACGTCGGGCGCCGCCGCATCCCGTTTCGCGCCGGTGATCGCCAAAACGCGAACCTGCCCCGACCGTGCGTAGGACAGCAATGTACCGCTGCCGAAATAGCAGTCCACGCGACCCGGTATGAGGTCGGTGAAGGCGGGCGAGGCGCCGCGATAGGGAACGTGCGTCATGTCGAGGCCGGCCATCTGTAGGAACAGCATCTCGGCCAAGAACGGCGCGCTGCCGGTGCCGGGCGATGCGATCGTGAGCTTGCCGGGACGGGACTTGGCGTAGTCGATGAATTCCTTCATGGAATGGGCCGGCGAGGAGTTCGGCACGAACACGAAATAGGCAAGCTGGGTGACGAGCGAGACCGGCGCAAAATCCGCGGTCGGATCGTAGTTGAGCGAGCGGTAGAGGCTGGCGTTCACCGCGAGCGACGCGGTGGCGAACAAGACCGTATATCCGTCGGGCTCCGACTGCGCGACGTATTCGTTGCCGATGTTGGTGCCGGCGCCGCCCTTGTTCTCGACGACAACCTGTTGACCCCACATCTTCGAAAGCTTTTCGGCGAGCATGCGCGCGACGATATCCGTCGGGCCGCCGGCGGCGACCGGCACGATGACGCGCACGGGTTTATTCGGGAAATCGCCCTTCGGGGTTTGCGCGCGCGCCGCGCGCGTGAAAACGTCGGGCGCGAGTGCCGGCGCGGCGCAGAGGGCAATCAAGCGACGACGGGTGAGCATCTCGGTACCCCCGTGGTCTCGATATTACACTCTAATCCCTCAACCGGGCCCTGAGATACTCGGCGAAAGGTCGCGCCAGATGGATCCGCGGCTCCGCTGACCCGATCGGCCAACGGAGCCGACTCGACAGACGCCCGTGGGCGACGCGGCTACTTGTTGACGAGCGCCGCACCTGCCGTGCAGATCACCTCATCCTGCGACCCGGTGCCGCCCGAACAACCGATGGCGCCGATGATCTTGCCGTCCTCGATCAACGGGATGCCGCCCCGCGACGCGACGACGTCATCCAGGCTCAAGATGTATTTCAAATCGAACTTTTGCACCACGTCCTCGAACACCTTGGTCGGACGGCGGTACTTGGCCGCGGCGCGCGCCTTGTGCTCGGCGATTGCGATCGAGGCCAGTTGCGTATCGTCCATGCGCAGGAAGGCGACAAGATTGGCGCCCGAGTCGACGACCGCGATGTTCATCGGCCAGCCCTTCTTGCTGGCTTCCGCGGCGGCGGCCTCGATCACCGCGTTGGCGCGTTTCGCTCCGATCGGCGGTCCATAGGCGGTGCTGAACGGCATCTTTTCAGGAACGGCGTCGAGATTGGGCGGAGCGGGTTGCTGGGCGCGCAACTCGGTACTGACCAGCACTGCCGCGCCGACAAGCAGTGACGGCAAAATCTGCCTTCGCATGGATAACCTCCCAAGACTGTCGTTGAAGACCACTATCGCACGAGGCTTCGACGCGCCGTTGAAACAGCGCGCGCGAGCGACTTTATAGAACCGGGCCTTACGCCTCAACCCGCAAGCTCAGCCGAGGCACGACCCAGAACTTTCGCCATCGGCACGACCATCGCGACCGTTTTAAGTGACGGCTTTCGCCAGCACCGCGCTAGCGCACCTTGTAAAGGGCATGCCGCCGATTGTGCGTGAAGGGCCGCACCTGGCCCGGCCAGCGGCCGTCTTCGACCGCCTTGGCCCACGCCGAGCTGACAAGGACGTGGGGGCCGTCAATCTCGTAAACCGCGCTGTAGCGTGGGCCGTCATGCGCGACCTTCTTCTCGGCGCCGCCGATGCTCATGGCGAAGGGCTCTCCTGCCATCCGCGTCACCGCGCGTACGCCCGGCACCTTGAGAAGGTTGGGGATGTGCTCGGTGTCGTAGACCTCGTTGAAGAGCGCCTCTTTGTCGGCATCGACATCCATGTTCACCACGAACAGGTACTTGGAGCTGATCGGCATGAGGACCTGCCTCGCTTATCTTGCGTGCCTCGCCCCGGCATGGGGCCGTGCTATCGTAGGTGACGTGCTCTTGCGACGCCACCGCCTGGAGGGACCCCGCCGTGTCGATCGCCTCATCCGCCGCAACGTCGACCCCCTACTATCTTCCCGTCCGCCAGGATTGGCTCGATCTGCGCAAGGAGCCGATCCTCGCGCCCGATCTGCCCATCGTCGATCCCCACCACCATCTATGGGACCGACCCGACTGGCGTTATCTGCTCGACGAATTGCTGGCGGATACGGAGAGCGGCCACAACATCGTCGCTACGGTGTTCGTGCAGGCGCGTGCGATGACGCGCCCCGCCGGCCCGGTCGAAATGCGCCCCGTGGGCGAAACCGAGTTCGTCAACGGCGTCGCCGCCATGAGTGCGAGCGGCATCTACGGCAAGACCAGGCATTGCGCCGGCATTGTCGGCCATGCGGACCTGACGTTAGGCAGCCGAGTCGAGCCGGTGCTGGCCGCCCACATTCGTGCCGGCGGCGACCGCTTCCGCGGCATCCGCCACATCAGTGCCTGGGACGCCGACGCATCGATCCGCAATCCCGCTTACAGCCCGGCGCGCGGTCTCTTGGGCGACAAAAACTTTCGGGAGGGGTTCACCGTTCTCGGCCGGCTCGGCCTCTCCTTCGACGCCTGGCTCTACCATCCTCAGATCGATGACGTTCGCGATCTCGCGCGCGCCTTTCCTGACACGAAGATCGTCCTCAATCACGTGGGCGGCCCGATTGGAATCGGCGCCTATGCCGGCAAGCACGAGCAAGTGTTCCCCGGCTGGGCCGCATCGATCAAGGCGCTCGCCGCCTGCCCGAATGTCTACGTCAAACTCGGCGGCCTCGGCATGCGCATGGGCGGCTTCGGCTTCCACGAGCGGCCCGAGCCCCCATCCTCGGAGACGCTGGCAACCACGTGGCGTCCCTACATCGAGACCTGCATCGATGCGTTCGGGCCGTCGCGATGCATGTTCGAGAGCAACTTTCCCGTCGACAAGGGCTCCTACAGCTATCCGGTGTTCTGGAACGCCTGCAAGCTTCTGGCCAAGGGCGCAAGCGAGGCCGAGAAAGCCGACCTGTTCTGTGGCACTGCAACGAGGTTCTACCGCCTCGACGTGTCCGGCTGACGCCTAGGAGCCGGACACAAAGATGACGACGCGCGGGGCGATGGCGTTCATCGGCTGATGAGCGGGACGAATCACATGCGGGCGATCATGTCGGCAGCGGCACTCTCTATGTTGATGGCGAGTCCGGCAGAAGCTATCCGGCCGGATGAATGCGAGCAGCAACGCGCGCTGTTTCCAAAGGAATGGAACGACGTCAGCAACGAGAAGCCGCTGTTCTTCTGCTGGTCGCACTATTCCGGCGCTTTCAAAGTCACGCTCGGAACGGCCGACGACAAGGGCCGTCGCCTCATGAGTCTCGTGCCGCTCGAGCGCAACGAAGCCAAGGCCAAACAAGATACTTCGAAAGACGTTTTTCGCATTTGGCTGGACAAGGAACAGAGCCATCGGCTGCAAGAAGGAAAGTATTTTGCGACCGTCGTACGGCAAAAGGAATCCTGCTGGATCCGCGGGGCGAGCTTCATCGTCGACGGCGCCATCCCTGCTAAGAACTCTGCACTGACCTCCGCCGGCGCGGAGCTTCGGCTCGCCAACGGCGTCACGCTGCTCGCCAAGTTCGACGGCGAATTTGCCTCGCACTCCTCCACCTACGCCGGCACCGGCACGCTGCGCTACAGGTGGTGATTGCCGGTTCCGCTCGGCGACCTTGCGGCGCCTCGCTCAGCCGTTCGCAGGCAAGCGGCCGCGTCGCGGGGACACGCGAACCTGATCCGCGCCGACCCGCAGGTTATATGCCGAGAGCAACCTCTGCCCAGTGCACCAGCGGCCGGCTGTTGAGAAACTCCATGACGTCGGGCTCGATCGTCGCCGGTCGATCGTGCGGGAGCACGACCGTCGCGACGATCATGTCGCAGCGGTCATTGAACACGACTGAGATCGCGGACTTGCCTGGCCGATTGCGGGTGGCGAGGGCGTAGGCGCGACTGCGCCCCTTCATCCAGGCAACCGTTATCGGCCGGCCGGCGCCCAGCGGCGAAACCTCGCCGCCGACGAGGTCGAAGTCGCTCATGCGATCGAGGTCGGCGTCATCGGCGACACCGGTTGTGCAATTGCAGGAGCCGAGCTTGGCGCGAAGGTAAAGCTTGACCTCGCTGCCGCAATCGGCCGCCTTGCAGGAAAATGCGCGGCCGGTTCCCCATTGATCCATGGGGAACGGCCACGTCACCTCCGCCCAGAGCGGATGGATGCCGGATGTGTCGCCCGCGGGCCTTGGCGCGATGAGCGCGATGGCGATCGCGCCGGCGAGCCCCGCCGCCAACGCGAGCGCCAATCCCGCGGACTTCATCAGGAGGCTGCCCTCGCGGCGGCGTCAGCCTCAGCGCGTGCTTTGCGCCGCGGCCGCGCGCGCCTGCGCGATCTGAGGTCTGACCGGATCGGCATTCTCCGTGAGCGCGACGGCCGCGGCGTAATGCGCTCGCGCCTTGGCGGGATCGCCTGACTTTTCCGCGGCCGACGCGGCGCCGAGCGTGGCGCCCAGCCGGTTCGGCTCCTTTTTCAAGGTCGCCTCGAAGGCGGCGAGCGCTTCCTTGGCCATGCCGCGCTCGAGCAGCATCGTGCCGTAGAGTTCGCGTGCCGGCGTCGGGACGCCCGGTGTCACCGGATGCTTCTCGGTCCTGTCCTCGGCATCGGCAGCGGCGCTCATGGCCTTGAGCGCGTCGTCGTACTTGCCCTCGGCATACAAGACCCAGGCGGTCGCGACCTGCGACTGGATGTCGACCTGCTCCGCCCAATACGCGTCCTTGGCCGCGCGCAGCTTTTCGCGCAGTTCGGCGAGCTTGGCGATCTCGCCCTTGGCGGCGTCCGGCTGGCCTGACCGCGCCGCCCCGAGAGCCCGGGCGAAGTGCGTCATGGCTTCGACGTGGGCGAGCGGAGTTGGCCTGACCGCAAGTTGCGCGGCCGCATTCCAATCGCCGCGCTCGATCGCGTAGCGCGCCGGACTCACGGCCAGCGCATAGGGACCGGCAATGAACGTCTCGGTGAATCCCCCGATCCCACGCATCTCCTCCAAGAGCGCCTGAGCTTTCGCATCCTGCCCCGTCTGCAGATAGGCATAGACGAGGTAATCCATCGCGTGCAGTTGGTCGTGGGCTTCGTTGCTGGCCTTGGCAGCCCGCGCCGCTTCCGTGTTGGAGCCGATCGATTCCTTCCAATAGCCGACGCGGGTGAAGATGTGGGACGGCATGTGCTGCGCGTGCGGCGCCGCCGGCGCGATCTGCGAATACCGCTTGGCCGCGTCGAGGCCTCGCTCCGCCAGGGCCGGCGTGTCGTAGAGATGGATCAGATAGTGGGCGACGCCGGGATGGCGCGGTTGGCGCAGGAAGATCGGCTCGAGGATCGCGGCGCCCTTGAGCTGCATCGCATAGGTCTTGTCGCTCGGCGGGGCCGCGAC
>Ga0318517_10000331_pt1 | contig 10487 bp, 8 predicted proteins | sample GRESIP176b2f21_FD_203661 | JGI IMG/M metagenome (GOLD analysis project Ga0318517, IMG submission 203661) | Tropical soil microbial communities from Luquillo Experimental Forest, Puerto Rico - GRE.SIPMG.176b2f21 | ecosystem: Environmental > Terrestrial > Soil > Tropical forest > Bulk soil... | reverse complement strand
GTGCGCGTACAGACGCCCGGCGGCGAGGTGCGCGCGCGCTTCCTCGTGCTGTGCGGCAACGTGTATCTCGGGGACACCGCCCCGTGGCTTGCCGCCAGGATCATGCCGGTCGCCACCTACATCGTCGCGACCGAAACGCTCGGACCCGAGCGCGCGCAGCAGCTCATCGTGAACAACGCGGCGGTGAGTGACATGAACTGGGTACTCGATTACTTCCGGCGCTCCGCTGATCACCGTCTGCTCTTCGGCGGCCGCGTCAATTATTCGGGCCTCAAGTCCTTCGATGCCCCGGGCGCGACGCGCGCCCGCATGCTGCGCGTCTTTCCGCAGCTCGAGGGGGTGCGCATCGACTACGCCTGGGGCGGGCACGTCGACATTACGCTCAACCGCGCGCCCCACTTCGGACGGCTCGCCCCCAACGTCTACTTCCTGCAGGGCTTCTCCGGCCACGGCATTGCGCTCACCGGGATTGCCGGCAAGCTCGTGGCGGACGCCATCCGCGGCACCGCGGAGCGCTTCGACGTGTTCGCGCGCATCCCGCACGCCAACTTTCCCGGCGGTGCGGCGCTGCGGCGGCCGGCGCTCGTGCTGGCGATGCTCTGGTACCGCCTGCGGGACCTGCTGTAGCTCACACCATGCTCACCGGCATGCGACTCATCTTCTGGCTGTGGTGCGGCTGGGGTCTCTACTGGCTGCTCGCGGCGCTGCGCAACAAGGCGACGCGGCGGCGCGAGCCACTGGCCTCGCGCCTCGCGCACCTGCTGCCACTCGCGGCCGGTGCCACCCTCCTCGCCTGGCCGGCTCGTGGCTGGAGCGCCCTGGCATGGCGATTGTGGCCCCCCTCGCTCTTCGCTTGCTGGATCGGGGTGGCACTGGTCATCGGCGGTCTCGCCTTCGCGATCTGGGCACGGGTGCATCTCGGCGGCAACTGGAGCGGTACGGTGACCGTCAAGCAGGGTCACGAACTGGTCCGCTCGGGTCCCTACGCCTGCGTGCGCCATCCGATCTACACGGGGCTGATCAGCGCACTGCTCGGCACCGCCATCGCCTCCGGCACCGTGCGCGCCACGATCGGGCTCGCCATCATCGTGGCGTCGTTCGTGCGCAAGCTGCGCACCGAGGAAGATTTCATGCGCGAAACCTTCCCCGGCGAGTACCAGCGCTACAGCGCGCAAACACCGTCGCTGGTTCCCTTCATCAAGCCTCGATCCGCGCCGCACTGATCGAACACAGGCCGGGCTGAAAGCTGTAGCACGAACTGGGCCGGCGCCGCGCTCGGTCAGTGTGGCACGGCCCGAGGCGATTACGCTGCCGGGGCGCCTTGGCGGTGTCATGCGAACCGCGTAACACGCGCGTAAGCTGGCTGGAAACGGCCGCGCCCGATCGCTCTACAACCCGACTCTCAAGAATCACCGGGGCGCGAACCGTCGTACGCTCACAGTCATAAACACAAGCAAGGGGATCCGCCATGCGTACTCTCAACCGAGTGTCCTGCCTGGTGGGCTGTCTGGTGCTCGGCGCCGCGGCCCACAGTGCAAACCAACCTGCAGCGGACGGTGTTCTGGCGCTCGAACCCTCGGCCGTGGATAGCGCCGCTGCGCGGCAGACGACACACAGGTCCGCGCACATGCTGCCGGTCGCCAGCCATCAGGAGCACCGCGACAACACGCGAGAACTGACGGGGTCGAAAGCAGCTAATGCGAACAGCAGGGCCGGGAACCACGCGGTGCGTTACATCGGCACGCTGACTTATCAGGGCGGCCCGGTCATGCAGAGCGCCGTCGAGCACAATATCTATATGTTTCCCAGCAACGGTGCCTGTCCGGACGTCGCGGCCTGTTGGGGTGATCCCAAGCGGTTCCTCGCAGATCTCGGGCAGAGCGAGTTCATCCACGTCACCGATCAGTACGTCGGCACGACCGCCAACGGCCGCTACACGGTGGGCGTGTCGGGACACGTCAACTACACCATCCCGAGCAAGCCGCTCGTGGATCTGGACATCCAGACCATCGTGCACAACATGGTGGTGAAGGACGGTCAGCTGAACGGCTACGGCCACGAGTACCACGTATTCCTGCCGCCCGGTCAGGATGAATGTTTCGATACCACGTACTCTGTCTGCTATTCACCCGACAACCCGGCCACCTTTGTTTTCTGTGCCTACCATGGTTCAGTAGATTTTCCTGACGTCGGCCACGTGATCTATTCGGTCGAGCCGTGGCTGGATACACCAGACTGCCAGGCGCTGCTGCCGGATGGTGCGCACTTCACCGGGCAGAACAGCATCCTGTCACACGAGACGATCGAATCCATCACCGATCCCGACGGTGACGCCTGGTGGAACGCCTCGGGCAATCTGGATCTGTTTGGCTACGAGATCGGCGACGAGTGTCAGTGGATCACTTTCGACTCGCAGGGCGTGCCCTGGTTTCTGTTCGACAACGTGTACCTGAATGGCAGGCAGTACTGGATTCAGTCCGAATACAACAACCACGCGAATGGCTGCACCGACGGACCCGGACCGGGCGGCGACTGAGTGTGCGCGGCACGCAAACCGCAGGCAGCGACCGCGGCGAGCTCATCACAGCATGAGCTCGCCGCGCCGCGCCGCCTCCGAGACGGCCTCGGCGCGGGTGCGCGCATCGAGCTTGGCGAAGATCGAAGCCAGATGGTACTTGACGGTGTTGATGGAGAGATCGAGCCGCCGCGCAATGCTCTTGTTGGTGAGGCCGGAAGCGACGAGCTCGAGGAGCTCGCGCTCGCGGGCGGAGAGACCCGGGGATGTTGACACCGGCACTGCGGCGCCGGATGCCGGCGACCGCTGCTGCGGTAACAGGCGAAATCCACAGGCGATCGACTCGAGCGCGCGCGCGAGCGCGGCGGCGGGAATCGGCCAGGGCAGGAGCGCCGCCGCGCCGGCCCGAAACGCCGCATGGCGCGCATCGAGGGATTCCTCCTCGAGGAGCAGCGCCACCGGCGCCGCGTGACTTCGGCCGGTGGCGAGGAACGGCGCGGTTTCCGGCCAGCGCGTCCCGGTGACCACGAGGGGCTCGGCGAAATCCGTGAGGGCACGCCCGAGAGCGGCGGCGGAGTCCGTCTCGAGCGCCGCACTGATCCCGCCGGCGTCCAGGTGTCTGTGCAGCGCCCCGCGCACGTGCGGGTGAAAGGCAGCCACGAGGATGTCCACGATCCGTGAGTTGGGCGGTCCGGCCGGCAAATCAAGGATCGGGTCTTGCGGCGGCCGTCACGTCGCCGGCCGGGCAGCGAGCGTGATGGTGAGCTCCTCGACGACCGGCCCGCGCCGACGCGAAAGCCGCAGCGTCTCGCCGGGTCGCTTGCCCTGAATGCGCCCGAGCAACCGCTCGGGGCTCTGCAGCGCATCGCCGTCGATCGCGAGCAACAGGTCGCCGATCTCGAGCCCCGCACCGGATGCCGGAGAGCCCTGCGCCACATCCGCGACGACGAGCACCGCCTGACCGGCGTTGAGGCGATGTCGCGCCTGCACGCCGAGCCCGAGGGGCACGACCCTGACTCCGAGGTAGCCGTGAGCGATGTGGCCGTGCGTGACCACATCGCTCACCGCGGCTTCGACCGCCTCGATCGGGATGCCGAGGGCCTGATGGGCCGGGCCGCGCACGGCCATCGCCACGGCAAAACCATCGAGGTCCAGTACCGGAGCGCCTTCCGCGGCGTGAGTGAGACGCACATCGAGCAACAGGCGTCGCGCCAGCGTGGCGCCGCGCCGCGTAGTCCACGGCCCCGCGCTCAGGCAAATCGAGCCCCAGCTCGCGATCAGACCGGCGGCGGCACGCCCCACGACGGCGATGGTCTGTCCAACCCGCGGTGGAGTCGTGCCCGGCGCGAGCGCGGGTGCGACCGCTGCCGCGCAGCGCACTACCGCGATGTCGGTGCGCAGATCGCAGGCGAGGACCTCACCCTCACTCGAAGAACCGTCCTGCAGGACGCGCAGCGACTCCGCTCCTTCGAGCGGCTCGGCCGCGGTGACGAGCAGCCCGCCGCGCCACAGGAAGGCCGACTGCCGCACGCGCCCGGACTCGACGGCGAAGACGCTCGTTGCGGCGCGTTCGAGGATCGCCGCACGCTCGCCATCGAGCTGAGACAAAACAGAGGCTGGATTCATGAGAGGACTCCACCCGAAAGGTTGGAGCGGATGTTCTCGAGAGCCCCGCAGCAGCGGTACCGCCCGGATGGGTGGCGGCCCCGTTCTGTGTTTACAGTGCCTCGGCGATCTGCACGGCGTTGAGCGCCGCGCCCTTCAGCAGCTGATCGCCCGCGACGAAAAGCGCGATCGAGCGGCCGGAGGGGTCGCTCGAGTCCTGGCGGATGCGGCCAACGAGGATCGCGTCCTGACCGGAGGCATCCTTCGGCATCGGAAAATAGTTGCGCTCCGGGTCATCGACCAGCCGCACCCCCGGGGCTGCGCGCATGAGCTCGCGCACCTCGGCGGCAGCGATCGGCCGCTCGCACTCGAAGGTGATCGCCACCGAGTGCGCGCGCAGCACCGGGACGCGCACGCAGGTTGCCGACACGCGGATGTCCGGGTCGCCGAAGATCTTGCGCGTCTCCTGGATGACCTTGGTCTCCTCGTCGTTGTAGCCGGTGCCTGGATCGATGCGCGTGTTGTGACTGAACAGGTTGAACGCGTAGGGGTGCGGCAGGACCCTGGGGGTGTATTCGCGCCCTTCGAGATGGGCGCGCGTCGACTCGCGCAGCTCCTGCATCGCGGCGGCGCCGGCGCCGGATGCAGCCTGGTACGTTGCCAGCAGCAGTCGCACGATGCGGTTGGCGCGGTGCACCGGCCACAGCGGCGTGATGGAGATGATGGCGCAGCAGTTGGGGTTGGCGATGATGCCGCGGTGGGTCGTGAGCGTCTGCGGGTTGATCTCCGGCACCACCAGCGGCACCGCAGCATCCATGCGAAAGGCCGAGGAGTTGTCGATCACCGTGGCGCCCGCCTGCACCGCGAGCGGCGCGAAGCGCCGCGAGGTGGCGGCACCCGCGGAGAACAGTGCGATGTCCACGCCCTCGAAGCTGTCCTCACGCAGCTCGCGCACCTCGAGCTGCTCGCCGCGAAACGCGAGCCGCTTGCCGGCCGAGCGCGCCGAGGCGAGGAGCCGCAGCTCCGCGAGCGGAAAGCGCCGCTGCTCGAGGCAGCGCAACAGCTCGACGCCCACCGCGCCGGTGGCTCCGACCACGGCGACGACGGGTGGGGTGCGTGCAGCTTGCTCGTTCGCCATACCTGATCGGCTCCGATGCCCAAGACGACGAGGCCCCGCGGCACGTGCCAACGGGGCCTCGAGCGATCCGGATGGGCCGGACGCTACCCGAGCGTCACGGGGCTGTAAAGCGTCAGGGAGCCGGGTATCCCGGCAGTGGGACCCGGTCGCCGGGCGGCGGCGTGCGGACATAACGTGGGCGGCCGCGCGACGGCGGTCACGGCCTCGAAGCAGCGCGCCGCCTTCCGTGACGAGCTTCACCCAGCCGCGTGATGGCTGCCACGTAAGCTCTCGCTCACGTGGAGGATCCGATGGGAGTTTCAGCCGCGAGGGTCGGTTCGGGCACGTGCGGCGCCATCACACTGGCGCTGCTCACGCTCGCCTGTACCGCCAGCCCGCTCGCGGCCGAGGAGGTCTACAAGTCGGTCGACGCGCAAGGGCACGTCGTCTACTCCGACCGCGGCGCCGTGAAGAATGCGCCCAAGACCAGCCTGCACGTCGCTGAACCGGATCCGGCCGAAGTCGCGCGGCTCGCCCACGAGGACGAGCTGCTCAAGGCCGATGAGCAGGCCCGCATGCGCCAGCAGGCCCTCGACGACAAGAACAAGGCGCAGCAGCTGCGCAAGCAGCAGCAGGCCTGCCAGCAGGCCCGCAACCACTACTACTACCTGAAGGATTCGGCGCGGATCTATCAGCGCGACGCCGACGGCGGTCGCAGCTACCTCTCCGATGAGGCCGCGGATGCCGCGCGCGAGCAGGCGCGGCGGGCGATGGTCACCGCCTGCGGGTCCTGAGGAATCCGGGCGCCACCGCCGCCATGCAGATCGCCGCGCACCGCCGCGCGAGCATCGCGCGGCGATCAATCCTCGCTGGCCTGCTGCTGGCGCTGCCGCTTCAAATGCCGTGCGCACAGAGTATGCACGCCTATCGTGATGCGAGCGGCCAGTGGGTGTTTACCGACCGCGGCGCGAGCAACGGGGGCGCGCACGTCGACGCGCCCGCCGTGCCGCGCGCGGCCGAGGTCATGCGTATCACGGTCGAGCGCAGCGAGGTCGGCGCCGCCACGCGTCTCACCGCCGCCAACGATTGCCTGTGCGCGGTCACCGTGCGCGTTTCGATCACTCAATCGGACCTCGCCGACATCCCGCGCGGGGCAGCCTACGCGGCAACCCTCGAGCCGGGCGCCCGGCAGGTGATCGTCGAAGCGCGGCATGACGAGCGGGCCCGGCCCGAGCTGCAATTCACGTGGTCGGGAGCGCTCGGATCACCCCGGGCGGCGCACCACCCGGCGCGCCCGTATCGCGCCCCCTTCACGGTCGGCACGACCTTCCGGGTGTCGCAGGCATATCCGGACCACATGACGCACGTGACCCCGGACAGCACCTACGCGGTCGACATCGCGATGCCCGATGGCACGGCGGTCTACGCCGCGCGTGAGGGCACCGTGATCAACGTCCGCCACGATTCTTTCCGCGGCGGCGCGGCCGCGGCGATGGCCGACCAGGCCAACCTCATCGAGATCCTGCACGACGATGGCACCATCGCCGTCTACGGTCACCTCCACTGGGATTCGATCCGGGTGCGCATCGGCCAGCACGTGGCGCTCGGCGAGTACATCGCCGACTCCGGCAACACCGGCTTCAGCAGCGGTCCGCACCTGCATTTCGCGGTGTGGCGCAATGCGGGTGAGGCGGACGTGTCGGTCCCCATCCTGTTCGCCGGGCCTGGCCCGACCGCGCTCGCGCCGGTCACCGGCATGGAATTGACCGCCTACTGAATCAGTCGCGACCGCCGGCCGCGGATGACGCCGCTACGCGCGCGGCCGCACCTCGTAGCAGCGATGAATACGCGGGTTGCGGGCGAAATCGAGCGGCAGCGTCGGCGCTGAGACATCGCCGATGTCGTAGCGCTCGCTGAGGCCGGCATCCAGGCGGAAACGCTGCGCGTTGGTCGAGAAGACGATGAAACCCCCGGGCGCGAGCAGGCGCGCGCAGGCATCGATGAGCGCCGGATGATCGCGGCCGATGTCGAGCACGCCTTCCATGCGCTTGGAGTTCGAGAAGGTCGGCGGATCGAGAAAGATCAGATCGAAGCGCGCCGCAGCACGCGCAGCCTCAGCCAGCCACACCCGGCAGTCCGCCTGCACCTGGCGCTGCTGCGTTCCCGCCAGGGCATTGAGCGCGAGATTCTCCCGTGCCCACGCCAGATAGGTCGCCGACAGGTCGACGCTCGTGGTGCTGCGGGCCCCGCCGGCGGCGGCGTACACCGTTGCCGTGCCGGTGTAAGCGAACAGGTTCAGGAAATGCCGGCCGTGTGCTGTCGCGCGCAGTCGCGCGCGCGTGATGCGGTGGTCGAGGAAGAGACCGGTATCGAGGTAATCGTCGAAATTCACGCGCAGCCGCAGGCCTCCCTCGAGCACGGTGTGAAACCGTGACTCGCCCCCCACCTTGAGGTATTGCTCGCCGCGGCGTGTGCGGCGGCGCGTGCGCACCCGGGTGCGTTCGGGGCTGACGCCGGTCACTTCCGCCAGGCTTGCCAACACCTCGCCGCGACGCCGTTGCACCGCTTCACGCTCGATCTCGGCGGGTGCCGCGTACTCCTGCACGTACAGCCAGGTCTCCTCGGGCTCGATCGTCCGATAGAGGTCGAGCGCGAAGGCATATTCGGGCATGTCCGCGTCGTACAGCCGGTAGCAGGAGACGCCCTTGCGCTCCGCCCAGGGGCGCAGCCGTTTGAGATTCTTCGCCAGACGATTGGCGAACATCCTGGCGCCCGCGCTGTCCTTGAGGTGAGCCACGCCACGGCCGAGTGTTCCCGGCTCGCGGGCGCTCTCCGGCTCGACACGTATGCGCAGCAGACGGCACTCGAGTGCCCCGTTCCAGACGGTGTGGGTGCGGTAGGCACGCAGCCCGAGCTCCATGCCGAGCTCGGGCGAGGTGAGCACCGCAGCGCTCCACCCCTGGAAGCGCTCGCGCAGCACCCGGCCGAGCTCGCGGTGCACTGCGCGCGCGCCCTCGCGGTCCGCGAGCCGCTCGCCGTAGGGCGGATTGGTGCACACCAGAGCGGGACCGGCGGCCGCGCCGGCCGGCGCAGCCGCGCCGAGTGCGCCGCTCTCGAAGTGCGTGAGGTGCGCAACGCCGGCGCGCTCGGCATTGCCGCGGGCGCGCTCGATGGCACGCGGGTCGCGATCGCGGCCGTAGACGCGCGCCCTCGTGACATCGCCCGCGCGCGCACGCGCCGCGGCCTCATCGAGCAGCCGCGCCCAGAGACCTGCATCGTGCCCGCGCCAGCCGAGAAAGCCGAAGTAGTTGCGCGTGAGTCCCGGGGCGCGATCGGCCGCAATCAGCGCCGCCTCGATGCAGAGCGTCCCCGCACCGCACAGCGGATCGAGGAACTGCGCCGCCGCCGCCGTCCACCCGGCACGCAGCAGCACACCGGCGGCGACGTTCTCCTTCAGGGGCGCCTCGCCCGCCGCCGTGCGATAGCCGCGGCGGTGCAGACTCTCGCCGCACAGATCGATCGACAGCGTGATCTGCGTACCGTGCGCGTGAGCATGCACGCGCACGTCCGGGCGCTCGCGTGCCACATCGGGGCGGACGCCGGTGGCCGCGCGCAGCGCGTCGACGATACCGTCCTTGAGCCTCAGTGCGCCGAAATGCGTGTGGGTGATCGCCGGATGCCGCCCGCTGAAATCACAGGCGAGCGTCGCGCCCGGGGCGAGCTGGGCGCTCCAGTCGAGCGCGCACACCGCGTGATGGAACTCGTCTGCATCGTGTGCCGGGAAGTGCGCGAGCTCGAGGTAGACGCGGCTCGCGACCCGTGACCACAGGCAGGCGCGATAGGCGCACTCGAGCGAGCCGGAGAATGCCACCCCGAGGGTGCGCTCGCGCACCGCCGCAGCGCCGGAGGCGGTGAGCTCGGCCGCCAGCAGATCGGCGAAGCCGCGCGGCGCGCTGGCGAGGAAGTTGAGGTGCGGCTCACTCACGAGCCGTGAGCGGGCTTGCGCAGTGCAAGCCCCGGCGGCTCACGACAGATCGATCCACGTGGTCTTCAGCTCGGTGTACTTCTCGAGCGCGTGGAGCGACTTGTCGCGGCCGATGCCCGACTGCTTGAATCCGCCGAACGGTACGGTGATATCGTCGGCGTCGTAGCAGTTCACGTACACGGTGCCGGCGCGCAGTGCCCGCGCGACGCGATGCGCGGTGGTCACATCGCGCGTCCACACCGCGGCGGCGAGCCCGTAGATCACGTCGTTGGCGATCTCGATGGCCTCATCGACGGTCCTGAAAGCGATCGCCGACAGCACCGGGCCGAAGATCTCCTCGCGCGCGATGCTCATCGCGGGTCGCACCCCGTCGAACACCGTCGGCTCGATGAAGTAGCCGCCGCTGTCCTCCCGCACGCGGCGGCCGCCGAGGCGGATATTCGCGCCATCCGCACGGCCGGCGTCGATGTAGCCGAGCACCCGCTTCATCTGCGTCTCATCGACGATCGCACCGAGGCGCGTCGCGGGATCGAGCGGATCCCCCGGCGTCAGCGTACGGCCGATCGCCTGCACCTTCTCGAGCACCGCCTCTTTGATCGGCTCCTGCACCAGCAGCCGCGATCCCGCCGAGCACATCTCGCCCTGGTTGAAGAAGATGGCCCACGCGGCCGCGGTCGCCGCCTTCTCGAGGTCGGGATAGTCGGCGAGCACGATATTGGGAGACTTGCCGCCGCACTCGAGCGACACGCGCTTGAGGTTCGACTGACCGGCGTACTGCATGATCGCATGCCCGGTGGCGGTCGAGCCGGTGAAAGCCACGGCGTCGACATCCATGTGCAGCGCGAGCGCCTTGCCGGCGGCCTGTCCGAGTCCCGGTACGACGTTCAGCACGCCGGGCGGTATGCCCGCCTCGATGGCGAGCTCGGCGGCCTTGAGCGCGCTGAGCGGGGACTTCTCGGAGGGCTTGAGCACCAGCGAATTGCCGGCAGCAAGGATCGGGCCCATCTTCCACGCCGCCATGGCGAGCGGGAAGTTCCAGGGCACGATGGCGCCGACCACACCCAGTGGCTCACGGGTGATCAGCGCGAGCGCCCCGGGACCGGTCGGCGCGACCTGGTCGTACACCTTGTCGATCGCTTCCGCGTACCACTGGATGCAGCGCGCCGCCCCCGGAATGTCGATCCTGAAGCTGTCGCTGATGGGCTTGCCCATGTCGAGCGTCTCGAGGAGCGCGAGCTCCTCAGCATGCTCGCGGATCAGTTCGG
>Ga0318517_10000330_pt1 | contig 10489 bp, 5 predicted proteins | sample GRESIP176b2f21_FD_203661 | JGI IMG/M metagenome (GOLD analysis project Ga0318517, IMG submission 203661) | Tropical soil microbial communities from Luquillo Experimental Forest, Puerto Rico - GRE.SIPMG.176b2f21 | ecosystem: Environmental > Terrestrial > Soil > Tropical forest > Bulk soil... | reverse complement strand
GAGCCGCGCGGCGTACGCGCCGGCGAGCTCGAATTCCAGTCCCTCCGTCCCCTGGGCGCCGAGGTAGTAGCAGGTGGGCAGGTTGAGCGTCGCGACGCGCAGTTCGCCGCGGGCGCGGATGGCATCCAACGCCGGTGCCGGCGCAAGCCTGCTGCAGGCACCGATGGCGCTGAGCGCAACGAGCAGCGCGGCGAGCGTCAATGTGCGCATGAACCTCCCCGCGCCGTGCGGGCTTTCCGCTAGAATAGCCGCCCCCTGCACCCTGCGGGACCGCCGGAGAGGTACCGAAGCGGTCATAACGGCGCCGACTCGAAATCGGATGGTCGGGTAAAACCGGCACGTGGGTTCGAATCCCACCCTCTCCGCCATACGCTTCAGAGCCATACGCTTCAGCAATGTCACGGTCCCTCGGACGCGCCGCGGCGCTCAGTTCGACTGTTGCAGGTACGCCGAGGCTACAGCTACCGGCGCAATTTGTCGTCTGACGCAAATTGCTGACATGCCCGGGGGTGTATTGATCTTTTGCTGCGTCGACTCGCGCGCGGCGCCAGCGCGCTGTCGGTCAGGTCGGCTTCTTCAGAGCCTCACGGTACGCCGCGGCGAACGCTTCCACGAAGGTGTGAGGCAGATGATCCGGGGGCATCTCGATGAGATTGCGGTAGAAGGTCGTGAACAACTCCCAGTACTGGGCCTTGTCGGCCGAGCGCGCCTTGCCGCGCCGCGCGGCGCGCTCGAAGCGCGCTTCGAGCTCCGCCGGATCGAGCCGGTCGAGGAACTCGACGAACGCGGCGCGCATCGCCCGCGCGATCGCGCTCTCGTGGAGGCGCGCCGCGGCGACGGTATCGCGCAGCCATTGCACCGAGTCGAGGCGGCGTCCCTCGTGTCGCAGGAACAGCTCCACCGCCAGATCCTCGACCATGGAGTCCCCGAGCGAGGGACGCGGATCGTCCTGCTCGGGCGGCGGCGACTCGATGCGGTAGCGGTTGCGTGTCTCGGCGCGGGTGCGCTCGAGCTCCTTGAATCCCACCAGCGCCTCGCGGAACAGCCGTCCCGCCAGGTGCAGCAGCCGCCCCTGCGCCTCCGCCGGCAGCCGCTCCTGTGCGATGCCCGCGCCGCGGCAGAAGGCGTCGAGGCCGGACTGCACGTCTTCGACCGAGAGGTAGGAGCCGCTGTTCTTCGGCTGACTCACCGCCTCGGCGAGACGCATCAGCGCTGTGCCGATCGGGGCCGCCTCGCCGCCGGCGGCTGCCGCGGGCTCAGCGGGCGGCGTAGCGCCGCCCGGTCGCTGCGTCTGCGCGAGCGCCCGCACTCGCCCGGAGTCGACCGGCTGGCCATAGGCGCTGACCGGCAGAGCCGGCAGATCGATGACCGGCACCAGCAACTCCTCGAGGTTCAGCTTGACGCCGATGTCGCGCTCGGTGGTACGCCCGAGCGTGCGCAGCGCGTGGATACCGGTCGGCACGGCGGCGGGGGCCGATCGCTGCGCATCGCGGTGCCGCTCGAGCGCCGCGATGATGTGGTAGTCCCCGATACGCAGCACGTCGCCGTTTTCGATCCGGTAGCCGGAAGAGCCGCGCTTGCCGAGCGGCTCCATGTCGTCGTTGACGTAAACCCCGTTGGTGCTCACGTCCTGAAGATAGAAATGCCCCTCGCGGAACTGCACGCGCGCGTGATGCGCGGAGACGTAGCGCTGCGGGTCGGGCAACACCCAGTCGTTGTCGGCCGAGCGGCCGATGGTGCCGCCCTCCACCGAGAAGAGCGCACTGCCGCGCTCAGCCAGCGAACGCCGCTGTTCGCTGACGACCCGCAGCCTGAGCATGGTTCCCCGACTCAAATGAGCGATCCCTCGTGCGACAGCGCGTAAGGCGTTTTCCCCGAGGCGCAACGACGTCCCGGGCGGTGCCCGCCGGACATATAATGGCAGCATCAAACTAGCAGCGACCCATGCGCGAGCCATGGCAACCAGTCACATTTTCCGCATTATGTTCGTGAACCAGGGCAAGGTTTACGAGGTGTACGCCCGGCGCGTCAGCCACGGGGAACTGTTTGGTTTCATCGAGGTGGAGGAGTTGCTGTTCGGCGAGCGCTCCTCGGTGGTGCTCGACCCCTCCGAAGAGCGCATCAAGGGTGAGTTCTCCGGCGTCAAGCGCACCTTCCTGCCGATGCACTCGATCCTGCGCATCGATGAAGTAAAGAAACACGGCACGGCGAAGATCACCGCGCTGGAAAGCGGCGCGGCGGCGAACGTAGCGCAGTTTCCCATGTCGATGTACTCGACTCCGCCGGGTGACAAGAAGTGAGGGGCGCGGGCCCATGCTGCAGCTGACCGGCCCGCCGGCACTCTCCGCGTTCCGCATCGTCAAGCTCCTCGAACGGCTGCGGCTGCTCGAGCCGGCAATCGCGGGGCTCGACGCCCGCTTCATGCACTTCATCGATCTGGCGCACGCGCTTACGGCGAGCGAGCAGGCGATCCTCGCGCAGCTGCTCACCTACGGGCCACGCCTGCCCGAGACCGCGAACACCGGGGGAGGCGAGCGGCTGCTCGTGGTGCCGCGTGCCGGGACGATCTCGCCGTGGTCGAGCAAGGCGACCGACATCGCGCGGGTGTGCGGACTTCCCGCCGTGCGCCGCATCGAGCGCGGCATCCTCTATCGGCTCGAGGCTGCGCCCGCGCTCGGCACGGAGCGGCTGCTGCGGGTGGCACCGGTGCTGTTCGATCGCATGACCGAAGAGGTGTTGCTCGATCCGGCGCAGGCGGTGCGCCTCTTCGAGCATGCGCCACCGCGGCCCGCGACGCGCATTTCGCTCGAGGGCGGACGCGCGGCGCTGGAAGAGGCCGACCGGCGGCTCGGGCTCGCGCTCTCGGGCGATGAGATGGATTACCTCCTCGCGAGCTTTGCGCGGCTCAGGCGCGACCCGACCGACGTCGAGCTCATGATGTTTGCCCAGGCCAACTCGGAGCACTGCCGCCACAAGATCTTCAACGCGCGCTGGATCATCGACGGCCGGCCGCGCGATGAATCGCTCTTCGACATGATCCGTTACACCCACGCGGTGAGTCCCGCGGGTGTGCTGTCCGCCTACCGCGACAACGCGGCAGTGATCGCGGGGAGCCGCGGCGAGCGTTATTTCCCCGACCCCGCCAGCGGCATCTATGCCGGTGTCGTCGAGCCGATCGACATTCTGATGAAGGTCGAAACGCACAATCACCCGACCGCGATCTCGCCTTTCCCGGGCGCGGCCACCGGCTCCGGCGGGGAGATCCGCGATGAAGGTGCGACCGGGCGCGGCGCGAAACCGAAGGCCGGCCTCACCGGATTCTCGGTGTCGCACCTGCGCATTCCCGGCTACGAGCGGCCGTGGGAGCGTCAGTTCGGCGCGCCCTCGCGCATCGCCTCGGCGCTCGAAATCATGATCGAGGGTCCGATCGGCGCCGCCTCCTTCAACAACGAGTTCGGGCGGCCGGCGATCTGCGGTTACTTCCGCACCTTCGAGCAACAGGCGCCGGGCGATCCGCCGCAGCGCACGCGCGGCTACCACAAGCCGATCATGATCGCGGGCGGTGTCGGCAACGTGCGCCCCGCGGACGTCGAGAAAGCCGAGGTGCCGATCGGCGCGCAGCTCATCGTGCTCGGGGGGCCGGCGATGCTCATCGGCCTCGGCGGGGGCGCCGCCTCCTCGCTTGGCAGCGGCAGCTCGAGTGCCGAGCTCGATTTCGCCTCGGTGCAGCGCGGCAACGCGGAGATGCAGCGCCGCGCGCAGGAAGTGATCGACCGCTGCTGGGCACTCGGGGAGCGCAACCCCATCGCGCTCATTCACGACGTCGGCGCGGGGGGACTCTCGAACGCGGTGCCCGAGGCCGTCGCCCACAGCCACCGTGGCGCGCGTGTCGACCTGCGGGCCATCCCGAGCGCCGAAAGCGGACTATCCGCGATGGAGCTGTGGTGCAACGAGGCGCAGGAGCGCTACGTGCTGGTGATCGAGGCCGAGGCGCTGCCGCAGTTCGCCGCCATCGCGGCGCGCGAGCGCTGCCCGTTCGCGGTGATCGGCGAAATCAACGCCAGCGGCGGCCTCACGGTGCGCGATCCGTTGTTCGAGGATCGCCCCGTCGACATGCCGATCGAGCTGCTGCTCGGCAAACCGCCGCGCCTCACGCGGGATGTCAGCACCCTGACACCGCGGCCGCGGCGCTTCGACACGTCGGGGATCGAGCTGCGGGAGGCGGCCTACCGCGTGCTGCGTCTGCCCGCGGTAGCCGACAAGACCTTTCTCATCACCATCGGCGACCGTACTGTCGGCGGACTCATCAGCCGTGACCAGCTGGTCGGCCCCTGGCAGGTGCCGGTGAGCGATGTGGCAGTGACGCTCGCCGATTACCGCAGCGCGGCGGGCGAAGCGATGGCGATGGGTGAGCGCACACCGGTGGCGGTGCTCGATGCGCCGGCTTCCGGTCGGCTCGCGGTGGCCGAGGCCATCACCAACATCCTCGCCGCCGACATCGGCACGCTGTCGCAGATCCGCCTGTCGGCCAACTGGATGGCCGCCGCCGGCGAGCCGGGCGAGGACGCGGCACTCTATGCGACGGTCCACGCGGTGGCGAAGGAGCTGTGCCCGAAGCTCGGGATCGCGATTCCGGTCGGCAAGGACTCGCTGTCGATGCGCACGCGCTGGAACGAGGGGGGGATGGAAAAGAGCGTGATTGCTCCGGTGTCGCTCATCGTCTCGGCGTTCGCGCCGGTGCGCGATGCGCGCGCCACGCTTACACCCGTGCTGCAGCTCGATAAGCGGCCGACCTCGCTGTGGCTCATCGACCTCAGCGGCGGCCGCAACCGCCTGGGGGGCTCGGCGCTTGCGCAGGTGTACGGCGAGCTCGGCGACGAGCCGGCAGACCTCGATGAGCCGCAGCGTCTCACGCAGCTCGCCGCGGCGCTCGACGAGCTGCGCCACCACGGCCTGCTGCGCGCCTACCACGATCGCTCCGATGGCGGATTGTTCGCGACGCTCGTGGAGATGGCATTTGCCGGGCACTGCGGGCTGGACATTGCGCTCCCTGCGAAGCGGGGCGCAGCGCTCGCGCAGCTGTTCGCCGAGGAGCCGGGCGTCGTGGTGCAGATCATGGCGGGCGATGAGCCCGCCTTCCTCGCGATCCTCGCACGTCACGGGCTCGGCGAGGCGGCGCTGCGCCTGGGAGCGCCGCTGAGCGAGCGGCAGGTGCAGATCCGGGTCGGTGACACGTTGTTCGATGAGAGCCTGGTGGAGCTGCGGCGCGCCTGGTCGGAGACCTCGTGGCAGCTGCGGCGGCTGCGCGATGACCCGCAGTGCGCGGACGAGGAATTTGCCGCGGTGAGCGCCGCGCAGCAGCCGCCCCTCCAGGTCGCCCTCAGCTTCGATCCCGCGGACGACATCACGGCCCCGTACGTCGCGCGCGGAGTGCGCCCGGCGGTCGCCATACTGCGCGAGCAGGGTGTCAACAGCCAGACCGAGACCGCCGCGGTGTTCGACCGCTGCGGTTTCGCGGCGCACGACGTCCACATGACAGACCTGCTCGGCGGCGTGCGCCACCTCGGGGAGTTCCAGGGGCTCGTGGCATGTGGCGGCTTCTCCTACGGTGATGTGCTGGGCGCGGGCGAGGGATGGGCGAAGTCGATTCTGTTCCACGAGGCGGTGCGCGAGCAGTTCGAGCGATTCTTCTCCCGCGCGGACAGCTTCGCACTCGGCATCTGCAACGGCTGTCAGATGTTCGCCGCGCTCAAGAGCATCATCCCCGGCACGGCACACTGGCCGCGCTTCGTCAGGAACCGCAGCGAGCAGTACGAGGCGCGCTTCTCGCTGGTGGAGGTGCTGCCTTCGCCGTCCGTGCTGCTGGCCGGGATGGCGGGCTCCGTGCTGCCCGTGGCGGTGGCGCACGGCGAGGGGCGCGCCGAGTTCGTGAGCGACGCCGCCGCGCGCGCGTGCGCCGCGAGCGGGCTGGTGGGAGTGCGCTACATCAGCACCCCCGACGAGGTCGCCTTCACCTATCCCGCGAATCCGAGTGGCACGCCTTTCGGCATCGCGGCGCTCTCGAACCTCGATGGGCGCGTCACCATCATCATGCCGCACCCCGAGCGCTCGTTCCGCTACCTGCAGAACTCCTGGCGGCCGCCAGGCGCCGGGGAGTACAGCGGCTGGATGCGGCTGTTCCGCAACGCGCGCCGCTTTATCGGCTGACTCACTGCTGCCGGGGTCGGCGCGGGGTGCCTTTCAGCCCGCCGACTTGATCGGCGTGCCGTGGCTGCCGGTCTCCTCGAGGAAGAAGCGCCGCACCATCATCGCCTGCTGCAGCTTGCCCCTGCGGACGTAGGCCTCGTACAGCAGGTCCTTGACGACTTCCAGCATGATTGCGGCATCGTAACCATCCAGCAGCGGCAGCGGCGTCCGCACGTCGTGCTCGGCGCCGAACAGCACGTTCCTCATTTTGGTGAAAGTCTCGGGCGCGATGTCGGCCAGGTCGCGCACCGCGTTGAGCTCATCGAACAGCCGCAGCTTCCCCGCTTCGCCGAGGTCCGCAAACATCGCCTGCGCCGTGCGACGGCACATCGAAGCGAAGGCGTTGAAGGCGCCCTGCGAGAAGCAGGCGAGCGCTTCACGGAACAGCAGCTCCACACCCTCGGGGATGTAGGCGAAGCTGAATTTCTCGCGCGCCCGTTCCACCTCGGTGAACTGCGGCGACAGCTCGATGCGCGTCGCGCCGTACACGCGCACCGTGAAGCGCAGGAAGATCGGCATGTGGCAGGCGTCGCACAGGTAGACGAGCCCGAGCTGTTTGGGCCGGTAGAGCTGCAGGTCCTCGAAGCGTGGCACGGCGCTCGGGGTGATATGCGCGAGCGCCAGACAATGCGGGCAGGTCACGACCAGGTTCTTCTCGAGGTCGTGATGCAGGTGACTGCTTGAATCGATGTACATCGACATGCCGCTCAGCGGCCATCTTATGAATTGTTGGGTCCGCAAGGACACATGTTAACTCAGCGCGCGTCCGGTTGCGGTAAATGCAACTTCGCGGGGTTGGTTCGGCGGAATCCCCGCGAAAATGACCCGTCCCGGCCACGTTATGTCACAGGCAGGGCGCTTTGAGGCATTCCGCCGGCGATCAGCACCGATATGTCGACCAGCACGCGCGGCAGCGCGATGCCACCGCGCGCCACCAGGTAGCGTGGTTCCCAGACAGGATCGAACTTCGCCTTGTAGCGGCGCAGTCCTTCGAAATTGTAGAAATGTTCACCGTGGGGGAACACGAAGTTGCCGACCCGGTGCCAGGCCGGGGCGAGCGGATGTGACTCCAGACCCGCGAGCGGTGCCATCCCTAAATTGAACCAGCGGTAACCTTCGCGCTGTCCCCACAGCATCAGCTCGATGAAGAGGTAATCCATGGTGCTGCGCGGTGCCCGCGGGTCGAAGCGCATCAGATCGACCGACAGCTCCGCCCGGGTGCCGGTGGTCCAGAGGTTGGCGAACGCCACGGGTGCGCCGCCGGCGCGCAACAGCGCGAGCGGAAACTGCCGCAGGTACTGCGGCGAGAATGCGCCCACCGAGAAGCGTTTCTCCGCCGTCGATTTGGAGGCGAGCCAGGCGTCCGAGATCGGCTGCAGCAGGGGCAGCAGCGCGGTGACACGCTCGGCCGGCACGACCTCGAAGCTCGCGCCATCGCGCTGCGCGCGACGGTGCGCCTCGCGCAGGTCGGCGCGGGCGCCCTCGAGCGAGAAGTCCGCGAGCGGTACGCGCGCCTCTTCGCCGAACTTGAGTGGCGCGAGCCCGAGGTCGACGTACAGGCCGAGGCAGCCGCGCGATGCCTGATAGAACACCGTATCGACGCCGTGATGGTCGGACATCTCGCGCAGCCGCCACACCAGCTCCTCCGCGCCCCGCGGCGAGCCGACCGGATCGCCGAGCGCTATCCAGCTGCGCCTGGCGGTCTGGTACATGAGAAAGGCGTCGTCGGCGTCGCTGAACAGCAGACGTTTGTCGCCGGTCAGTGCAGCGTTGGCGAGTGTCTGGTCGCCTTGCTCGATGAGCGCGCGCGCCCGCGCGAGCTCATCGGGACCGGCGACCGCAGGCGCCCGCCGCGCCGGCCGCAGCAGGTTCAGCAGCACGTAGCCAACCCCGAGCACCACCACGGTGAGCGAAGCGCGCAGCATGCGCGGCGCGTTGGCATCGAATGCGAAGGTCCACCACAGCTCCCGCGGGTAGCGCAGGTGGCGATGCGAGACCAGGCCGATCCACACCGCCAGCACGATGACGCCCGTGACGCTCGCCACCCACGCGGGCGTGAAGCGCTCGTCGAGGATGGCGGTAGGACGGTAGAAGGAGCGCCGGCCGAGGACCAGCACCCCGAGGACCAGCAGCAGCAGCGTTGCTTCTTCGAAATCGAGTCCCTTGAGGAGGGAAGCGGCGATGCCGGCGATCAACAGCCACACGGCAATGTGGTAGGCGGCACGCACGCGGCGGAACAGCGCCGGCGACAGTACCAGGAGCCCCAGTCCCACGATGCTGCCGACGAGGTGCGATACCTCCAGCACCGGCAGCGGCAGAAACCGTTCGAGGAACGCGAGGCGCTCATCGACCGCCGGGGTCGCGCCGGAGAACAGCAGCAGCGCGCCGGAGAGGAAGCTGAGGGCACCGGCGATCTGCGGCACGACCGGCGCGATGTACTGGCTGGCGAGCTCCCGCGCACGCGCGCGGCGCGCCCACTGCGCCGACACCTCCTTGGAGCCGAACAGCAGCGTGCCGAACACGAACGGCACCACGTAGTACACCGCGCGATAGGCCAGCAGCGAGCCGAGCAGCGCATCGGCGGGCACTCCCGGGAGCGTCAGCAGGATGACCGCCTCGAAAACACCGACCCCACCGGGCACGTGGCTGATGATGCCGGCGATGACCGCGGCCGCGTATACACCGAGAAAAGCAACGTAGTGGACATGCGCGCCCGCCGGCAACAGCGACCACAGCACGGCACACGACAGCGATATATCGAGGACTCCGAGTGCGATCTGCGCCAGTCCGATCGCCGGGCCCGGCGCGCGCAATGCCCAGCCGCGAATCTCGAGCGTGCCGCGCGCAAATGAGGCCCACAACGCGTAGGCGCACACCGCCGCGAGGAGCAGCATGCCGACCAGCATGGCCCAGCGCTGGTCCAGGTGCAGGAGCTTCGCCGCGTGCTCGGGCGAGAGCGCGAGCGAGAGACCGGCGACGGTCGCGAGCCCGATGCCGAACGACACGCTGCAGAAAACCGACACCATCGCGACATCGATCGCCGAGACGCGCGCGGTCGCGTACAGGCGTAAGCGGAACGCCGTCTGCGTGAAGGCGGAAAAGCCGAGGGTGTGGCTCAAGGAGTAGGCGATGAAGGCGTTGAACACGATGCGCGTGTACGGGATCGTGCGGCGCAGGTACTTCAGCGCCAGCAGCTCGTAGGTGGTGAGCAGCCAGTAGCTCAGTGCCGTGAATCCGAGCGCCGCCAGCTCCTGGCGGGCCGGGATGGCGTGCAGGTGCGCGAGCACGCGCTTCACGGGCAGGTGCGCGAGCTGGTGGTGCAGCACCGACACCACGAGCGTGAACACCAGCAGCACCGCGAGGGGTCCCAGCCAGCGCCACAGGGTGCGTTGCCCGGGTTCGGCTGGCGGTGTCGGGGCTGTCGTCGGGCGCAGCAAGGCTGGCTTCGGGTCTGCTCAGCGTGTCAGCGGCTTGTACTTGAGGCGATGCGGCTGGGCCGCGTCCTCGCCCTTGCGCCGGCGGAAATCCGCGACGTATTCCTGGTAATTGCCCTCGAACCACACCACCTGCGAGTCCCCTTCGAAGGCGAGGATGTGGGTGGCGATGCGATCGAGGAACCAGCGGTCGTGCGAGATCACCACCGCGCAACCGGGGAAGGCAAGCAGCGCCTCCTCGAGCGCGCGCAGCGTCTCGACGTCGAGGTCGTTGGTCGGCTCGTCGAGCAACAGTACGTTGCCGCCGGCGCGCAGCACCTTGGCGAGGTGTACGCGGTTGCGCTCGCCGCCGGAGAGCTCTCCCACCAGCTGCTGCTGCTGCGAGCCCTTGAAGTTGAAACGCCCCACGTAGCCGCGCGAGGAAGTCTCGTAAGGACCTACCTTGATCGTGTCGAGCCCGCCCGAAATCTCCTGCCAGACGGTCTTCCGGTCATCGAGCGCCTGGCGTGACTGGTCGACATACGCGAGGCGCACGGTCGGGCCGATGCGGACCTCGCCGGCATCGGGCCGCTCGGCGCCAGTGAGCATGCGAAACAATGTCGTCTTGCCGGCGCCGTTGGGGCCGATGATGCCGACGATCCCGCCGCGCGGCAGGTTGAAGTCGAGACCGTCGATCAGCAGGCGCTCGCCATAGCCCTTGCGGAGTCCTGCGACGGCGATCACCAGGTCACCGAGCCGCTCGCCCGGGGGGATATAGATCTCGTTGGTCTCGTTGCGCTGCTGGAACTCGCGCGAGGCGAGCTCCTCGT
>Ga0318517_10000321_pt1 | contig 10558 bp, 7 predicted proteins | sample GRESIP176b2f21_FD_203661 | JGI IMG/M metagenome (GOLD analysis project Ga0318517, IMG submission 203661) | Tropical soil microbial communities from Luquillo Experimental Forest, Puerto Rico - GRE.SIPMG.176b2f21 | ecosystem: Environmental > Terrestrial > Soil > Tropical forest > Bulk soil... | reverse complement strand
AGCGTGACCCGGCGGAACGTGGTCCACTTGCTGGCCCCGTCCACGGCCGCCGCGTCCATCAGCCCCTGCGGCACGCCCTGCAGCGCCGCGAGATAGATGACCACGGAGAACCCGGTCCAGCCCCAGATCGTCATGACCGCGATCACATACAGCGCCTGCGACGGGTCGTTCAGGAACTGCTGCTGCGGGATGCCGACGAGGCTGAGGAAGTAGTTGATCACCCCGTAGGACGGGTCGAACAGCCAGATGAAGACGATCGCCTCGCTGATCGTCGAGATGGCCATGGTTGCGTAGGCGGCGGTGCGGTAGAACGAGATGCCCCGGATCTTCCGGTTCATGGCCACCGCGAGGAACAGGCCGACGATCATCGTGCCGGGCACGAACAGCGCCGTGTAGACGAACGTGTGCTCGACCGCCTGGGCCACCACCGGGTCGTGCAGCATGAGCCGGTAGTTGCGCAGCCCCACGAACGGGGTGTTGCCGGTCAGCAGGTTGTTGCGCTGGAAGGACATCACCGCCGACCAGACGATCGGCACCGCGCCGAACAGCAGGATGATCGCAACCCCGGGCGTGACGAAGCCCCACCCGGTGAGCTGCTCCGACCTGCTCGGGCGCCGCCGCCCGGCCCCGGCCGGCGCCGGGCGCCCGCGGCCGGGCTCCGCGGTGCGCCTGCGCCGGAGCAGGACAGAGGGCGCTGCCACGTCAGCCGTTCGAGCTGGCGAGCGCCTGGTTGACCTGCTGCGCCGCGCTGGTAAGCGCGGCCTGTGGCTGGCTCTTGCCGAGCAGCACCGACACGATCATGGTGCCGAGTATCTGGGAGACCTTCGGGTAGGTGGCGGTCTGCGGCCGCGCCTGGTGGACGTTGCCCAGGTTGGTGACGAACGTGTCCACGCCGGGCAGTGCCTTGTTCATCGCCGACAGGAACCCTTGTGTGGTCACCGAGTGCCGGGTCGGCAGATCCCCGGTGTGCAGCGACCAGTACTTCACCTGTGCCGGGGCGGTCAGCCAGAGCAGGAACTTCTCCGCCGCCGCGGTGTGGGCGGCGCCGTTGTTGAAGATCACCCAGTTGTCCGGGCCGGAGATGGTCTGGTGGCCGCCGGTCGTACCGGGGAATGACGGCATGATCTGCACGCCGTACTGCACGTTGGGGAACCCGGACAGGTCCCACGGCCCGGTCACCAGCATGCCGAGCTTGCCCGAGTTGAACAGGTTGGCGTAGGCAGAGTCGGTCGGGTCCAGGTACATCGAGTGGTCGGCGACCGCCATCTGCCGAATCGTGTTCAGGGCCATCAGGCCGGCGGGCGAGTCGAACGCGGCCTGCTTGTTACCCGGCTTGAGTATCTGGCCGCCGGCCTCCCACAGCAGCACCTCCCAATGCCACACGGTGTCCTCGCTGCCCGGCGTCACATACGCGGTGCCGAACTGCTTCTTCGCCGGGTTGGTGAGCTTGGCGGCGTCGGAGACGAACTGCTGCCAGGTCCAGCTCGCGGTCGGCACCGGGAGGTGCGCCTGGGCGAACAGCGTCTTGTTGTAGACCACGGCGAGGTTGTCCACCAGCGCCGGGATGCCGATGACCCTGCCGTTGACGGTCGCCACGTCACGCTCGCCGACCCAGAAGTCGTTCCAGTTCACCCCGGGCCGCTGCACCACCTTGGTGAGGTTCACCACCTGCGGGATCTGCGCCACGTTCGGCGCCCAGGAGCCGTACAGGTAGGCGATGTCCGGCGGGCTGCCGCCGCGCACCGCGGTGAGCACCTTCTGCAGCGTGTTGTCGTTGTTGACGAACAGGCTGCTGATCGTGGTGCCCGGGTTCTGCTTCTGGTACACGCTGACCAGGTGCGCGAACGTTTTGGCCTCGGCCCCGGTCCACCCCTCCCAGATCGAGATGGAGGTCCCGCCGCCGGATCCGCCGTTGCTCGCGTCGGATCCGCACGCCGCAAGGCCCAGGGCGACGACACAGGACGCGGCGGCCAGGCTAAGCCAGTGAGTTCTCATGACGTCCTCGTTCCCGCCCCGGATCCGGACCGCACCCGACGACTCTTGCACGAAGGGCGGATGTTTCAGACATCATCGCGCGCGATCAAGGCCCGATGTCAACCCTTTCGGGACTATTCAGAGGTTCTGTATGCGCAGTCTTGCTCGAAGCTGCATGGAATGCGACACTGCCGGGGTGGTCAAAGTCGCGTTCATCGGCGCTGGCAGTGTGGAGTTCACCCGTAACGTAGTGACCGACCTGTGCGGTTTCCCGGAACTGGCCGGCGGGCTGGATCTGGCACTGCACGATATCAATACCGAGCGACTGGCCCACGCCCACGCCCTGGCCACCCGGATCGTGGCGCAGAGCGGGTCGGCCGCGACCGTGACCGCCTGCGCCGACCGGCAGGCGGCGCTCGACGGCGCCCGCTACGTCATCAACGAGATCCAGGTCGGCGGGTACGACGCGACCCGGCTGGACTTCGACATCCCGGCGCGCTACGGGGTACGCCAGACGATCGGCGACACCCTCGGCATCGGCGGGATCTTCCGCGGGCTGCGTACGATCCCCGTGGTGACCGGGCTGGCCGGGGACATGCACCGGCTGTGCCCGGACGCCTACCTGCTGAACTACACCAACCCCATGGCCATGCTCCCCTGGGCCGTATACGAGGGCACCCCGTTCAGCAACGTGTTCGGGCTGTGCCATTCGGTCAGGGACACGCACGCGTTCCTCGCCGGACTGGCCGGGCTGGACCCGGCCGAGGTGGACTTCGTCACCGCGGGCTTCAACCACCAGGCGTTCGTGCTGCGCTTCGAGCACCAGGGCAGGTCCCTGTACCCGCGGCTGCGCGAGATCATCGACGCCTCGCCCGAGTTGCAGCGGCGGGTGCGGGTCGAGATCTTCCGCCGGTTCGGCTACTTCCCCACCGAGTCCAGCGAGCACTCCGCCGAGTACGTGCCGTGGTTCATGCGCCACGACGATCAGGTCGAGCGGTTCCGCATCTTCGTCGGCGACTACCTGGCCAGGTCGGAGGAGAACCTGCGCGAGCTGGAGGACCTGGCCCGCCAGCTGGACGCGGGCACCCCGCTGGACCTCGAGCCCACCAGCGAGCTGGCCTCGGAGTTCATCCATTCCCTGGAGACCGGCACCGAACGCGAGTTGTATGTCAACGTCCGCAATGGCGATCTGATCGCCAGCCTGCCGCAGCAGTGCTGCGTCGAGGTGCCCTGCCGGGTGGGCGCGGGCGGCGCCGTGCCCCAGCCGGTCGGCGCGCTCCCGCCGCAGCTTGCCGCGCTGAACCGGACCTTCCTCAACGTTGTCGAGCTGACCGTGCGCGCGGCGCTGGACGGCAATGTCCAGCACGTATACCAGGCGGCACTGCTGGATCCGAACGCGGCCGCCACGCTGACCACCTCGCAGATCATCGAGATGTGCGACGACCTGCTCGACGCGCACAAGGCACTGCTGCCACCCGGCCTCGCCCGCTGAATGCCCCTCCCCTGCCGCCCAGGAAGGGAACCCGATGCGCCTCACCCGCGCCACACTCACCCTCACCACCGCGGCCGCGCTCGCCATGGCCCTGCTGAGCGCAGGTTCGCCGGCGAGTGCCGGAACCACGCCCACCCGAGCCAGCGAGGCGGGTCCGAATGGTCGCTCCCCCGGGCTAGCACCGCCAGGTCACAGCGGCACGCTGCGGATCACCGGTTCGCTGCGCGACGGCGGGACTGTGCGGGCGGCGGGCCTGTCCTGGCGACCGGGGCGGCTGCCATCGGGGGACCGCCTGCTTTCCTTTGAGGTCGGCTACTACTGGGAGGCCTGCACCGCCACGGGTAAATGCCGCACGGGCGCGGACACGACGGCTGCCCCCTTCGCGGCCAGCCGGTACGTAGCAGGGCACGCCGATACCAGCCGGTTCCTGAAGGTCACCGAGACCGCCTCCGAGGTCGTGGAGACCGATCCCGCGACATTTTCGTTCAGCGTGAAAAGCGTCTCGGTGAGTACCACCGCCGGCCGGGCCGTGCGCGCCTACCGGGCCGGGCGGCCTCCGGTGAGCGAGTTCGTGAACGGGACGCCGGAGCGGCGCACCGCGTCGGCGGAGGAGTTCTTCAGCGTGGCCGCGCCGCACCACAGCGCCGCCGACGGTCCGGCCGCCCAGCGGTACCGGGTAGACCATGGGCGCTGGCGGCCGATGCCCGCCAGCCGGGTCTTCTACACCGGCAAGCTGCACACCGGCAGGCACCGGGTCGCGGTGCGCACCACAGACAAGGCCGGCGCGACCACCGCGCGGTTCACCTGGCGGGTGGTGCCGATGCCCGCATCGCTGCCCTGCCAGGCGGCCCCAGGCCGGCACTGCTGGTACCCGCCGCACCTGGACGCGACCGGGCACCCGATGCGCTGGGACTGGCAGATCGGCCGGGTGACGCCGCTGCAGCGGACCGGGGCGCACGCGGTGGACATCTACGACATCGACGGCTTCCTGACCACCCCCGCGCAGGTGCGCACGCTGCACACCGGATGGCAGGCAGCCACGCTGGCGCATCCGAAGGCCGTCTGCTACCTCGACCTGGCCTGGGAGGACTACCGGCCGGACGGGACACCGGGGCGGTACTTCCCCGCTGCCACGCTCGGCAACGTGTACTACGGCTACCCGCAGGAACGGTGGGTGGACTTCCGCCAGCTCGACGCGCTCAAGCCGATGCTGGACGAGCGGATCCGGATGTGCGCGGCGAAGGGTTTCGACGCGGTCGAACTGGACGACATCGACAGCTTCGACCCGCCGTACACCACGGGCTTCCATCTCACACCGGGAGACGCGCAGAACTATCTCGCCTACGCGTTCAACGAGATCCACCGCTACGGGATGACCGGCCTGTGGAAGAACTCGCCGCTGCTGTCCTGGTGGGGGCGCCGCTACACCGACGGCGCGGTCGTCGAGGAGTGCTACGTCTATCACCAGTGCTTCGCCTCCCAGTGGCGCGGCAACAGCCAGTACGGGATCACCTGCACCGGGCTTTCCGGCAGGACACCGTGCGGCTGGGATGCCTTCAGCACCGACCGCACCAAGGCGCAGCCCACGGGCAAGTGGGTCGGCGAGGCCGAGTACGGCGCGGACGGCTACGTATGCAACCCGGGACAGTCGTGCCCGCCCAAACGGCGCTTCGCCACGTTCTGCCGGATCGTCTACGCGCCGCCCGGCGGATTCTCCGCGGTCAAGTTCGACGTGGACCTGAACGGCAAGATGTTCTTCCCCTGCCCCCGCGGCACCTGACCGGCCGGCCGGGCTGGCCTCGGCTCAGCTCGAAACGCCGCCCGGCCCGATCGGCGCCGCCGGCACGTCCGCAGCGCGACCGCGCAGTGTTTCACTTTCGAGGTCGGCCCGCCTAGCGCCCTGGGCTAGGGAGCAGCGCTGATCGCGCTCTGTGGGACCGACTAACGGTCACGCTGAGTGAATTAAACCGGGGAGCGCACACCCGCCGTGTTTGCCAGATCCCAGTCGGCCTCGGCAGTAGGCTGGCTGGCCAGCGAAAATGTATACAGACCTGCGGTTAAAAGGGAATGTATCCAGTAGACGTGGGTAGCCAGGACGCCCAACAGCCGACTGGCGTACCCGAGGTGCCGGCGCCCGGGGAAGCGCCCCGGACAGCAAGAAGGTAAGCACGGTGCCAGCAAGACACGAGATGATCCTCACAGGCAACGGGGAATCCGGTGCCGAGGAATGGGTCTGTCCCACCTGCGGCCGCCGCATGCTGCTGCGATGGCCACCCAACTACGAGAAGCTCATTCTGGAGCACGGCGACGAGGCCGCTATCCACGTCGGTGGGAAGGGCGGGCTGCGGATCGGCCAGGTTGCCGTCGCCCCGGCGCCAGCAGGCGAGGCGCCAGCAGGCGAGGCGCCAGCAGGCGAGGCGGCGACGGGCGAGGTGCCGGAGGCCGAACGGCAGTGGCTCCAGGCCAACGGAATCGACTGGGACGACGCTTCCGCGTAACGGATCTAGCCGGGGAGCACCTGCACGAGCAGCCCTTCGGCCATCCCGGCCAGGTCCACCGGGCGGTTCGCGCCGGGCTCACGCACGCTGACCGCGCCGTCGAGCCGGTAGGGCCCGGGAGACAGGCCCGCTGCGGCGATGCTGATCGTCGGCGATGTGGTGGCGAGCACCCCGTCTGACTTGGCGACCGTCCGTTTCTGGCCACCGGTCAGCGGCATCGCCACGACGACGGCGCTGTAGGCAAGCCGGTCGGCGTGGCGCGCTGGCTCGGGAAGTTCGATGGCCATCGTCAAGGTGAATGGCTCTGCTGCGCGGAGCGGAGTTCGCTCGACCGAGAGAACCGCGAACGACCCGGGACGCGCGCGCTGGGCCTCGGCCGCCGGCACGTCAGGGCCCGCCGGGGCGTCCGGGCCCGCCGGCGCGTCGGGGCCTGTCACGGCCTCAGTGCCCGCCGCGGCGTCAGGACCCGCCGGGACGTCAGCGGGCTCGTCGGTGCCGTTCACATCATCGCGTTGGCCCAGGTTTCCAGACACGGCGACCTCCTCGTGCGCGCCGGCGCTCACACACGCTCATGGCTGCGGATGTGCTGGTACAACTCGGTCGTGGCGGGGTCGGCTTCCACGCCAAGCTCGTCGGTAAGGGCCTGCACGCACATGCGGTACTGCATCAGGGCGAGATGCGGCAGGCCCTGCCTGCTGTAACAGCGCATCAGCCTGCGGTGCGCGTCCTCCCGGCAGGGATCTCGTTCGATGATGCGCAGGCACAGGCTGGCACAGACCGTGTAGTGGCCTACGTTGAAGTACAGCTTGCTCAGGCGGCCGAGGGCGTCGAGATGGGTCAGCCGCAAGCGTTCGCGGGTCAGTGCGGCCCAGTCCTCATACGGGTCGTCGGCCATGAAATCGCCGCGGTAAAGGCTCGCCGCGAACTCGTAATAGCGTATCGCCTCGTCGAGGTCGCCCGCTTCGCCGGACCGGCGGCCGGACTCCACATGGCTGTCGAACTCCCCGACATCCAGCCACAGCCGCAGATCGCGGTTGATCAGGTAAGCGCCACCCGCGTGTACGACTATCGGCACGTCGGTGATGCTCCGCAGCGTCCGCCGCAGCCCGTGGATGGCGACGTTCAGGCTGTTCCTCGAGGCATCCGGCGTGGAGCCGGGCCAGAAAACCTCCATCAGCACCTCGCGGGGCGGCGGCCCGGGCTCCCGGTGGGTCAGCAGGTATCCGAAGAGCGAGCGGCAGCGCGCACTTGGCCAGTCCTGCACCGCCACGCCACCGACGGCGGCACACATCGGCCCGAGCAGATGGACCGCGAGTTCGGGCGGCGAGTGCGCCCGGCTGCCCGTGCCGATCCGGGCCCGTGTGGCTGCCGGGCCCGGCGGCCCGGCAGCGACCTCCGGTGTTCTCTCAGGGGCCCGCACGGCAAACAAGGCACCGGACGGCTGGGTGGACACACCTGAATCATGGTCACCCTGGTCCAATGGGTACTCCCGCCCTGGTGAGCGAGACATCCTGTGCCGCCCCGGCGAGCGTGCCGTCCGGTGCGGCATCAGCACGCTGCGCAACAAGGTGAACGGCCGGGCACGCGTGTTCGGCGCGGGTGCGCCAGGTTCGGTAAGGCCGGGAAGCTTCAACGGCGCGGGCGCTCGCGACCACCCGTAGCTTCCGAAAACCTCGTTGCTGGGCACGGTGGGGCTCTTGGCCGTGACCAGCAACTGGTGAAGCGCGTCATGCTGGGCCTGCTTGAGCGCGGCCTGGCGCTCGCGGTGCGCTTCGGCCTGTCGGCGCAATTCCTCCACGCGCGCCGCGAGATCGCCGGTGGTCGTGACCGGGGCCGCCGCCGCTCCGTCGTGGATAAGGGCGGCGGAGGAGGCGGCGCGGGAGAAGGACGCGAGAGCAGCGTCACAGTCGCCGGCCGCGAGGGCGACCCGGCCCTGCTGCCACGTGGCCCACATCTGGGTTGCGGTCAAGCTAGCGGCGTCCGCCAGCGAGCTCGCGGCGTTCGCGCGCGACATGGCGCTCGCGAGGTCGCCCGCCTCGGCGGCGACCGCGCTGTCCGCGAGCATGCTGCGGCACGCGCCCTCGGCGTCATTGCGCTTGACGTATTGCGAGGCCGCGAGGCCATACCACCGGTGCGCCGTCTTGGCGTCGCCCTTGGCCGCGGCGATGTCGGCGCGGTCGCAGCTCAGGTCCGGGTATGCGGCGAATGTGTCTTCAGGCAACCGGGTCAGCCAGGCCTCGAGCGTTGCCCACTGGCCATGGTCCATCAGCGTGCTGGCCCGGTTCCTGATAACCCGGGCCGCACAATCAAGATCACTGATTTCCAGATAGAGCGAGATGGCCTGTTCGCAGGCACCGACCTCAAGCAGCCAATCCGCCGACTGGTGCAGGGTGCCGCAGTCTGGCATGGCGCGCTTGCCCAGCACGTTCCCCAGTGGTTGCCGCCAGCATGGGCGGATGCGCACCCAGCCATCCTCCAGGGGCTGGATCCACGGACCGGCCGGTAGCTGGCTTTCGCCGAAGACGGCCGAGATCATCGCCGGGTGCGCGTATTCGATCCGCGTCGCCAGGCCAAGCGCGCACCGTGCCCTGCCATCGACATCGGCCAGCAGTGTTTCCGCGATCCGGGCCACGAGATCCTTGACGCTCGCGATATGGCCGAGCAGTGGCTCCAGGCCCCCGCCGGACGTGTCATTCAGATCGCGCAGACCGGCAAGGACCGCTGCCCGCCCGCCGACGAGGGCCACCGCCCGGTCAAGGGCACGGGGGGCTAGTTCCGGGGCCCAGTTTTCGAGCAGTTCCTTGACGGTGGGTGCGGTGAGCCGGAACTCGCTGGTGGCGTGGCGCACACATCCATTGAGGACCCCGGGCGAGGGGCTGGATTGCGCGACCAGCACGCAGGGCGCGACGCCGTCAAGCTCGGGCAGGAGATGGCGGCCCAGCATGGCGAGCGTGGGATAGCTGACCGTGTTGTGCACGTCCTCGAGCACGAGGGCCCCGCCGGTGGCCAGGTAAAACCGCAGGTCCTGGGCTAGCTGCACGAACAGCGGCGGCCAGCCGAACACGGGTCCCGGCTGCTCGGTCATCAGCCTGAGGGTGGCCTGGCCCGCGTCAGCGTGAACGCGCCGGGCCGCGGTGACAACAGACAGCAGGAACGTTGCGGGGTCGCGATCCTCCTGCCCCACCCGCAGCCATAGCGGATGCCGGTTCAGCCGGGTGAACGCCGACGCCAGTTCCTCGGTGAGCACATACCCCGCGGGCGCGGCAAGGAGCGTCGTCGTGCCGCTGGCCACGTCCTCAAACACGCCGCTGACCGCATCCAGATCGCACGGCGAGGGTACCAGGACCTTCGCTTCGAACTGCATTGTCCCCCAGGGCCAAGGCTCGCGCTGGCCGTGGGCCAGGCGGCTACGTGTGCGCGAGCCATTTCGCTACGTTAGTGTCACTACACGTCCAGCAAACTGCGATGTCAAGTGGGTATACAGCCCGCTCGCGCTTGGGGTCTTGAGCGCCGGCACCTGTACAACCGGCCGACGGCAACACCTGCGGGCTTTGGGGTCAGAGATCCTTAGGGACCGGTGCGCACGGCGCGGCATGATGTGTTCCTTACCAGGCGGGACCGGTTCAGTGGTCTTGGCCGGCCGGAGTCGACCTCGCCAGCGCGGCGGGCTGCCCCTGCGGATCGGCGCGGCGCCGGATGCGGTCATCGTTGAGGCGATACTTACGCTCATCCGCGGCGGTGCGGCCCGGACCGGGGTAGGCGATCGCCACCACGGTGGCAGCAAGCAGCACAATCGTGACCGCCATCAGGGTGAGCTGCCAGCGGGGGATGCCGCCGGCCAGGGCAGCGTGGACCCGTGCCGGATCCGGCAGCCGCGGGTGCTTGTTCCAGCCGGGCGGCAGCGGCGGGTCCGCCCACGACAGCAGCCCGGCCCGCCTGGGCGAGGCGGAGGCGAGCGCGGCGGGCACGGCGGCGGCGAAGACCAGGACGGCGCCTGCCAGCCCGGCCAGGATAACGGCGAAATGGCCAAGGGCATGGCAACGGTTCATGACAACCTCCCGCTAAAGCAGAGGCCGAGCAGGCATGCGTTGATACATAGCGTGGGCGAGGCTGGCGCGATAATGTCGCCTGCCACGGTCATGGGGCCGCTTTTCGGGGATTTCTGCCACGAGCATGGGCTCTGGCGCGAATTGTGTGATCAGGTCACGGCGGGTGACTGCTGGCGTGGCCGTGCGGTGGGCCGGGCAGGAGTGGCACGCCAGACCCTGATCCCCAGTCCCGCTGACTAGTTGACTCCTCGATCACCCCTACCAGGACCTGGCGGCGCTCACCACCGAACGAGTCGCCGACATTACCGGTATCTCCAAGGGCCGTATCGTCAACCAGGACTGGATCGGCCAAGCCAGGCGGTTGGCGAAGGCTGCAACGACAGGAGATGGCGGCCCAGCATGGCGAAGCGTGGGATAGCTGACCGTGTTGTGCACGTCCTCGAGCACGAGGGCCCCGCCGGTGGCCAGGGCGGCGCACCCGGGTCGGCTCGCTCGGATCCGGTGACGTAGCGTCTTTGGGGTCACCTCTCCAACCTTCAGGAGAC
>Ga0318517_10000319_pt1 | contig 10597 bp, 13 predicted proteins | sample GRESIP176b2f21_FD_203661 | JGI IMG/M metagenome (GOLD analysis project Ga0318517, IMG submission 203661) | Tropical soil microbial communities from Luquillo Experimental Forest, Puerto Rico - GRE.SIPMG.176b2f21 | ecosystem: Environmental > Terrestrial > Soil > Tropical forest > Bulk soil... | reverse complement strand
CCGTCCCAGCTCGGCGATGGAACCGGCGAGCCACCATACCACGCCGAATGTAACAACAATGCCAAGAAAGAAGGTCAAGAACGGTATGACGGTACCGCGCCAACGGTGGGAAGCCGGCGCTGCTTTGGCGCCTACCTTGATGTCGGCAGGCTCAGCCTGGGTGTCCACAACGGTAGGTCCTTCCAGCTCCGGCCGTAATCCGGCCGATCGTGTCTCCCCAGGTGTTACGTAGCGAACCACTATCGAGGAGCCGAAAAATCACCTGTGTGTTCGTAGATTAGCGTTAAACCACTATACCTCTAAATCTTTTGTTGCTCCCGCGCAATTGCGGCATGCCTGCCAAAGTTGTGCAGCCTCCATTCCGGAAAGTCGTTGTGCTCGATATCGGTGTCATTGGGGATTGCGCAGTTGTGCGGCGATCGCTATGAACGCGTCACGCGCACACACAGTCTGCGTTAGCTGTACGAAAAGCAAATATAAGATGCATTTCCCAAATCAATTGTTATTGTATTGTGCACTATATCGTGCGCTCCAGAATCACTAACGAAGGACAGCAAATCAACAGGAGACTTAGGGTGAAGTTACTGCCAAGCTAAGTGGAGTCACAGCGTTTGCAGATCTTGGTATTAAATTCAGGGGCCGGATTGTTGAAACATCTCTAGATCGCGAGCCTGCAATTTTCCCGCATGATACCCGAGATCGATTTCTGGCGCGCAGCAACCTGATGCTCAAGCGCTACGGCGAGAAAGCCGTTGAGAAAAGCTCAGCGCCCGCCGACGAGCTCGCGGCCGCCAGCGATCACAACGGCGAGGCCGTCTGGCGGATTTCCGGCGCTATCGTGCAGCTCGCGAACAACTCATCGCCCGGGCCGGTGCGCTGACCTTCAGTCTGCACTCGATAAACCACCATCGTACCGCTTGAGGAACGACCGACCTGGCCTCGGTCCGGACCCCCTCCCCTCGACTGACCGCGGCCGTGCCAAAGATCTCCGTTTCGTGGATTGAAAAATCCGGATATAAATGCTAATTTCATAACAACGGGGCGACCCGCGAAACGGGAATCCAAAGACCCGAGGACTGGCGTAGTTGTCCCCGTTCGAGCGAAGGGGCAGGCTTGGGGTCCACGCCTTCGTGGGGGCGAAGGTAATTACTGCTGTCTCGCTGCCCTTTGAGTCGCTACGACGAAGACGCTCCGAGCTTCCTGCGGAGATCAGTGATCGGCCGCTGATAATCTGCCGTAACTAACAGCGGAAGTAGGGGGTTCTCGGAATTTTTGGGTCATTTCGGACTCGATATCAGTAGCGGCGCTATAAGCAACCCCGGTTACGGGGAGGAAACGCTGATGGGCAAGCTCGACGGCAAGGTTGCGATTGTTACCGGCGCGGCGCGCGGGCTCGGCCGCGCTTACGCCAGGCGGTTGGCCGAGCTTGGTGCGAAGGTCGCAGTCGCCATGGTCGCCCGCGTCGTCGAACAATGGGGCCGGGTGGATGTGCTGGTCGCCAACGCCGGCGGCGGCCGCGGGCGGCCGGTGGATACCAAGGCGAGTACGATCGATCCGGCGCTCCTCGATCTCGTCGTCAGCATGAATTTGTTCGGGACCGTCTACAGCTGCAATGCCGTAGCTCCCTTCATGAAGCGCCAGCGCTCGGGCAAGATCGTCACGGTCAGCTCGGTGGCCGGCCTGTCTGCGTCGGCCGACGGGGGCTACGCGCATTACGGTGCGGCCAAGGCCGCGATCGCGCATTACACCCGCTATCTGGCGCAGGATCTCGGTCCCTACGGCATCACTGCCAACTGCATTGCCCCGGGGGTCATCGCCACCGGGCGAATCATGCAGACGGTCCTTCCGGGGAGCAGCGACAGCAATCGCGACCGGTCGGAACTGGTCGCGCTGCGACGCCTCGGGACCGTGGAGGATTGCGCAAAGGTGGTCGAATTTCTCACGACCGACCTCTCCGACTATGTGACCGGAGCGGTGATCCCGATCGATGGCGGGTTGCGTCGCGGATGATCAACGGGAGGATGGCATGAATTTGACGATGCGTTTATCGGTCTTTGCGTTATCGGCATTGCCGGCGATCGGCGCGAGCGGGGTTTCCTCGGCGCAACAGGCAAATATGAGTTTCTTCGTGACCAACGCCGGGTCCGGCAAGGGTGCCGACCTCGGCGGCCTGGAGGGCGCGGATCGGATCTGCCAACAGCTAGCCCAGGCCGTCGGAGTCGGAAACCGCACCTGGCATGCCTATCTCAGCACGCAAACGGTCGACGGTCAGCTCGCGGTCAACGCGCGCGATCGCATCGGGCATGGTCCGTGGCAGAACGCCAAGGGGGTGACCATCGCCAAAGATGTCGACGAATTGCACGGCGACAACAACCTCACCAAGCAGACGGCATTGACCGAAGAGGGCGATGTGGTCAACGGCCGCGGCGACACCCCCAACCGGCACGACGCGCTGACCGGCTCGCAACCCGACGGCCGAGCCTTCCCGCCGGGTGACGATAAGACCTGCCACAATTGGACGAGCAGCACCCAAGGGGCGGCGATGGTCGGGCACATCGACCGGCAGGGGTTGCGCGACGATGCCCAGTCGAAGTCGTGGAATTCCTCGCACCTGTCCCGCGGGCCGGACGGCGGTTGCAGCCAGGCAGATCTCCGCAGCACCGGCGGCGACGGCTTGTTCTATTGTTTCGCCGCCAATTAGAGGGCCGCTGACCCGACGCCAAATTCCGCTGCCAATCCGCTGCCAAAGCTCATTTCAATGCTCAAAATTCCGCTGCTGGCTACCCGCCTCAATCGCAACCAAGGGGCTGATTTCACGTGATTTTCAGGTGTCGGTAGGGTGAATTTCAGATGCTGAAACGCGTTTTTCCGCTGCCGGCAGGGGAATACCGACGGCTGGGGGGCTAACGGTATTCGTCGCCGCAATCGCCGATCAGCTTGATCAGGTCGCGTGATTTCGCCAGAACCGTCTCGATGGCCGTGTGATCGCCAGCGTCGAGCTCAAAGGCGAAGACCCGGGCATTGTCGGCAATGTGCTCGGCTAAGCCAAGCCGCGCACCGACGATCACGCCGGCGACCGCCGGACGGTCCAGGATGTAGCGGACCCCGACATTGGCGATGCTCACCTGGTGTTTGTCGGCGATTTTTTTCAGCACCGCGAGCAATTCCTGGAACAATGCCCAGCCGCCCCAGGCGTCGATCATACGCTTGTACTTCTGTAACGAGGCGGTGTTGAGCTCGGCCCGCGATGGCTCCGCCCGCCCGAGGTATCTCTCGGACAACAGCCCGCCGAGCAGGGTGCCGTAGGCGAGAAATGTCATTCCGCGCTCGCGGCAGAACGGTGCCATCCGCGCCTCGGGCCGGCGATCGACGAGCGAATGCTGCACCTGGTTCGAGACGATCGGGACGCCGTGATCGGCGATCACGCGCAGACGCTCGGTGTCGAAGTTGGTCAGTGCCAAGTGGCGGATTTTGCCTTCGTGGCGCAGGTCGGCGAGATGATCAAGCGCCTCGAGGTAGCTCTCATCGCTGTAGTCCCACCAATGGAATTGGAGGAGGTCGAGACATTCGACACCCATTCGCGAGAGCGAGATACCGATCGCCTCCTCGACGGTGCGCCGCGTCATCCGGCCCGGCCGCGGAACCCATTTCGTGAAGGCCTGGATCTCCGACAATCGCTCGGATCCGTAACGGGCGGCGAATAGGCGGCGGAAGTCGCCGATAAAGTCCTCGGCCGGGCCGTAATGATCGGCGAGATCCCAGGTCGTGAACCCGGCGTCGTGATAGGCAAACATCTCGTCGACCGCGCGCACCGGTTCGATCGCGCCATGTGCGCCCGAGACCTGCCACATCCCGTTGAGGATGCGGCAGATCGTCAGATCGGCGGCGAACCGGAAACGGCTCGACGGCGGCAGGCTCACCGAACTGGTCTATCGGCGCGCCTTCAGCGCTGTCAGCCGGTCGCTCAAGCTAGTCGGCACCGGCGGCTTGCCGGAGGCCGCGCGCAGTGCCGCAGCGATGTTCGGGTCGTCCTCCTCTGGCCGCGTCGGTCGCAGCAGCCGCGCCTTGCTCATCTGCGCGTCAGCCGAAGCCAGGTCCTTGGACGCGGCGTCCTGCATCGCTTTGAGCGCGACCGTCAGACCGCTCGTCTGGCTGGCGAGCCCCGCCGCCCGGCGCGCCGCCTCGGCCTGGCGATCGGCTTGCTCGCGCTGCTGTGCCGCTCGCGCCATGTCGCGCTGCGCCCGCTCGAGTTCGGAACGCGCCATTTTGAGCTTGCCGCCGGCTTCGGCATAGGTCTGCTCGAGCATCTGCAGATAATCCTTGGCGTCCGTCTCGTCCTGCTTCTCGCGTTCGACCTCGGGGGTCATCTGCTCGAGCATGCCGACCAAGGTCGTCAGGCTCTTTTCGACCGCCGCCTTGCGGGTCGGATCGCTCTCGTTATTCATCTGCTGCTGCAGCTGCTCGGCTGCCGCCATACGCTGATGCGACAATGCCTGGATCGTGTCGGCCTCGCGCTTCTCCCTGTCATAGCCCTGGCGCGCCAAAGCGACCTCCTGGCCGAGAGCGTCCAGGTTTTGCTCCATCGTCCGCAGTTCCGCCTCGCTGGCCGATTTCGGGTCCCAGCGCACCAATGCCTCGATCCCGGCCTGGGCGGCGCTGTCCAATTTTACGCCTGCCAGGTTTTTCAGAAATGCCAACATGTCGAGCCTCCTCCTCCGGTTAAAGTCAATTCGGCACCATCGCCGCCGCATTCAGTAACGCGACGGCAATCTGCGCCCCTGCCAAGGTGATCGCCGCGGCGATATTGCCGCCCTCGATCATGCCGCGAAAATTGCGCATCCCCAGCACGACGACGCCGAGCGTCAGCAGCTGCAGGATCAGCGCCACGACGCCCCAGACCAACACATCGAGCAGGGTGCCGCTCGTCGCCAGCATCGCCGCCAGCGGGATCGCCAGCGCGAGGATGGCGCCCGCCAGCACCGTGCCGGCCGCCGCGTTGCCGTCCGCCACCATCTCGCGTTCGCGGAACGGTGTCAGCCTGACGTAGATCGCCACCCCAATGGCCAGCAGCACCGCGCAGACGACGACCTGAAGAATCAACTTCGGTAGCCCGCTGCCCAGGGCATCGAGAACGGCGGCGAGCGATCCGGGTGCGGCGTCCATGATGCTTTCCTTTAGGCGCCCTTCGTCAGCTGTCGAGCGGCACGGCGGGAAGGGTCAATGCCGCGGGATTGATGTCGATGCCGGCATACACCTCGACCCAGGCTTCGTCGCCCTGCTCGACGGCGCAGACCAGCACATACTCCACCGCCGGTGCAGGCGGCGTCGAGCCGGTGCGGGCACCGTATAGCATGGCTTGTATCTTCCGCTCTACCGTGCCGGTTGTACCCTGCACGGACTCGACCTGCTGGCGCGGCTGCACCCGCGAGCTGCCCGGCGCCCAGACCCGGTCGTAGGTCTTGCCATCTTTGGTCTCGAACTGCGGCCAGCCGATCATCCCTTGCGCCGGGTCGAGCCAGAACCCCCACTCGTCCTGGCTGGCGGGAGTGATCCGATCGAGCAGGGTGAAATACCGGCATTCATCAGGAGCGCCGTCTCGCCCCAGATGCAACATGAAGAACGCTTCGCCCCCCGGCAGATATAGCCGATGCAGCGCCACTCCGCCATCATTGACCAGCCCCACCGCCTCGACGCTGATCATCCCGCCCGCCTCCGGCGGCTTGACCTTGGTCATCCCGGCGGCGAGCACGAAGGGCGAGGGGTCGACCGGGAACGTCATACCGACGCGGAAGCGGCTTTGCGCGCTACCCGACAGGCCGGGCGCTATGGCCATCGGGCCGCCGCCGGCGACCGCCGCGGCGCGCCGGCGCATCAGCCACAGCCCGAGGAGGACCGCTCCCCCGACAAAGACGACGATGAACAGCCCGCCGGATCCCCCGGTGTCGGACGGTGCCGGGCGCGGGTTGGCTGGCTGCGCCTTGGCTTGTGACATCAAGGTGTCGAGTTCGGCCAGCTTTTGCGCCACGGCGGGATCGCTCTGTGCCTTGCGGTCCGCTTCGGCGCGCCATTGCGCATAGCGGGGATCGTCGCGATTGTCCTGGAAGTAGTTTACCGCTTGCGGTCGCGACAGCGAGTTCAGCAGCGACCACGCGAGCACCCCATCCCATACCCCGAAGCGTGGGGTGGACACAGCGTAGCCCGGCGCGTAGCTGCCGCCGCCCGGCAGCGGACGGCGCCCCAACGGTGCCGTCCCCCAACCGCTATCGTCCCAGCCCGATGACGGACGACGGGTTGTCGGGACCTGGGACCGCTCTTGCGATGCCCGATAATCGCGCAAAGCCCGGCTCGAGGCGCGCCGCGATATCGCGAGATCGCCACCGCCAAAGGCGCTGCCAAACCCGCCAAAGGAGGACGACGACGGAGACCCGTAACCGCCGCTGACCGACGGGCGCCGGTAACCTCCATAGCCGCCAGAATAACCCCCGCCGAAGCCACCAGAGTAACCGCCGCCGCTCGGCCGGCGGTACCCGCCGCTGGTTTGCGCCGCGGCCGTCGGCGCCAGCGCCACGATCCCGGTGACCGGCGCTAGCCAGGACGGCGCATAGGCCGGGAGCGGTGCTCCTCCCGCCAATGTCAGGCATATCAGAACCAGTCGTAGCGTGCGCCTCAACCTCGGGTACGGCATTGCCCGCACCAGCACCGGTTATGCCGCCTGAAACCGGACGTCCTCGGCCTCGGCAGTGCCGACGAGCATCATGAACGTCGCATCGGAGACGGCATCGTTGCGAAAGTAGTGAACCCGGCCGGACGGGTTCAAAATCGCGTCCTTCGGGCCGAGGCCCTCTTCGGCGACGCGCCCGGCCTCCTCCCAGCCCGCGGTGATGTAGCCTTCCATCACGAAATACACATCCTCGACGGGGCGCGTATAGCCCCTCACCGCCACACCCCTCGGCAGCTGAATCATGTCCATGCGATATTTGCCCGGCGGCGCGCCACCTTCGCCGATATAAACCGAACGGGCGAAGCCCGCATGCCATGACGGCCGGCGCTCGCCACAGCGCACGATGTGTCGGGCAAACTCCCGCTGGCGGGGATCATCGCTGTCCGGATCGAGGGCGTAGGTTCTTCCCCGGCCCGCGCCGAAATGGCGCGCCACCGCGGGATCACTGTCACGCGGGTGGCAAACATAAACCGGCGGTTTTGGCATGCCGCTGCCGACGCTGATCGACATCAGCACCGGCTCGACCCCATCGTTGCGAAAGCCGTGCGGCCGGCCAACCTGGTTCAGCACCATGTCCTTGGGGCCGAGACGCGCCTCGATCACTTCGTCGCCCCAAGCCCAGCCAACGGTCAAGACGCCCGAAAGCACTAGGAAGTGTTCGACCACCTCATGGGAATGACAGGCGGCGTATTTGCCGACCGGCTGATGCACTAAGCTCAAGGTGAATTGTCCCGGCTTGAGGGTGCTCGGATCGTCGGCTTTGGGTGAGCCCCCGGCGCCGATATAGCGCATCTGCGCGCGCGCCAACTCGGGGAAGCCACGGCTGCCGGGAAAGGCGTCCCAGTCGAAGCTCTTGTCGGTATGGCGTCCGATGAAGGCCCGCATCTGGCTCGTCAGGTCGAGCGGTTCGGCTTGGGCGAAAAGGGCCATGGCAGGCTCCCGGTGAGACGGTTTTGCCAATCTCGGCCCGGCGGCTCGCTGGCTCAAGCAAAATCGGACTCGGGCCTTGGCCCTTGATCGAGGCGGCGGGACGGCCTCACCGTCTCCGGAACGCGCCTCAGGCTGATTTAATCTCGATCTTCTTTTGCGGTTTCTGCGCCGCCGCGGTCTTCGGCAAGGTGATCGTCGCCACCCCTCTTGAGGAGTCGGCAGCGACCTCGTCACGGTCGACGCTCGACGGCAGCTGGAACGAGCGTTGGAACGAGCCGTAGGCGCGCTCGGAAAAGTGATAATTCTTGTCCTTGTCCTCCTTCTCCTGGCGTTTTTCGCCCTCGAGGATGGGCGTGTCACCGGATACCGACACGTCGATGTCTTTAGCGTCGATACCCGGCAACTCGGCCGAGATCTTATACACCCTCTCGTCCTCGCTCATGTCGATCGCAGGCACCGAGAAGCTGAACGAGCTCCTAGGAGGCGCGTCTGCCATCGCTGTCTCCGTCTTTCGTCGGGAAGGGAGCGGGGTTTTCGCCCGTTCAGACAAAGTGCTTGCAGTTGCCCGATGAAACATTGATCCGGCACAGTCACTCCGGCGACGAGGAAGAAACATGATGCGTATTGTTATGCTCGCCGGTACTTTAGCGGCGATCACCTACGCCGCGAATGCCCAGGAGGTCGGCGGAAATTCCGAGGTCGGGCGTGTGTATGCACGCGAGGCGTGCTCACCTTGCCATGCGGTCACTGCCGAGCAGCGTTCGCAGAGAACTATCGCTATCGCGCCAGATTTCCAGACCATCGCCAATACCTCCGGAATGACGGCGACTGCCCTTCGCGCCTTTCTGCAGACGCCGCATCCGAAGATGCCGAACCTGATCCTGTCGCCGGAGCAATCGGCCGATGTGATCAGCTTCGTGCTCAGCCTGCGCGACCGCTGACAACCGGAAGCAAAACCTTGAACCTCATCTGATGCCGGTCATCGACGCGATCGGGCCGCGACATGCGCGTCGCCGTAGCCCGCTCCAGCCATCGGCACCCAATTCAGATCAATCGAATTGCCGACGTGAGCTGCGGACGTAACCGGGTCCGCGGCGATTTGCGTCAGTGCAGGTCATGCAGATATTCCCGCGCCCGTCGAACGAGCCAGCGCGATTCATCCTCGCACAAGGTTCTCAGCGGGCAATCGCGGCATCGCCTGCCGCCTTCGTGCCGACCGACGTACATACATGCTTCCCGCAGCGACCGTGGCGCTGACCGATGAAAGAACAGGGGCGCGTATCGAATGCCTTGGTCATCCATGTTTGGCGCTTCTCGTTCTGCCGGAGATATTCCGATACAGCATTCCGCTGGGGCTGCTTCGGAGCGTTGGGGGCCATCGGTCACCGCGCATTTAGTCTGGGCCAAATGAAGCCACACCGCTGCCGGTAGGAGAATAGGTTCAGCGGAGCGTCTCGATGTAGCCGACCAGGTCGTCGATCTCTGCCCGCGTCAGCGACAGATCCGGCATCGCACCGTGCGGATGAGACAGGAAGGCGCGCAACTGGTCGGCGGTTCTGGCGCGTGCGATTGTGGGAAAGCTCGGAGGACCTTGCTGAAGGTTGCCGGCGGGACTGCTGCTGGTCACGTGGCAATTGGCGCACCACACTTCGGCGAGCTGGCGGCCTTTGGTGACGTCGGCGCGGGTGGGATACGCGGCAACGGCAGCGAGCATCAGAGATATCAGCATGACAGCGGGAAGTCTGTAGTGCATGGTCGTCGCCCCCTCGCCATCGGACGTTCATTCGAAGACGCGTGCCGGTATCAACTCGCAGCGCGCGGCTCCAAAGACATGCAAAGCTGCTTTGCCGCCTCGCTTAGCTCGATGCGGTGCTGCTCGTCGAGCTGACCACGAGAGGCCAGCGATTTCGCAATCTCGACGAGGATGTCCGCCAAGAGCCCGTAATGCAAATGCATCACCGCCTCGCGCCGATCCTCCCCCGGCCGCACCAGCCTGACGGCGACGCTGTCCTCATCGGCGTAGGCGTCGAATTGCGAATGCCGCCCAAAGCTGCCGATATAGGCCTTGTCGGGAAAATCGACGGAAATCTCAGCCTTGTCGCTAATCGGATGCAATGACATGTTTGGAGCTCCTTGGATAATTCGCCGGGCTAGCCCAACAGATAAGCCGAGACCGGCCGCATGTGGTCCTCGACCCGCCGAACACCCGGAATGTTCTCGGCCGCGACAACGAGTGCCCGCTTTTCCTGTTCGGACAGATAAGAGGACCACAAATGCACGACGCCGTCCTTGACCGTTATGTTGGCGGGAGAGACCTCGGCCCATCTCTGCGCCTTCAGCTCCGCCAGCAGCTTGTCTCGAATTCTGCCGTCATCGGCCTCGGCGCCGCTCGGAGCTTCGTCGATCGTCATGGCGAGTGCCCGCACGAGGTTCGCGCGGCTGACGATCCCGACGAGCTTGCCATCGCGCACGACCGGGACGCGCTTGATCCGGTTCGTCTCAAGCAAGAGGGCGATATCGGCAACCGGGGTCGCCTCGGTCACCGAGAGGACCTTTCGGGTCATGACGTCTTTCACCTTGCCGCTATGCGACTTGATGTAGTCGCCGGCGAGCTTGTTCGTGGATGCCATCATGTCGAGCCACCATGAGCGGCGGCGCTCGGTTCCGGTTTCGGCGCGATGCAAGAGATCACCCTCACTGACCATGCCGATTACCTGGTTGGCCTTATCGACGACCGGGACCGCGCTGATGCCGCGCTCGGCCAAGAGTCTTGCCACCGCCGTTACAGTCGCATTCTCGTCGACCGAGATCACTTCACTCGTCATTACGTCGATAGCGCGCATCGGATCGCCTCAGACTGTTTGGGTAGATAAAGATAAACGAGCTGCCCACTTCCCGCATTGACCCAGATCAACCGGCGCGGGTCATGGACGGGTGCCCCTGTTT
>Ga0318517_10000316_pt1 | contig 10640 bp, 8 predicted proteins | sample GRESIP176b2f21_FD_203661 | JGI IMG/M metagenome (GOLD analysis project Ga0318517, IMG submission 203661) | Tropical soil microbial communities from Luquillo Experimental Forest, Puerto Rico - GRE.SIPMG.176b2f21 | ecosystem: Environmental > Terrestrial > Soil > Tropical forest > Bulk soil... | reverse complement strand
CGAAATTGGCGACCGAGGTTCATCACCTTGGTCCACGCCGCCACGAAGTCGTTCACAAACTTCTCCTTCGCGTCCGCGCACGCATAGACCTCCGCGAGGGCGCGCAGCTGCGAGTGCGAACCGAAGATCAGGTCGACACGGGTGCCGGTCCACTTGAACTCACTCGTCTTCCGGTCGCGCCCCTCGTACACCCCGTCAGAGCCGGCGGCCGGCTGCCACTCAGTGCGCATGTCGAGCAGGTTGACGAAGAAGTCGTTTGTCAATGTCTCGGGCCGCTTGGTGAAGACGCCGTGCGGGGACCGCCCGGCATTTGCGCCCAGCACGCGCAGACCGCCGATGAGAACCGTCATCTCGGGCGCCGTCAAGCTCAGCAATTGCGCCCGATCGACCAGCAGCTCTTCGGCCGGCAGGCGCTGCTCGCCGCGGAGATAGTTGCGGAACCCGTCCGCGGCCGGTTCGAGCGGCGCGAAGGAATCGACGTCGGTTTGCTCCTGCGAGGCATCCATGCGGCCCGGCGTGAACGGGACTTTGACGTCGTGCCCGGCGTCCTTCGCGGCTTTCTCGACCGCCGCACAGCCGCCGAGAACGATGAGGTCGGCAAGCGAGACCTTTTTCCCGCCGGACTGCGAAGCGTTAAACTCCTTCTGGATAGCTTCGAGGGTCAGCAGCACCTCCGCCAGCTGAGCCGGCTGGTTGACTTCCCAGTCCTTTTGCGGCGCCAAGCGAATGCGCGCGCCGTTCGCGCCGCCGCGCTTGTCGGAGCCGCGGAATGTCGACGCCGACGCCCAGGCGGTCGAGACCAGCTGCGAAACGGACAGGCGAGACGCGAGGATTTTCTTCTTCAGAGCGGCAATGTCCGCTTCGCCGATCAGCGCGTGATCCACCGCCGGGATCGGGTCCTGCCAGATCAGCGTCTGCTTCGGAACGAGCGGGCCGAGATAGCGCACCTTCGGGCCCATGTCGCGGTGCGTCAGCTTGAACCAAGCCCGGGCAAAGGCGTCTGCGAACTCGTCCGGATGCTTCCAGAAGCGCCGTGAGATCTTTTCGTAAGCAGGGTCGACCCGCAAAGCAACGTCAGTGACCAGCATGGTCGGCACGTGCCGCTTCGACGGGTCGAAAGCGTCCGGGATCGTTGCGGCGCCGCCTTTCGCCCTAAACTGCCAGGCGCCTGCCGGGCTCTTGGTCAGCTCCCACTCGTTGTTGAACAGGTTGTCAAAGAAGTGGTTGCTCCACTGCGTCGGCGTCTGAGACCAGACGACTTCCGGGCCGCCGGTGATCGCATCAGCCCCTTTGCCGGCGCCAAACCGGCTCTTCCAGCCGAGACCCTGCTCCTCGATCGGGGCGGCTTCCGGCTCCGGGCCCACGAGGGCCGGATCGCCGGCGCCGTGGGTCTTGCCAAAGGTGTGACCGCCGGCAATCAGCGCCACCGTCTCTTCGTCGTTCATCGCCATGCGGCGGAAGGTTTCGCGGATATCCCTGGCCGCGGCGAGCGGATCGGGGTTGCCGTTCGGCCCTTCCGGATTGACGTAGATCAGACCCATTTGCACGGCGGCGAGAGGGTTCTGAAGATCGCGGTCGCCGCTGTAGCGCTCGTCGGCCAGCCACTTGCCTTCGGGGCCCCAGTAGATCGACTCGTCGGGCTCCCAGACATCCTCGCGCCCGCCGCCAAACCCGAAGGTCCTGAAGCCCATCGACTCGAGGGCGACGTTGCCGGCGAGGATCATCAGGTCGGCCCAGGAGATCCTCCGGCCGTATTTCTGCTTGATCGGCCACAGCAACCGGCGCGCCTTGTCGAGGCTCGCGTTGTCCGGCCAGCTGTTGACCGGCGCAAAGCGCTGCTGGCCGGCGCCGGCGCCGCCGCGGCCGTCGCCGATGCGGTAGGTTCCGGCGAGGTGCCAGGCCATCCGAATAAACAGCCCCCCGTAATGGCCGAAATCGGCCGGCCACCAATCCTGCGAATCCGTCATCAACGCATGCAGATCCTCGATCACGGCATTCAGGTCGAGGCTGTTGAATTCTTTGGCATAGTCGAACGCCTCGCCCATTGGATTGGACAGGGTGGAGTGCTGGTGGAGAACGTGAAGGTCCAGCCGGTTTGGCCACCAGTCACGGTTGACGCGTGCGTGCGGCCCGCCCGAGAACGCGCACTTGCTTTCACTTGCCATGTTGTCTCCGATCGTGTTCCGCAATTTGGGGTTCGTACCCCAACCGGCTCCTGGTATCGGTCGCTACAACGATCCGATGAGCCTCTAACGCGCGCGATATAGGGCGCCGGCGCGTCGTGTCAAGAATTAGAATTATTACAATTAAGTTTCCGGGCAGACGAGCCGGGACGATGATCTCGACCCGCCTGATCTCGGTGCCGGCCGGTCATTCTGGTCGATCATCACGAAGCGCACCTCATACATTTACTGGTGCGAGCGGGGTGTGCCCGCGGATCAGGTCGGCGGCTTTCTCGGCGATCATAATGACCGGCGCGTTAATGTTGCCGCCGACGAGGTCGGGCATCACCGAGGCGTCGACGACGCGCAGCCCGTCGACGCCGAGCACCTTGAGCTCGGGATCGACGACCGCCATTGGGTCGCTCGGCCTCCCCATTCTGCAGGTGCCGAGCGGGTGGTGAACGGTGATCGCGGTCGCGCGGATATGCGCGTCCATCTCGGCATCGGACCGGCAATTGGGGCCCGGCGAGATTTCTCCAGTGGTGAATGAGGCCAGCGGCGATTGGCCGCCGATTTCGCGGATGAGCCGCACGCCGGCGCGCAGCGTCGCCCAATCCTTGTCGGTGGCAAGGAAATTCTGACGGATGCGGACCGGCGCGCGCGGGTCGGCCGAGGCGAGCTCGATCAGGCCCCGGCTTTCCGGCCGCAGCAGCACCGCGCGGCACCCGAAACTGTCGGCATAAGGCTTGACGAACGGCAGGAAATAGGGATGCGCCGTCATCGGCGCGGCGCTGAACAGCAGCTGGATGTCGGGGAGGGCCGCCGCAGGTGAGCTCTTTAGGAACGCCATGACCCCGCCCGGCCAGTCGGCCGCGATCCCCTCACCGCGAAAATAGGCCCTGCCGAGTTCTAAAGCGATGCGGTCGGCGCGCATCTTGGCATGGAACGGGCCCGGCTCCTTGCGGGCGTAGGCGACGGTCACGGAGACATGGTCCTGGAGATTGCGGCCGACGCCGGGCAAGGCCACTTTGACCGGCAGGCCGTGCGTCCGCAACACCTCGGGATCGCCGATGCCTGAGAGCGTCAGTATTTGCGGCGAGTTGACGACGCCGCCTGCGAGGATGACCTCCCGCTCGGCCCGCGCGACGCGACGCTCGCTCCCCGTCAGGTATTCGACCCCGACAGCGCGGTGGCCTTCGACGAGAATGCGCGCCGCCAGCGCTTCGACAGCGACATCGAGATTGGGCCGCGCCAGCGCCGGCCGGAGGTAAGCCACTGCAGTGCTGCAGCGGCGGCCGTCGCGGATCGTCTGCTGCGAGCGGCCAAACCCTTCCTGTTGCGCGCCGTTGTAATCCTCGGTCACCGGGTGGCCGGCGATCTCACCGGCCGCCAGATAGGCGTCGACAAGCGGGTCACGATAGCGCGAGAGCCGGGTCGTCAGCGGCCCGTCGCCGCCACGATAAGTACTGCCCCCGCCCTCCCACGCTTCCTGCCGGCGAAAATACGGCAGCACATGGGCGTAAGACCATGTCGTCAGACCCTCTGCCGCCCAGCGCTCGTAATCGCCGCGATTGCCGCGGACATAGGCCATCGCATTGATCGACGACGAGCCGCCGATCACTTTGCCGCGCGCGCATTCGATGCGGCGGCCGTCCATTGTCGCTTCGGGCTCGGCGAAATACATCCAATCGTGCCGCCGCTGCTGCAGCATTCGCCACCAGGCGAGCGGAATGTGGATCCACGGATCGCGGTCCCAGCCGCCTGCCTCGATCAGCAGTACCCGCGCGTCCGCATCCTCGCTCAGGCGATTCGCCAGCGTGCAGCCCGCCGATCCGGCGCCGACGATCACATAGTCGTATTCGCTGGCGGGCATCCCAATCTCCCTGCTGCGGGTAACGGGATCGCAATATGCGGGAGCTATCACCGCTCGGCGAGCGTTACCATATATCGGTAAGCGCTCTACGCGACAGCCAAGATATACCACTGGGTGTGCAATGCCCCCGTCCGAAGCAACCGAAGAATTACCTGCGATTATCCAACCATGGCGCGGCGCGCTTCCGACCGCCGTCGCGCAGTTCGAAATCCGCTACAGCCGCTTTCTCGATCCGAAGGGCAATGCGGTGCGTCCGCTGCCCGATTTTGCCGAGAGCCGTGCCGAGCTGGTCGCCCTGTATCGGGCGATGGTGCTCGCGAGACGCTTCGACGCCAAGGCGGTGGCGCTGCAGCGCACCGGCCGGCTCGGCACTTTTGCCTCGTCGCTGGGGCAAGAGGCGGTGCCGGTCGGGGTAGCCAGCGCCATGCACCCCGAAGACGTGCTGCTGCCGAGCTTCCGTGAGCATGGCGCGCAGCTCTGTCGCGGCGTCAGCCCGGTCGAGCTGTTCCTGTACTGGGGCGGCGACGAGCGCGGCAGCGATTTCGCCAAAACTCGCGAGGATTTCCCGGTTTGCGTTCCGGTCGCAACGCACGCGCCGCACGCCGTCGGCGTCGCGCTCGCGTTTAAGCTGAGGCGCGAAAAACGGGTCGCCGTCTGTGTCTTCGGCGACGGCGCGACCTCGAAGGGCGATGTCGCCGAGGCGCTCAACGCTGCCGGGGCGTGGCACCTGCCGGTCGTGTTCGTGATCAACAACAACCGGTGGGCGATCTCGGTGCCCGTCACCCAGCAGACCGCCGCCGAGACTTTGGCGCAGAAGGCGATCGCGGCAGGCTTCGAAGGCGAGCAGGTCGACGGCAACGACGTCATCGCCGTCCGCGAAGCCGTTGAGCGCGCAATCGCCAAAGCCCGAGCGGGCGGCGGCCCGCATCTGATCGAGGCGCTCACCTATCGCCTCGGCGATCACACCACCGCCGATGATGCGAGCCGCTATCGCAGCGGCGCCGAAGTTAGCGCCCGGTGGGCGGAAGAGCCGATCGCCCGGCTGCGCAACTATCTCGTCGCCGCCACCATGTGGGGCAAGTCGGACGAAGAGCAGCTACTCGCCGAGATCACGCTGACGATCGAGCGAGCCGCCGAGGCCTATCTTGCGACGCCGCCTCAGGGGCCCGAGGCGATGTTCGACTTCACCTATGAAAGCCTGCCAAAGGATCTTGCCGAGCAGCGCCAAACCGCCCTCGGCCTGGCGGGTCGGTGAGGTTGCGATGCCGGAAATCACACTCGTCCAGGCGGTCAATCTCGCGCTCACCCGCGCTATGGCCGAAGACGCCTCGGTCCTAGTGCTGGGAGAGGATGTCGGTACCGAGGGAGGTGTATTTCGCGCGACCGAAGGCCTCCTCGAACGTTTCGGGGCCGATCGCGTCCTCGACACCCCGCTCGCTGAGGGACTCATCGCGGGGATCTCGGTTGGGCTCGCTGCGCAAGGCTTCCGCCCGGTCTCAGAGATCCAGTTCACCGGCTTCATCTACCCGACGATCGATCAGCTCGTGAACCACGCTTCGCGGTTGCGCAACCGTACCCGCGGCCGCCTTACCTGTCCGATGGTGGTGCGCTCGCCATATGGCGCCGGTATCCGCGCCGTCGAACATCACTCCGAGAGCCCGGAAGCGATGTTCGTCCATATTCCCGGCCTCAGGGTCGTGATCCCGTCCTCGCCATCGCGCGCCTACGGGCTGTTGCTCGCCGCGATCCGTGATCCCGACCCGGTCGTCTTTCTCGAACCGACGCGGCTCTACCGGGCAGCCCGCGAGGAGGTCGAAGACGACGGCGCGGCGTTGCCGCTCGATCGCTGCTTCGTGCTGCGCGAGGGCACCGACATCACGCTGGTCACCTGGGGCGCGATGACGAAGGAAACGCTGGCCGTCGCGTCCAGGCTCGAATCCGAGGGGGTGAGCGCCGAAGTCGTCGACGTTGCGACGTTGAAGCCGCTCGATACCGACGGGCTGCTCACTTCCGTGGCGAAAACTGGCCGCTGCGTCATCGTCCAGGAGGCGCCGCTGACCGGCGGCGTCGGCGCCGAGATCGCCGCCCGCATCGCCGAGCGTGGCCTGGTCTCGCTGCTCGCGCCGGTCGAGCGCGTCGCCGGCTGGGACACCGTCATGCCGCTTCCTCGCTTAGAACAGCAGTATCTGCCGAGCGAGGCCCGCATTCTCGCCGCGGTGCGACGCGTGTTGGCGTATCAATGAGCGCCGGAACGTGAGCGTCTTTGTACTGCCGGATCTCGGCGAAGGGCTGCAGGAGGCCGAGCTCGTCGCCTGGCATGTCGGCGAGGGTGACCATGTTGTCGCCGACCAGCCGCTCGTCTCGGTCGAGACCGAAAAGGCGGTCGTCGAGGTGCCATCGCCGCAGGATGGCAAGATTGCCCGGCTATGCGCTGAGCCCGGGGAGAGGGTCAAGGTCGGCGGACCCCTTGTCGAGTTCGAAGAAGGTCCCCGCACCGATACCGGCACGATTGTCGGCGAGCTTTCTGCGCCTCCGCCGTCAGCCCCTTCGCCAACGCCGCAAACCCCGGCGGTGAGAGCGGCGCCGGCAGTTCGCGCTCTGGCGCAGCGGCTCGGGGTCGATCTGGCTAAGGTTGCGGCGAGCGGCCCCGGCGGCGCGGTGACCAGCGCCGACGTCGAGCGCGCGGCGCGGGCGCAAACGGAGTCGGGCCCGGTCGAGCTGCTTGCCGGCGTGAGGCGGGCCATGGCCATCAACATGGCGCGCTCGCATGCCGAAATCGTGCCGGCAACGGTTTCCGATGAGGCGGACATCGAGGCTTGGCCGCCGGGCTCCGATATCACGATCCGGCTGGTTCGTGCGGTCGTCGCCGGCTGCGCCGCCTCGCCCGGGCTCAACGCCTGGTATGACGGCCGCACGATGGAGCGGCGTCTGCTGAAGCAGATTGACCTCGGCCTCGCCGTCGATACTGAAGACGGTCTTTTCGTCCCGGTGTTGCGCAATGTTGCGGTGCGTGACGCGGCCGATCTGCGCCGCGGAATTGAGGCAATGAAGCGCGACCTCCGCGCCCGTTCGGTGCCGGTTGCCGAGTTGCGAGGGCAGACGATCACGTTGTCGAATTTCGGGATGTTCGCCGGGCGGTTTGCGGCGCTCGTCATCGTCCCGCCGCAAGTTGCGATCCTGGGCGCCGGCCGAATTACGAAGCGGCCGGTCATCAGCGATGGACAACTCGCCGTGCATCGCATTCTGCCGCTGTCGCTGACCTTCGATCACCGCGCGGTCACCGGCGGCGAAGCGGCGCGGTTTCTCAAAGCCGCGATCGAGGAACTCGAACGGCGGGAATAGCCGGGCCCTTCACAGCGCCACTGGTGCGCCCGTGCGCCGTCGCCGGGTGGTCGAGATCAATCCCCCCGAGAAGGCCGTCGCAAAGCGGTTCGAATAGCTCTCATGGCGGACGCGGCATTCGGGGCATTCGACAGGTTCAGCAGGGCGCGCGGTCATCCCGCAAAGTTGAATTTCGGCGACTGCATGGCCTATGCCGTCTCGGAGGTCATGCGCGCGCCGCTGTTGTTCAAGGGCGGAGATTTCGGGCTGACGGATGATGGCGCACCCGGCCTCTATCCGGATGTGAGAAAGAAGCCGGCAGGACTAATCAGACCGGCGCTCCTCGACGCTAACCTCTGGCCAGCTCGCGGCGGACGATCGCCGCGCCTTCGGCCAAGGCCTTGAGCTTGGCGAGGGCAACGTGGCGCGGGATGTATTTCATGCCGCAATCGGGCGCCGGGATCAGCCGCTCGGCTGGAATGTGGGCGAGTGCTGCTCGGATGCGGGCAGCGACAGTCTCCGGGCTCTCCGGCTTGGGGTCGCCCATGCTGATGACGCCGAAGATGACGGTCTTGTCGCCGAGGCCCTCGAGCGTCGAGAGATCGAGATTGGGCTGCGCCGCTTCGATCGAAATCTGCTGCGCGACCGTCGCGGTCAGTTCGGGCAGGAACGAATAGCCGCTGGGCTTGTTGCGCGCGACATAAGCGTAGCCGAAGCAGAGATGCAGCGCCGTCGGCCCGGGAATGCCGTCGAGCGCCCGGTCGATCGCCGGCAACGCGAGGCGCCGCGCCTCCTCGGGACGCGCCTGCACCCACGGCTCGTCGAGCTGGATCACGTCGGCCCCGGCCGCCTTCAGGTCGCGCACCTCGGCATTGACCGCGGCGGCGTAATCCATGACCAGCTCTTCCTCGTCCTTGTAGAATTCGTTCTTCGCCTGGCGCGACATCGTAAACGGGCCCGGGAGCGTGATCTTGATCGTGCGGTCGGTGCTGCGGCGCAGGAACTCGACATCGCGCACCTCGACCGGGCGCAAGCGGCGGATCGGGCCGATGATGCGCGGTACGATAACAGAGCCGCCGGTGCGTCCCGGCACAGTCGCCGGGTTGTCGAGATCGACGCCGGACAGCGCCGTCGCAAAGCGGTTCGAATAGCTTTCGCGGCGGATCTCGCCATCGGTGATGATGTCGATGCCGGCGCGCTCCATGTCGCGGATCGCCAGCACCGTCGCGTCGTCCTGCGCCTGTTCGAGCCAGGGCTCGGGCACCCGCCACAGCTCGCTCGCCCGCACCCGCACTGGCGGCAGATGCGTGAGCTTGTCTCGGTCGATCAGCCAGTCCGGCTGCGGATAGCTGCCGACGACGGTAGTCGGAAGAAGTGTTGCGGTCATCGCGATCACTCTAGTGCCGCATCTCGGCCATTGGCCTCACTGCGATGCCGGCGCCCTCGAGCTTTTCTCGGACGAGCCCCGCCATCGCGACGGCCGCCGGGTTGTCGCCATGCACGCAGACCGTGTCGATCGCGACCGGAATGCGCTTACCCGAATTGCTGATGATCGCGCCTTCGCGCACCATCGCCTGCACGCGCGCGGCCGCCTCCTCGGGGTCGTGCAATACCGCGTCGGGCAGCTTGCGCGACACCAGGTTGCCGGTGTCGTCATAGGCGCGGTCGGCGTAGATCTCGCGCGCCATTCTGAGGCCGAGCTCGGCCGCCGCGCGCTCGAGCTCGGTGCCGGCCATCACGACATAAATGAGCTCGGGGTCTACCGCAGCGATCGCGCGGCCGATTGCGAGCGCCGCCGAACGATCAACCGCAGCGAGGTTGGCGAGCGTGCCGTGCGCTTTGACGTGCCCGACAGGGTGGCCGACGGCGCGCGCCACCCCCTTGAGCGCGCCGATCTGGTAGACGACCGTCTTTTCGATGTCCTCGGGCTTCTCGCCCTGGATCTGGCGCCGGCCAAAGCCCCAGACATCGAAGAAGCTCGGATGCGCGCCGATGCCGACACCGTTCTCCTTGGCCCGGGTCACGGTCTCAAACATGACCAGCGGGTCGCCGCCGTGAAAGCCGCACGCGACATTCGCCGAGGAGACGATCTTCAGCATCTCGGCGTCGCTGCCCATCGTCCACGCGCCAAAGCTCTCGCCCATGTCGCAGTTGAGATCGATCACATCCATCGGGGTTCCTCCGCATTCGTTCCGAGGACCGCGGGCCTCTGGCCCGCATGCGGGCGGGACGCCCGCGCTCCCGTTCAGTATTCCTTATATGGGAGGAATTTGCCGCTGGGGGTGAGCTTGACGCGGTCGCCTTTCGGGTCGGTCCGGCGCTCACTGTCCGGTCCGCCTGTTTTTACAGGGAATCTACAGGCATTAACTTTTCCGAAGTTATAGCACTCCGATCCCGAAATCCGTTGTGAGGGCACCATAGCGTTTGAATATAGCAACATTATGGTAGAGTAATATAGTGCGTAATTCGCAAAATACCACTACCTGAGCAGGGCCATCCGGGACACTAGCGCATCAGACGAATTCGTAGGAGAGTGACCGCGTGTCGGCGATGGATGTTGCGGACTGGCTGCGCAAGCTCGGGCTCGAGCAATACGAGCCGGCGTTCCGCGCGAACGAGATCGACGAAAGGGTATTGCCGCGCCTGACCGCCGAGGACCTGAAGGATCTCGGCGTCAGCTTGGTCGGCCACCGCCGCCGCTTGCTCGACGCGATTGCCGCGCTCAACCCCCTCTCTAACCCTCCCCTCCCCGGGACAAGCCCGGGGAGGGGAGGGTTAGCGCGAGAGCTGCGCAGCTCGGCGATCGCCGCCAAGAGTCTGCGGCGGTGACCGACCAGGTTTATGCCGAGGTCTTTGAGATCGTCGGCGGTCAGATCGGACAAAGCCGCGGCGTCGATCGCGTTGTCGCGAAACGCCTCTTTGTATTGCTGCAATCCGAGGCTGCGGAGCCAGGCTGCGATGTCCACGCTCGCCTCCACGCCGCGATCACCGTCGCGCCGGGTAACCTTACCTATCTGCTCGGTCCCACGGATCAAGCGGCCGACGTGAACCTCGAAGTCCTGGCCGCTGTCGACCTGCACCGCGTTTAGGTAGGCGAAATCGCGAAGACTGTCGGGCAGCTCGTCCGGATGCGGCATCACCGCTCGAGAGACGAGAACCGGGATCAGCGGTTTGTTCTTCCGCAGTGCGGTCTCGATCTCAAGCCGCACCGCGTCGTCTGGGCTTGCGAGACGACGCTGTTCATCGTCAGGGCCGATCCATCGCGGACCGATGATCGCTAGGAC
>Ga0318517_10000297_pt1 | contig 10854 bp, 7 predicted proteins | sample GRESIP176b2f21_FD_203661 | JGI IMG/M metagenome (GOLD analysis project Ga0318517, IMG submission 203661) | Tropical soil microbial communities from Luquillo Experimental Forest, Puerto Rico - GRE.SIPMG.176b2f21 | ecosystem: Environmental > Terrestrial > Soil > Tropical forest > Bulk soil... | reverse complement strand
CACCAGGATCACACGGCTCACCTGGGTCGGGCGCGTGAGGGCCAGCTCAGTCGCGGGGACGGCGCCGCCGCGCAGCCCGAGCACGCCGAGAGTTCGAAGTCGCATGCTGTCGATGAAATCGCCGAGGGCCGCCGCGTAGTCAGCCATGGTCGGGCGCGTGCGCGGGCCGTCGGATTCGCCGAAACCCGGCAGATCCGGCGCGTACACCGAGCGATCCTCGCCGGCGAGCGGGAGGAGCCGGGTAAAAACCCGCCCGGAGCCCGGAAGGTCGTGCAGGCACAGGAGAGGTGTTCCCTCCTCGAATCCACCGCCGCGCGGCATGGCATGGTGCACATGAAGCTGTCCGTAGCGGCATTCGAAGTAGCCACGGCGGGCGCGCGCCGCGGGCGCGGGCAGCTGGGTAGGCATTCCCCTTGGCATGGGCAACATAGTGCCACGATCGGCGTTGCTCTTGCGCTCGCGGTCAGGCCGGGTAAATTGAAGACATGGAACGGTTTTGGGCATTGCTCGTCGTGGCGTTGCCCCTGGCCGGTTGCGGTGTAGCCGGGACCGGGGTCGGCGCGGCGACCGCGACCGAATCGGCAGCGCAGCAGGCGGCGCAGGCACAGGCGGCGCAGGACCAGGTCCGCAAGCAGATCGACGCCGCCTACCGCCAGGCCGCCGAGCAGCGGCGGGCGGCCGATGCGGATGGACAATGATCGTGCACAACCTGCAGGTCAGGATCAGGCGTCCGCCAGCGCGAGCGACCGATGTCGAGCTGATCGAAGGCGAGCGACCCGCGCTCACCAACGGCTCCTTCCTGGCGCGCGCTCTGTGGCTGGCGGTCGATCCTTTCCGCTGTGCGTCCGACATCCTGACCGGTGGGTTTCCACGCCCCGGCGATGTGGTCCCGGCGCGCGGCGTCGGCGAGGTGATCGACTCTCGCCACGACGTCTTCGGTGTCGGGAGCCTCGTCGTGCTCGACTGCGGCCTGCAGCAGCTGTGCGTCTCCGAAGGACATCACGCGTGGCTGTTGCATCCTGGACAGACACCCGCCTCGACGGCGCTCGGAGTCCTCGGCGCGCCCGGCATGGCGGCTTACTTCGGCCTGCTGCATCTGGCACGGCTGCGACCCGCTGAGACCGTGCTCGTGTCCGCGGCGGCCAACGCCGCCGGCGCCATGGCCGGCCAGATCGCCCAGCTCAAGGGCGCACGGGCAATCGGCATGGCCGGTACCTACGAGAAGTGCGACTGGGTGACGCGGCATGCGCGGCTGTCGGGCTGTATCAACTACGCCGCCGAGAACCTGGAGGCGCGGTTGCGGCAGCTGGCGCCGCACGGCGTCGACATCTACTTCGACAATGTTGGCGGGGAGTTGCTCGACAGGGTGGTGACGAGCGGGATCCTCGCGCGCGGCGCCCGCATCGTGCAGAACAGCGTCACGCCCGCGCAGCCGGAGGCATTGCTCGCCCGCGCCGGCTATGCGCCCGGAAGCCTGCAGGTCCTGAGCATGGACCTGCACCACTACGAGCACCGGCGCTCGGAATTCCTGCGGGACGCGATCGCCTGGTACGGGGCCGGGCGCATCGCCACCAAGGATCACGTGGTCGAGGGACTCGTCAACGCGCCGGCCCATCTGCTGCTCGTCATGCAGGGGGGCAACTTCGGCCGGCCGCTGGTGCGGCTCTGAAGAGTTGACGTGCGCACCGCGCACGCCGGGCGTGCACGGTGCGCTTCGTCGGACCGAGTGTCAGCGCCGCCGGCGCGCCGCGCGTCTCACGCGTCGCGCTGCCCGTCTCACGCCACGCGCCGCTCCACGTGCGCTGCGGCGCACGCGCCGCGCCGTCTTGCGCGCGGCTTTGCGGGCGGCACGCCGGACGCCCGGCCGGGCGGCCTTGCGCGCTGTTTTTCTGCCGGCGCGACGCACTTTGCGCGCCACCTTTCTCCCGGCCCGGCGCACTTTCCGGGCCGCCTTCTTGGCTTTCTTCGCTGCCTTCCTGGCCGTCTTCGCCACCTTCGCGGCCACGACGACCTTCGCCACCTTCGCGGCCACTGCGACCTTGGCCACGGTTGCCGCCGGGGTTGCGGGCTTTGCGGCGGCGGGCGTCGCGGCGGCAGGCTTGGCCGGCGCGGGCTTTACGGCGGCGGGCGTCGCGGGAGCGGTAGCGGGCTTCGGTGCGGCCGGCAGCTTGGCGGCCGCAGCCGGCTTCGGCGCGGCAGCCGGTTTCTGGCTCGCGGCACGCGGCGCTTCCTGCACCGCGAAGGCGCCACCCTGCGGGTCCATCATCATGGCGATCCAGCTCCCGCCGGGAACTTCCATCGGCCCGTGCAGGAGCCGTCCGCCGCCAGCCTTGGCGGCCGCGACCGCGCGGCTGGCTTCGGCGACGTTCACGTAGCTCAACCACGAGGGGGGCGTCGAGGGGGCCTGCACGTTGACAATGCCACCGACCTGGTCGCCGCCGTGCTGGAAGATCTGGTACACGCCCATCGCGCCCATGTCGTGCCCGGGACCCTTGGTCCAGCCGAACAACTGACCGTAGAAGCGCAGCGCGGCCGCGACGTCAGTGGTCGCGAGCTCGTGCCACGAGAAACCGCCTTGCGCAGGTGGCGCACCGGGAGGGGGCCCGGCCCCGGGGGTGAACAGTGCGAACGTTGCACCCTGTGGGTCGGTGAGGACGGCGAAGCGGCCGACGTTAGGGATGTCAGCAGGAGCCTTGACGATGCGCGCGCCGAGCCCTTGAGCCTGTGAGCAGGTGGCGTCGACATTCGGTGTTCCGACATAGACGAGCCAGTGTGGCGGCGTCGCGCCGGCCTCGGCCGGCAGTGCCATGAGGCCGCCGATCTGGGTTTGTCCGGCCATCCAGATGGTGTAGCCGGGCATGCTGGAGGGTGCCGTCCGCCAGGGCAGGACCTTGGGGTAGAACGCGGCGGCGGCCGCGGTGTCGGTTGTCAGCAACTCGTGCCAGACGAATCGTCCCAGGACTTCGGCGTTGCTCATGGTCGGTCTTCCTCTTGTTTGCGAGCGACAACTTCGACTGTCGGCGAATGGCCCAACATTCTGCCCTTCTCCGCCGCCGGCTGCCATGTCTGTCGCGCGGATTCGCCGCCCGCGAGCCGGCGCTGGTGCCAGATGAGATACAGCCCGGTCGCGATCACGAGCCCGCCGCCCAAACACACACGTGCCGAGGGGAGCACGTTCCACACCAGGCGGTCGATGGCGGCTCCCCAGAGGAGCGCCGTGTACTCGAAGGGTGTAACGACCGAGGGGGGTGCCGAGCGGAAGGCCTCGGTGAGCAGGTACTGCCCGATCGCCGCCAGCACGCCGAGGCCGACGAGCCATTTCCAGTGCGTGTGCTCGATCGGCACCCAGCCGGGGATGGAAATCGCCGTGGCGAACAGCGTCATCAGGCCGACGGCCCAGAAGACCACGCTGACGGTCGTGTCGCTGCGCGTCAACACCCGTACCGCGATGGCGCTCAGAGCGTAGGCGCAGGCCCCCACCAGCGCGGCCAGGGTCCCGAGAGTGCTCAGGCCCGAGGCGCTCGGGCGCAGCATGGTGAGCACGCCAACGAGGCCGACCATGATGGCAATCCAGTTGCGCCAGTCGATCCGTTCCCCGAGCAGTGGCACCGACAGCGCCGCCACGATGAGCGGCGCCGACAGGAACACCGCGTAGGCGTTGGCGAGCGACAGCACGCGCACCGCGTAGATGAACCCGCCGAGCACCAGCAGCATGAGCAACCCGCGCAGCAGGTGCATGGGCCAGCGCCGCGGCTTGAGGTCCTGCAGCCGCCCGCGCAGCAGCACCGGCAGCAGTGTGAAGGGGAGCGAGGTCGCACCGCGCAGCGCCGCCACCTGCATGGGCGGGTAGTTCGCCGCCAGCAGCTTCAGGAGCGCATCCATCAATGAGAATACGGCGACCGCGGCGATCATCGTCGCGATGGCCCGCAGCCGCCGCTCCCGCACCTGTCAGCCGCTCAGGTTCGCCTGCGGCTGCCGGCCGGCGCCGCCCATCGCACGGTAACTGGTGCCGAGCAGCCGTGCCGGCAGTGGAAATGCGCTGATCAGCGACACCACGAGCGAGGAGGCATAGGGCACCGCCTGTATGAGCAGCACGACGACCCACGCGAAGTGATCGGGGCCGGCATTCTGCGGGAGCGCAGTGTGCGAGACCGCCCAGGCCGAGAGCACCAGGCCGATCATCATCAGCGTTTCCTCGCGTGCGGCGGCGAGCGCGTGCCACAAGCCGGAGGAACGACCCGTCTTCGGTGTGCGGAAGAACGGCTCGCTGCGGGTTACGAGGCCTTTGACGGCGGCGCGGCCGATGGTGTGGGTGAGGGCGAGGCCGGCGATCGCTGCGGCAAGCGTCTGCCGCAGGTTGGCGCCGACGCGCACGTGGTACAGGTGCACGAGCTTGGCGAGCTTGAAGGTGAACAGCGACAGGGGCAGCACCGAGTACAGCACGAGCGGCGCATCCACCCTGCCCGGCGCCCACACCATCGCCGCCGACCAGCCGAGCGCCGCGAGGTTGAAGAGCAGGTTGCAGCCATCGGCGATCCACGGCAGCCAGCCGGCGATGAAGTGATAGCGCTGCCCGGCGGACAGCGGGCCGCCCTCGAGGAACAGCGCCCGGGCATGTGCCTTGATGATCTGCATGGCGCCGTAAGCCCAGCGGAAGCGCTGCTTCTTGAAGTCGATGAAGGTGTCGGGCATGAGGCCGCGGCCGTAGCTCTCGGGCACGTAGCTGGCATCGAAGCCGGCCTCGAAGATGCGCAGGCCGAGCTCGGCGTCCTCGGTGATGCACCATTCGGCCCAGCGGCAGGCATCGAGCTGCCTGCGCCGCACCATCGTCATGGTGCCGTGCTGGATGATGGCGTTGCGCTCGTTGCGCGTGATCATGCCGATCTGGAAGAAGCCGCGGTATTCGGCGTAGCACATCGCCTTGAAGGCGCTCTGGTCCGCGTCACGGTAGTCCTGCGGCGCCTGCACGATGGCGATGCGCTCGTCCTGGAACGCCGGCGTCAGATCGCGCAGCCAGCGGGCATCGACCACGTAGTCGCTGTCGATGACCGCGACGATGGCCGCATCCGGCGCGGTGCGGTCGAGGGCGTAGTTGAGCGCCCCCGCCTTGAAGCCCGCGAGTGGCGCGACGTGGAAGAAACGGAACCGCGCGCCGAGCTTGGCGCAGTGCGCTTCCACCGGCCGCCAGACGCTCTCATCGCGCGTATTGTTGTCGATCACCAGCACTTCGTAGTCGGGATAATCGAGCCGTGCCAGCGCATCGAGTGTCTCGATGAGCATTGCCGGCGGCTCGTTGTAGGCCGGTACGTGGATGGAGACCTTGGGCGGGGAGGTGTTGCTGCTCAGCATCGGTGTGCCGAGACGCCGCCGGTACTCGACCCAGTGCGCCTCGGCCCATTCGTGCGCCTCGGCCAGCAGCACCAGCAGCACGCCCAGCATGCCGAGCAGCAGCAGCACGCCCGACACGACGCTCGAGACCGTCATGTACTGCTGCGTGAAATCGTAGATCACCCACACCGCGATGGTCGCGGCGGCATACACGACCACCGCGAGGAAGCTGCGGCCGCGGTTACGCAGCGTGACGCTGTTGAGATAGAGGAGGCCGAGCACCAGCAGCGACACGCCGATCGAGACCGCCGCGAGGATGTGCCATTCGGGGATGCGCACGATCGGAGCGGTGAATTCAAACTTGGGCCGGCGCTCGACGTCGTACACGCCCCAGTAGGAGCCAACCGCGCCTTCCTGGAACGCCTTCCACGGCTGATCGAAGGCCTCCATCACGTAGTAGGTGATCTGCTCCTTCTGTGCGCGGTACAGGAAGCGGCGCAGGAACAGCGCCTCGTTCGCCACCGAGGCGACCGCCGACTCGTGCGTGCGGCCGCGGCTCGGCCAGCCGATCTCCGCGACCACGATCGGCTTGTGCGGGAAGGTCTTCTGCAGGCGCTTGAACTGCGCCAGCGAATAGTCGACCGCCTGGTCGACCGCGACGCCTTCCCAGTAGGGCAGCAGGTGCACGCCGATGAAATCGACGTGATGGGCGAGCTCCGGGTGCGCGAGCCAGGTGTCCCAGGTCTCCGCGGTGCCCACCGGCTGCGAGATCGCCTCGCGGGCGCGGTCGAGGTATTTCGTGAACTCCTCGATCGGAAGATCGCCGCGCAGCAGCACCTCGTTGCCGACGATGACGCGCACCACGTTCTGGTGGGTATTGGCCAGCTCGATCGCCGCCTTCAGCTGCTCCTCGTTCTTGTCGCGGTGGGTGTCGAGCCAGACGCCGAGCGCGACGTTCAGGCCGTGCCGCTCCGCGAGCTCCGGCACGTCCGCCAGCGTCGCGCCGACACTGTAGGTGCGTACCGCCCTCACCCTGCCTTCGAGCAATGCCAGGTCGGCATCGATCTCTGCGTCGGTCGGCATCTCGAAATGCGTCGGATCCTCGTTGGCGCGGAACGGAGAAAAAGCGAAGCCCTGGATCAGCGGCGGCCACGGGGGCTCGCGCGTCGGTCGATTGAGGTACGCCCACACCGCGAAGGTGAGCGAGGCGAACACCGCCGCGATCAGCAGGCTGGGAATGGTCTTCATGTCGCCGCGGCGGGGCTACCAGCTGCCGGTGTTGGGCATGGACTTCCACGGCTCGGCGGCCGGCAGCGAGGCGCCCTTCTGCAGCAGCTCGATCGAGATGTCGTCGGGCGAGCGCACGAAGGCCATGCGCCCGTCGCGCGGCGGCCGCAGGATGGTGACGCCGTGATCGGCGAGGCGCTGACAGGTGGCGTAGATGTCCTCCACCGCGTAGGCGAGATGCCCGAAGTTGCGCCCGCCGCCGTATTTCTCGGGGTCCCAGTTGTGGGTGAGCTCGACCTGCGCGCTCTCATCACCGGGGGCCGCGAGGAACACCAGCGTGTAACGGCCCTGCGGGTAGTCCTTGCGCGAGAGCTCCTCGAGGCCGAGCGCGTCGCAATAGAATTTCAATGATGCGTCAAGGTTGGTTACACGAACCATGGTGTGCAGGTACTTCATAGGGTTTCTCGCATGAACCGGTGGTGAACCCTCAGGTGCGATCCGGCGCTGCGATACCGAGCGCCTGCTCGATGCGCGCCGGGTCAAAGATGCGGCCGCCCTTCATCACCAGCGACACCCTGTCGATGTCGGCGATCTGCGTGGCCGGGTCGCCGTCCACCAGGATGAGATCGGCGAGCTTACCGGGCGCGATTACCCCGCGCTCGCCGTTGGCGCCGATCACCTGGGCCGAGGTGAGGGTCGCGAGGCGCAGGACCTCGGCGGGCGGAATGCCGGCACGCACGTAGAGCTCGAGCTCGTGGTGGAGCGTGTAACCGGCGAGCGCGTCGGTGCCGGGGATGATGGTGACGCCGGCATCATACAGCGCCTTCAGCAGTCGCAGCATGGCGGGCAGCGCCTCGCGGTAGGCATCGTCCTCGCCCTTGGGAACCACCAGCGCACCTGACAGCAGTGTGCGGCGCACCTGTGCGGGCATGCGCGGCGCGATCTGCTCGAGCCCGGGCGGCACCGCCGCCGGGTTACCGCAGAACCTGGCCTCGAACACGTTCATCGTCGGATCGAGCACCGTGTGGTGGCGCGCGAGATAGGCGATGAACGCCTGCACCTGGGGCTTGTCCGGTGTGAACTCGCGCGCATGCGCCGCGACCGCCGTGAAGCGGTTCATGTTGCGCGTTTCCTTCACCTGGTCGAACAGGAAGTCGAGCACGATGAAGTTGAGGTGCTGGATCTCATCGGCACCGTCGGCGACGAATTGCTGCGCGCTCATGAACGCCGGCACGTGGCCGCTGACGCGCAGCCCGCGCGCGTGCGCCTCGGCCGCGATCACCGGCACGATCGGTGGCGGCACCGAGGAGTAGATCTTGATCTGCCCGTAGCCGTGATCGGCGTACCAGCCGACGTCCTGGATCGCCTCGGCGGCGCTGCTGATGCGCATCCTGGTGGGGCCGGCGAACGGTCCCGTGCCGTCGATGATGCCGGCCTTCCACACCCGCGGTCCCAGCTCCGTACCGGCATCGAAGCGCGCCAAGCGCCTGAGGAACGCGTCGGTGTCGTTCGCCATGTCGCGCGCGCTCGTCACGCCGTTGGCAATGTCGAGCGCGCCGTCGTTGTCGCCGAAATGCTGGTGGTTGTCCCACAGGCCCGGCATGAGGAAACGCCCGCGCGCCTCGATCACCTGGGCGTCGGCCGGTGCGGTCAGCTCGGCATCGGGCGCCACCTGCACGATGCGCTCACCGCGGATCAGCACGCTCGTGCCCGCGGTCACGGTCAGGTCGCGCGGGTCGAAGAGCCGCGCGTTGCGGACCAGGACGTCCGTCTTCGGCACGAGCGTCTGCGCGGCGGCGAAGCGCTCCGACCACGCTTCGTTCGCCTGATCCTCGACTGCGAGCAGCTGCGGCAGGAGCTCGCGCGTGGTGGGCGAGAGCACCGAAAACCAGCCCGAGGCGATCGCGGCCGTCGCGCCATCCCGATCGAGCCAGATGCGTGTCGGCGAGAAGTCGAGCCCGCTGATCTGGTACAGCCTGAGCGCGCGCGTGGCGGAAGCCTGATCGCCCGGCAGCGGGTCAACGGCTTCGATGGTGGCCTCGCCCGCCGGCAACAGCGCGAGGCGGTGCCCGGGCGACTTCAACAGCGCCCGCGCGAGGACACCCAGCATTTCCGGCGGAGCATTCACCGGAACGTAGAAAGCTTCCCCGCTGACGGCCTTCTCGCCCTGCTCGGCGCGGTTGCGCCAGGAGGCCTTGCCGTCGGCGAGGCGGAAGCTCTCGGTGACCGCTGCCTTCATGTAGTCGTTGCCGCTGCCGCGGTAGTCGATCGGCACACCGGCGGCGTCGAGCTTCCAGGTGGCGAGGATGTGGTCGCCGCGGCCGCGATCGTTGAAGGAGTACTCGGCGCGGGTGGCACCCGCGTCGTCAGCGATGGTCTGGGCGCCGGCGGGAAGGCCCTGGATGAGAATCTGGTCCTCACGCGCCGCCGCCACACCCGGGAGCATCGCGAGCTGCACGCAGAGCGCGGCGGCGCCCATCGCCCCCCGCGCATTCATCAGAACATCTCCGAGGGACCGGGCGTCTTGATGTCGACCTTGTGACGCGAGGGTATGAATTCCCCGGTGATCATCTCCTCGTAGCTCTGGCCCGGTCCCACCATGGGATAGACCCCCGCGTCCGGGTCGATCATGACCTCGAGGAAAGCCGGGCCCTTGAAGGCGAGGAACTCGGCGATGACGCGCGGCACGTCCGCCTTGTGCTCGAGGCGCGCCGCGTAACGAAAGCCATCCGCCTGCGCGGCCCTGATGAAGTCCTTCTTGTGCAGTGAGCGGTCGCTCGCGGACAGCCGTCCCTTGAAGAACAGCTTCTGCCACTGCTTCACCATGCCGTCGCCGAAATTGTTGAGCACCACGACCTTCACCGGCAGGTTGTAGGTCGTCGCGGTCTCCAGCTCACCGATGTTCATGCGGATGCTCGAGTCGCCGTCGATGTCGATGACGAGGCGCTGCGGCTGGGCGATCTGCGCACCGATGGCTGCCGGGAGGCCGAAGCCCATCGTGCCCATGCTGCCGGAGGTCAGCCACAGCCTGGGCGCGTTGAAGTCGCAGTACTGCGCCGCCCACATCTGGTGCTGGCCCACACCGGTGGTAATGATCGCCGCGCCGCCCGCGTGGCGATTGATCTCCTCGATGACGTAGTAGGGCTGGATGAGCGGGCTCGCGCGGTCGTAGTTCATGGCGTAGACGCGCCTGAGCTCGGCGAGCTCGGCGAGCCAGGGGGCGAAATCGCGCTTGAAGCCCTGCGCGCGGCCGTGCGCGATGAGCGCCTGCAGCGCCTCGCGCACCTGCCCGACGTGGCTCCAGTGCACGCGCTTCACCTTGTTCACTTCCGCGCGGTCGACATCGAGATGCGCGATGCGCCGCGCGTTCTTCGCGAATTTCGCCGGCACGCCGGCGACGCGATCATCGAAGCGCGCGCCGACCGCGATCAGGAAATCGCAGTCGTCCACGGCGTAGTTGGCGTACGCCGCACCGTGCATGCCGAGCATGCGCATCGAAAGCGGGTGCGTGGTGTCGAGCGAGCCGATGCCCATCAGCGTGGTAACGACCGGCACCGAGAAGGCGGTGGCGAACTCGGTGAGGGTGGCGGCCGCGTTGCCATTGATCACGCCCCCGCCCGCGTAGATGAGCGGCCGCGAGGACTCCTCCAGCATGGCAAAGAAGTGGGCCGCCGCCGGCGCCTCCACGACCGCCTGCTCGAGCTCCTGCTGGCGACGGCGGAACCCGGGTATGGGCAGGAGGCCCTCGCCGTGGAACACACCCTCCCAGTTCTGTACGTCCTTCGGCACATCGACCACCACCGGTCCCGGGCGGCCGCTGCGGGCGATCTCGAAAGCCGTCCGGACCGTGCGCTCGAGCTTCGTGGGGTCGGTCACCAGGAAGATGTGCTTGGCGACCGCCCCCATCATGGTGGGGACAGGAGCCTCCTGGAAAGCATCGGTCCCGATCGCCTGGGTCGCAACCTGCCCCGAAATCACGACAATAGGTATCGAATCTGCGGTGCAATCGCGCACCGGTGTAACAGTGTTCGTGGCGCCGGGTCCGGAGGTCACGAGGCACACTCCCACCCGGCCGCTCGCGCGCGCATAGCCCGCGGCCATGAAGCCCGCTCCCTGCTCATTCGCCGGCACGATCAGCGGAATCTGCGGCTCACCGGCACGCGCGGCCTGCTCGTTGTAGAGGAACACCGCGTCGTAGGTGGGCAGGATCGCCCCGCCGCTGTAGCCGAATATCGCCGTGACGCCCTCATCGGCCAGCACCTGCATGATCATGCGGGCGCCGCTCATGCGCTGACCGGC
>Ga0318517_10000284_pt1 | contig 10991 bp, 9 predicted proteins | sample GRESIP176b2f21_FD_203661 | JGI IMG/M metagenome (GOLD analysis project Ga0318517, IMG submission 203661) | Tropical soil microbial communities from Luquillo Experimental Forest, Puerto Rico - GRE.SIPMG.176b2f21 | ecosystem: Environmental > Terrestrial > Soil > Tropical forest > Bulk soil... | reverse complement strand
CCCTTCTTCACTCTTGCACTCATCCGGGAATATTCAAACGACTCGTTCTTATAGCCCCGACCTGGCGTGGACCACTGCCGACCATAATGGACGGTCAACGGCAGTTGTTCGACCGCATATGCCAGCTAGTGGATCTGCCAATTATCGGGCCGCTGCTTTACCGACTAAACGTGAATCGGCTTGTCGTTCGCTACATGGCCGCAGGACACGTTTATACCGATCCTGCTTGGCTGCATGGCGAACGATTGCGTGAAAAGCTCGCTGTGACGCGTCCGGCTGGCGCCCGTTTTTCATCCGTTCGCTTTGTAGCTGGGAAACTCGATCCACTAGCGACACGGACCGAATTTCTGGACGTGGCGCAGCGGTCACCTGTACCGATGCTAATGGTATACGGCGCTCAAACACCGTCCCGTTCACGTGCAGAAATGGAAGCATTGGCATTGGTTCCGAGCATCCGTACCGCGGTGTTACCGCTCGGCAAGCTTTCGGTGCACGAGGAATTTCCTGATTTAGTGGCCGAAGCAATCAAGCCGTTTCTCTTGGATTGAAGCTGACAAAGACCTGCGTTGCGCATCGCGGCAGAAACTGGGCACCAATGTCGCATTACGGTCAGGAACAGACGTTCTTGGGGCAAGCATCATGTCCGCTTTACCCCCAAAAGCGGACATACCTCAAGTTTGATAGACCGCGTTCGGTGGGGAGGAAAGGTCGAAGATCTGATTTCAATATTGGGCATCGGCAACGATTTCGCCTCTGAGCCCTTCGCCAAAGCTATGATCTCCTGGCGTTCCCGATCAGCGAGCGAGAGGGAATGCTGATCAGTCCGCCAGCATCCACATACGTGCTGAATGGATAGCTCGCAGGGATTGCATGCAGTGCGGCAAGCCCAATCAACTGGTTGCGCCGGGCGTTAAAATTAGGTCATGTCAATAACCGACATTTGCTGTGCAGCGATGCGGACCGTCCCTATTGCCTCGCGTGTTCTACCGCTGCCATCCGCGCGGGTTCGAGCAGCTGGCGACCGCGGATCAGGTCCGCGGCTTTTTCTGCAATCATGATGATCGGTGCATTGATATTGGCACCGACCAGGTCCGGCATCACCGAACCGTCGACAATGCGCAGCCCTTCGATTCCATGAACGCGGAGTTCGGCATCGACAACCGCCATCGGATCGGAGGCGACGCCCATTTTGCAGGTGCCGAGCGGATGGTGAACGGTGATGCAGGTCGCGCGAATATGAGCCTCAAGCGCGGCGTCGGTCGTTGCGTTCTCGCCCGGGGCGATCTCGCGCTCCATGAAGGCCTGCATCGGTGTCTGCCGGCATACGTCGCGAACAATACGAAGCCCGGCGCGCAGAGTTTTCCAATCATTCTCGGTTGCCAGGAAATTCTGGCGGATGCGGAGCGGCTTTTTCGGATCGGGCGAAACGAGCTCAAGCCAGCCGCGACTCTCCGGCCGCAGCACCACCGCGCGGCAAGCAAAGGCGTCCGCATAAGGGCGGCGGAACGGCCAGAGGTAAGCCGTCGCTGTCAAGGGCGCGGCATTAAAAATCAACTGCACGTCGGGCAGCGCGACCTCTGGACGGCTTTTCAGGAATGCCATTCGGCCGGTCGGCAGTTCAGTGGCGATGCCCTCGCCGTAGAAATAGGCGCGCGCCAACGCCAGTACGATCCGGTCGAAGCGCATTGCATGATGAAATGGGCCAGACGCCTTGCGGGCGTAAGCAATGCTCGCCGAAATGTGGTCCTGCAGGTTCTTGCCCACGCCGAGCAGCGGCACTTTCACCGCGATATCGTGCGCGGCGAGTTCGGCAGGATCGCCAACGCCAGACAGCATCAACAGTTGCGGTGAGTTGATGACGCCGCCGCACAGGACCACCTCGCGTTCGGCATGGGCCCTGACGGTTTTGCCGTCGTGGATATATTCGATCCCCACCGTGCGCTGGCCGTCGAAGACGAGCTTGGTCGCGAGCGCATTGACCTCGACGTGTAGGTTCGGCCGTTGCAGTGCCGGGCGCAGATAAGCATCCGCCGCACTGCAGCGGCGACCGTCCTTCACCGTCATCTGCCAGACGCCGAAGCCTTCCTGCTGCGCGCCGTTGTAATCCGGTGTGCTCCTGTATCCGGCGGCTCGCCCAGCGGCGCCGAAAGCCTCGACCAGCGGATCAGAAAATCGCGTCATCTGCGTCACCAGCGGGCCATCGCTGCCGCGATAAAAGCTGGCGCCGCCCTTCCACGATTCCTGGCGGCGGAAATAGGGAAGTACGTCGGCATAGGACCAGCCGGTGAGCCCGTATGACGCCCAACGGTCGTAATCGCCCGGATGGCCGCGGACATAGGCCATCGCATTGATGGAGGACGACCCGCCGATAATTCGTCCGCGCGCACATTCCAATCCGCGCCCCCCGGTCGAGGATTCGGGCTCGGCGAAATACATCCAGTCATGCTTGCGATTGAGCAGCAAGCGCGGCCAGCCGAGTGGTATCTTGATCCATGGATCGCGATCCCAGCCGCCCGCTTCGATCAGAAGGACGCGGCGGCTGCGGTCCTCGCTTAGCCGGCCCGCCAGCGCGCAGCCGGCCGAGCCGGCACCGACAATAATGAAGTCGTAGTCTAGTCCGATCGGCATTCGCGCGCTCGCCGTCTAAAGCTTAGCCAGGGCGGCGATCGTCTGTCCATCACCCAAGTAAAAAGCGCCTCATCGCTTCTCCATTGGGCTAGCATATTGTTGACCGACAACTGTGTCGTGCGTCGCGGTAAAAACCTCTGCTGACGTCCGATATGTAGTCCAAGAGCGAATCGCTAATCGCGGCGCGGCTACCGATAAGTTTGAAGGTGTGTCGCCAAGCGTGATTGGGTGACAGATGCTCATCGTCCACCCCAATCTCCCGAACCCAATCGGCCAGCCGTTGCTGTACCTGTCTAAAAGCCACGCGCGAGAGATTCGTCAGAACGGCCCAACTTTGCAAAATGTTGCCATGACCGTTGCCATTTTGCCATTTAAAGATCAATGATGTGATAGAACGTTGTCCATAAGCCATTGAATTATATTGGTGGGCCCGGGAGGACTCGAACCTCCAACCAAGCGGTTATGAGCCGCTGGCTCTAACCATTGAGCTACGGGCCCCCAAGAGTACGCGCGCCAAGGGTCAGGCGGTTTCGACGATATTATATAGGATCGTCCTACCTAATCTTGCCGGCTCAATAAAAATACCGCCTGTTCGCCGAACAGATTCCAGAACCACCACGGCATTTTCAGCCGCATGCGCCCGCCCCAGGCGTTGAGCGCAACCGCCTGTTCCATTTTGGCGCCGGCGGTGCGGCACAATTCGCGGAAATCCTTGATGCTGCAAAAATGGATGTTCGGCGTCTCATACCAGGCATAGGGCAGATTGTCGGTGCGCGGCATGTGGCCGCCGAAGGATATCTGCAAGCGGATCCGCCAATGACCGAAATTAGGAAATGACACGATGCCGTGCCGGCCGATACGCAGCATGTGTTCGAGCACAACGCGCGGACGGCGCGTCGCCTGAAGGGTCTGCGACAGGATGACGTAATCGAAGGCATCGTCAGGATAGTCCTCGAGGTCGGTGTCGGCGTCGCCCTGGACCACGGCAAGGCCCTTGGCGACGCATTCGTTCACGCCCTCGCGCGACAGTTCGACGCCGCGTCCGTCGACGCCCCGGCTTTCCAGGAGTCGCAACAATTCACCATCCCCGCAGCCGACGTCGAGAACGCGCGCGCCGCGCTGCACCATATCCGCGACCACCAGCAAGTCGACGCGCGAGCCGCCCGGAGCGCGCGCCGCTTCCGCCATGGTCAAATCGTATTTCAATCGCGACAGCATGGTGGCAATGACTATAGGCCGCGCGCTTTGGCGGCGCCATCGAGGAAGCCACGGACGATCGCGAATAATTCCGGCTCATCGAGCAGGAAAGCGTCGTGGCCCTTGTCGGTGGTGATTTCGGCAAACGACACTCGCGCGCCGGCGGCATTGAGCGCATGGACGATGGCGCGGGATTCGGGGGTCGGAAACAACCAATCGCTGGTGAACGAAATGACGCAGAAGCGCGTCGGCGCGCCGCGAAACGCTTCCGCTACCACTCCGTCATAGTCGCCGGCGAGATCGAAGTAATCCATCGCCCGGGTCAGATAGAGATAGGAGTTGGCGTCGAAACGTTCAACGAACGTGATGCCCTGGTGGCGCAGATAGGATTCCACCTGAAAGTCGGCGTCGAAGGAAAACGTCGGATTGTCGCGATCCTGGAAGCGGCGGCCGAACTTGCGATGCAGCGCTGCGTCCGAAAGATAGGTGATGTGCGCGCCCATGCGCGCCACCGCAAGGCCACGCCGCGGATTGGTGCCCTCGGCAAAATAGCGTCCGGCGCGCCAGTCGGGATCGGCCATGACCGCCTGCCGGCCGACCTCGTGAAAGGCGATATTTTGCGCCGAGTGCCGGGTCGACGCGGCAATCGGCAGCGCCGCGAACACCCGGCGTGGATAGCTCGCCGCCCATTGCAGAACTTGCATGCCGCCCATGGAGCCGCCCGCCACGGCAAACAAGGAGTCGATGCCGAGGTGATCGAGCAGCATCGCTTGAGCGCGCACCATATCGCGCACCGTAATGACCGGGAAATCGAGCCCCCAGGGCATGCCGGTTGCAGGATTGGTCGAGGCTGGACCCGACGTGCCCATGCAGCCGCCGACCACGTTCGGGCAGATGACAAAATAGCGCTCGGTATCGATTGGCTTGCCGGGGCCGACCATCGTCTCCCACCAGCCGGGTTTTCCGGTCACCGGATGGTCGTTGCAGAGGTGCTGGTCGCCGGTCAGCGCATGGCAGATCAGGACTGCATTGCTGTTCGCGGCGTTGAGCGTGCCATAGGTCTGATAGGCGATCTGAAGCGGAGCGAAATCGACTCCGGCATCGAGCCGCAGCGGCTTGTCCGCGCCAAAGCGCACGACCGGCGAATGCGGATCGTCCGCTTCGCGCGTGCGGTCGGCGAGGTCAAGCGTGGCGCCGAGGTCGGCCATAGGTGCATCCAAAAAAGCCGCGTTAGCGAGCGGCCGGGCCGCCGCTAAGCGGTCAAAGCCGCGTAAATAGGCCGCTTCGCCATGGAGTCAATGTTTTCTTTGATTTCGGCCTTAACGACACCTATCAAATAGGTCGACTAGGACGTCACAGATGAGTAAATCGCCCGGTAAATCGCCGCGCAAAGCCCCGCCGTCACTTGCCGATCTGCGGCGCGAGATCGATCGCATCGACGCCTCCATGCACGAGCTCCTGATCGAACGCGGCGAAATCATCGATCAGTTGATCGCGGTCAAAAAGACGGAAGAAACCGGTTCCGCTTTCCGCCCGGCGCGGGAAGCCGAAATGATGCGCCGCCTGGTGCGCCGTCATCACGGCAGCTTGCCGCTCGATACCGCCGAAAGCATCTGGCGCGTCATTATCTCAACATTCACTTATGTGCAGGCGCCCTTTTCAGTCCATGCCGATCTGTCCGCCGGCGACGCCTTAATGCGGGATTCGGCACGTTTTCATTTCGGTTTCACCGTGCCTTTCGTGGCGCATATGGGCGCCGCAACCGTGGTCGAGGCTGTCACCACGTCCAAAGGCGATCTCGGCCTCGTCCCTGCCTTCGCCATCCCCGGCGGCGGCCCGTGGTGGACGGCGCTCGAATTCGCCAGCGCCCCAAAAATCATCGCGCGGCTGCCTTTTGTCGAACGGGCCGACCACCCGGCGGCGCTGCCGGTTTTCGTGATTTCGCGGGTGGCGGCCGACGCCATGGTGACGGAAACCGAAGTCTGGAGCATGCGAGTATCCGGCTGGAACGCGCGGGCGGTACAGACGCTGGCAGAGCTTGCCGATGTCATTGCCGTCCCGGACCGGGCCTTTGACGGGGCGGCGCTGCTCGTCTCGGTCGCAACCGGCGGCATTGAGGTGGTCCGTAAGGCTGTCGTGAAAATTGGCGCCTCGATCCGCTCATCGGCTCTCGTCGGCAGTCACGCGACCCGCTATACGATCCCGGAAAAAGCCACCGGTTAACATTCCTGGAAACGGGAGAACCAGGCGGGGCTCGATGGGCTAACCCCCTCACCTGCCGGCCGGTCACTCCTCGTCCAGGAGCAGGAGCTTTGAAGTGAATAGAATAATGAGCGGCACGCCACCCAGCACGCGACCCACGCCTCGGCCCGGCGTGCTCGACATTGCGGCCTATGTGCCCGGCAAGAACACTGCGCCGGGGGTCGCCAAAGTATTCAAGCTGTCGTCTAACGAGACGCCGCTTGGACCGAGCCCGCGCGCGATTGCGGCTTACCAGGGCTGGGCGGACCACCTTGAAGAGTACCCGGACGGTTCGGCCAGCGACCTGCGCGAGGCGATAGGGCGAGCCTTCGGACTCGATCCTAACCGCATCGTCTGCGGCGCAGGGTCGGACGATCTATTGCATCTGCTCGCTCACGCTTATCTCGTCGACGGCGACGAGGCGATCCATACCATCCACGGTTTTCTGATTTATCCGATCGCGGCGCTCGGGGCGGGCGCCAAGCCCGTGGTGGTGCCCGAAAAGGACTACACGGCCGATGTCGACGCAATCCTCACCGCGGTGACCAATAAGACAAGAATTGTCTTCATCGCCAACCCAAATAATCCGACCGGCACGTGCTTGTCGTTCGACGAGATGAAGCGCTTGCACCGCGGCCTGCCGCCGAACGTCTTGCTGGTGATCGACGCCGCTTACGCCGAATATGTCCGCCATAACGATTACGAGGCCGGCATCGAACTCGTCGCCACCTCGGAGAACGTCGTGATGTGCCGCACGTTCTCCAAAATCCACGGCCTCGCGGCGTTGCGGCTCGGCTGGATGTTTGCACCGGCGCATGTCGTCGATGCAATCAACCGAATTCGCGGTCCATTCAACGTCACGGGACCGGCGATCGCCGCCGGCATTGCGGCCATCGAGGACGTCGAGCATCAGCAACGCTCGCGCGAGCACAATACGCGCTGGCTCGACTGGCTCACGCACGAAATCAGCAAACTCGGCTTGAAGGTGACGCCGAGCGTCGCCAATTTTGTGCTGATCCATTTTCCCGAAACCAAGGGTCGCACCGCCAAGAACGCCGATGCCTTCCTGACTGCGCGCGGGCTGATCCTGCGGCAAACGACCGCTTATAAGCTGCCAAATGCGCTGCGGATGACGGTGGGCAGCGAGGAGGCAAACCGCCTTGTCGTCGCGGCGTTGGAGGAATTTTTGGGAAAATCGTGACGCTTTTGAGCGCACTGTGCGTGGGCGGAGATATTCGTGCCTTCAGATCCACTCTTTAACCGCCTCGCGCTGATCGGCGTCGGACTGATCGGTTCGTCGATCGCCCGCGCAGTTCGCGCGCAAGGCGCGGTACGCGAGATCGTCGCCACCGCACGGACGCCTAAAACGCGCCGGCGCGTCGCCGAGCTTGGCATCGCCGATCAAGTGGTGGAGAGCAATGGCGCTGCGGCGGCGGGCGCCGATCTAATTATCGTCTGTGTGCCGGTCGGCGCCTGCGGTGAGGTCGCCAAGGAGATTGGCCCCCAGCTCAAGCGCAGCGCAATCGTGTCGGACGTGGGGTCAGTCAAGGCTGCGATTGTGCACGATATGGGTCCATATCTGCCCGCAGGCGTGCATTTCGTGCCCGCTCATCCGGTCGCGGGCACCGAACATTCCGGCCCCGACGCCGGCTTTGCCGAACTTTTTGTCGGCCGCTGGTGCATCGTCACACCCCCGAACGGCGCCGACGCTGGCGCGGTCGATAAAATGGCGGCGTTCTGGCGCGCGCTCGGCGCAAATGTCGAAATCATGGCGCCCGAGCATCATGACCTTGTGCTCGCGATAACCAGCCATCTGCCGCATCTTATCGCCTATACGATCGTCGGCACCGCCGACGAACTGGCCGAAGTGACACGCTCTGAAGTCCTCAAATTCTCCGCGGGTGGATTTCGCGACTTCACGCGCATTGCCGCATCCGATCCGACCATGTGGCGCGACGTTTTTCTCGCCAACAAGGACGCGGTTCTCGAAATGCTTGGCACGTTCAATGAAGATTTGTCGCAGTTGACGCGCGCCATTCGGCGCGGCGACGGCGAAGCATTGTTCGAACATTTTACCCGAACCCGCGCGATTCGCCGCGGCATTGTGGAAATCGGACAGGATTCGCCTGCGCCGGATTTTGGCCGCGCTCACCCCGATCTGCCGGCCGCGCCGCTGTCGCGCCCTTACGCCGTTTCAGACGAGAATTGAGGTGGCGGCCTCTCGCATTTCAAAGGCCGTCGTCGCGTTCGAAGCGTACGACTACATCGCGCGTGTCGGGCGGCGGCAAGGCAAGTTTGCTGCGAAATTGGATGTTTTCGCGGGGCCCAGGTTGTCGCGCGCTGGCGCGGCCGACCACGAAAAAATTTCCTCCTGATGGCCCGCGTCGCGGACGGCAAAGCGCAAGCGCGGCACTGTCTCGGTCCTGGTTCTGCTGCTGCTGATTTTGCCGTTCACGACGAGGATCGGCTTCGCATCGCGTCGCTCCGCGACGGCGGCAACATCGTCGAAGCGTAATGCGTGAAGATCCACGGGGAGGCCGAGCGCGGAATAGAAAGAGGCGGTTTGCGGCATTAACCAGGTCAGCTGGGCGCGCAAGCCGATAATCGTGGCGTTGGCGATGAGCAGCACGACAATAAGAAGTTGCGCGCGAGATAGGGACAGACGCCGGCCGTTTCGTGCACGGCCTGCCTCATACCGGGCGAAGAGAGATGACATAGCGGAGCGCCAGGCGACACGAGCCGCTGCATAGCCGCTGGCACGGGGCGCCCGACTTGGACAGTCCGCACACCAGCCAGGCCGGCTGCGATTCTGTCGAGCGCCAGTCTAGGGGCACCCTGTAAAGGCGGGGACCATATAACGTCGCCAACCAGAGCCTGCGCCGCCGCCATCGCCCGCTGGACCAGTGCCACTGCGTGCGCCGCAACTATGAGCTTGTCGGCGACGGAGAGCTCAGCTTTCCACACGCAATGGCAGCGGTGGCATCGCACCTGGCAGGCCCACCCTTTCGGCAGCCGCACGCTTGCCATCTCGACGCCATAGGATGTAGCGCAGTTCGGACAGACCGTGAGCATTGGCGAATCGGCCAGCACAGGGGACCTTGTGAAAGGTTAGCAGCGATGCCCTCCCGGCGCCCAGGGGCCGACTAAGGCACGGATTTGCCGTGAGTGTTAGATTGCTGGCAACCAGGCGAATCACGATGCGGGTTTGCGGAGGAGCGCGTGATCCGATTTGAGAATGTCGGCTTGCGCTATGGCTTCGGTCCGGAGGTCCTGCGCGACCTGACCTTCGACATCGATAGCCATTCCTTCCAGTTTCTTACCGGACCTTCCGGCGCCGGTAAGACGTCGCTGCTGCGCCTGTTGTTCCTCCTGCTTAGGCCGACTCGCGGCCTGATTTCCATGTTCGATGAGGACACTGCCACGCTGACCAAGGACAACCGCGCGGCGCTGCGCCGCCGCATCGGCATCGTATTTCAGGATTTCCGGCTGCTCGATCATTTGACCACCTATGAAAACGTGGCGCTGCCATTTCGGGTACTCGGCAAAGAAGAGGCCACTTATCGCAACGAGGTCATCGAGCTGCTGCAATGGGTCGGCTTGGGCGAGCGCATGGAGGCCTTACCGCCGGTGCTCTCTGGAGGAGAGAAGCAGCGCGCGGCAATAGCCCGGGCGGTAATTGCCCGGCCGCAGCTCCTCCTCGCCGACGAGCCAACCGGCAATGTCGATCCTAATCTGGGCCAGCGCCTGCTGCGCCTGTTCATCGAACTGTACCGACAGGGCACATCCGTGGTCATTGCCACACATGACATCGCGCTGATGGACGAATACGACGCCCGCCGTCTGGTCCTGCACGAAGGGCGATTGCATGTCTACGAGTGAACCCTTCGAGGAGGTAGCCGAGTCGTGGACCCAAGAGGATGCAGCGCTTACGAGCGCGCCCCCTGGGGCGCCGGGTCCCATCGTGCCGGGCGACTCGATAGCCGGCCGATCGCTCACAGCAGTTGTCGCGATCATGACGTTTCTGGCGGCCATGGCGACTGGCGCGGCAATGCTGGTAGCGGATGCGGCCAGCGATTGGCAGTCGGAGGTAGCGCGTGAGGTGACCATCCAAGTACGGCCGGTGGCCGGCCGCGATTTGGAGGCCGACGTCAACGCCGCGGCTGCGATCGCGCGCGCGACGGCGGGCGTAGCCGACATTCGCGTCTTTAGCAGGCAGGAATCCGCAGCGCTGGTCGAGCCGTGGCTCGGTTCCGCACTGACCCTCGGCGACCTGCCCATTCCCCGTATCGTCGTTGTCAAGCTGCTGCCTGGCGCAATTCCGGACTTCGCCAATCTGCGCAAAGCGCTTGCCGCGCAAGTGCCCGCCGCCACCCTCGACGATCACCGCGGCTGGATCGACCGCATGCGCACCATGGCTGAGACGGCCGTTGCCACCGGCATGGTGGTTCTCGCGCTGGTCATTGCCGTAACCGTGCTGTCAGTTACCTTCGCGACGCGCGGCGTGATGGCGACAAATCGCTCGACCATCGAAGTGCTGCACTATGTAGGTGCGACGGACGGCTTCATCGCCAAACAATTTCAGCGGCACTTCCTGGCGCTCGGCTTGAAAGGCGGCGTAATCGGCGGCGGTGGGGCAATGGTGTTGTTCGGCCTCCTGCAAGCGGCCGATGCCTGGCTGATCGGCACGCCAGGCGGAGACGAAGCAACCGCTCTGTTTGGGACTCTGGCAATCGGGCCGAGCGGCTACATTGCCATGTTCGTTGTTATTCTGCTGATGGCGCTGGTCACGGCGCTGGCTTCGCGCCGTACGGTCGCACAAACTCTGGAAATGATCGAGTGACACTGCGTCCCGACGGACGTAACCAATGCCTATACAATCTTGTTCGTTACTGCTGAAACTGCCGAAAACTGCTGAAGCTGTGAGC
>Ga0318517_10000275_pt1 | contig 11036 bp, 9 predicted proteins | sample GRESIP176b2f21_FD_203661 | JGI IMG/M metagenome (GOLD analysis project Ga0318517, IMG submission 203661) | Tropical soil microbial communities from Luquillo Experimental Forest, Puerto Rico - GRE.SIPMG.176b2f21 | ecosystem: Environmental > Terrestrial > Soil > Tropical forest > Bulk soil... | reverse complement strand
GCCGATCTGACCGATTTCCTGCTCCGCCGAGCCGCCACCCGGCCAACCATCACCTACCGCCAGCTCGTCGACGGCGCTCAAATCAACGGAGCCCTACCTGCTCTAACCGGATAGGGAGGCAAGATTTAGATGCACCGGACGCTCGTGCACAGGCCATTTCCCTTAATGTGGTCTAGTACTACGACTTTCTCTAGACATTTGCCAATCTCCTTTCGGAAACTAGGATCAATACATGACGAATACGCTAACGTCATCGTGTTCTGCGACCACCCACTTGGCGGTATCAAAAAAGTATTCTCGGCGGCTATCGATCGATGCCGACCGATGGTGGCGCGGGGAAGCCTCGGAGATCAAACGTTAGAGAGATAAGTGGCGGAGGGGGCGGGATTCGAACCCGCGAGACGATTCATCACCGTCTACACGCTCTCCAGGCATGCGCCTTCGACCGCTCGGCCACCCCTCCTCCCCGCCAGGTCACACTAGCGAAGCTGGCAGAGCGGCGCAATGAACCCCGGGCGGGTCAGAGCATCCCGAGCGAGCTCCTGCCTTTCGGCGGGGGGAACGCGCGGTCGAGCGCCAAGAGGTCCTCTTCGGCCAATACGACATCGAGCGCGCCGCGGTTCTCGCGTACATGCTCGAGGCGCGCGGCTTTCGGGATCACGATCATGCCTTCCTGCCGTAAAAGCCAGGCGAGTGCCACCTGAGCCGGTGTCGCATTCCGGCGGCGGGCAATCTCGGCGAGCGCACGGTCGTGGAGCAGGCTGCCCTGGCCGAGCGGCGTATAAGCCATGATCGCGATACCGCGCTCGCGGCACCATGGCAGAAGGTCCCATTCGGGGCCGCGGCGCGACAGATTGTAGAGCACTTGGTCGGCCGCGACATTCTCGCCGCCCTTAAGCGCCACCCATTCCGCCATATCGGCGCGGTCGAAATTGCTGACGCCATAACGCCGGATCTTACCGTCGCGCCGGAGCTGCTCGAAGCCTTCGAGCGTCTCGGCCAGCGGGATGGAGCCGCGCCAATGCAACAGGTAGAGGTCGATCCGGTCGGTGCGCAGCCGCTCGAGGCTGCGCTCGCAGGCGGCGACAACACCGGCTCGCGAGGCGTTGTGGGGATAGACCTTGCTGACGATGAAGAGGTCGTCGCGCAGCCCCTCGGCGGCGCGGGCGACCATCTCCTCGGCGCCGCCGCTGCCATACATCTCGGCGGTGTCGATCAAGGTCATGCCGAGCTCGATCCCGAGCCGCACTGCGGCCGCCTCTTCCGCCATTCGGCGGCGGTTCTCGCCCATGTGCCAGGTTCCTTGGCCGAGCGCCGGCACGCGTTCGCCGCCGGGCAATGTCACCATCGGCAAGTCTGTGGTCATCGGGTTCTCTCCTAACGAGGCGGGCCGGTAGATCACGTCGCCGTGGCGTAAGTGGCGCGGCCGATCGCCAGCAGCTGGCCCGCCTCGTTCGCCACATCGACATCGACGACACCCACCAGCCGGCCGCTGCGCCGTACGGTGGCAGTGACGATCAACGCGGTGTCGATCGCCGGCCGCAAATAATCGACGCGGAAATTCACCGTCGGCAATGGCCGGCCCAGCAGCATCACCAGCGCGTAATCGCCGGCCGTGTCGATGATCGCTGCGATCGGGCCGCCGTGCCATTGGCCGCTGCCGCGCCCGCGCTCGAATTCGGGCCGCATCGCGGCGCGCATTACCAGTTGCTGCTTAACCGGCTCGGCGCTCAGCACCGTCAGGTTCAACAGCTCGATGAATGCCGACTGCCCGAGGCGGTCTTGGATCTCGTCCTTGCTGAGCGGCAGATTGCTCATGGCACGATGACCAGCTTGCCGAAGACCTGGCGATTTTCCAACCGCGCCAGCGCTTCCACCGCGCGTTCGAGGGGATATGTCGCGTCGACCACGGCCTTGAGCGGGCCCGACTGCACCAGGTCGAGCAATGCGGCTATGTCCTCGCGCGCCCAGCCGTTGGAGCCGAGGATTTGCAGCTCGAAGGTCCAGATGAAACGGATGTCCTCGGGCGGGTCGTAGCCGGCGGTGGCACCGCAGGTCAGCACCCGACCGCCAACGCGCAGAACCCTCAGACTGCGGGTCCAAGTATCGCCGCCGGTGTAGTTGACGACCACGTCGACGCCGCAGTCACTGCCCGCGCCGCGCCGCGCCGGCTTGCCGTAGCGCGCGTAGATCGCCTGGACGAAATCCTCGTCCGCGTAGTTGATGATATCGTCGGCGCCGAGGTCGCGCAGCCGAGCGGCCTTCTCCGCCGACCCGGTGGCGGCGATCACGGTGGCGCCGGCGAGCTTGGCGAGCTGGATGCAACACACCCCCACACCACCCGAGGCGCCGAGGATCAGCACCTTTTCGCCCGCCGTCACCCGGCCATTGGTGAACATCATCCGCCGGGCCGTGCCATAGGCGCACGGGAGTGCTGCGGCTTCCGCGAAACCGACGCCGTCGGGGATCTTGACGAGCTGATGCGCGCGCAGGCGGCAATATTCGGCAAGCCCGCCATGCACCGTCTCGCCGGTCAGCCCGCCCTCGACCCGGTTGATCGGATCGCCGAGCACGCGGTCGCCGACCTTCCAGCCGGAAACACCGGGACCGGCTACAGCGATCTCGCCGGCGACATCGAGCCCCATGATGGCCGGTATCGGGATCTTGATCCCCGGCATGCCGCGGCGGGTGAAGATGTCGTGGTAATTGAGCGAGGCGGCGCGGACCCGCACCAAGACGTCGCCCGCGCCGGGCACCGGATCGGGGAAGTCCGTCTCATAGCGCAATCCACCTTCGCCGTGCTGGCGCAATACCACAGCCTTCATCGCAAACCCCCGGAGTGCTATGCCTTTTCGGTGTCCAATCGAGAATAGCGCGTGTACCGGCTTTCGCGCAGTCCCGTTCAAGGAAAATTGCCCTACAGCGATAAATTGCTTCCGGCGCCAACAAAACTATTCTCAGTCGTCTTGCGCGGACTTGATCCGCGCGTCCACGTCTTTGTTGCGACCGCTCTGAGGCGTGGATGCCCACGGATCAAAGTCCGTGGACTGAAGGCCCACGGGTCGAGCCGGCCAAGACGAAATTGACGAAACGATTTCGTTCCCTTGCGGGAACGGGGAATGACTTTAGGTCAGGCAGCTACGCCGCATTCGTGGACAGGTGCTCGGCGAGGCGCTCGAGGCAACTGATCCAGCCGCCGTGGTGCGCTTCGCGTGCCAAGACGGATTCGAAGCCGGTCTGGTGCAGGGTGAGCCTTGTCTTGCCGTCAAGATCGGCGAGGGTCACCGTCACGAGTGTCTCGGGGCCGGGATTGCCCGCGAGGTCGTCCGTGACGTACGTGAGGACGAGCCGGTCCGGTGCCACGATCTCGCGGTAGACGCCGTGCTTGCGAATGACACTTCCGTTGGGTGCACGCATCAAACGCGACCAGGCGCCGCCCGGCCGGACGTCCATCCGGCCGGAAATTGTCGTAAAGCCTCGCGGCCCCCACCAGCGCACGAGGTGCTCGGGCTCAGTCCACATCTTGAAGACGAGCTGGCGCGGCGCTTCGAAGATCCGGGTGATGACGAGCTCGCGCTCCGCGGAGAGATCCGCGGCGTCAGCGGTCATGGCCATCTTTGGTCTCGCCGCTCTGCAGTTCGCCGAGATACTCGTCGAGGCGATCAAAGCTGTCGTCCCAGAAGCGGCGATAATGATCGAGCCACTGGGCAGCGTCCCTGAGCGGCCCTGCTTCGAGCCGGCAAGGCCGCCACTGTGCCTTGCGGCCGCGCGCGATCAGCCCGGCGCGTTCCAGCACCTTCAAGTGCTTGGAGACGGCGGGAAGGCTCATCGGAAAGGGTTCGGCGAGCTCGCCGACCGTGGCCTCACCCGCGGCTAGCCGTGCCAGGATCGCGCGCCGAGTCGGATCGGCGAGGGCCGCATAAGTGGTGCTGAGATGATCGGGCAACATGCTATCACTAACCGTTCGGTTAAGTAACTATACGGTGAAGTATACGCCGCAGATATGGGTGTCAAGTGACTAGTGCTGTTAATACTGGACCGTCCTTCACCCGACGTACGATCAGCGCATCGACGGCGGTGATACTGCTGCCGGCGCAGACCAACGGGTTGAGGTCGAATTCCCCGACGAGGTCGCACTGGTCGGCGATGAATTCGGAGGCGCGGCAAATAATGTCGCAAAGAAGCGTAAAATCGACCCCGGGCAGCCCACGATAGCCTTGCAACAGCAGAAAGCCGCGCAATTCGCGCAATAGTGCCTCCGCCTCATGCGGCCCGATCGGCGCCGGCATCAGTCCGGTATCGTTCAGAACCTCGACGAGAATGCCGCCGAGCCCGACGACCACCAGCGGGCCGAACTGCCGGTCGACACGCCCGCCTACGACGATCTCGATCCCCTGCGGCACCATCTTTTGGACCAGCACGCCGTCGAGGCGCGGCGCCGGTGACTGCGCCGCAATGCGCGCGAGGATCGCATCATGCGCGTCGCCGACCTCCTCTGCGTTCTTCAAGTTGAGGCGGATAACGCCAGCGTCGGTCTTGTGCGGCAGATCGGGCGAGAGGGCCTTCAGCACCACCGGATAACCGAGCGCCTCGGCTGCTGCGATCGCACCGTCGCGGTCGGCGGCGAGGCGCTCTTCGACGCAGGGGATGCCGTAAGGTGCGAGTGCCGCTTTGGCTTCGCGCTCGGTCAGGATCGGTACCGCGGCGGCGGCAATCAGCCGCGCGGCCGCATCCTTCGCCGTCCATGGCGCCAGCCTGCGCGGCTCTTGCCGACCCTCCGCCCGGAGCGCGGCACGCCAGTTCGCGGCGGCCAGTGCGGCAAAGCAGCTGCTCATCGTCGGGAACAGGGCGATGTTCCGGGCCTGCTCGCGTTCCCTGGCACCCGGTCCATCGCGCCATTCACTCTGCCAGGCGCTGCAGATGATCTTGCCGTAGCGGCCGGCGAGCTCGTCATAGACCGGGATGAACCGTGTCGCCGCTTCGGAAGAGTAAACCGCCGGTATCGCCAACGCCCCGTATTCCGGTGCGCTGAGCAGCGCCTCGACGCACTCGATCAGAGAGTTCGGGTCGTTGATGACCTGTGCGGTCACGTCGCACGGGTTGCGGGCCGCGCCGAACTCTGGAATGCGTGCCTCGAGGATCGCGCGCACGCCCGGGTTCGGCTGTGGCAGCGGCACGCCATGCTGTTCGGCGCGATCGGCGGCCATGATCGCAGAGCCGCCCGAGGCGGCGACGACCGCGACACCGGGTGCGGTGGGCTTGGGTGCCTTGGCGAAAAACGACGCGGTTGGAATCAGCGATTCGTAATCCTCGACGAGGACGACACCGGCCCGCCGGAATGCCGCGCGATAGGCGGCGTAGGAGCCGGCGAGTGAGCCGGTGTGCGACAGTGCCGCCGCCGCACCCTCCTCGCCGGTCGCCATCTTGTAGACGACGAGCGGCTTGTCGGCCTGCCACGCCAGCTCCGCCGCGGCGAGCAGGCGTTCGGGCTCGCTCATGCCTTCGAATAGGCAGGCGATGACGGCGCAGGCGGGATCGTCGACCAGGTAGGCGACGCAGTCGGCCATGTCGATGTCGCAGGAATTGCCCGAGGTCAGCACATGGCTGAACGACACGCCGCGCGTCACCGCCTGCGCCAGCGCCATGCCCAGCGCGCCCGATTGGCTGACGAGGCCGATCGCGCGCCGGGCGGGCGGAGGCACCGGGGTGATGGCCATAAAGGTGATTGCGGCACCGCACAGTGCATTCACCATACCGACGGTGTTCGGCCCCAAGAGCGCCATGCCGCTCCGTTGCGCGACTGCGGCGATGCGGGCCTGTTCGGCGATGCGCTCCGCCCGACCTGTCTCGGCATAGCCCGAGGCAAAGACGATCGCACCCCCCACCCCAGCGGCGACGCATTCGCGGACGATCGGTTCGACCGCCTCGCGCGCGGTCGCGATCAGCGCGCAATCGACCGGCTCCGGCACCGCGTCGATACTCGGGTAGCAAAGCAAATCGCCGATCTGCGGATAGCGCGCGTTGACCGGATAGATCCGGCCGTTATAGCCGCCGAGATTGCGCAGGACCGCCGCGCCAAACGCGCCCGGCCGCGGCGAGGCGCCGATGACCGCGATGCTGGCCGGGTGCAATAGTCGCTCCAACGCCTGGTGGCGGCGCAGCGGCCGGGACAATGTATTCATCGGGGTGTGAGACAATCACACACCGGCAACGGCGTCCTGAAGCTCGGCCGTCCAGGCCGGATCATCGAACACGCTCGCCGGCCAGGGCAGACCGTAATGCTCGCGCAGCGTTGTCCCGGTGTATTCGATCCGGAACAACTCGCGCCGCTGGAGGATCGGGATCACCTCGGCGCTGAACGCGTCGAGCTGCGCCGGCAGCAAGGGAGGCATGATGTTGAACCCGTCCGCGGCGCCATCGCTGAACCAATCCTCGATCAGCTCGGCGATCTGTTCCGGCGTACCGGCGGTGACGAAATGGCCGCGCGCGCCGGCCAGATAACCGAGTAATTGCCGCAATGTCGGCTTGTCGCGCTTGACCAGATTGAGGATCACCTCGGTGCGGCTGCGCGCCGCCTCTACCGAGGCCGGGTCGGGAAAATCCGCGGCCGAGAGCGGATGGTCGAGCGGCAGATGCGAGAAATCATAGCCGCCGAAGCGGCCCGACAGCCGCTTCCGCCCGACCTCCGGATCGGTGAGCTCGTTGACCTCACGCACAAGGCGGTGCGCCTCGGTTTCGGTCCCGGCGATCATCGGGCTGAGGCCGGGCAGGATCAGCAGCTTCTCCGGCAGCCGTCCCTCGGCCGCCGCCAGCGTCTTCAAATCGGCATAGAATTCCTGCGCCGTCGCCTTCGCCATGTGGGCGGTGAACACGGCATCGGCATGACGCGCGGCGAAGCGGCGACCGGTGTCGGACGAGCCTGCCTGCACCAGCACCGGCCGGCCCTGCGGGCAACGCGGCATGTTGAGTGGGCCGGCTACCGAATAGAAACCGCCGCGTTGATTGATCGATCTTATGCGGTCACGGCGCGCGTAGACTCCGGCGGCCCGGTCGTCGATGACCGCATCCGTGGCCCAGCTGTCCCACAGCGCCTTCACCACCTGCATGAACTCCTCGCCCCGGGTGTAGCGGTCGGCGTGCGTTACCTGCCCGGCGCCGCCGTAATTTTCCGCCGCGGTCGCCAGCCACGAGGTCACGATGTTCCAGGCCGCACGGCCCCTGCTGATGTGGTCGATCGAGGCGAACTGCCGCGCGAGATTGAACGGTTCGGTATAGGTGGTCGAGGCTGTTGCGATCAACCCGACCCGGCTGGTCGCCACCGCCATCGCCGCTAGTACAGTGATCGGCTCGAGCCAGGTGCGCGGTGCCTGAGCTACATCGCCGCCCAGCGCCAGCTGGTCGGCGAGGAAAACGGAATCGAACAGTGCTGCTTCGGCGCGCTGCGCCAGATCCTGGTAATAGCGGATGTCGGTCAAGGGCAGCGCCGAGGAAGCCGGATGGCGCCACGACGCCTCGTGATGGCCGCGGCTGTGGATGAACAAATTGAGGTGCAACTGCCGTTTCATCGGGCCGGTCCTTGCTGGTGCCTGCCGCCCGGTCCTCGATGGGAGGGTGGACGCCGCATCGGAAACCTATGCTCCGGCGGTCTGCTCGGGCAAGACGCTTGCACAAGTAGGCTGGACCCCTAACGTCATTCCGATACAAGCGGCCACCAGCGCCCCCCAATCGGCGTGTGGGATCTTAAACGAACGACAGCCCTCAGCATTTTTTCCGACGTTCGCTCGCGCTCCCGCTGCTGCTCGAGCCGAACCACTGCACCCGTTCGCGGTTCTTGGGCTACATTCGCCGACGCGTGGATCCGCGGCGTTATCGCCGATTCATCACCCCGAGACCGCCTCCCTTTCCCGGTGCTGGCCCAAGCAGGAGAACGACGTCATGTCTCGTCCGCGAGCCCTTGAAAACATCCGCGTGGTGGACTTCAGCTGGGTACGGGCCGGGCCATGGGCCACGCGCTGGCTAGGGGCTCTTGGGGCCGAGATCATCAAAATCGAGTGGCCTGAGAATGAGCGCGGCAGGTTGCCGAGCACCACCACGCCTCAAAATCTCGAGGTCAATCTGAACACCTCGGGAAACTTCAATGACACGAACGTCAACAAGAAGAGCCTCAGTCTCAATGTACGAAGCGTCAAAGGCCTGGAGATCGTGAAGCGGCTGATTGCCATCTCCGACATCGTAATTGAGAATTTCAGCTCCCGGGTGCTGCAGAACTGGGGCCTCGGCTATAGGGAGCTGTGCAAAGTGAAACCCGATATCGTCTATGTCTCGATGTCAGGTTACGGCCATACGGGTCGGCATCATCATTACACGACGTTCGGTCCTGTCGCGCAGGCGGTCTCAGGGTTGACCTATATCTCCGGCTTGCCCGACAAACCGCCGGCTGGCTGGGGCTGGTCGTATATGGATGATACCGGCGGCATGTACGGGGCGATGTGTGCCCTGACCGGCCTCTACCATCGAAAGATGACGGGGCAAGGCCAGCATATCGACCTGTCCCAGATGGTGTCGAGCGTTCCCCTCAACGGTCCAGCGCTACTGGACTTCACGGTAAATGGGCGCGGGTCGCGCCGGGCCGGCTATCCTCCTGGCAACCGTGCACATTGGCCGGGCACGCCTCTGGTCAACAACTACCGCGGACCAACGGTGGCGCCCCATAATGCCTATCGCACGCATCCCGGCGAGTACAACGACTGGTGCGTGATTGTCTGCCAATCCGACGAGGAATGGCAGCGACTAGTGCAGGTGATGGGCGCCCCGTCATGGGCCGCCTCGCCGAAGTTTGCCACGGTCACTGGACGCTTACAGCACCAGGAGGAATTGGACGACAAGATCGAAGCGTGGAGTATGACATTGGGCAAGTACGAGCTGACGGAGCGCTGCCAGGCTGCTGAAGTTCGTGCCCTTCCGGTGCAGAGTGCCGAAGATCGGGTAGAACATGACCCGCAGTTGCGCCACCGGGAGATGTATCTGCCAATGGAGCATCCGGCACTCGGATTGCACAAGGTGCAGAATGCTCCGTTCAAACTCTCTGAAACCCCGGCGTCGAACCACCTGCCGAGCCCCCTGATCGGTCAACACACTCGCGAGATTGTCGAAGGCTTGCTGGGCTACAGCCACGAAGCGCTCCGCGTCGGCTTTGACGACGGCACGTTTTGGCCGACGAAGCGAGCCCGTTTTGCGTACATGGAGGAGATGCTCAGGTGAGCGATGACCAAAATCCGCCGGGCCCGCTGGCGGGACTCAGAATCCTGGAGCTCGCCGATGAAACGGGCCAGTTCTGCGGCAAGCTTCTCGGCGATCTCGGCGCCGACGTGGTCAAGATCGAACCCCCCGGTGGCGAGCCCAACCGCCACGTCGGGCCGTTCCTCGACGACATCCCGCACCCGGAACGCAGTCTGTCTTTTTGGTATTACAATACGTCCAAACGCGGCATCACCCTCAGTCTGGAAACTGCCGACGGCCGGCCGCTTTTCCGGCGTTTGGCGGCGACATCGGACGTCATTCTGGAAACCTTTCGGCCGGGCTTCGCGACGTCGCTGGGGCTCGATTACGAATCACTGCGCAAACAAAACCCCGGGCTGATCATGTGCGCCTTGACGCCCTTTGGCCAGACCGGTCCCTGGCGGGACTACGCCTCCAGCGACCTGCTGCACATGGCAGCGGGCGGCGAAATGGCGTCATGCGGCTATGACGAGGCCGACGTGCCCAATGCGCCGCCGATTGCTCCCGGCGGCGGCAACACAAGGCACATGGGCTGTCATTTTGCTTACATGGCGATCATGGCCGCTCTGGTCTATCGAACGGTTGCTGGGAAAGGGCAGTATATAGACGCGTCGATTCACGAGGCTTGTGCGCTGACGACCGAGGCGGCAATCGCCAACTACATCTACCGGGGAGAGGTGCTGCGGCGTCAGACAGGTCGCCATCATGCAGCCGGTCCCACACCTCGTACCCAGTTCCGCGCCAAGGACGGCTCCTATGTCTGCGCGCTGGTGGGGGGTCGGCTCAACCCCAAATACGTAAGCGAACTGGCGGACCTGCTCGACAGCTACGGCATGGCTGGTGATCTCAATGACCCCAAATACCAGGACCCGGTGGTCATCGCGGCTAACACGTCTCACATAATCGATGATCTCGTCGCCAACTTCATTGCCAGCCTGCCGGCAGAGGAGGTTTATCACGCTGCCCAGGAACGCGGCTTTACCTGGGGGGCGGTGCGTGCTCCGGAGGAGCTGCTTGGCGACGCCCACCTGCACGATCGCGGTTTCTGGAAACAGGTCGAGCACCCGGAGCTCGGCCGCAGCTTCGTCTACCCGGGCGATGCGGCCGTCTATAACGGTTCGCCGTGGCGGATCTCCAGACGCGCACCGCTAATCGGCGAGCACAACACGGAAATCTTCTGCGACGAATTGGGACTGTCTCGCAGTGAGCTCTCCGTTCTGGCGGAAAATCGTGTAATCTAGGGACCGACCCGAATGGATCACACCTAACAGGATTGTGCTGCCTCATACATAAAGGCGTCATTGCGAGCGAAGCGAATCAATCCGGAGTACTCCCGGACCGAGTTTGGTTCCATCGCTGCGCTTCTCGCAATGACTGGGGAAGGTAGCACAGCGCGCGGTACGCTGTGCACGGATTTGCAGAGGCTGCTAGCCCGACATTAAGCCGCGGCGCGGCGGCGAAACGCGTCGAGACTGCCGGCGTGGATCAGTTCGCCCGGCAATTGGTGGCCGACAATCTCCTCGGCCATGCGGCCGACCTCGATCAGCGCGTCGAGATCGACGCCGGTATCGATCCCCATCTCCTCGCAGAGCAATACCAGCTCCTCGGTGCAGATGTTGCCTGCCGCCTTTGGTTGCTCGGCGAACGGGCAGCCGCCGAGCCCGCCGACCGTCGCGTCGAATTGGGTGACACCCATCTTGAGCCCGGCATGCGCGTTGGCGACCGCGAGCCCACGCGTATCGTGCAGGTGCAGGGCA
>Ga0318517_10000271_pt1 | contig 11110 bp, 10 predicted proteins | sample GRESIP176b2f21_FD_203661 | JGI IMG/M metagenome (GOLD analysis project Ga0318517, IMG submission 203661) | Tropical soil microbial communities from Luquillo Experimental Forest, Puerto Rico - GRE.SIPMG.176b2f21 | ecosystem: Environmental > Terrestrial > Soil > Tropical forest > Bulk soil... | reverse complement strand
AAGTGTCGGCCCTCCGCCGCCGTAGCAGCAAGTGGCAGGCCATCGAAACATAGGCCGCGAATACCGACACGGCGAACACAAACGCGGTAATTTCAGGCGGCTGACACGTCATTACGCCAGGCAGTCAGTCTAAGCTCGTGACTACAGTTTGGGCATCGAAATATGCGAATTTCGGTGTCGCCATCGGTCACTGCTACTACGGTAGCCACTAAGTTCATCTCGGCGGCACAACGGCAATCAGGTAGCTCCGTTGAACCCGCCTCCAGCAAGCGCTCGAATTTTGACATGACACCCCGTCCCCATTGGAAAGTGTATGTCTATCGGCATTGGTCGCCAAGTGAATTCAACTGGATTTTCACCGCTTCCCGCCGCCCTGGCCCGTCGAGGAGCAAGCCGCGCATGATCTTAATTCCGTCATCACTTGCGGCACTGCGGACACGCGGCCATTGAACGGATGCCGTCGAATGTCTGCCAAATTTTCTATGACTGTAGAAGATGCGGTGTTCGCCTAAAGCCAAAACGCGGCGATTGTTGTGTGTTCTGTTCTTGCGGCTCAATGCCGTGTCCGCCGGTTCAGGCCAAACAGGCCGGTGTGAAACAGTGACCGCTCACCGCTTCCCGCCGCCATAGTCCGCCGAAGTAACGCCGAACTGTTTCGTTGTGCGCGACGCCAGCGGGCAGAAGATAGCCTATGTCTATTATGAGTGTGAGCCGGGCCGGGATCAGCGGCCAAGCTACTTAGCAAAGACGAGGCGCGAGGGATTGCGGCGAATATCGCCAAACTGCCGGGGCTGCTGCGCAAAGCCTAAAACTATAACGGCGTAGCGGCTCAGTATCGTTATCGTCAGAAAAGGAGACCAAGGACGAAAAACAGGCGCAGCATTTCGGGCAATGCCAAATGTGACAAGCGTGCTTGTCGCTCCAATACTCGGACCGCACAGGCGCAACCAGCTCCGCATCGCAGTGAACGCAACGCACTAACATGGGGACCCTCACAGTCCCCCGAGACCCGTAATAATTGTCCCCTTTCAAATAGGCAAAACTGAGAGTATTTCGCGGCCGCTTCTATTGTGTGGCGTAAACCAATGGATAGGCGGACCACGCGCTCGGCAGCCAAGTTGCTCACGCGTGACGAGGCGGCGAAGTTGCCGGCGCTATTAAGTCGCCGTTAAACGTGGGGAGTGCGATGACTCAAAGTGGATTGGCGGCCTCAAAAATTTGCGCGGCACTGCTTATTCTTTCGCCACGTCAAACCAGCGCACAGGCGCTATGCTTTCCCTAGTCGAGCTGCCAGTGAGAGTTCCAAGCACCAGCTCGACGCCCTGCCGAAAGCCGTGTGAGATAACGGGGGTACGGCGCGGCCTTGGGGGATGAAGGCAAAGCCGCTGGTCCCAATGCTGGCGGCTTTGCTGTTTGTAGAGCCGCGCCCTGCGTACATCCGGCATAGGCGCAGCCCTCCGCCGTTAGCGAGAGATAAACTGACAGCGGAAATAGTGAGTGAGCGGGTGGCCGAACTGTCGTCGCCGACCTGTTAGGTCGCAGCTCGGCCCCCGCCCCGCGACGCTGTCGGAAGCCGCCACCCGGCGCGCGTGAAATGCGCGAGGAGCATCGTCGGCGAGTACTCAGCGAATGATCGCCATCGACCACGGCGGTGGGAAGCGGCGGGCGGGCACTGCTGGACAATGCTGGAAATTGTTATTTGCCCACAAAGGGCGCTTTAGCGCTTGCCGGACAAACCAAGTCCGCGTTTTTGCTGGTAGTTGGGGCCCCTGCCGGGGTCACCAAACCCATTAGTCCACGGACAGATCGTCGCGCGGATTCGCTTGACCGGATCGATTTTGGAAACAAAGGCGCCTTGAGCACAAGGTCTCGCGCTCACTCCTAATCTGTTGTTTTGGCGCTGCCTTAACGGCCTGGTCTTCGCACGGCCGGGACACACCAGCCCGCTGGCCTATGTTGCGGCGCACACGAGCCGGCTTGCTACTAAAGTCGAATAGGTAAAGTCGCGCGAAAAGGGTCTGATATTGTCAGAAGACTGGCCGGAATAGGGCAACGGGGGGAGCGACGGTGAGGCTTCATGCACCGACAAAGGGATGGTTCACGGCCTCACTGATCATCGCGCTCATCGCTGTGGTCGACGCGCTATCGCCCGTCCCTTACGTGACCAGTTATGGGATCTGGGTTGCCATTTTGGCCTATATCGTGCTTGCGGTCGGCAACCTTGCACCGAGTGTGAAAGAGTGACTGCGCCTTTAACCCGCGCAGCAACAAGTTCCCGAACACCAGGGGGAGGACAATATGGCTGCTCGTATCCCGCCGAACTTTAGACGTGTGATCACCGCCGCGTCGGGCGGAAACGTGATCGAATGGTACGACTTTTACATTTTCGGAAGTTTGGCCGCGATCCTGTCGGTCAAGTTTTTCGAGAAGAGTCACCCGGTCGCGGCATTGCTCAGCACGATCGCGCTGTTCACCGCCGGCTTCCTCATTCGTCCGCTCGGCGCTTTTCTGTTCGGCTGGATGGGCGACCGCATCGGCCGCAAATACACCTTCCTCGTGACGCTCAGCGGCATGGCGCTCGGCACTGGCGCGATCGGATTAATTCCGACCTTCGACCAGATCGGTCTTGCCGCTGCCGTCATTCTGTTTTGTTTGCGAATGATCCAGGGCCTTTGCCTCGGCGGCCAATATGGCGGGGCGATCACCTATGTCGCCGAGCACGTCTCCGACGAGCGCCGTGGCTACTATACCGGCTGGCTACAGACCTCGCCGACTCTCGGCATCGTTCTGTCGCTCCTGGTCATCATCGTCACGCGCAGCTACCTCGGCAATGATGACTTCAACGCCTGGGGATGGCGTATTCCGTTCCTGTTTTCATTCCTGTTGATGGGCATCGCTTGGTACATCCGGGTGAACTTCCAGGAATCGCCGATCTTCGAGGAGATCAAGGCGAAAGGGGCGATGACCAAGAACCCGTGGAAGGAAGCGTTCCTCAGCGAGAACATAAAATACGTGCTGATCGCCACGATCGTCGTGCTCGGCGAGGGCGTGGTCTGGTACAGCGGGCAATTCTGGCCACTGTACTATCTCGGCACCGTCGTCAAACTCGATACGCTGACCACTGCCTATATCGTCGGCGCCGGGCTGATCATCGGCACGCCGACCTTGATCTTTTTCGGTTGGCTCTCCGACCACATTGGCCGCAAGCCGGTCATCCTGGGCGGCTTCCTGCTCGCAGCGATCACTTATTATCCGCTGTTTAAGTGGCTCGGCGCGGTCGCTCAACCGGGTAACGTCAATTATCCAATCGCGATCCTCATCATAGCCATCATGGTCGCCTATGTCGGCATGGTGTACGGGCCGATCGGTGCGTTCCTTGCCGAATATTTCCCTGGCCGAATCCGCTACACCTCGGTCTCGGTGCCCTATCACATCGGCAATGGCTGGGGCGGCGGCTTGGTGCCATTCATCACCACGGCGGCCTACACGGCCACCGGAAGCCTCGCCTACGCGCTGATCTATCCGATCGCCGTTCCGGCTGTTGCCTTCGTGCTCAGCCTGTTCCTGATGCCGGAGACGCGCGAGCGCAGCATCTGGGACGAGACGGCGCCCCAGAAGGCCTGATCAGTAAGCCTGATCGGCAATCAAGAACGAACGACCTGCGGGGCCCTTTCGGGCCCCGCAATTTTTTGGCTTAGGTCGCGTTTTCGACCACTGGTCGTCCAGCAACGGCTTCACACAAACGATTTATCGGGATTTTTGATCGAGCACGGCTGGCCCAGTCTGGTTATGCCCGCGATTGCGACCGAAGAAAAAGACTACACGATTGCCGAACGATTTCCGCCGATCGGGCGCAAGCTATAATAGGTCGGCCACTAACACCGTGCAGCTACGCGGCCGCACGACGTCGCGCGATACGAGGAAACTGTATTATGTCAGCCATCGCCTCATCCTCCAAGGTATTCAGGAAGTGCGCACGGAATAACGTGCGCAGCAAAATTAGCGTTGCATGTTGTCAAGTGGATGTGAGACGAGGTCGAGCAGCCGACCAAATTTGATCTTGTCATCAATCTAAAGACCGCCAAGGCGGTCGGTCTTACCATTCCGAAGAACGTACTCGCGGTCGCCAACGAGGTGATCGAATAACTTTGCCAACCCTAGTATTGTGGGTGCCGTCTTCGAAAGAGGCGAGCATGAGAGCGTTTGCGACGCTTGACGACGCTGATATCAAGAACAAACGCGTGCTGATACGCGTGGACCTCAACGTACCGGTTGTAGGCGGCAAGGTCACCGATAGGACCCGTATCGAACGTATCGCCCCAACTATCATTGAGTTGGTCGACAAAGGAGGCAAAGTCATTTTGCTCTCCCATTTCGGGCGCCCGAGCGGACACGATCCCAAGCAGTCACTCAAGCTGTTAGCCCCGGCGATTGCCGACGTCCTGAAGCGGCCGGTTGCCTTCGCTGAGGACTGCATAGGGAAAGAAGCAACGGCAGCGGTCGCCGCTATGAACCCTGGCGACATCGTATGCCTGGAAAACACTCGGTTTCATGTGGGCGAGGAAGAGAACGATCCTGATTTCGTTGCGAAGCTCGCGGCGCTCGGCGACATTTTCGTCAATGATGCCTTTTCGGTGGCGCATCGCGCGCATGCCTCAGTCGAGGGGCTTGGCCACAAGCTGCCCAGCTATGCTGGCCGTACCATGCAAGCCGAACTCGAGGCGCTGACCAAAGTGCTGGAGACGCCGAGTCGTCCGCTCGCGGCGATCGTAGGCGGCGCCAAGGTCTCCACCAAGCTTGGCCTGCTCCGCAATCTTTTGGCCCGGGTGAACGTCCTCATTATTGGGGGCGGAATGGCGAACACGTTCTTGGCCGCACTGGGTCATAATGTCGGTAGATCGCTGTGCGAGTACGATCTCCTCTCCACGGCGCGCGAGATTGTGGCTCACGCGGAGGCGAAAGGCCGCGAGATCGTGCTTCCCGTTGACGCTGTGGTGGCACAGAAATTGGAGGCAAACGTACAGTCGCGGGTCGTCTCCGTGAATGCGATTGGGCCTTCGATATGATTCTCGATATCGGCCCTCGTAGCGTACAGCGTGTTATTTCGGTGTTAGCGCAGGCGAAGACGCTTGTGTGGAACGGGCCGTTCGGCACCTTCGAGGTGAAGCCATTCGACCAGGGTACAATTGAAGTCGCGAAAGCCACGGCGGAGCTGACCGAGGCTGGCAAGCTCGTCTCGGTAGCCGGCGGCGGGGACACGGTCGCGGCCCTTAATAGCGCGATTGTGGCCGAGCGATTTACTTATGTTTCGACCGCCGGCGGCGCCTTCCTGGAATGGCTGGAGGGTAAGGCCCTGCCTGGTGTAGAGATGCTCGCCGCAAACCGTTGCCCGTAAACATTGCGACCTACTGCTCGCGTCCTCGATGCGTGAGCGCCTCCCAGCCACGACGGAGATCAAAAATCTCGATGTCGTTCTCGCTCCTATGGTAAGTAGCGCTCTTGATTACGGCATTGAGGCCCGGAACATCGCCGCCACCGGTAAGGATACCGATACGCTCTATAGCCATTAGCTGCTCCTCACCAACATGCGCGCTTCCGCCAACGTTAATGAGCCAGATCGGCCAACAGTGCCGCCAAGCCAATGAAAGCGGGAATGGGTTGAGTGATGACATTTCTGGAACGGCGTCGCACAAAAATCGACACCCAAGATACTGGGCAATGGTCATCGGGAGAAGTAAAAGGACGGCCTCATATGCATGAACTTCAACCGCTTGATCTGAGAAAGTGGCTGGTCCACAGTCAAAAAACTTTGTCACAAGCGGCTGCGATCAGTCAAAACAAACATTTGATCGGGCGGCGGGCAGATACCACATGACAAGCTCAGTTTTGGTGGGCGATGTTGGCGCTACTAACGCAAGGTTCGCGCTGGTATCGAATGGAAACTTGAATGCAATCAGCAGCTTTGAGGTAGCTAAGTTTGGGAAATTTGCGGATGTGCTAGCGATTTTCCTAAAGGAACATTGTAGTCAGACGCAGATCCATCAGGCGTTCCTTGCTATTGCAGGTCCTGTAAAAGGTGAGCGTGTCCCTCTGACAAACTCTTCCTGGGTAATTGATGCCGGTGAGCTGCAAACGGGTTTCGGCCTGCAGGTTCGAATTGTCAACGACTTCGAGGCGGTTGCTCTTTCGCTACCCAGTCTTACATCCACCGATTTGGCGCAGATAGGAGGCGGCAGGCCCGAAGCAGGAGCACCGATGGCGGTACTCGGGCCAGGGAGCGGACTAGGTGTCGCGTGCCTAATTGACCACTCGGAAAGGCGGGTGGTTATTGCAAGCGAAGGAGGCCATGCAACATTGGCACCGATTTGCGAGCAAGAGGATCACATCGTGGCTCACTTGCGCAAACGCTTTGGCCATGTTTCGGCCGAGCGCGCCATTTCTGGTAGCGGCTTGGAAAACATCTATCAGGCGATTGCCGCGCTTGAAGGATTGGAAATCCCACCGCGAAACGCCGCTGAAATTACTAAGAACGCCTTCAGTGGTGAGTGTCAGCTTGCCAGACAATCGCTGTACGCGTTCTGCGCTTTTTTGGGATCGTTCGCAGGAAATGTGGCGTTAACTTTCGGGGCGCGAGGCGGGGTCTATATTGCCGGAGGTATTTCACCTCGGATCTTGGATTTTCTCATTCGATCGGAGTTTCGCAAACGGTTTGAAGCTAAAGGAAGGTTGCGGAATTACCTCGAAGCGATCCCGTCATACGTGATTACACATCCGGCAGCCGCGTTGATTGGCTTAAAATCTCTGGTGGAAGCTACAGCGCAAGCAACGTTAGGGTAAGGCTAAGCGTTACTCCTGATGATACTGGATACGACCCACGCGATCGGGTGGAAGGCAAACGATTTTGCCATTCAAGGCATCGATGGCAAAACCTATTCGCTTGCGGAGGTTCGCGGGCCGAAAGGCACGCTAGTGGTCTTTATCTGCAATCACTGTCCCTATGTGAAAGCGTCCATCAGCCGGATTGTGGCCGAGGCCAAAGCGCTACGCCAGATCGGGATTGGGACAATCGCCATCATGGCCAAACGACACCGAGAATTATCCCGAGAACTCCTTCGACAACATCAAGACGTTCGCAGCGCGGCATGGTTTCACCTTTGCCTACGATCGATACGACCTAGGAAGTGGCGCGCGCCTATGGCGCGCAATGCACGCCCGATTTCTTCGGTTTCAATGCACAAGATGAGCTGCAATACCAAGGTCGTCTCGATGCGTCGCGAATGACCGCTTGCCGAGACCTTCTTCCGAGCCTCGGCACGGCGAATCACCGAATCACGTCATTCGCATGATCGGCCGGCCTAATTCGTCCTGTCACGTTTGGCGGGTTTTCGTAGCCCTCACTGGGAATACGATAATGCGGCAGACCTGACCATCCGCAGTCGCACGGTTCCATGTTCGAATGACGACCGGTCCGCGTCGTCCAACAATGGAAGCCGTTAACTCCCGGATTTTGATCCTGCCATTCCGCATGGACGCAATTGTGCACAAGCACGCGGCCACCCTTTGGCAGTTGCTGGGGAACATTTTTGATGTAGCACAGTCCAGTTCGCTCGAACATTATCGTTCTTCCTCTCGTATTCTACGGAAGACCCATTATTTTTTTGGTCGGTTAAATAAAACGGATGAAGATTTCGACACACAGCTGACGTCCGGCACCCCCAACGAATGCGCTCAACCAAATATATCTCAATGATTCCATTTGATCGAACAGCCCATGGATGGAAGATGCTCTTTCGGCCCATACCCTGTGTCGGCGATCTGCTTCATCGCTTCAAACAAGTCGCGGCGAGCGTCCGCGATGGGCGAGCATGCAGATTACTGGCGCCGCTATCTCGCCAACGATTGTCAAGCGGAATGGGCTGCACGGGCGCGCCGATCATTGACGTTTTGCGAGATGCAGGTCCGTTTGACGGCTTCTGCTTGACGTCCGCCGCTTGCCCGGAATGCGTTAAAAGCCACGGGACAGAACCGCAAGCGCGAATTGCGAGCTGCGCGCTCCGTCGCCCGACACTATTGAGCTCACCGCTAATTTTGGCAATCTTTTGCAAAAGCTCTGGCAGCTTGGCGATATTCACCGCGATCCGGCGCGCCTCACCGCGCAAGCGGACATCGAGACGTCTGCCGCAACGTGAAACGATGGTAAAATACTGCGATGACATTGCGCTGGACCGCCGCCGGCATATTGGAGGCGGCCAAGGGATTCCGTCGATTGAAAGCTTACAAGCACTTGCCGGCTCTCAAAGCTGCGCTTGCGGTCCATCAATCCAAATGCGTCAGCAAACGAGTTGAAGACAACGCTGATGTCGCATAGCATCATCCACGGCGATGCCTACTTCGCCTACTTCAACAAAATCTGGGGCATCCCCTAAGGAGACCATGTGAAAGCTTTGGTCGCTCAAGGTGGCGGCCCAACGGCTGTCATCAATCAGTCGCTAGCCGGCGTTGTACTCGAAGCGCGTCGCTTCAGCAATATCGAATCTGTCTACGGCGCCTGCCACGGCGTTGCCGGCATTTCCCCCGAAAACATTGTCGACTTGGGGCAGGAGACTACGCAGCAGATCGAGCTGGTCGCGGCCATGCCGGGGTCGGCACTCGGTTCGACGCGTGACAAGCCAGACACCAGGTACTGCCAAGAGATCCTCAGGGTCCTGCAGGCGCACGGAATCGGCTACTTCTTCTATATCGGCGGCAATGATACCGCCGATACTCTGAGCATCGTCAGCGAGGAGGCACGTAAGGCTAGCTACCCGCTGCGCTGTATCCACGTCCCGAAGACCGTCGACAATGACCTGATGTGCAACGATCACACGCCAGGATTCCCGTCGGCGGCGCGCTTCGTCACCCAGGCATTTGCGGGCACCAATCTCGACAATGCGGCATTGCCCGGCGTCTACCTCGCGGTCGTCATGGGCCGGCATGCGGGCTTCTTGACTGCCGCCTCGGCGCTGGCCCGGAAATATCCCGACGATGGTCCGCATCTGATCTATCTGCCTGAACGTGTGTTCGTGTTGGAGAAATTCCTCGCGGACGTGAAGGCCGCCCACGAACGCTTCGGCCGCTGCATGATCGCAGTGTCCGAGGGCATCCATGATGCCTCTGGCACGCCGATTGTGAGCCAACTCGTAAAAAACATCGAGCGCGACGAACACCACAACGTTCAGCTCTCCGGTACCGGGGCGCTGGCCGATCTCCTCTGCGAGGAGATCAAGTCCAAGCTGAAAATCAAGCGTGTCCGTGGCGATACGCTCGGCTACCTGCAAAGGTCGTTCCTCGGCTGCGTGTCCGACGTAGACCAACGCGAAGCGCGTGAGGTCGGCAAGAAGGCCGTGCAGTATGCGATGCAGGGTGCGCCGGACGGCTCGGTGACCATCCACCGAATCGGGTCCTACGCGGCTGACTACAAGCTCACCACGCTTACTGAAGTGACAGGCAAGACGCGAACGATGCCTAGCGCGTTCATCAGCGCCAACGGCACCGATGTTACCGATGAGTTCCGGCTTTACCTGCGTCCTCTGCTGGGCTCGGGTATGCCCGAGGCTCACCGGTTACATTCGAATCCAGTGCAGAAAATCCTGAATGTGTGAGAATGTGCTGGATAAAATCTGTTGAGGGCATTTCAAAAAGCATTGGGATGTTATTTCCCGTGTCCAGCGCGGACTGAGTCAATTTGAAATCGTCTGAGAGACCTTGAGACCGGAAGCGCTAAATTTTAGGATTATGTTTTAGCCTCGCTTTAGGCCCCATCATCCGCGACATAGGCGATGCGCATGAAATTGGTGGCGCCCGGCGTGCCGAGCGGCAGACCGGCAACGACAATGACGCGCTGGCCGGGTTCGGCGAACCGTTCCTTAAACGCGATACGGCAGGCGCGCTCGACCATATCGTTCTGGTCGCGCGCATCCTCGTCGATGACGCAATGGATGCCCCAGACCACCGACAATTTCCGCCCAGCGGCGTCGATCGGCGAAATCGCGACAATCGGGCATTTCGGCCGTTCGCGTGACACGCGCATACCGGTCGAGCCGGAGCAAGTCCAGCAAACGATCGCGGCGAGATCGAGCGTCTCGGCGACTTGGCGCGTCGCAGCGGCGATCGATCGGCGCCAGTTCGTTCCGGTTCGGTGTGCAAGACGTGCAGCGACGGCAAATAGGTGCTGTCGTCGTCGACCTCCTCGGCGATGCGGTTCATGGTCGCGACCGCTTCGACCGGATATTGGCCCGATGCCGATTCCGCGGACAGCATGACGGCGTCGGCGCCGTCAAAGATGGCGGTGGCGACGTCGGAGACCTCGGCGCGCGTCGGCACCGGGCTGGAGATCATCGATTCCAGCATCTGGGTGGCGACCACGATCGGCTTGCCGGCGCGGCGACACGCGCGTGTCATCTCTTTCTGCACGCCGGGAACCCGTTCCAGCGGCATTTCCACACCCAAGTCGCCCCGCGCGACCATGAGCGCGTCAGCTATTTCGAGAATGTCGCCAAGCCTCGCCACAGCTTGCGGCTTCTCGATCTTGGCCATCACCGCGGCGCGACCGCGGGTAAGCTTTTTCGCCTCGGCGACATCCTCCGGGCGCTGAATGAACGACAGCGCGATCCAATCGACGCCGGCGTCGAGAGCGGCTTCGAGGTCAGCAATGTCTTTCGATGCCAGCGCCGCGAGCGGCAGCACCGTATCCGGCAGGCTGACGCCCTTGCGGTTTGACACTTTGCCGCCGACTTCAACACGCGCCACGATCCGTTGCGGTGTCACCTCGATTGCTTTGAGGCGAAGCTTGCCGTCGTCGACGAGAAGCGTATTGTCCGGCTTGATCGCGGCGAATATTTCCGGATGCGGCAGCTGCACGCGGTTGGCGTCGCCTGGCGCCGCGTCGGCATCGAGCGTGAAATCCTGACCGGTATCGATTTCGGCCGCTCCGTCCTTGAAAGTGCCGACGCGCAATTTCGGACCTTGCAGATCGACCAGGACGCCGATCGGCCGGCCATGTTCGGTTTCGATGGCGCGAATCGTCGTCACCAATTCGCGCATGCGCTCGGGATTGGTGTGGCTCATATTG
>Ga0318517_10000262_pt1 | contig 11200 bp, 10 predicted proteins | sample GRESIP176b2f21_FD_203661 | JGI IMG/M metagenome (GOLD analysis project Ga0318517, IMG submission 203661) | Tropical soil microbial communities from Luquillo Experimental Forest, Puerto Rico - GRE.SIPMG.176b2f21 | ecosystem: Environmental > Terrestrial > Soil > Tropical forest > Bulk soil... | reverse complement strand
GTAACCGCCGCTCCTCCTCGATCAGCTCGGGCCTGCCGGTGGAGAATTCCGACGGGAAGCTGCCATCGACCACGTTGAGCACGTAGACGCTGTCCCACTCCATGCCCTTGGCGGAGTGGATGGTCGAGAGCACCAGGTAATCCTCATCGAGCGTCGGGCGACCCGCGAGGTCGCCGGTAGCGTGCGGCGGGTCGAGGGTGAGCTCGGTGATGAAGCGCTCGCGCGAGGGATACTGGCCCGAGAGCATCTCGAGCTGCTCGAGGTCCCCGGCGCGGGTGTGGTAGTGCTCGTAGAGCCGCTCGAAATAGCGCTGGTACCACTCGCGCACCAGGTGCACCTGGCCGGCCCATTCCCGCTGCGGATCGGCGAGCGACTGCATGAGCTCGATCAGCCGCCGCCAGTCGATCTCAGGTGTCTGCTGCGGCATGGTGAATGACTGCAGCGCGGCGAAGGAGTGTCCGCCCGCCTCCAGCTTCTCGATCGCCGCGCGCGCGTGCACCGGCCCGATACCCGGCAGCAGCTGCAGCGTGCGGAAGGCGGCCAGCGTGTTGCGCGGGTTGTCCGCCCAACGCAGTATGCCGAGCAGATCCTTCACGTGTGCGGCTTCGAGGAATTTCAGGCCGCCGTACTTCACGAACGGCACCTTGCGCCTGGCGAGCTCCACCTCGAGGAGGTCGCTGTGGCTGGCGCTGCGGAACAGCACCGCCTGGCGCTTGAGCGGCACGCTCGCCTCGCGCTTCTTCAGCACCTCGGTGCAGATGAACTCCGCCTGGGTCTGCAGGTCGGCCACCGTCACCACGCGCGGCCGGGCACCCTGGCCACGAATCGACAGCAGGTACTTGCGGTGCTGGCGCGGCGCTTCGGCCATCACTGCGTTGGCGACATCGAGCACCTGTTGGATCGAGCGGTAGTTCTGCGCCAGCGTGACAACCTCGGCCGGCGGCTGGAAGTGCTCCGGGAAACCGAGGATGTTCTCCACCGCCGCGGCGCGGAACGAGTAGATCGCCTGCGCATCATCGCCCACGACCGTGAGGCCGGCGCCGTCGGGCTTCATGGCGTAGAGGATCTCGGCCTGCAGGCGGTTGGTGTCCTGGAATTCATCGACCAGCACGTGGTCGAAGTGCGCGCTGATGTGCTGAGCGAGGCGTGGCTCGGCCATCATGCCGTGCCAGTAGAGCAGCAGATCGTCATAGTCGAGAAGACTGGCGTGCTGCTTCTGCTCGACGTAGGCGCGGTACAGCCGGGTGAGCTGCTCCTGCCACTGCGCGCACCACGGGTAGTGCTGCTCCAGCACCTCCTGCAGCGGAGCGCGCGTGTTGACCCGGTTCGAGTAGATCGCGAGGCACGTGTCCTTGCGCGGGAAGCGCTGCGCCTTCTCCGCGAACCCGAGCTCCTCGCGCAGGCTGTCCATGAGATCCCCGGCGTCGCCGCGATCGATGACGCTGAAATGCGGATCGAGCCGCACATGGGCGGCATAGTGCCGCAGCAGTCGGTTGCCGATCGAATGGAAGGTACCCGCCCAGCTGAGGCGCTGGGCAATCTGCGTCGCGCCACCGAGGGTGTCCTCGAGCGCCCTGCGGGTGATCTCGTGCGCCCGGCGGCGCATCTCGAGCGCGGCACGGCGCGTGAAGGTCAGCATGAGGATGCGCGCCGGGTCGACGCCGTTGATGACCAGATGCGCCACGCGATGGGCCAGCGTGTCGGTCTTGCCGGTTCCGGCGCCGGCGACGATCAGCAGGGGACCGGCGCGATACCCTTTCTCGGGCAGCGCCTCGCCATGAGTCACGGCCTTGCGCTGCGGGGCGTTGAGCCGGTCGAGGTGCGTCGTCGTCGTGGCCATGGGCCTGCTGATGCTGACTATACCCTTTCGTACACGAGCGCTGGCGACACGGGCTAGGATGCGCGTCATGAAACCCGACAAACAGACCCTGCATTTTTGCGGGCGTGTCGTCCGGATCACCACCGACGAGGTGGTACTGCCGAACGGGCACCGGGCGCTGTTGGAGGTGGTGCATCACCCGGGCGGCGCGGCGGCGGTGGCACTCGATCAGAGTTCCCGGGTGTGCCTGCTGCGCCAGTACCGCTACGTGGCCTGCGGCTGGCTGTGGGAGCTGCCCGCCGGCAAGCTCGAGCCGGGGGAACCACCGCTCGCCACCGCACAGCGCGAGCTCACCGAGGAGGCCGGTGTGAGTGCCAGTCACTGGCAAAGCCTCGGCACCTGCATGAGCTCACCCGGAGTGTTCACCGAGCGGCTGCACCTGTTCCTCGCGAGCGGCCTGACGACGGCCCAGCCGGCGCAGGAGCATGCCGAGGTCATCGAGATCCACTGGGTGCCTTTTGCGCAGGCCTGCGACTGGGCCATCGATGGCACCATCGTCGACTGCAAGACCGCGCTCGGCCTGTTGCGGGCTCGCGAGACCCTGCGGACGAACGGCACTGCCCGCGCCGGCGTTTCGTGACCCATCTCGCGGACTCGCGACTGTGCACGCGGGTACCCTGCCACGAGGGGAAACACGCCCGGTAACAGGGTTCATACATAATCTGTGAGCGACATTCGCAAAAGACAGCCAGAGCAGCAGGCAACGCCGCCGGCCGAGCGGCGCCGCATCGGCACGGTCGTGCACGATGACAGGGGCAACGCTTCGGTCGAGTGGCGAGCGGCGCCCGCCAATCACGAGCGCCCGGTTCTCGAGCTGCAGGGCGAAGGGCAGCTGACTCTCGACACCGGGGAGAGATCCTACGATCCCTATGCCCGCCACCGGCCTCTCAAGGGAGGCGGGGCCAAGCGCACCGATCTGCGTAAGCTCGGCGAGTGGATCAAGAAGATGCGCGCGCTCGAGCAGCGCAGGCGCAATGAAGGCGGCAACGGCGCAGACGGGGAATGAGGCTTCAGGCGATCCCTTCGATGAGCGCGCGCTTGCGCGCGTGCGTCAGCCGATAGAAACGCCGTAGCTCGGCCAGCACCGCGCCATCGGCGCCGTGGGCCGCAGCCCGGTCGCGCGCGAGCAGCCGCTCGAGGCGCGCGCAGAACTTACCCGCATAGCGGCTCGCCTCGCGATAGAGCTCGCCGCGCCCCGCCGCGGTCGCACGCGGGTCGACGCGCGTGCGCTCGAACAATAGCCGCCGCAGCTCAGCCGGGAAGTGCTGCGGCAACTGCTGCCGCAGCAGCCAGTAGCTGGCGACGTACTTGTCGACCTCCGCCTGCATCTCCAGCTCGAGCAGCGACACCGGCTTGTCGTGACCTGCGTTCCAGGCGAGGTAGAGGAAATGGCTGACGCCCTCGAGTGCCGTGCACCAGTCGGCGACGTTGCCCGCATGCAGGCGCACCAGCGGGTCCTCGCGCGTCAGCCGCGAAAGCAGCGCCGGGTCGAGGTACAGCGACAGCGCCACCTCATCGCCGCCAGCGGCCGGCTCGGCGACGATCAGCTCTTCTTCAGCGGTGCCGCCGCGCGCCGCCGCCGGCAGCCGCCCCCGGTCGGTGACCAGGAAATCGCAGACATCGTGAGCGATGCTCACGTCGTAAATGCCGCCGATCAGACTCTGCAGCCGCGACAGCAGCATGCGGTCAGTGGGTGAACGCCGTGCCCGCGGCGGTGGTGGGATCGACGCCGAGCCGCTTCAGCCGCGCATAACTGCGGGCGCTGCCGGTCTTCAGCCAGATCTCGTAGAGGCGCAGGACGTCGCGGTCGGACTGTGCGCCCGAGCTCTCGCTCACCTCGTTCAACGCGTCGACCATGGGCTGGAACTTCTCGGACAACTCCGCGAACACCGCGGCGAGCACGCGGCCCCGGCCGCGTGCGGTCGACTGCGCGAGAGCCCCGTAAGCGCATCCGCCCATGGCGATGTGGTAGTCGATGTCGATGAGCCGGGTGGCGAAGCCGTGGGCGAAGAAGCCGGCGATGAACAGCGATACGTCGCCGAGGCGCTGCAGGTAGCGGTGGCGCTCGGCGGTGCCCGGCGCCGCCTCGAGCGCTTCGCACAGCATCGCCGCCAGCGGCTTCAGGCGCAGTCCCTCGGGCGTGCTTTCATAAAGCGCCTCCGAGCGCGCGAACAGTGTCAGGAGATTGACGACGTAGTGCTCGGTCTGGTCCTCGACCGCCAGGTGTTGCCTCACCAACGCGCCGTGCAGCGTGTCGCGGAAGAACTCGCGCAGATTCGCCACCGGCAGAACGTGCCTTGCTGCATCGCCCATCGTCGCTGGCCTCCTCCTTAACTTATATGGAACGTTGCCGTCACTCGAAGGTTCACCGTCCTGCCGGAGGATTTCCGTGACCGGCTGCGCTGAATGAGCGAGCCGGCCGCCGCCGGGGTTTGGCAGCCTCTCTGCTCGAGTGCTGACAGCTGATCAGGGACGCGCGTCGGCCAGACGGGTGGTCTCCGGGGTGGCTCTCAGGCACGCAAAACCGCCGCGAGCTGTGCGCAGTCGCGCACTGTCAGGTCCGCGGGCGGCAGCTCAGCCGGCCAGGGGAGCGCGCGCCGGTTCATCCACACCGTGCGCAGGCCGGCGGCGCGGGCCGCCGCCACATCGAGCTGCGGGTCGTCGCCGACGTAGGCGATCGCGGCGGGATCGAGCGCGAGCTCCCCTGCCAGCCGCTCGAAGCAGCGCGGGTGGGGCTTGGCGGCGCCGATCTGCCGGGCATTGAGCGACACGTTGAATATGTGATCGAGCCCGATGCGCGCGAGATCCGCGTTGCCGTTGCTGAGGGAGGCGAGCGCATAACGCTGGCGCAGTCGCGAGAGCGCCGGCGCGACATCGGGGAATATCTCGACCACGTTGCGGGCCGCCAGGAACACCTCGAAGGCATCGAGGGCGACACGTTCGTCGTAGCCGTGCTCGCGGGCGTGCGCCGTGAGCGTGGCGACGCGCAGGTAGCTCAAATCGTGCGCGTTGTGCGGCTCGCGCCGTGCGAGCTGCTCGCGCGCGGCGCGCATCTGCTCGCGCGACAGCGCGAGGCGCGGGCAGTGCTCCTGCAGCCAGGCGGCGAGGCACTGCTCGGCACGCTCCAGCACCGGTTCGACATCCCAGAGTGTATTATCGAGATCGAAAGCGATGGCGCGTATGTCGCTCAGCATCCGCGCAAGGTTACCACTGCATGGCGCCGCTCACTCTCATCATCGGAAACAAGAACTACTCTCCATGGTCGCTGCGACCGTGGCTGCTCATGAAGCACGTGAACCTGGAATTCCAGGAGCTTCTCATTCCGCTCGACACCCCCGAAACCCGCGAGCAAATCGATCGCTACGCTCCGAGCGGGCGCGTGCCGGTGCTGCGACAAGGGCCACTGTGTGTGTGGGACTCGCTCGCCATCTGCGAATACGCTGCCGAGCTCAGCGGCAGCGGCTGGCCACGGGATCGCGAGGCGCGCGCCGTGGCCCGCGCCGTGTGTGCCGAAGTGCACTCCGGTTTCCCCACGCTGCGCTCGCTGTGGCCGATGAACGCCCGCGCGCGTAACCGTCGCACGGCCGTCACCGCAGCGCTCGAGGCCGACATCGAACGCATCGACGTGCTCTGGAACGACTGCCGCGGCCGCTTCGGCGGCGGCGGTCCGTGGCTGTTCGGTGAGTACAGCGTCGCCGATGCCATGTACGCCCCGGTGGTGCTGCGATTCAACACCTACGCGGCGCGCATCTCGCAGACCGCGCGCTGGTATATGGCAACCGTGCTCGAAGACGCGCCGCTGCAGGAGTGGCTGCAGGCGGCGAAGCAGGAACCCTGGACGATCGCCGCCGACGAAGTCGGCTGAGGCGACTGAAAGAAAACGCATGCGTCGCTACTTCAGCGGATGGTCGGCGCTGACCGTGTGCCTGTGTGCCCTGACCGTGCCGGGCGCGCGCCCGGCGCACGCCGCCGCCGGCGCTGCGCCTTTCAGGCCCGAAGACCTGGTGGTGCTCAGGCGCATCAGCGACCCGCAGGTATCGCCCGACGGGCGCTATGTCGCTTTCGTGCAGCGCGACACCGACCTGGCCGCCAACGGGGCGCGTACCACGCTCTGGCTGCTGGCGCTCGCCGCGGGCGCCCGCCCGCAGCAACTCACCGACCCGGGCGGTGGCGATTCGAGCCCGCGCTGGGCGCCCGACAGTCGCACGCTGTACTTCCTCTCGACGCGCTCGGGGAGTCAGCAGGTGTGGCGCCTGATGCTCTCGGGAGCCGAGGCCCGGCGCGTGACCGACTTTCCGCTCGACGTCGGATCGCTGCGGGTGTCGCCGCTCGGCAAGTTGCTGGCGGTTTCGATGGAGGTGTTTCCGGACTGCCCGACGCTCAGCTGCACGCGGCAGCGGCTCGATGCGCGGTCAAAGGACAAGGCTGGCGCGCGCATCTACGACCGGCTGTTCGTGCGTCACTGGGACCGCTGGAGCGATGACACGCGCTCGCATCTTTTCACCGTGCCCGCCGATGGGCCGATACCGACGACCGCGGCCGTCGATGTGATGCGCGGCTTCGACGCCGACGTTCCGGGTAAACCCTTCGGTACGGACGAGGATTTCGCCTTCAGCCCCGATGGCCGCACGCTGGTGTTCTCGGCCCGCATGGCTGCGCGCACCGAGGCCTGGTCCACCAATTTCGACCTGTTCCAGGTGCCGGTGGATGGCAGCGCGGCGCCGCTCAACCTCACCGCCAACAACCCGGCCTCGGACGACCAGCCGGTTTTTCTCGCCAACGGCGATCTCGCCTGGCTGGCGCAGGAGCGACCCGGGTTCGAGTCCGACCGTTTTCACATCATGCTGCGCCCCGCGCACGGCACTGCCGCGCGTGCCCTCACCGGCGGCTGGGACCGTTCGGTACAGCACCTGGGTGCGACCCCCGATGGCCGCGCGCTGCTTGGCGTCGTGGATGAGCTCGGTCAGCGCGTGCTGTATCGCATCGATCCCCGCAGCGGCGCGACCACACGGCTGACTTCCAGCGGATTCGTGGAGGGGTTCAGCTCGAGCGCGGAACGCGTGGTGTTCGCGCGCGCTGCCCTGGGCAGCCCGGCTGATCTTTTTTCAGTGTCGCTGCGCGGCGGCGAGGCTGAACGTCTCACCGATGTGAACCACGATCTGCTTGCCGCGCGGCAATTGAGCGAGTACCAGCAATTCAGCTTCCGCGGCTGGAACGATCAGACGGTGTACGGCTACGTGGTGAAGCCGTGGGGGTTCGAGCCGGGCCGGCGCTTTCCGATCGCCTTCGTAGTGCACGGCGGCCCGCAGGTCAGCATGTCGAACCTCTGGACCTATCGCTGGAACGCACAGGTATTTGCCGGCGGCGGCTACGCCGTCGTGATGATCGATTTCCATGGTTCGCCGGGCTATGGACAGGCCTTCACCGATTCCATCAGCCATGACTGGGGCGGCAAGCCGCTCGTCGACCTGCAGAAAGGGCTGGCCGCCGCGCTGGAGCAGTTTCCCTGGCTCGACGGCGACCGCGTCTGTGCGCTCGGCGCCTCCTACGGCGGGTTCATGATGAACTGGATCGAGGGCAACTGGCCGGACCGCTTCCGTTGCATCGTCAATCACGACGGCGTGTTCGACCAGCGCATGATGTACTACGCGACCGAGGAGATCTGGTTCCCCGAGTGGGAGTTCGGCGGGCCCTACTACGAGAACCCGCAGGGCTACGAGCAATTCAACCCGGTCGACTTCGTCACGAAGTGGCGCACGCCGATGCTCGTGATCCACGGCGAGCAGGACTTCCGCATCCCCTACTCCCAGGGGATCGCCGCGTTCACGGCTGCGCAACGCCGCGGAATCGAAAGCAGACTGCTGATGTTCCCACAGGAGAACCACTGGGTGTTGAAGCCCGCGGACAGCCTGCTGTGGTACCACACCGTGCTGGAGTGGCTCGATGCGCACCTGAAGGAACAACCTCGCCAGCCGGGCACTCCGTAGAGGGGCGAGCGTCGAGGGCCTCGTCCGGCGCGGCGGCTTCGCCTGCCGGGCAAAGGGAATTTGCGGCGGGTTCAGTGGACCCGGCGGAACTTGTAGTCGCCGATCGTGAGCACACCACCCTCGAATTCAGCCTGGTGCAGGATCGCCCCGTGCCCGGCGTCAGGACAGACCTTGGGATCGTGAGTCGCGACGAAGCCCGCGTCCGTCTTCTTCCACAGCAGCTGACAGGCTTCCGGCTGCACATCCTCCATCACCATGGCGGTGAACATTTCCTTGTTCTGCTGGCCATCGCGCCAGCGCACCGGCTCGGCGAGCGCGTAGAGCGTCTCGACGATGCCGCGCTTCTCATCGATCGCGAACGAGTACATCTTCTGGCTGAACACCCGGCGCGGGTCGTCGGCGGCGGTCTCCTGGGCGTAGTACACGTGGTGTCCGAGGCGCGGCGTATAGACGTGCGTGATGGTGAGTGCGATCGCGTCGGGCGGCGGGCCTGGGTGCGCGCGCGTGTCGGCTTCCACCTGGGCAGTGTTGTCGTAGTGCCCGGGAAACACCGCGAGCAGCTGGGTCAGCTCGTCCTCGTGGACCTTGGTCTGGTCGGTGCAGCCGCCGAGGAGCAGCAGCGTGGCGAGGAAGCACCTGGCGAAGTTCCCCTTGCCGTGCCGGGTGAGCCCGAACTCACCCATAGGAGGCCCGCCACTGTGCGCGGTACTTCAGTCCCAGGTCCATGAGGCGCTCGAGCAGCTCGCCGTACGGCGTACCTGCCGCGCGTGCAGATTCGGCAAAGTCCTCGGCAGTCTCGAGGTTGGGGTTGGCGTTGGCCTCGAGCACGTACACCTGGCCCTGTGGGGTCACCCTGAAGTCCATGCGAGCATAACCGGACATGCCGAGCGCCCGATAGATACGGCGCGAGAGCCGGTCGAGTGCGGTGAGCACCTGTGGCGGCAGGTCGACGGCGGCATGTGTGGTGATGCCGTACTTCGCCTGGTAGCGCTTGTCCCATTTCACCTTGCGCGTCGCGATCGCCGCCAGCGAATCGGGCATCGAGCCGAACACCATTTCCCACACCGGCAGGCGCGTCAGGCGCTCGTTGCCCATGACGCCGACGTACAGCTCGCGACCTTCGATGTATTCCTCCACCAGGGCATCGGACTTCACCTGCTCGTGCACGAAGGCGATGCGCTCCTTCAGGCGCGCCGCATCCTCCACCACCGAGGCCTGGGCGATGCCGAGCGAGGCGTCCTCGACCGTCGACTTCACGAACAGCGGGAAGCGCAGCTTGCGTGGCACGTGAAAACGCGCTCCGCGTCTGAACACGGCGAACTGTGGCGTGGCGATGCGGTGAAACGAAAGCAGCTGCTTGCAGAGTGTCTTGTCGCGCGACAGCAGGAGTCCGCGCGGATTGCAGCCGGTGTAGGGCTGGCGCATCAGCTCGAGAAACGCCACCACGTGCTGATCGTACGTGACGATGCCGTCGAACTCCTCGAGCAGGTTGAATACGAGGTCAGGTTCCCAGTCGGCGATCGTACTGCGCAGCTCGGTCAGGCTGTCGAGGACGCCGATGCAGCGCACCTCGTGGCCGAGCGTGCGCAGGTTGCTGGTGACGTCGTACTCGGTGCGCCACTCCTCGATTTCCTTCTCGCCGTGGCCTTCGAGGCTCTCCGGCGGCACCAGGCTCGCGTGCACCACGACGAGGGTGCGCAGCTGCCTCATAAGGGCAAGTGAGGAGTCTCGCCCTGCGAGTACACGGCCGTGAGCCGCTCGAGCATCCAGCGCGAGTAGCGCAGCGCCTCGCGCCGGTTGCCCCGCACGTAGAGGCGGAGTGCGGCGCTGCGCTCGATGAGCATGCGCAGCACCTGCTCGACGCTGTAGCGCTCGCTCGCGAGCGCCCGCGCGACGCTCGCGCTGAGAGCGCGCGCGTGCGTGCGCAGCAGCGTCGTGGCGCGCACCGCGCCGCGCCGCGCGCGCTGCGGCGTGAAGGCGCGCTGCAGCAGCTCATCGGCGAGGCCGCGGCGGATGAGACGGTTGCGGGCGAGCTTGCGGCGATAGTGCTGCGCCAGCGTCCGGGTGTTGCGCTCGAGGGGCTCGATGCGCAGGCGGTTGCGCACCGGGGCGCGCTGCCGGCGCACGCTCGCGATGAGCTCATCGACCGCCTGCAGCTTGTGGAATGCCGGCCAGTCCGCGTAGCTCTTGCGCCAGGGAGAGTTCGGTGCGAGCCACACCGCGAAGGTTTCGGCAAAATCCTCGGTGGGATGCGCCTGGGCGTACCACTCGCCGAGATGGTGCACGTAACCGCGGCTGCCGGCGCGTGCCCGGTAGCGCGCCGGGTAGGGCCGGGAGGCCGGCCCGAACACTTCGCGCCAGCGTCGGCGTCGGCGCAGTCGGTAAGCGTTGTCGACCGCGTGCCCCGCCTCGTGCCGCAGGATGCGCAGCAGCAGACGCGAGTCGCCGCCTTCCGCTTCGCCCATGATGCGCCGCTCGAGCCGTTCGAGTCGCGGATGGGCGAGGTAGAAGGGCACGGCGATGCCCGGCACGCCATCGGGCGAGAACCACTCCTCCGACAACCAGACGTGCGGCCGCAGCGACAGGCCGCGCCGCTCGAGATCCGCGTACATTCGCCGCACGTGCCGGGCGAGCGCCGAACCCTCGATCGAGAGACGCAGGTCGCAGAAGCGCATGCGCAGCAGCTCCTCGTCCGTGCAACGGACCCACGGGCGTGCGCGACGGGCGGCCGGGCGCGGTGCGCGCCGGCGCGCGATGGATGCGGAGCGCCCGCTGGCGCGTGCCGGGGACATGCGTGCTTGGCGGATCTTCCGGGGAGAGGTTCGAGGAGCGAGCTTACCCAAGTGAGCGTGCGCCGCGCTACGCCCCCAGGCCCATCAGTGCGTGAGCCAGCAGGCGATCGGCGAAGCTCTCGAGCCAGGGCCTTTTCATCAGGCTGTCGCGCCACGGGGCAGGAATGGCTCCGACGGAATAATGCGCTCCGGCGAGCGCCCCGCATACGGCCGCCACCACATCAGAGCTGCCGCCCAGATTGGCGGCGGCCAGAACCGCCTCGCGGAAATTGGGAGTGCGGTCGAAGGCATCCAGCGCGGCGGCCAGCACCGCGGGCGCAGTGTCGGGCGGCGCCGGACCCGGTGACTTCACGCCCGGGTCGTCCAGCGAGCGGCCCGCGGCCAGGATGGCCGTTTTCGGCCGCCCGGAAAGCGCCGCATGCAATGCCCGGGCGAGTGCGCGGCAAGAGGCGAGCACGAGCGGCGCCTGGCAGGTGGTGCGCGCGGAGTCTGCCGCCTGCTCGGCAGCGACAGTGGCGCCCTGGGGAAAGACGTACATCGCG
>Ga0318517_10000261_pt1 | contig 11230 bp, 9 predicted proteins | sample GRESIP176b2f21_FD_203661 | JGI IMG/M metagenome (GOLD analysis project Ga0318517, IMG submission 203661) | Tropical soil microbial communities from Luquillo Experimental Forest, Puerto Rico - GRE.SIPMG.176b2f21 | ecosystem: Environmental > Terrestrial > Soil > Tropical forest > Bulk soil... | reverse complement strand
ACTCTATGCGGGCAGCGGGATCGGCCTCTGGGTCGTGCGGGTCACACGCGATGCAGGCTTCGAGCGCACCAACCTGTCGCGGGCGGAATGGCCCTGGTTAAGCGGCGCAATCATCGCCGGCGGAGTGGTCGGTCCAGTCCTGCTCATGTACGGCCTCACGCAGACCAGCGCCGCGGACGCCTCGCTGCTGCTCAACCTGGAGACAGTGCTGACGGCGCTGCTCGCCTGGATCGTGTTCCATGAGAATGCCGATCGGCGCATCGTGCTCGGTATGGCACTCATCGTCGCGGGCGGGGTCGTGCTGGCCTGGCCCGCGGCCGGCGCAGGCCGAACGAGCGTGGTTGGAGCGTTGTCCGTGGCGGGTGCCTGCGCGTGCTGGGCGCTCGACAACAACCTCACCCGCAGAGTCTCGGCCAACGACCCGCTGTTCATTGCCGGGACCAAGGGCCTGGTGGCTGGCATCACCAACATCGCGCTGGCGCTCGCGCTTGGCGCGCCCTGGCCGCCGCCCGCGTGGAGCGCAGCGGCCATGGCGGTCGGCTTCGTGGGATATGGCGTGAGCCTCGTGCTCTTCGTTGTCGCGCTGCGCGGTCTGGGTTCGGCCCGCACCGGTGCCTATTTCTCCACCGCGCCCTTCGTCGGTGCCGCGCTGGCCATCGTCGCGTTCGGCGAGCCGGTCGCGTGGCCGTTCTGGCTGGCGGCGGCGCTGATGGCTGCCGGCGTCTGGCTGCACCTCACGGAAGTGCACGAGCACGAGCACGTTCACGAGCCGCTCACCCACAGCCACGCCCATCGTCACGACGCACACCATCGCCATGAGCACGCATTCGAGTGGGATGGGCGCGAGCCGCATACTCACGAGCACACTCATGAGGCCCTCGTGCACCGGCATCCGCATTACCCGGATGTCCATCATCGGCACGAGCACCAGGGGCGGAGCGCAGACTAGCCCGGACTCTCCGGGGAGTAGAAGGTCGTCATCACCGCCGTGACGCACAGAATCGTCGCGAGGAGCGCGAATTCCATGGCTAGCGCGCACCGGAAACGGCGTCCCGCGACGAGATCACCGCGCCCCAGCGCCGGCCCGAAGCGCCAGCGGTTCAACGCTGCCAGCGGCATGCTCAGCGAATAGCCGATCACCTTGACGATGAGCAACTCCCCGTAAGGCGTGCGCAGCGCAGCCAGGTTCGGAAGCAGCACGGTGGCGAGCACGAGCCCTGCGAGCAGCAGTCCCGGCACGAGCCAGACCGCGCGCGCTGAGAACGTCGCAACGACTCGTCCCGCTGTTTCCGCGCGCTCCCTGGAGCTCACGAGGTAGAGCGGCAGCAAAGCCCCGAACCAGAAGGTCACCGCGAACAGATGCGCGAGCAGCACCGGGCTCAGGAGCCATCGCAACGGGGCTGTGCTCGTGTGCCCGACCAGCGTGAATGCGCCCAGCAGCAGGACCGTCCCAACCAGGCCGGCGGCGGTTCCGCCGGCTCCGCGGCGGCGCAGGCCCGCGACGAGCAGCAGCAGCCCAAGGAGTCGCCAGGAGAGAGTGACGCTGGCTGCCGAGCGCATGACGATGCCCTGCAGAGTGGGATCGAGGACTGCGCCGAACTCGCCGCTCATGCGGCCGGCCTCCAGGAGGTACTGAGCGATGAGGAAGGCGGCAGCGATGAGCGCCGCGCCGCTCCCGACCCGCCGCAGCCCTACCTGCGTATTCGGCAGCTCCTGCTCGCACAGAGCGAAAAAGAGGGCGATGCCCGCCGCCTGAAAGAGTGCGAGGAAGCTCAGTGCCCGCAGGGCTCCCGACAGGACATCGACGGACATTCTTCAGGCGCCGCCGCTACCGCCGGCGGCGGCAGACTCCACGACCGTGAAGTGCAGTGCTCCAGGAACGATGTGGCCATCATCGCCCACAACTCGCCAGCTGAGTGTGTACTTGCCGGGCGACAGCCTGGGCAGAGGAACCGTGATGCGGGCGGCCACTTCCGCCGGCAAGGGCGTAAGTTTGTGCGGTTCCTGGCCCTCTCTCTGCAGGGTCATGGACGTGACGCGTGCCGCCTCGGAGAAGGTGAGCACGACCTGCTGCGGCGCCTTGCCGGCACTGCCCTCCGCCGGAACCGCAGCGGTGAGATGCGCATGCGCGTACGCCGTCGCGGCCAGCACGAAAAATACGCTTCCGGTGAACCACTTCGTTACGGCCATGGAGAACCCTCCGGATGTCCTGCGCAGGCGGCGGCGCTCAGAACCAGAATCGGATGCCGGCTACGGCCTGCAAGAGACTCGGGTCCTGTCCCGAGTCACGCACGAGCTCGGCCGTCTTGCCGAGACGGCGGAACCAGGCAACCCCCAGATAGGGAGCGAACTCGCGGCGAATCTCATAACGCAACCGCAGCCCGAGCTGCAGATCGGAGAAGCCGGCACCGATCTGCCTCTCCGGATCATCCTTGCCGTAGGCATTCACTTCCAGCTCCGGTTGCAGGATCAGACGCTGGGTGAAGAGCAGCTCGTACTCCGCGCGGAACCGTGCGGCCGTGCGGCCAGCGTCGCCAACGTACGCGGTCGCCTCGATCTCGAGGAACCAGGGTGCGAGGCCCTGGACCCCGAGCGCCAGCCAGTTGCGGCTGGGGCCGGTGCCAAAGTCGTGGCGCACACCCGCCTGCACGCTCCACCAGCGGCTGAAGATGCGATCCCAGAGGAGCTCCGCACGGGCATCCTCCGTGACACTGCCGACGCGTACGCCTTCGGTCTTGAACCACAGCTTGTCGAAGTCGGTGCCGTACCAGGCCTGTGCGTCCCAGGCCGGGCCGTTGCTGCCGCCGCCGTCGCGCCACTCGAGCTGATTCACGAGGAGCTTGCCGAGGGCGGCCGCATCATTCATCTCCATCACTCGGCTCATTTCGCGAAACGACATATCGTGCATCGGGGTCTCGGGCGGCGCAGGCGCCACGTGGCCCGTGTCACCCGGCGCGGGTGCGCCCTGATCTTGCGCCAGCGCCCGGCCACTGCACAGCAGTGCGGTCGCCGAGGTGAGCACAATCGTCGCACGCAGTCTCATGAGTGTCGTTCGCTCGCGGAGTCTTGCGAATGCGAGACCACCACCTCGCGGAACATCCCGGCCTCCATGTGATAGAGGAGGTGGCAGTGGTAGGCCCAGCGACCGAGCGCATCCGCCGTGACGAGATAGCTCAGGCGCTGCGCGGGCTGCAGGCTGACCGTGTGCTTGCGCACGAGGAAGGAGCCATCTTCCGCCTCGACCTCGCTCCACATGCCGTGGAGGTGGATCGGGTGGCTCATCATCGAGTCGTTCACCAGCACGATGCGCAGCCGTTCGCCGAAGGCGAAGCGCAGCGGCCTGGCCTCGGAGAACTTCTGGCCGTTGAAAGACCAGATGAAGCGTCTCATGTGACCGGTGAGATGCAGCTCGATGTCACGTTCCGCACCACGCGGGTCGATCGGGCCGCCGACCGTGTGCAGGTCCGCGTAGGTGAGTACGCGGCGACCATTGCTGCGCAGGCCCGGCCCCGGATCATCGAGCCGCGGCGCGGTCTGCGCCGCGACCATGTCTACCGTGGGCCCGAATCGCGCGGCCGATCCGGGTGAGACGGTCGTCGATGCTGCAGCGGCGTGTCCGCCGTGCTCCATGCCCGGCATGCCGGCCATATCGTGGCCCATCCCCACGTCCTGCATGGTGAGGAGAGTGCGCGGCTCCAGCGGCGGAACTGCGGCCGTCATCCCGGGCTGCGGTGCGAGCGTGCCGCGCGCGTAACCCGAGCGATCCATCGATTGTGCGAAGATGGTGTAGGCCTGCTCGGCGCTCGGCGACACGATGACATCGAGCACTTCCGCGGCGCCGAGTCGGAATTCATCGACGGTGACCGGCTCCACGTCCTGGCCGTCCGCAGCCACGACGGTGAGCGGGAGGCCGGGGATCCGCACGTCGAAAAAGCTCATCGAGGAGCCGTTGATGAAGCGCAGCCGGATCCGCTCGCCGCGCTCGAAAGGTGCCGTCCAGTTTCCGGCCGGCGTAGCCCCGTTCATCAGGTAGGTGTAGGTGGCGCCGCCGACATCGGCGAGATCGGTGGGATCCATGCGCATCTGTCCCCACATGTTGCGGTCCGCCGTGCTTTCCCTGAGGCCCTGGGCGCGCACGTCGGCGAAGAAGTCGGACACCGTGCGCTTGCCGAAGTTGAAATAGTCGCTTTGCCGCTTGAGTGTGGCGTACAGCCACTCCGGGTCGGCATCGCTCCAGTCCGAGAGCAGCACGGTGTACTCGCGATCGCTGCCGTGGCGCTCACCGCGCCGGGGCTCGATCACGATCGGGCCGTACAGGCCGGTCTGCTCCTGGAAGCGCGAATGCGAGTGGTACCAGTAGGTTCCGGACTGGTTCACCCGGTATCGATAAACGAACGTGCTGCCAGGCTCGATGCCGGCAAAGCTCACGCCAGGCACGCCGTCCATGTCGGCGGGCACGATCATTCCGTGCCAGTGAATGGAAGTTCGCACTCGCAGGCGGTTGGTGACCCGGACGGTCACTGCGTCGCCCTCACGCATGCGCAGCAGCGGCGCCGGCACCTGGCCGTTCACGGCGGTGGCGGTGCGGTTGCGCCCGGTGTAGTTGACCGCGACTTCACCGATCGTCAGATCGAAATCCGGTCCCGTCAGGACGGCACGGTCATATCGGACCGGTGCGAGGCACCCGGCGCGCCGCGAGGTGAGCAGCACCCCCGCGCCCGCCATGCCCTGCACGAAGCGGCGTCGTGACAGCAGCGGGGCAAACAATCGCTCTGGCTGATGCGTTCGCATTGGTAGACCCGACGACTCGCGGAGTGGGAACGGCGCGCAAGTCTGAGCTCAGGACCTGAGGTCCGGAGTCAATGAGCGGCGCTCGAGAAGCGACTCGCGGCGATCAGATGGGAGGCCGAAAGAAAGCGCTAGCGACGCGCGCCACGTCCAGCAGGCGGTAAGAAAGGGTCACTGGCCCGTGTGTGGTCGAGGAGACCGCCGCGAGCGCGGTGGCGAGCGCCGGTGCCTGGGCACACGGGCACTGGCAACAGCCGCGACCGCAGGAGTCCGAATGCCGGACACGGTCCGTGGGAGGTGCGGGCGTTTGCTCCCTGGCGGTCGTGGCGTTCGCTTGTGCGTGTTCCGCGCAGTGCGCCTGCCCGGAGGCGGGGGTTGCGGGCGCCTGCGCGTGGACCACATGCACCTGCGCCCCCGTCGCCACCTGGCACAGGAGCACGATGAGGGCAATCAGGCGCCGATGAGCCAAGCGAGCCACGGGCGAAGGGTATCACCCCCGCCGTGGTCGAGGCAGCCTGGCGCTCACGCGCCTGCAATCATCTCACGTCAGCGGCTCTGCTATGGACCTCACCTGGGTGCCCTGCACCATGGAAACAACAGCAACGGGGCGGCCATTACTGAGCCTCGGGATGACGCTGACTGCCCGATAGCCGGGGTTGGCCATCTCCGCCTGGCTGACGGCAGCTTTGAGCGATGTTTTCGACTTGCTGTAAGCCTCCATCTGTTTCTGGGCGTCCGCGAGGTCGTTGTTCCCGGTGATCGCCTCGCTCTTTGCCACCTTGCCGGTGTTCTGATCGACCAGGACTTCCGAGAACTTGCCATCCTTCGCCGTGTAGACGGAGAGCTGGAGGTGTCCCTCATTCACTTCGAACTTACCGGAGATCGGCTGTCCCTCCGATTCAGCAGCCCTCAATCCTTCCTGCAAGCTGACCTTCGCGGTAGTCATGTACTTCACGACGGCAGCCCCCGAAGCCTCATTCGCCGACCACCCGACCGAGCTGATTGTCCCCATCACTCCAACAGTCAGGACCGCGGCGAGCGCTTTGTTCCACATGACGGTAAACCTCCTCGCGCAATGGCGCGGGCCGGAGTATGCGACATGGAAGAATGAGCGAACCGCGGCTCGCGACCACTGGTGCGATCTGCGCGACGAACCTCGCCGCGCCAACGGCCGGGAACGTCGTGATGGTGTCAGGAGCGACTGATGCGCGGCAGGCCGGCGTCGGCAGCCGCCAGCTGACTGATGGCGGACCAATCCAGGCTCTCGCCGCCCTGCGCGAGCAGGCGCAGGAAACGGTCGTTCAGCAGACTGCCGATCGGCATGGGAACACGCAGCGATTCGGCCACGGCGAGCAGCAGGCGGACATCCTTGTGTCCGAGCGGGGCGGCGAAACCGGCCGGCTGGAACCGGCTCGCGGCAATCAAAGCGCCGTACGTTCGGTATGCGGGCGCGGGGAACAACGTCGAGGTCAGCAGATCCACGAAGCGGCCGGGGTCGACACCCCCCTTGCTGAGGAGCGCGAGCGCCTCGCCGAGCGTCTCGATGGTGGCCGCGATCATGAAGTTGCCAGCGAGCTTCACGAGACTCGCAGCCGCCGGCTCCGTGCCGAACGGAAATGTCCTCTGCCCCATGGCGTCAAAGAGCGGCTGGCAGATCGTGACGGCCGCGGGGGCACCGGCAACGACGATGAACAGCTTCGCGGCGGCGGCCACTTCGGGGCGGCCGAAGACGGGCGCGGCGACGAATTGCTGCCCCGCCTGCTGGTGCGCCTGGCTGAGATCGCGGACGAGCTCGACGCTCACCGTGCTCATCGAAATGTGCGTCGTGCCCTGGCGGAGCTTGTCGACGATCCCTTCCTCCGCGAGTGCCACTCGCCGCAGCGCACCGTCATCTGCCAGCATCGTGATTACGACCTCGCCGCCACAGGCTTCCGCCACCGTTTCGGCCGCCCGGGCACCGAGCTCGATGAGGGGGCGACGCTTTTCCGGACTGCGGTTGAATACCGTCAGCTCGTGCCCGGCCCGCAGCAGGTTGGCCGCCATGCCCGACCCCATGTTTCCCAGTCCGATGAATCCGACTCTCATATCATTGACCTCCGCGCAGGCGCCGCCGACCGTCCGATGATACGGCCGATGCCGGCGGGAATTAGCGCGACCTTGGGCGGGCCGGGGTGCGCCGCGCCGCCGGACCGGCTGCGGTTTCAGACCGCGCCGGTGCGTTGCCGCGCGGGCACCGCGTCACACCGCAACGGTACGCGGCACCGATCAGCGGGGGTTCGCGCCGATCGCCAGATAGGGTAGGGGGTATGGTATAGTGAATCCCGGGGCAGGCGGTCGCACAGGCTGGCAGCAGGGAGCTTCGGGGGCTCATGAGGTTCACGACGGGTAGGCACACGTGACGCACGATCATCACAGCGAGGCCCATCACTCCCGACATCCGCACCACGCACACGCCGCTCACAGCCACAGCCACCACCACGAGCACGGCGGGCAGCGCCTCATCGCGGCGCTGATCGTTCTCGCGGCCTTCACGCTGGTGGTAGCGGTCGGCGGGTACCTGGCGAACTCGATCGCGCTGCTGGCCGAGGCGGCGCACATGCTGGCCGACTCGGCCTCGCTGCTGTTGGCCGTCATTGCCGTCCGCGCCGCCCGCCGCCCCGCGGATGCACGACGCACGTACGGTCATCGCCGCTATCAGCCTCTCGCGGCGTTCATCAACGGCCAGTTGCTGCTGCTGCTGACGCTCGGGGTGGTGTACGAGGCGGTGCGGCGACTGCTGCATCCTCCCGCGGTGAATGCACCGTTGATGCTCGGCATTGCGATACTCGGCGGGGTGGCGAATCTCGTGGCGCTGCTCGCGCTCGCGGGCGGTCTGTCGCTGAACGAGCGTAGTGCCCGCGCCCATGTGATGAGCGATCTGCTGGGCTCCGCAGCCGCGAGCGTCGCCGCGATCATCATTCTCCTCACCGGCTGGACGCTTGCCGATCCGCTGCTCTCGCTGCTGATATCGGCGTTGATCCTGCGCTCCGCCTGGGCGATCACCCGCGAGTCGGCGGATGTGCTGCTGGAAGGCGTCCCGGCGGGGTTCGACGTGACGCATATCGAAGCGGAACTTCTCGGCCACGTTCCCGGACTGATCGGAGTGCACCATGTGCACGTCTGGACCATGACCGGCGAGCGGCCGACGGTCACGCTGCACGCGAACCTCGCGCCCGGCACGGCGCACGGCGAATGTCTGTCGGCGATTCACGCACGGCTTGCCAAGCGGCTCCATGTCGAGCACACGACCGTGCAGATCGAGGAGGAGGGCGACTGCCGGACTCCCGAGTGCGGACCGGGAGAGTCGCGATGACCGTTGCCATTACTCAGGCGGCGCTCAACCTCGGCACGGCCGTCGCGCTCGGCGCCGTCATCGGCTTTGAGCGCCAGTGGCGCCAGCGACTCGCCGGCTTGCGCACCAATACGCTCGTGGCGCTCGGTGCGGCGTCGTTCGTCGTGTACGAGAATCTCTTTTCCGGCGAGGCCAATCTCACGCGCGTGGCGGCGCAGGTGGTCTCGGGCATCGGCTTCCTCGGCGCCGGCATCATCTTCCGCGAAGGGCTGAACGTGCGGGGCCTCAACACGGCCGCGACGCTGTGGTGCTCGGCAGCCGTGGGGGTTCTCGCCGGAGGCGGCGCGCTGTCGTATGCTGCGCTCGCCGCCGGCATGGTCATCGTCGTCAATCTCCTGCTGCGCCCGCTGGTGCAACGGATCAACCGCCAGCCACTCGCCACGGCGGAAACCCCGAGCCGCTACGTGGTGAACGTCGTCTGCCGGGGCGACACGGAGGCGCACATACGTGCGCTGCTGCTGCAGGGGCTTACCGCCGGCGGCATCCGTCTGCATCGCCTCGACAGCTCCAACATCGAGGACTCCGATCGGGTCGAGGTGGTTGCGGAGCTTTCCGCCGAACACGGCTCGGACAGCGTCCTCGAGCAGATCGTCGGCCGTCTGAGCCTCGAGCCCACGGTGACGGCCGCGCGCTGGCGAGTGGAAACAGGAATCGAGTGATCGGGAGTTGCCCTCATGGCGGCCGATGACATCAAGCGCTATCGGGACAATCTGCGCGACGAGCTCGACGGAGCGGCCCTTTACACGGCGATCGCAGCGGCGGAGCCCGACCCGCTGCGCAAGGACCTGTTTCTGCAGCTGGCACAGGCCGAGGCTCGGCACGCCCAGCTGTGGCGCGGGAAGCTGGCCGCGGCCGGCGTCGGCGAGGAGCGCTACGTGCCGGGCTTTCGCACGCGACTCCTGGCGAAGCTCGCGGCGCGCTTCGGTCCCGGTTTCGTCATGCCGACCATCGCCGCGGCTGAATTCTCCGACCGCAACAAGTACGCGAGCCAGCCGGATGCGCACGCCATCTCCGCCGAAGAGCGTGGTCATGCCGCAGTGTTGGGCGAGCTGGCGCGAGCGCCCGCGCGATCGCCCGTCACCGGCGCCGATGTCGCGCAGGCCGAGCGCTGGCATCGCGGCGCCTCGGGCAACAACCTGCGCGCGGCCGTGCTCGGGGCCAATGACGGTCTGGTCTCCAACTTCTGCCTGATAATGGGCGTGGCGGGCGCGGGCGCCGGCAATCGCGTGGTGCTGCTCACCGGCCTCGCAGGACTCGTGGCGGGGGCCTGCTCCATGGCACTCGGCGAATGGCTGTCGGTCACCAATGCCCGCGAGCTCGCGAGCACCCAGATCGCCAAGGAAGCCGAGGAGATCGAGCAGACGCCGCAGGCGGAACAGAACGAGCTGGCGCTGATCTACCAGGCCAAAGGCCTGCAGAAGGCGGACGCCGAGCGGGTGGCCGCCGAGCTGATGAGCAATAAGAAGGCCGCGCTCGATACGCTCGCGCGCGAGGAGCTCGGCATCGACCCGCAGGAGCTCGGCGGGAATGCGCTGGCCGCGGCGGCCACTTCGTTCGCGCTTTTTTCCCTCGGTGCAATCTTCCCGGTGGCGCCGTTCCTCTTCCTTCAGGGCACACGCGCGATCGGCACCAGTATTGCCCTCAGTGCCGCGGCGCTTTGCGCCAGCGGCCTCCTCACCTCGCTCTTCAACGGCCGCAGTCCCTGGTTCTCCGCTGCGCGGCAGATCGTGTTCGGGTGTGCCGCGGCCGCGGTCACCTACGGCATAGGGTCGCTCCTGGGAGTATCGCTCTCGTAGAACGACCGCCCGGGCGATATTCTCGCGGTGGGCCAGCCGGGCCCCTGGCGCACAGGTAATCTCGACACGTGCGAGCGCACCTGGATCTCATCACCATCGGGCGCGTGAGCGTCGATCTCTACGGCCAGCAGGTTGGCAGCCGCCTCGAGGACGTCGCGAGCTTCGCGAAGGGGGTCGGCGGATGCCCAGCCAACGTCGCGATTGGCGCGGCACGGCTCGGGCTGCGCGCGGCGCTGATCAGCCGCGTGGGCGATGAGCCCATGGGAAGGTTCGTGCTGGAGCAGCTCGCGCGCGAGCGCGTCGAAACAGGCGGTGTGCGGGTCGATCCGCAGCGCCTCACGTCGCTCGTGCTGCTCAGCGTGCGCGACGAACAGACGTTCCCGCTCATCTTCTACCGCGACAACTGTGCCGACAGCGCGCTGGGCGAGGACGACATCGACACAGAGCTGATCGCCTCCGCGCGAGCGGTACTCGTGACCGGGACGCATTTCTCGCTCGCCGCCGCCGCGCGCGCGCAGCGGAAGGCGATCGACATCGCCAGGCAGCATGGCCGCACCGTGGTGCTCGACATCGACTACCGGCCGAATCTGTGGGGCATCGGTGGACACGGCGCCGGGGAATCCCGCTACGCGCGCGCCGCGCGCGTGACTGAGGCGCTCAGCGCGGTATTGCCCGCGTGCGATCTCATCGTCGGCACCGAGGAGGAGATGCACATCGCCGCCGGCATCGAAGACACGCTCGCGGCGATCCGGCATCTGCGCTCGCTCACCGCCGCCGTCATCGTCTGCAAACGCGGTGCCCGCGGCTGCGTGGTATTCGCGGGCGAGATCCCCGGCTCCCTCGAGCATGGCCTCGTCGCACCGGGCCTGGATATCGAGATCTACAACGTGCTCGGTGCGGGCGATGCATTCCTTGCCGGCTTCCTGAGCGGTCACCTGCGCGGGCAGTCGCACGCCGAGAGTGCACGGCTCGCGAATGCGTGCGGTGCGCTGGCGGTCTCGCGGCTGCTGTGCTCGTCGGAGTTTCCGACGCAGGCTGAGCTCGAGCACTTCCTCGCTCACGGCAGCCGCCATCGCGCCCTGCGCGAAGACCCGCGGCTCAGTCATCTCCACCGTGTGACGACGCGCCGTCCAGGGCCGCGGACGCTGCAGGTGCTCGCCATCGACCATCGCACGGCGCCCCTCGGCGAAGCCGCGGACGCAGCGCGTGAGCGGCTCGATTCTTTCGACCGACTCGCGGTGGATGCCATCGCGGG
>Ga0318517_10000248_pt1 | contig 11369 bp, 10 predicted proteins | sample GRESIP176b2f21_FD_203661 | JGI IMG/M metagenome (GOLD analysis project Ga0318517, IMG submission 203661) | Tropical soil microbial communities from Luquillo Experimental Forest, Puerto Rico - GRE.SIPMG.176b2f21 | ecosystem: Environmental > Terrestrial > Soil > Tropical forest > Bulk soil... | reverse complement strand
GGTGATCGTGCTCACGATTGTGGTGCTGCTAATCATCCTCAGCAATCGCCTTGTGGGACGCGTTTCGCTAGGTACAAAGCCGGGGGGTTTCTTGCCCGCAGAGCCATGCGGTCATATGGTACCGATCGCTGATTTCGCGGGGGAGAAGGCATGAAGTCTTCGGTTTCGAAACGCTCGATTGTCATTGCAGGCCACAAGACGAGCGTCAGCCTTGAAGCCGAGTTTTGGAACAGTTTGAGAGAGATCGCCCGCGAGCGCGGGATGACCCTTCAGGAGTTGGTCGCCGCGATCGATCGTGATCGCGAACATGCCAATCTATCATCAGCTATTCGACTTTTTGTGCTTGGCGCCTATCGCGATCAACGTCGCTGAGTTCGCCCTGGCCCTGGTCTTCAATCCAGGTAATGCTGGCATCCAGGTCTTGAAGCCCTTCGTCAGCAACGCTGTGGCAGACGGCTCGATGCCGATGACGAAGGAGAAAATGATCGCAGCCTAACGGCAACGGACACCAACCTCATCGCTCAACGAGGCACCGCCTGTCAGATCGAGTTTCGCTAATTTTGTTGATTGAGAGAGCGAGGTGGAGGCGTTTCTCGGCACGGGGCCTCCACCTCTAACCACAAAGCACCCCTGATGCGCAGCGGGTGCCTGTGGCTGACTTAAGAGAATAGCCCAGCGAAGCCTCTACTCCCAAGGCATCAACAAGGCAGCTAGCTCATTGTACGGCGAGTGAGGCACCAGTCGGCAAGGAATGGCGACCCCACTCGCTGCCACCGGCGCGGTATCCCCACCAGTGCCAGTTGGCTGCACTAGAGTAGCTGAGCACAATCCAATCCAGTCGGTATTATCCTGGCACTGCCTCAATAAATCTCGAAGCGGTATTTTTGCACTGATCTCGACGTCGAGTGGCGAGCGAGTGGACGCACCTATCGTTGCCCGGACGAGTGCGTCCACTCTGACCATCGGCAGCAGATGGTGATGCGCGTATTTCGCAAGATGCTGCTGATCCTTGCGTTACAGTGGAGACTGGCCGCGCGCGAAGAAGCAGCAATGCAATCGACGCAGCCGAAACGCTCCTATATTGTTGCAGAAGGCTGCGATTATATCAAACCAGCAACCGCTGTGTGAGCGAGCCTTACAGCCTTCGAAAAGCCAGGCGCGGTCAGCGCGATGGCATCTTCTTCGCCGACTTCGACGATTCGATCCGGTGGCACCTGAATCACCAAATACAGATGTGAGAAGTCACCCAAGAACCAGACGCGCACTGGCTTTGACTGTTTCCCGAGGCGGATCTCCTCTGCACTTCAGCGATAATATTCGAGAATCCCCATCCAGCGGGCTGCGATGTCTTCAGCCATGTATCGTGAGATGCGGCTCGCGACCGATACGCCGAGACGCTTCAGCTTGACCGCGGTTCCATAACGCGTCATTCCGCGAATCCCTCTTGAACGTGTCGCCGACGCTGCTCGCCCGCGCCGATTGATTGAGTAGCGATTTTTTTTGCTGCGCTGGGTTCAGTCCATTGGCACAAAGCGGACCATACCGCGATGTCTACTGTTTGTCCGCTTTCGGGGAAAAGCGGACGTGGCCTCAGCGACGACGTGACGTCCGACGCTTTGCCCTGTCCCGTAACCAGGCAACTCGCGAATCAGTTTTGTCGACCTTCTGACCTAATAGATTGATCGAAACAGGCGGGATCCCCAATGGCGTCGTTAAATGCGCTCGTGTGCTAGGAACAATTTAAAACGTGCACAACGCTACGCATGTCATCGCGAGCGTTTCCTTGCTAAGGTCGCGACTTGATCGATCCAAATAGCGCATTTCCCGATACTGAGTATTGGAGACAATGCCAGGGCAAAGCTCCATCGATCCGCTTGCTTCCGCGGTCGCAGCTGCCGTGGCACATCCGGCGGTAGAAGCTTCGCAAAGCGAACCATCATCGCTCTCGCAAGCCATCGCGATGCGAGTCATCGATGCGCTCGCAGAGACCCTAGTCATCGCTGCGCTGCTCGGCGAGTTGGGTCTGGTGCTCGGCAATGTTTTTGCACGCGCTTATTTCCACCACTCGTTTCTTTGGGCAGACGAGGTCGCTCGGCTGTCACTGTCGATCCTGGCATTTATTGGCGGCGCGGTCGCCTATCGCCGTCGCGACCACGCCTTCGTTCGCGTCGTGCTCAATCTCGTCCCGCGACCGGTCGAGCGTGCCTGCCTCGTGCTTTCCGATGTCATTGTCCTGTTTGTCGTCGGTCTGACCGGCATCGCATCTGCCGAATTCATCGGCTCGAGCTGGGGCGAGCGCACGCCGATCTTCCAGATCCCGGCGGCGCTGATCGCACTTCCGTTGCCTGTCGGCATGGCGCTGCTTGCGCTCTATGCCGTCAACAATCTTTACCGCGAAAACCGGCGGGTAATCTGGGGTGTCGGTGCCGGGTTTACCGTCGTATTGGCTGCGGCCGCCGTTGCGCGCGATCTTTGGTTGCCCTGGCTTGGTGGAGATGCTGCCATCATCGTGGCGCTTGCACTGTTCTTCGTCGCGATCTTCGCCGGCGTGCCGGTGGGATTCGTTCTGCTTCTCGCGACAGCGACCTATCTCTGGGCGGCGGACGCCGCCTCGTTCGTTGTGCTGCCGCAGACCATGGTCAACGGCACCGGCAATTTCATTCTTCTGGCCGTCCCATTCTTCATTCTCGCCGGGCTGGTCATGGAGCGCGGTGGCATCAGCGTGCGGCTCGTCCGGTTCATTTACACGCTGGTCGGCCACTGGCGCGGCGGGCTCCTCCAAGTCACCGTTGCGAGCATGTATGTCGTTTCCGGCTTATCTGGTTCCAAACCGGCGGACGTGGCGGCGGTCGGCACGGTCATGCGCGATCAGCTGCGCGAGCGCCATGGTGCCGCCGAGGGCGCGGCCGTCCTGGCCGCTTCCGCAATCATGGGCGAAACAGTTCCGCCCAGCATCGCCATGCTCATCGTTGGGTCGATCACCAGCGTATCGCTTGCGGCACTGTTCATCGGCGGGCTCATTCCCGCAGCCGTGATGGCGTTCTGCCTGATGGTGCTCATTTATGTGCGCGCCCGCCGCGCCGGTACGCCCCGCGTGCCGCGCGCGTCTTTTGCCGCCATGTTCCGAGCCGGACTCGATGCGGTGCTGCCGCTGCTAATGCCCGCTATGTTACTCGGCGGGATTCTATTCGGGGTCGCCACCCCGACTGAGGTCGCAGCTTTCGCGGTGGTCTACGGGCTGGCACTCGCGGTCATCGTTTATCGCGCCATGAACTTCGGAGAGTTCATGCGCACGGTCGCAGACACGGCCGCGCTCACCGGGGTGCTGCTCTTTATCTTTGCCGCGGCCTCGGGGTTTTCATGGACGTTGACGGTGGCGTATTTGCCGCAGCGCCTCGTCGCGCTCCTGCATGCGATCGGCAATAGTACCGAAATCTTCATGCTGGGCTCGATCGCGTTGCTCGTGGTCGTCGGCGTGCTCCTCGAGGGGCTACCATCGCTCAATGTGCTCGCGCCGCTGCTCATACCGATTGCCGGCAAGCTCGGCTTAAGCGAGCTGCACTATGCGCTCGTCCTGATTATCGCCATGGGCATCGGCGGCTTCATGCCCCTCGCGGGGGTGGGTTTTTATGTATGTTGTGCCATCATGCGCTGCGACATCGAGCAAGCCTCGCGGGCCATGCTTCCATATTTGATCATGGTGCTCGTCGGGCTCATCGTCGTGGCGTTCGTGCCGTGGTTCGCGCTTGGGCTGCCGAGGTATTTCGGCTTCCGCCTGTAACGTCGTGCCGCTGTCATGCGGATAATATCAAAGGGAGAACACCATGGACCGCAGGATGTTTCTCAAAGCCAGCGCCGGTGGCGCAGCACTGACTTTGTCGGCGCCGTTCGTGGCACTCAATGCTGCTCCGCTGACCCTGCGTTGGGCGCATTTTGCGCAGGAGGATCATCCGGCGAACACGGCAGCCAAGCAGTTTGCGGCGCGCGTCGAAGCCCGCACCGCTGGCGAGATCAAGATCAACATCTTTCCGAACAACGTGCTGGGGGGCCCCCCCGAGCAGGCGCAGCAGATCAAACTAGGCACCATCGACATGGGCCTGCCGACCCAGGGACAACTGGACAAGTACGACACCGCGTTCGCCGCGGTGATGTTGCCATTCGTCTTCGATAGCCCTGAGCATGTTTTCCGCGTGCTGGATGGGTCCGCCATGACGTGGCTCGCGCCGCTCGCCGAAAAGCAGGGCTTTATCCTTTTGCACAATTGGGAATACGGGTTTCGCAACGTGACCAACAGCGTCCGACCGATCCATACGCCCGATGACGTCAAGGGCTTGAAGCTGCGCACGCCACCCGAGCTGCAGATCCAAGCCTCGATGGAGGCGCTGGGCGCGGTGGTGCAGGCCATCGCCTTCCCGGAACTCTACCTGGCGCTGTCGCAGAAGGTCGTCGACGGCGAGGAGAACCCGATCGCAGTGATCTACTTTAACAAGTTCTACGAGGTGCAGAAGCATCTGGCGATCACGCGGCACGTCTACAACAACATGATCCACACAGTGAGCGCGGCAACCTGGAAGAAGCTCACGCCCCCCCAGCAGGCGATCTTCCGCGAGGAGAGCGCCGCTGCCGGCAATCTCATGCGCAAGCTCATCGCTGATGACGAGGCCGAGCAGATCAAGAAGCTCGAAGCGGCGGGCATGCAGGTGACGCGACCCGACCTGGCACCGTTCCGTGCCAAGATGGAGCCTGCCTACGCCCGCATTGCCACTTACGCGGGCGAAGCCAACGTGAAGAAGTTCCGCGAGCTGGTTGAGCAGGGCCGAAACGCCCGACCGTGACCACTTGCTTGTGTCCGGCCTCGAAGTGAAGCGCGATGGTTGCACCGAAAGGCCCGATCGATGAACGGCTTGACGCTTATCGGGCGATGTTTCGGCTCGATGGGAAGACGGCACTCGTTCTGGGAGCCGCCTCCGGCATCGGCAAGGCTTCCGCCGAGGCGTTGGCGGCCCTCGGTGCGACCGTCATTTGTGGCGACAAGAACAAAGAGGGCGTGGAGGCCACCGCGGCGGACATCAGCTTACGGGGCTGTGCCGAAGCCCATGTCGTGGACGCCAATAGCGCGGAATCGGTGAACGCGCTCGCCGCAGCGATCGAGACAAAACACCAGAGGCTCGACGTCGCCGTGACCACGCCCGCGGTCCACGTCAGGAAGCTGATGTGCGACTACACAGATGATGAATATGACCGCGTCGCCGACCTCAATCTGCGAGGAACCTTCTTTTTCTTGCGCGCCTTCGGTCGCATGATGGTGCGCCAAAGGGGCGGGAGCTTGATCGCGAGTTCGTCGGTTCGCGCGATGACGCTTGAACCGGGTTTGGCTATCTACGGCGCAACCAAGGCAGGGATCATCCAAATGGTACGCGGCCTTGCCTCCGAAATTGGTCCCTCTGGGGTGCGGGTCAATGCCGTTGTTCCGAGTATTGTGGAGACTCCACTCGTCGCTCCGCTGAAGGCCAGGCCGGAGATATGGAATGCTTTGGCGTCACACACTGTATTCAATCGGTGGGCCTATCCGAGCGAAGTGGCGGCAGCCGTCGCCTTTCTCGCCTCCGACGCCGCGAGCTACGTAACCGGCACTGCGCTCCTGATAGATGGCGGGTGGACGGCGATCGATGGACCACCCACGGGGCTAACAACGACCTCTGAGAAGAGCGTGACCACGCCTTGATTGAGACGACGCAATCTATAAGAAGGCGAGGGAGGAACTGAATGAGCCGTCATCTCGTCGTCGTTCTGACTGCAATATCTTTGGTCTTGGTCTCCGTTGGGTCGCGTGCCCAGTCCGGCGATGTCATCCTCGAGAAGAAGACTTTCGAATTGCCAAGCTACACCACGGTGGCGGGTGAGATCATCAAGTCCGTGAAGATCGGCTGGGAAGCTGCGGGCACGCTCAATGCCGATAAGTCGAACGCAATCCTCGTCACCCATTACTTTTCGGGCACGAGCCATGCGTTCGGTAAGTATGCGCCCGATGATAAGATCGCTGGCTACTGGGATGCGATCATCGGGCCCGGTAAGGCCATCGACACCAACAAATACTATGTGCTCTCCTCCGATACTCTTGTGAATCTCAATGCCAAGCAGTCCCATGTCGTGACGACCGGACCTGCGAGCATCAATCCTGACACCGGCAAGCCCTACGCCATGAGCTTTCCGGTCGTCAGCATCAAGGACTTCGTCAGGGTCCAGAAGGCATTGATTGACAGCCTGGGCATCAAGAAGCTCAAATCCGTGATGGGCCTCTCGATGGGTGGGCTACAAGCCTACGAATGGGCGCAAAGCTACCCAGACAGCGTCGATCGAATCGTTTCCGTGGTCGCCGCCGCGAGCGCTGAACCGTTCCTCATCGCCTGGATGGATGTTTGGGCACAGCCTATCCGGCTCGACCCAAAATGGAACAATGGCGACTATTATGGCAAAGAGCCACCGCTCGATGGCCTCAAGGCTGCGCTCAAGATCGTAACTCTGCAATCTAATGGCTGGGAATGGGCGCAAAAGACCTTTGGAACAGCACCAGCGGAGGAAGGCAAGGATCCCGCGAAGGCACTACCAAATGAATTCAAGATTGATGCATTCCTTGATCAAGCAGCAGTAGCACGCGCCGCCCTCGCTGACGCCAATCATTTTCTTTATCTCTGCAAGGCCGTTCAACTCGCTGCTGTTAACCCCGCGAAGATCAAGGTGCCCGTGCTCGCGCTCTACGCGCCCAATGATCTCATCTTCTACGAGCCAATCGTCCGGGAAACGATCCAAAAGATTTCAGACGCGGGAGCATCAGTCGAGACCGCGGCGCTGATAGGACCAAACGGACATCTCAATGCGCTCACACAAATCCGGCAGGAGGCGGAAAAAATAACAACATTCCTTGCCAGGTAGGGCTGACACCGAAATGTTCAAGCAAGCAGTTTGTAAGGAGACTTCTGCGCATGCCCAGTGCGGTTCGCCTTCCAGGCTCTGGGTCGGGCTGGTTCTGTGTTTGCCGGCAGCCTTAGGGTAATCTCAGCGGCTCATCCCACGGGACCACGCACACCGCGCACTCCTACGGGTGACGGGGTGGCACTGCTCGCCGACTGCAGTCACTGGGTCGCGCGCCACGCGGACCCCTGATCACATGAACGCTGTTAGTTTTCTGGTTTACGCGGCTCGCGGTCCAGGCGGACAAGCCGCTGGAGGCAGCGACGCACAGTCCGTCGCGTTAAGGTTCTGCGTGGTCACAATAGTTATTAAGGGATAAGCCGGTCTCCGTTCTAATGCCTGAAGTCGACATACTGAAAACGTCGCCGCTCATGACGCCGGCGGCCGAATCAGTAATGGTTTGCAAACGGATTGGAAGGACAGGCCGTCATGTCGCACGAGTATTTGACCGATTTGAACAAGGAACAACGCCGCGCCGTCAAGCACGGTATAGACGCCGAATACGGCACGACGGCCCCTCCGCTGCTGGTGATTGCTGGCGCCGGCTCGGGGAAGACGAAGACCCTTGCCCATCGGGTTGCACATCTTGTCGTCAATGGAGTTGATCCGTACCGGATCCTGCTGTTGACGTTTACCCGCCGAGCCGCCGAGGAGATGATCCGGCGAGTCAAGCGGATCACCACGACGGCCCTCGGCAGCCAGCAGGTCGATCTGCCGTGGTCCGGAACGTTTCACGCTATTGGCGCTCGTTTGCTACGCGAATACGCGACGCACATCGGTCTCAAGCCATCGTTTACGATTCTTGACCGATCCGACGCCGCCGACTTGATGGACCTGGTTCGCCATGACTTGGGGCAATCCAGGAAGGCGTCCCGGTTCCCCAAGAAAGGACACCTGTTTGAGCATCTATTCGTTCGTCATCAATTCGGGGAAGTCGCTGGAGCAGGTCCTTGCAAAAAATTTCCCTTGGTGTGGGGAATGGGAGGACGATCTGCGCCGCCTGTTCCAGTCATATACAGTAGCTAAGCAGCGCCAAAATGTTCTCGATTACGACGACTTGCTGCTGTACTGGGCGGAAATGTTGCGGGATGCCGATTTGGCCGCTGAAATTGGTGGTCGGTTCGATCACATCCTCGTCGACGAATACCAAGATACAAACCAGCTGCAATCGAAGATCCTGTTGAGCTTAAAGCCTGAGGGCCGCGGCTTGATGGTGGTTGGAGATGATGCCCAGTCGATTTATTCTTTTCGGGCGGCGACGGTCCGCAACATACTTGATTTTCCGAAACAGTTCCGGCCCAGGGCTGACATCATCACCCTTGAGCAAAACTACCGATCGACCCAACCGATCCTCCATGCCTGCAACCTAGTCATCAGGTTTGCCAAGGAACGGTACACGAAGAACTTACGGTCAGACCAGCGGTCGAAGCAAAAGCCATTTCTGACGACCGTGAGCGACGAAGCCGCCCAGGCCAAGTTCGTTGCGCAGCAGATTTTAGAATCTCGGGAAGCCGGCGTGGCGTTGAAAGCCCAAGCTGTCTTGTTCCGAGCCTCTCACCATAGTGCCCAGCTCGAGATTGAACTGACCCGGTGCAACATCCCATTCGTGAAGTATGGCGGCCTGAAATTCCTGGAAGCGGCCCACGTCAAAGATGTGCTGAGCGTCCTGCGGTGGTGCGAGAACCCACGTGACAGGGTCGCAGGGTTCCGGGTGCTCCAGTTAATGCCTGGCATTGGGCCCAGCACCGCGGCAAAAATTCTGGATCAGGTAGAAGCCGAGCCCCATGCCAGCCATGTGCTGTACGACATCAAAGTGCCAAGGGCCACAGCCGAAGATTGGCCATCCCTTGCCAAACTGTTCGAGCAGATGCGCCAAGGCAAGACGATGTGGCCAGCAGAATTCGAGCTGATTCAAGAGTGGTATGCCCCACACCTTGAGCGGATTTACGATGACGCCCAATTGCGGGCGGCAGACGTTGCGCAATTAGCTCAGATCGCGGCGGGCTATGGATCCCGCGAGCGGTTTCTCACCGAGCTGACCCTCGATCCACCCGATGCGACGAGTGGCCGGGCCGGCGCTGGCTTGAAAGACGAGGACTACACAATTCTCTCGACAATCCATTCGGCCAAGGGCCAAGAGTGGCGGATTGTACGAATCTTGAACGTGGTCGACGGGTGCATCCCTTCAGACCGCGCCACCAGCACGCCGGAGGAGATCGAGGAAGAGCGTCGGCTTCTGTACGTGGCGATGACCCGAGCGAAGACCGAGCTGGACCTCGTCGTGCCGCACCGGTTCTTCACGCATCAGCAGGCCAAGCTCGGTGATCGACATGTCTATGCGTCCAGAAGCCGCTTTGTCCCGGACACCATTTTAGGTTCGTTTGACACCCGGAATTGGCGGGGACAGACAGACAGCTCGATCAAGGTGGCGAGGAAGGCGGGCTCATCGATCGTCGACGTCGCTGCAAGCTTGATACGGATGTGGCAGTAGGTAACGCAGCTCAGCCTCAGCGCCACACCCAGCACCATCACCATGATACAAACATGATGTCCGGGCCTGCTTTCGACAAAGCGGGATGACCGGCGGCCGCATTTCCAGAATCGTATATAGATTGGGTTATGAGCAACATTGTCTCGGGACGCCAAATTCGGGCCGCTCGCATGCTCGCTGGGCTCACCCAAGCCGATCTTGCCCGCGCAGCTGGATGTCACCCTCGGTCGGTTCGATATTGGGAGAACAAGGGCAGCAACCCGCCGACCAATGTCGCCTCTACGCTCGACAGCATCGAACAGGCGCTTAATCGACACGGCGTAATTCCGTTTTCGACACCGACACCAGGAGTCCGATGCTCCAATTGAATTAAATCCGGTTGCAATTTGCCGCTGAGGGGCAAATCCCCGGGATCATGACCATGGCCGGCCAGCAGCACAGGCGCTTAGAAAATCTGCTATAAGAGTGAAAGGCCACTCTGGAATGTCAGAGACAATCCATGCCCGCACTCAAAAACCCACGCCATGAAGCCTTCGCCCAAGCTATCTTCAGCGGCATTACTAACGCTAAAGGCGGCGCACATTCACAAGCCGAAGCTTATCGTCGCGCCGGTTATCATGTAACCAACGGGAATAGTGCAAAAGCTTGCGCTTCTAGGTTGCTAACCTTTGCTAACGGCATCGCAGAGCGTATCAAAGAACTCCAGGCCATCGCAGCCGAACAAGCCGTCGAAAGCGCAGAAAAAATGACACGCGAACTCAATGAAGTCCTGCGTGAGGCAAGAGCAGATAAAGCCCATTCTGCCGCTGTTTCTGCAATCCTCGGTAAAGCCAAAATACTCAACATCGCCGAGCAACACGATTTCCGCAGCGGCGAAATCGATTTCAGTCAGGCTAGCTCAATGCAGGATATTGGGCGCAAGCTGCTGCAGTCAGTTGGCTTTCGTGAGCCCGATGACGTTTCGATCCAAGCAGCGATTGAGGCAAATGACGCGTTCATCGCGCGCCTTGAGGTAATTCGCGATAGGGCTCAAGGACTTACGCTAGAGCATAAGGATTGATGGGCGGAGGATGTTTCCGCCTACAAGTTAGCTGCTTGGGTGACGAAAATCGCGGTTAAGCGTGAATCAGGCTGCCGCAAGCCGCGATATCGTCGCCTGCGAGACATTGAAAGATCGCGCTACGTCAGCCTGCGCTTCGCCCTTGGCGAGCCGCTGAAGCGCTTCCTGCCGTTGGTGCGGTGTGAGAGCAGCGGGACGACCGAAACGCACGCCACGGGACTTGGCGCGCTTCCTGCCTTCGCCTGTTCGGGCACCAATCAGCTCGCGCTCAAACTCGGCCAAGCCCCCGAGAACCGTGAGCATCAACCTGCCGTGCGGCGTTGTGGTGTCTGCCCAGGCGTCTTTCAGGCTGCGGAAGCCGGCTTCATGCTCGCCAACCGTGGCCAAAACGTTCAATAAGTCCCGAGTTGACCGCGCCAAGCGGTCTAGGCGCGTGACTATCAGCACATCGCCGGGCTCGAGCCGTCTAATCAGCTTGGCCAGCTCGGCGCGATCGGTCTTCGCACCAGATACCTTTTCTTTGAATACCTTGGCTGCGCCTGCAGCCATCAACTCTGCTTCCTGCGAGCCGAGATCTTGGCCGTTAGTCGAAACTCGCGCATAGCCGTAAGCCGTCATTTTCCTATCCTCTTTTAAAAGCACTTTATGCATAGTAATTGATGACTGGAATCAATGCCACGAAAATCATACAGAACTTAGAAATTGTGCATAGCTTCGCACCGCTCATTGCTCGCAAGCGCCGTTGCTCTGTCCTCAAGCGGGTGTGAGAGAAAGAAAGAAAAAAAGAAAAAGAGAAAAACTTTTCTGTCGGATCTTATTTTTTTCTTTTCTGAAATCGGGTCCGGT
>Ga0318517_10000243_pt1 | contig 11421 bp, 8 predicted proteins | sample GRESIP176b2f21_FD_203661 | JGI IMG/M metagenome (GOLD analysis project Ga0318517, IMG submission 203661) | Tropical soil microbial communities from Luquillo Experimental Forest, Puerto Rico - GRE.SIPMG.176b2f21 | ecosystem: Environmental > Terrestrial > Soil > Tropical forest > Bulk soil... | reverse complement strand
CCAACATATCCTCGATCGCCACAACATAGTCTGACTGGCGAGCCCGATTGCGAAAATCCTCGTAGGACAGTTTCCATCGCTTGATGGGATTGATGAGACGGTCGCGGAAACGACGGACCTGCTCATCCGGTGTAATGTGCAGGAATAGCTTGATCAGACGAACGCCGGAGTCGGTCAGCACGCGCTCGAACTCGTTGATCTCACGATAAGCGCGCCGCCATTCAGCCTCGGTCGCAAATCCTTCGACCCGTTCGACCAGCACACGCCCGTACCACGACCGGTCGAAAACAACTATCTGACCCTTCTCAGGCAGGTGGCGCCAGAATCTCTGCAGGTAATGTTCGGCACGCTCATGCTCATCGGGCGCTGAAATCGGATGAACTTTGAAGCTGCGGGGATCGAGCGCCCAGCCAAGGCGGCGAACGATACCGCCCTTGCCGGCGGTATCCCAACCTTCAAGCACGACCAGGGCTCGCTCCGAACTGCCAAGGTAGGCCTGCTGTATGAGTTGAAGCACACTTTGCAGTGAAGCGAGGCGTCGTTCGTAGTCAGCAAAGTCCAACTCAGGATAATCTGTCAGGTTCGCGAGGCGGGGACGACGTTTGACTAGAAAACAACGAGGGTTGGTATCGGGTAGCAGTACCGCTCGCGGCTTGCGGCGACGGCGTCGATCGCCTTTCATGGCCAGCGCCTCCGCGCCCGGTAGTCGTTTGACATCTCTGGTCAACCTTATCATTACGACGTGCAATGTACCTACCGGTATAGGTTGGTCGCAAATAGGGAGGAGCGGACCGGCGGAGCCACGGAGTTTGAGCTTGTGATCTCCTATGGTGCCGATACCGAACAGCAGTGGCAGGGCGCAGCGAGTTACGTCGATCGCATTCTGCGGGGTGAAAAGGCGAGCGAGCTTGCCGTTCAGTTGCCGGCCAAATTCATATTGTCGATCAATCTCAAGACCGCTAAGGCGCTCGGGCTGGAGGTGTCGTGGTTTTTGCAGCAGCGCGCCGACGAGGTGATCGAATAGGTCATTGCAACCCATGCACCTCGTTTGTTGCAGTGCATGAGTCCGGTTGTGGCACAAAGCGGACATGCCAGTCGTGTCGCTCGATGTCCGCTTTCGGGGGTAAAGCGGACAACATTTGCTCATTCTGAGCCTTACCGCTTCTGATCCCAAGCGATTTACCTACCTGCCTTAGTCACGCGCGATGGAAGCGTGGTATCATCCCTCCATTGCATGAATGACCCCCACCGGAGGGTCACATGGCAAGCTACATCGCACGACGAAAGTTTTTAGCCACGCTGCTAGGCGGCGCGGCTGCCGCGTGGCCGCTGGGGGCGCGCGCGCAGCCCGACCGGATGCGGCGCATCGGCGTACTCATGGGTTTCGCTGATGACGCAGAAGGACAGGCTCGGGTCAAAGGGTTGCAACAAGGGCTTCAGGAACTGGGATGGATAGAAGGCCGCAACGTCCGCATCGACTATCGCTGGACAGGCGGTGACGCGACTCGCGTACGAACCTACGTGGCAGAGCTGGTAAAACTGTCGCCAGACGTGATTGTCGCCCACACCCCGCCCGTCATAGCCGCGGTGCGGCAAGCGTCAAGCTCCATTCCAATCGTTTTTGCGGCCGTTATCGATCCCGTTGCCCACGGCTTCATTGATAACTTGGCGCGTCCGGGCGGAAATCTTACCGGCACCACTAATATTGAATTCTCGCTCATTGGGAAAATGCTGGAGATGCTCAAAGAAGTGGCGCCCGGCATTGTCAGGGCTGCCGTTATGTTCGGGACGAACCCCCAATACCTTGTCTACCTGCATTCGTTTGGGACCGTTCCACCAACGCTTGCCGTCGAGCTGAGCGCGGCAGCTGTTCGCGACGCGGGTGAAATCGAGGCGGCGATGTCCGAGCTGGGACGCAAACCGGGCGCGGGTCTGGTTGTTCCTCCAGATGCATTCACAATAATTCATCATGCGATGATCATCGAATTGGCGGCGCGGTACCGGCTGCCCGCCGTCTACGCGTACCGGTCATTCGTCGCGGAAGGCGGTCTGATGTCGTACGGGCCTGACGTATACGACATCTTCCGACGGACCGCCTCGTATGTCGATCGCATCCTGAAGGGCGCCAGGCCCGCAGATTTGCCTGTGGAAGCGCCGGTCAAGTTCGAGTTCGTCATCAATCTAAAGACTGCCAAGGCGCTTGGCCTCGACGTGCCGGAGAAACTGGTCGCGCTCGCCGACGAGGTGATCGAATGAGCGAGCGGCGTCTCGAGGCGGGGAGGACAGGGTTGGCCAACGTTTGATACTGTGCTCGTCATGACGGTTCGCGATTTCGTTAAGCCTTGGCGTACCTCGAATCGCCTGGGGGGCGCTGATGCCCACGCGCCGCAGCAAGCAGCGCCCGAAGCCCCCGTCGCAAAAACCCGCCGGCGCTTGTTCACCAAATACGTCGCGCTGTTCGTCGCAGTCGTCTGTATAGCGCTGGTGTCCAACGGCGTTTTCGACGTCCTGTTCTATTATCAGGAGCATAAGGCGTCGCTCATCCGCATCCAGCGCGAACAGGCTGAAGCCGCCGCCGCCAAGATCGGTCAGTTCATCAAGGAGATCGAGAGCCAGCTGGGCTGGACCACGCAACTGCCGTGGTCGGCCGGCTCGATCGAGCAGCGCCGCTTCGATGCCTTGCGTCTGTTGCGTCAAGTGCCCGCCATCACTGAGTTGGCCCAGCTCGACGCGACCGGCAAGGAGCGGCTGCGCGTGTCGCGGCTGGCCATGGACGTGGTCGCCAGCGGCGCCGACCTCTCCAATGATCCCAAGTTCGTGGAAGCGGTGGCGCGCAAGGTCTATTACGGCCCGGTCTATTTCCGCCGCGAGTCCGAGCCGTATATGACGCTGGCGATTGCCGGCACCCGGCGCGACGCCGGCGTGAGCGTCGCCGAAGTCAATCTCAAGCTGATCTGGGACGTTGTCTCGCAGATCAAGGTCGGCGAGCGCGGACACGCCTATGTCGTCGACGCGCAAGGACGGCTGATCGCGCATCCCGACATCAGCCTTGTGCTGCGCAACACCGACATGTCGAAGCTCGCACAAGTGCGGGCGGCGCGGGCGAGCGCGGCCGGCGGCGAGGACGCGGCCAGCAGCCCGGTGCAGGAAAGCGAGAATATCGAAGGGCGCGAGGTACTCACCGCCTATGCGCGGGTGGCGCCGCTCGGCTGGCTGATGTTCGTCGAGCTGCCGGCGGAGGAGGCCTATGCGCCACTCTACGCGGCTCTCAAGCGCCTGGGCTTCGTGCTGCTGGCCGCGCTTTTCATTGCCGTGCTCGCCGGGATGTTTCTCGCCGGCCGCATGGTCGGCCCGATCCAGGCGTTGCGCACTGGTGCTGCACGCCTCGGTGGCGGCGACCTCAGCCAGCGCATCGCCGTCAAGACCGGGGACGAGCTCGAGGCGCTCGCGGACCAGTTCAACGCGATGGCGGGGCAGCTGCAGGAATCCTATGCCGGCCTGGAAAAGAAGGTCGAGGAGCGCACGCACGAGCTGGAAACACGCAGTCGTGAGCTTGCGCAGTCGGTGGGGGAGCTACGTGCGCTTGGCGAAGTGACGCAGGCGGTGAACTCCACGCTCGATCTCGCTACGGTCCTTTCCACCATCGTCGCCAAGGCCGTGGAGCTGTCGGGCACTGAGGCCGGTTCCATCTACGTCGTCGATCCAGCCACGCAAGAGCTCCAACTGCGTGCCTCGCACGGCATGAGCGAGGAACTGATTGCCGAGCTCAACCGGCAAGGCGTCGATCTCAGCGAAAAGACGATCGCGGAAGCGGCGGCGCAAAAAGCCCCTGTGCAGACCCCCGACCTTAAGGACGCAGCGCCATCACCGGTGCTGAACATCCTGCTGCGGGCCGGATACCGAGCGGTGCTGATCGTGCCGCTGCTCGGTCCGGAGGGGCTCACCGGTATGCTGGTGGTGCGGCGCAAAGCGCCCGGCGAGTTTCCCCAGCACACCGTCGATCTGCTGCAGACCTTCGCAGCGCAAAGCGTGCTGGCCATCCAGAACGCCAATCTGTTCACCGAGGTGGAGGAAAAGAGCCGTCAGCTGGAAATGGCGAGCCAGCACAAGTCGCAATTCGTCGCCAGCATGAGCCATGAGCTGCGCACCCCGCTCAATGCTATCATCGGGCTGACCGAGATGATGGTCAGCAATGCGCCGCGCTTCGGCACGGAAAAGGCGCTGGAGCCGCTGCGCCGGGTCCACCGTGCGGGTACCCATCTTCTCGGCCTCATCAACCAGGTGCTCGACCTGTCCAAGATCGAGGCCGGCAAGCTCGAGCTCAGCCCGGAGACGGTGAATTTGGCGCCGCTGCTTGAGGACGTCATCGGCACCGCGCGGCAGCTGGCGGAGCAGAACAAGAACCGGCTCATCCTGGAGGCCCAAGAAAACCTAGGGCAGCTGACCGTCGATCCCATGCGGCTACGGCAGATCCTGCTCAATCTGTTGAGCAATGCCTGCAAGTTCACCAAGCAGGGCGAGGTTAAGCTGCGCGTCAAAAAGGTCGTCGACGGCCGCAACTGGATCGAGATCGCCGTGGCCGATACCGGCATCGGCATGACACCCGAGCAGCAGGCGAAGCTGTTCGAAGAATTCACCCAGGCCGATTCCTCGACCGCACGACAGTACGGCGGCACCGGTCTCGGCTTGGCCATCACGCGCAAGCTCGCGCGCATGATGGGGGGCGACGTGACGGTAACGAGCGAGCCGGGCAAGGGCTCGGTCTTTACCGTCCGCCTGCCCGGCGGCGCGGACCCGCAGGCGAGGAGCTCGACCGGTTCAGACGGCCGCCGTTCGCCCACGGCCGATTGCGTTCTCGTCATCGACGACGACGCCACTGCGCGCGAGCTGATTGCGGATCACCTCAAGGCCGAGGGATTTTCCATAGCGACCGCGGCGGGCGGAGTGGAGGGGCTCAAGCTTGCCAAGGACTTGCGGCCGACCGCGATTACGCTCGACGTGATGATGCCCGACCTCGACGGCTGGTCGGTGTTAGCCGCTTTGCGGCAGGACCCTGAGCTTGCCGAGATCCCGGTCATCATGATCACGATCGTGGATGAGCACCGCCGCGGCATCGCACTCGGCGCGGCCGGGTATCTCACCAAGCCGATCGACCGCGAGCGGCTGCATCGGCTGGTTAGCCGCTTTCGGGCACCGGTGCCGCCCACGCGCGTCCTGCTGGTGGAGGATGACGCGGTCCAGCGCGAGCGGATGCGCGGATGGCTCGAGGGTCCGCAATGGACCGTGCGAGAAGCAGCAAACGGTCGCGAGGCGTTGGATCGCCTCAAAGAAGGCAAGCCGGACGTGATCCTGCTCGATCTGATGATGCCGGAGATGGACGGCTTTGCGGTCGTCGCCGCCCTGCAGAAGGAGGCGGGCTGGCGGGACATCCCGGTCATCGTCATCACCGCGCGGGATCTCGATGCCAAAGACCGCCAGCGATTGAATGCCGGTGTCCAATTCGTGCTGGTCAAGGAACGATTCCAACCGGCCGACCTGGTCGAGCGCATCCGCCGGCTCGTGCGGACGAAGCCTGCGGTCAGCAACGAAATGGAAGCAGCATCGTGACCAAATTGCTTTACGTCGAAGACAACGATGACAATGTCTTCATGCTGAAGATGCGGCTCGAGCTGCTCGGCGATTTCGAGGTGCTGACGGCGGAGGACGGCGAGAAGGGCTGCGAGATGGCCGCTGCCGAGCGGCCGGACATTATCCTGATGGACCTCGAAATGCCCGTCGTCGACGGCTGGGAAGCTACGCGGAGGCTCAAGGGCAATCCACAAACCCGCGAGATCCCCATCATCGCCCTCTCCGCGCATGCGCTCGCCGGCGAGCGCGAAAAGGCACTCGCGGCGGGGTGCAATGAGTTCGACACCAAACCGATCGAATTCGATCGGCTAGTAGCAACCGTTCGGCGCATTCTCGCCGACCGCAAATGACGCTCTCAGGTGGAACATCCGCCATCGAAAAAATGGCAGGTTCCGCTAAGTCACTGGGGCCTCCTGTTCACCCCAGATTGTTCCCAGCGGCCACTTAATACGGTCGTGATTTCAAAGGGATGATCACCGCTCATTCGCAGTGGCATCCCCGTCGCCTGCCTCAATCAATTGTTCAGCGAATTCGACAGGCTTGCCGAAGATGCCGGGATCGAAAAGATAAAGATAAAGACGATCGGCGAAGTATGTGCGGCCGTATTCGAAGGGACAGAAGAACGACTTCCGCGATGCGGAGGCCATCGCCGAGGCGGTGCAGCGCCCGACGATGAAGTTCGTCGCGACCAAGACTGCCGAGCAGCTCGATTTGCAGGCACTTCACCGCGTGCGTGAGCGGTTGGTCAGTCAGCGCACCGGCATCATCAATCAGATCCGCGCCTTCCTGTTGGAGCGTGGCGTTGCCGTTCGGCAAGGCTTACGCTTCCTGCGCGCTGAGTTGCCACGCATTCTCGCCACGCCCTGCGATGTCTTGTCGCCGCGCATGGTGCGGGGTGATCGAGGACCTGGCAGGAGACTGGCGCCGGCTCGATGAGCGGATCGAGGGTCTATCGAGTGAGATCGAGGTTCTTGCACGCCGGGATGCCGGCTGTGAGCGCTTGATGAGCGTGCCGGGGATCGGCCCGATCATCTCCAGCGCAGGTGTCATCCCCCGCGCCCGCAGCCGAGGTCGACCCCTGAAAAAGTCATCCGCCGCCGCCCTCTGCACACCTCGATTCCGCCGCGGATCTGCTCCTCATCACTCTCGGATCCCATTGCCAAAAATCGCCCTGTGGCCCTAGTTGCCGGCAACCTCGCGGAGGTCGTCCGTGCGCTGGCGCTGTTGCCGCCCGTGGTGCGCACCGAGGCGTCGCGAACGGTGTCAGCCGAGCAGGCGCGTGCGAAGCTGTTTGAAATGATCATGAATGCGAAGCGTGCCGATCAGGTCGAGGCAGAGCGGGATGAAAGCGCCGAGCTCACGGCCTTGCGTGCGCAGGTCGCGAGCTTGCAGGACGAATGCAAGCACCTGCGCGGCACAAAGCCGCGGCAACTCCCGCCACCGTCGAACAAGCCGATGCCGAAGGCGGCCCCTGAGGCGAAACCGACGCCACCGTCTGCGCCTGCGCCAGCAGCATCGCCGCCGCAGAATTGGGATTCCACTCCGCACGGTCAAGCTTGGCATCGGTGGCGGAATAGTGGGGGCTCTGACGGTGGCAATGCTTACGCGCCCGCGCCCGGAAGTGATGGCGCGCCAGTGCTAGGCTGGCTTAGTCGGTTGAACGCGAGGGAATATTGATGTCCGTGACCGAGCCGCTCACGGCGGGCGAATTGCGGGCCGTGGTTGGGGGCATCATCGACGACGTGATGCAAACGGATTTGGACGCCGTCACCAAGCGCATTGTGGCGACCGCGCTCAAAAACCTGTGCAGGCTTTGCGAGCGCGAGCGTCGTCGTCGGGCGCTTCATTGAGAGAGGAAGCACTGAGAAGCACATGCCTGGAATGGTTTGCGAGCTTGGCCTAGGTGAAGCGTTGGCGCTGCTCTCGATGATGGAGCATGACGCGGCCTTTCCGCTGTTTGCTACCGAGGCCGATCGCGCCATGCTGCGCAGGGAGGCCACGCGTGTGGTGCTTGACCATGCGGCGAAGGCTGCGTCGTTGCCAAGCAACGTGCCATAGAGTGCATCGTAGAGGCTGCCCCAGCGCGAGTTTGCGGCATTCAACGCATATCGCGCGTTAGCTTATACGCCACGGCCAGATCAAAGCACTGCCATGCGAGTTGGTAACACCAGTTGGCTTGCTGATGAAAGAAACGCGCGTCTTCAATCCCTCCCGATCTCCGCGGCATCCACGGACCCGAAATGTCTTCGAGGAAGCGCTCGCGAACTGATGATAAGCGTTGGCACTCTCATTGCCTCATGTGTCCTCAGGTCGTCTTCAGGATGACTCGGCCGCTCCCGGTACAAAGCGGACATATCGAAGTGGATCGCGATGTCCGCTTTCGGGGGTAAAGTGGACAACTGCTCTAAGATTTTCCGTTTTTGACCCCAACGCGGTCAGATCGCGACGACTTCAACGACCGCTCTTGCTATGCTCAGCAGCGTTTCATCGACTCCGAAATCGTCCGCTGGAGTAAGGTGGCAAAGCTCGCTGGTATGAGGACCGACGTTCCGAGGGCGATCGGCGAGGTGGAGGCCCGGTCACAACCCGACTGCATAGGACGGCCGACGCGGGTCGGCGCCGGCTTTGAGCACGCCGGTCTGGTCATCGGCAACGATCGTGCAAACGGCGCCAGCCAGCCATGTCCAGTCGGGCCACCATTCGACGTTGTGGCCAAGGCGGCCGAGTGCCTCTCCTGTTGACCGGTCAATCCGGCTCTCCAGGTTGAGCAGGCCAGGGTAATACGCGTGAGGCTCGAACGAGGACGGGAAACTGTAGGACGCGGCGCGCGGCTCTTCGACCGCGTCCTGCACCTCCATGCCGAACAAGTGGATGTTAAGGAAGACCTGCAGCATTGCCTGGGTCTGTACGTCGCCGCCGGGCGTGCCGAACGGCATTTTCATTTTCCCCGGCTGGATCGCAATCGCAGGATTGGGCGTGAGCCGCGGCCGCTTGCCAGGAGCTACACCGGACGGGTGATCCGGATCTCCCCAGTTCTGGCTGCCACGCGGTGACGGAATGATGCCAAGTCCCGCCACCACTGGTGCGTTGTAGGACCCGTCACTCGGCGTCGCCGCAAACGCGTTGCCGTGCTGGTCGACGACGCAGACGTGAGATGTGTCAAGCTCTGGCGCCAGAAAGGCTCGCTCCGGTACCGGAGACGCGCCGCTCGGCGCGCGTTCAGCAACGAGTTTGCGCGGATCGCCGGCCGAGGGCATTTCGGGCCAGGCCCGGTCTGGACGGATCATCTGGCGTCGTTGTTGCGCATATTCGCGTGACAGCAGCGCCTCGATTGGTACGTCGATCATGCGCGGATCGCCGAAGTAGGTCTCGCGGTCTGCGAAAGCCAGTTTCACGGCCTCAATGAGGCGGTGCAAGTAACCGGTGGAGTTGTGGCCAAGCTTGCATAGCTCGGCTGCATCCAGAAGGTTGAGCGTCTCCAACAACGACGGCCCCTGGCACCAAGGGCCACAGGCGAACAGCCGGATATCGCCAAACGAGGTCTCGACCGGCTCCTCGAAGCCCGACCGATAACCTGCGAGATCGTCGGCAGACAATAAGCCGCCGTTATCCGTCTGAAACTTGACAATGGCGCGGGCGATGTCGCCCCGATAGAAGGCATCGCGCGCCGCTGCAAGGCCGGCCCCCCGCCCGCGATTTCGCACGGCAGTCTCTTGGTCCGCCATGTACTGAATGGTGGCGGCGAGGTCCTTCTGCACGAAGATTTCGCCGGGCTGCGGCGGGCGATCCTGCGGCAGGTAGATCGCGACGTTCGACGGAAACCTCCGATACTCGGCCTCATGTTCGGTGACGATCTCAGACATGAGCGGGTAGACGGGAAATCCGTCGCGGGCGAAACCGATTGCCGATTCCGCCACTTCGCCGAAGCTCATCGTGCCGAAGCGCTCGAGCGCCGTGATCCAAGCATCAGGTGCCGCCGGCACGACTGTGCGCAAAATGCCTTGCGGAATCTTGCCGGCATGGTGTTTTTTGAAATGATCGCGCTCGATCGCCTTCGGCCAGGTACCGAGGCCGGGGATCGTGAAGACACGATTGTCGGCGGCGGAATAGATGATGATCGGCGCGACGCCCGCGAAATTCACATATTCAGGTTGCACGACAGCCAGAGCAATGCCCGCCGCGACGCCCGCATCGATCGCATTGCCACCCGTCTCCAAAATCCTAAAGCCAGCCTCGGCTGCGAGGTACTGGCAAGCAGCGACCATGTAGCGCGTTCCCATGATGGTCGGGCGATGGGCCTTCATGGTTTGCTCCTGTTACTGCATTTTCTGAAGGAGAGTGACCGCTTTGAGGGGTGAAGCGGACTCGGACTTGTCGTGCTACCAACGCTGCTCGCGCTTGCCGACGAGGTGATCGAATGAGCTGCTCCGCTGTCACTGGCGCCGCAGGCTTCGCCCGTCGGCCGGCCCGCGCCGCGCGATCACCATCAGCGCGATGATGCTGAGCAGCGCGGTGGCCATCAGGTAATAGGCGGGCGACAGCGGATCGCCGGTCTGCGCGATCAGCCACGTCGCCGTAAACGGGGCGAATCCGCCGAAGATCGTCACCGATACGCTGAAGCTGAACGCCACTCCGACGGCGCGCGTCTCGACCGGAAACTGCTCCGACAGCACCGAGGGCAAGACGCCGCTGTAACCCGCCTTGATCAGGTTGAGGAAGCCGACGGCGAATATCGCGGTGGCGAGCGAGGGAAAGGCGACCATCAGCCAGAATGACGGATAGGCGGCGAGCAAAAACAGCCAGGCGGTGATCAGCATCAGCCGCGTGCGCGGCTTGGTCCGGTCCGAATAGTGCCCAGCAATGACCGAGAAGACGGCGAGGATGATGCCCCCGACCAGCGTGGCCGCGAAGGTGGTATAGGCGGGCAGATGCAGCGTCTTGACCCCGTAGGTCGGGATGTAGAGCAGCAGGTAATAGGAGCTGTTCGAGATCACGGCGGCGCCGAGCGCCAGCAGGACCGAAACCGGCTGCCGGCGCAGCAGCTCGCTGATCGGGATGCGCTCCGGCTTTTCGGCATTGAGAAACTCGGGGGTTTCGGCCATGCGCGAGCGGATGTAGAGCCCGGCGGGCCCAACCAGGAGTCCAAACACGTAGGGGACGCGCCAGCCCCAATCGACGAGCTGCTGGTGCGAGAGCTGCGAGGTCAGCACGAGACCGAACAGCGAGGCGATGATCGAGGTCATGCCGATGGTGGCCCATTGCCAGCTCGCGCTGTAGCCGCGGCGCTCGCCGGCATGCTCGACCAGGAAGGTGACCGCGCTGCCGAACTCGCCGCCGACCGAGAAGCCTTGCAGCAGGCGCGCGACGGTGATGATGATCGGTGCGGCGAGCCCGATCGTCGCGTAGCCCGGCGTGACCACCATCAGCGTCGTACCGATCAGCATCAGCCCGATCGATAGGGTGAGCCCCGCCTTGCGGCCGGCGCGATCGGTATAAGTGCCGACGATGATCGCCCCGAGCGGCCGCATCAGGTAGGCAAGCCCGAAGGTGCCGAAGGTGATCAGCAGCGAGACCGTCGGGTTGCCGGCCGGAAAGAACACTTCCGCGATCGTCACGGCGAAGAAGCCGTAGACCAGGAAGTCGAACCATTCGAGCACGTTGCCGATCGTGGCGGCGACGATCACGCCGGCGAGCCCCGGCCGCGCCGACGCGGTGCTGCTAATTGCGGCTTCCATGGCCATTGCCCGCTCCTGCCTTTCCTGCCCTCCCATTCGCGACGGAACCCAGATTAGC
>Ga0318517_10000227_pt1 | contig 11605 bp, 16 predicted proteins | sample GRESIP176b2f21_FD_203661 | JGI IMG/M metagenome (GOLD analysis project Ga0318517, IMG submission 203661) | Tropical soil microbial communities from Luquillo Experimental Forest, Puerto Rico - GRE.SIPMG.176b2f21 | ecosystem: Environmental > Terrestrial > Soil > Tropical forest > Bulk soil... | reverse complement strand
GGCCTGCGGGCTGGGCGCGCTGGGGGCTCCAGCCCGCAGGCCGCTCGCCGTGGCTGCCCGCCTTGCGCAGCAGGCGGCGGCGGCGGGCCGGGGTCATCGAGGGGTCACCGAGGATCGCCTGGGCGTCCTTGCCGGTCACGCCGTAGTGCGCGGCCCTGGCCTGCACGCCGAGCGGCGCTGGCTCGGGCAGCGGCCTGCGCACCTTCATGTGCGGCGGCAGCGGGCGGCCGGTGGCCAGGTGCCACTCCTGGGCCTTGGCGAAGGCGATCTCCCCCGACGCGGCCAGGTCCGCCACGTGGATGTGGCCGCGCTTGGACGCGGTGTGCGCTGATGAGCGGCCGACGCCGATGCCGAGCGCCGAGAGGACGCTGGACTGGCTGGACTGCCCGTCAGGGCGGAGGGTCATCTGCTTGCGGCGCTTGATCGAGAACGTGCCGGTCATGCCTGCCTCCTGATGCCGGAATCTGTCTACAGGAGCCAGCCTACCGTCACCTGCCGCTCGGCACCACCCAGGCGATGATCACCGTGCCAGCGCGGACCGGGACCTTGTGCCCGTCCTCGTGCGCGGCCCGGACCGCCTCGTTGTAGGCGTCCAGCAGCTTGCCGTCGTTGCTCTCGCGCAGTTGCACCTCATCGGCCATGGCGAGCCCCTTTCCCGCTGGGTGACAGGCTACCGCGGCACTCGCCAGCCTGTGGCAGGGTGCGGCCGGGCGGCGTCACAGTGCCAGCAGCGGTCGGTCACCTGGTAGCGGAACGCCAAGCCGGGCGGCCTGGAGTAGGTGCGGGTCAGCGAGTGCGAGGCGGGCTGCATCGCCACGGGCAGGCACAGGCCGTCCATCAGCCGCTGCGGCCCGAGGTAGCGCCGGTCTGCCCAGCGGGCGAAAGCCAGGCCGGGGGCCTGCCAGCGCTCGCTCAGCATGCCGAAGCCGAGCGCGAGCCACATCACCCCGGCGAACGCTGGCCAGTCCACAGGTCAGATCCCCCGGCTCCAGGCGTCCCTGACCAGGCGCTCTGCGCGCCACTTCCACGGGTGCGCCCAGCGCCAGGCGAAGCCTGGGCAGCCGCAGCCCGAGCAGTCCAGGCCCGGCCGGTAGTGGGCGTGGGCGCGGCGTCGGCAGCCGCACAGGCAGCGGCGCATCGCTAGACCTGCCCGCAGTGGTCGGTAGCCTGGCCGTCCTGCGGATACCAGGGCGGCGCTGGCCCGGGGCCTGTCCAGCGCGGGATCTCGGCCGCATCGCCGCGGATCGCCGCGTAGACCTCGGCGCATGCGCCGTGGCCGGTGGCGTTGCCAGCGCGCCAGCGACCGGCGAGCCGGGCGATGTCGCGCAGCGCGGCCAGCATCGTCTCGCGGTCGGCGCGGCAGGGCAGGCCCTGCGCAAGCTGCTCGGCCAGGTCGCGCCTGGCCGCGCTCAGCGTGGCCGGGCCGAACCGGACCGGCAGAGCGCCATCGCCCTGCCGCTCCGGGTCGGCGCTGCTCACTCGGGGTCCTGCTGGTCAGCGATGCGGCCGAAGTCAGGCTGCGGCACCACGTGCTGCCCGTAGAAGCTCGGCGGGACCAGGCCAGGCTGCGCCGCGGGCTGCTGCGGGATCTCCGGGCCGGTGGTCCAGCCCTGCTCGCGGGCGATGGCCTGGGCTCGCGCCTGGGCTGGCGTCGGCTGGAACGCCGCGGACGCCTGGATGGCGGTGTCCACCGCCATCGCCTCGCCGGACAGTGCGATCAGCGGGGCCATGGCCTGCATGAATCCGGTGATCGTGGCTTCCAGGCGGCCGATGGCCAGCAGGATCACCTGGTAGGGGTGCTCGGGAGGCTCGGCAGGCTGCTCGGGCTGCTGATGGCGCTCGGCGTACCACGCCGAGCCGTCCTCGCTGGTCAGCCATGCCTGGCCGTCCTCGGTGACCAGCCACTGCTGGCCCTGGTCGGTTTCCAGCCACTCGGCCATGGTGGGGTCGTCCTGACCTGCGGAAACGTCCTCGTCGGCAGGCTGGGCCTGCTGCTGTGCGATCCATGCCTGGCCATCGGGGCTGGCCAGCCACTGCTGCCCGGCCGGGCTGCTGAACCAGTCCTGCTGGGCCTGGTCAGTGGCCTGGGCAGGCTGCTGACCTGCGGCGGGCTGCGGCTGGGCGGGCACCATGCCAGGGGTGTCCGGCAGGCCGGACTGGTTGTGATAGTGCTGCTCAAGCTGGTGCAGCGTGAGCGCGAGGTTGGCCACGCCGGGCGGCGGGTGCTCAGCCAGCCACTTGTTGACCGAGCGCGGCGCGTGGATCTTGGGGCGGCCGTTGGCCTGGGCGTTTGCCCAGCCAGTGGCCACGCGGCCGTAGTCGTCGGTGCGGCCCTCGCGGGAGATCTCGTCCAGCCATCCACCATAGGTGGGACGGCCTGCTGGAGTTGCCATCTTTTGTCCTCCGGTTGTCTGCGGCGGGATGCGGCGCACCCTGCCATCGCCTAGATCCTGCTGTCTGCACGATCCTAGATCCATCCTGTTCCAGGTCTTGCCACCATCCTAAGCCATGCTGACGACGTTTCGCCAGCGAAGATGATCTACACAACACACACTTCTTTCGCAAGAGTTGGCTATAGGGACTCTCTCTCTCTCTCGCGTACGTAGGAGTTGCGAAAGAAGTGTGAAGTGTGTAGGAGAGAGGGTAGATCCTGCTAGATCCTGCTAGATCCTCGCCAATCCTCTCCAATTCTCTAGATCCTGCTAGATCGACCAACACACACTTCACACTTCTCGCGGCACATCCCATCCTCATCGCACCCACTCATCATCATGTAGCTGGATGCCGTAGAACCACCGTTTATCCATGGATCGCTCGATGCCATGCCTGCCCATCAGGCCCGCAAAGAACTCGGTCCTGTTCAGGTGTGGCTGGGGTCCGTAGAACTTGTGGTAGCTGTTCCACAGCAGCGCTGGCTGCTCTTTCGGCCGGTGCCCGTTGAGGTCGGCGGGCAGGTCTGCCATGGCCCGCTCGGCCAGCCAGGACTCGATGGTGTCCTGGTCGAGGATGTACTGCTGCGTCTCAGCGATCACCGACGTCGGCAGCGTTTCCTCGCGGAACTTCTCGCGCATGACCTGCTGGCAGCCAGCCACCAGCAAAGCCAGGACCCCAGCGGCTTCCTCCGCGAGGATCTGCGCCACCATGGTGTCGTCGCGCTCGATCTCGGGGATCGTCGGACCCATCGGGAACACCAAGATCCTCCGCCGCACCCCGGCGTCCAGGTGCAGGATCGAGGGCATGTGGTTGGTGGCGAAGATGATCAGCCAGGTCACCATGGTGACGTTCTTGCTGGGTGCGTAGTGCTGGTGGGTGGTGATGTCCGACTCGCCGGTCAGCCGCTTCAACTGGGCTTCGTCCACGTGGATGCCGCTGGACGTCTCGCTGATCACGATGGCCCGGATGCCGCGGATCGAGTGTTCCTCGCGGGCGTTGCGGCCATCGCGCTGCCTGCTGATCAGCGAGGGCTCGGCCTTGTGCGCCAGCGCGCCGAGCACTGTTGACAGCACCCGCAGCAGCGCGGTCTTGCCGTTGGCCGGTGGCCCGTTCAGGAAGATGATCTTGTTCTGCGGGTTCTCACCGATCAGCGAATACCCCAGCACCTTGATCAGCGCGAAGTACGTCTCATCGACCTCGCCCACCGAGCGGTAAAGCAGCCGCTGGTACTTCGGGCACCGCGCCGCGGGGTCCCACCCGGCATCGAGGCAGTAGGTCATCATCGCGGCCGGATCATGGTCATACAGCGTCCCGGTGCGCAGGTCCAAGATCCCGTTGGCCACGTTCAGGAAGTAGGGATGCCGGTCGGCCATGGTGTCGGCGGACACGCCGCAGATCTCACCGAGCACGCCGCGCAGCGCGGACAGCCCGGCTGCGCTGGACAGCTTGGCGGCGTAGCCGGTGATCGCGCCCCATTCGTCCTTCCACATCTTGGCCTGGAGCTTGGTGAGGTCCAGGCCGGTGGCCTGCGGGTTGGTGTTGGCCACCCAGGTGTTGAAGTTCTGCTGGGCGTGCCGCAGCATCACCAGGTACTCGCCCGCGTAGTGCAGCAGCAGCCTGCCGATGGCGTTTGACTGGTCCGGGCGGTGGCAGCGGTTGTCCCACACATACCACTGCCCCGGCTTGCCGGGCTGCCCTGGCACGTAGTGAAGCTGGCCTGGGTAGAGCCTGACCAGTAGCAGCGCCGCGTTCCGGTCGCTGGCCGGTGCGTCCGCCTTGGTGGCTGCCAGGTCTATCTGATCCGGCCCGTCCCAGGCGGCCAGGCGCTGCCACAGCGGCTGGTCAGCACCGGCCACGGTCGTCACGGCGCAGCTTGTGCGCTATTCTCTGCATGTCTGTGCCTCCCAGCATCAGATGCCTGCCGCTGAGCCCGCTGGTCACGGGCTCGCGGCTTATCCAGTGGTCGGTCGGCCGCGGTGATGGAACAGCGGACCATCCCGCGGCGCGTGGCCATCATCCAGCGGCGAGCCTCCGAACCTCGGGGCAGTCATCCTCATGGGCAACCACCAGCAGGCCGGTGGGTGAATCGCCTTCGGGCTCGGCCATCGTCTCGCCAGCCTGGCATCCGTAGCAGACGCGCTCACCCGGCAGGCCGGGGACCGTCTCGCGGATCTGGAATCGCTGCGTGCGTGCCATGTCTCACTCACCCTCTGTCTACAGCCGAGCGCAGTCTGCGCATACCCAACTGTCCTCACCATGGCTGTAGGCGATGAAGTCGCCCGGCTCCCACCGGCCGCCGCAGCCACGGCACCGTCCAAAGTACCGCGCCTCGATGAACGGGCCAACCCCATCGCCGTCACCGGCTGCCGCTTCCGCGATGGCGGCGAAGTCGGGCTCCACCGCGGTCACCACCGAGCGGTCGGCCCGGCAGTGCGCGCACATCGACCGCGGCAGTTGCGAGTGCTCGCAGAACGGGTCAGACACGGTGAAACCGCCACCCCTCGGCGCACAGCCTGCGCACTGCCCAGGCTTCCGGCTTGCCCTCGCACCAGCCGATCCGCGGCGCGGCGGCGATCACCGTCTTGCTGGCGATGGCCAGGCCGCAGACGCAGCCCAGCCGGTCGTTGATCACCGCGTACAGCACCGCGGTGGGCGGGATGGCACGCACCGGCCTAGCCATGGTCCACCGGCTCTCCGAGGTCCAGGGTGTCGTCGGTCAGCACCGGGTGGGTCAGCAGTGCCGAGAGCGGCACCACCTCGCCATCGCCGTTATAGGCGGCCCTCCTGCGCCGCCCTGGCCTGCGCTTTGTTTTACGCGCAAATTGCGCGCTGCCCGAGCAGACCCGGTACATCAGCACCATCAGCCCGGCCGCGGTGCCGAGCACCATGGCGAGCAGGATCACGCCGCCGATGGCGATGCCCGCCAGGCCGAGCAGCAGGTGCCAGTTGGCCCAGTTCAGCGATGCCATTCCGGCTCCCACTTCCGCCCGGGGTGCTTCCACCAGTCCGGCACCGTCCGCATCGCCTCGGCGTCCGCCTGCTCCTGCCTGGCCCGCTCCGCCTCGCACCGGGCGATGAAGTCCCGGGCGCTGGCGATGGTGCGGTGCTGTTCGGCGGCGAGGAATCCGGTGGTGTCGGTGCGGCCCAGCACCTGCTCGATCGCGGCCATGGCCATGCCGTAGGGGTCGGCCGAGCCGTACCTGGCGAACTGCTGGCAGGCAAGCTGCATCAGGCCGGTGTTGCGCAGCCCGACCGGGAGCCCGGTGGCGTAGACCTCGGTGAGATCGTCCAGCGCGCCGCCATGGCCATCGCCGCCGCCGTTGCCGCCGCCGCCTCCGGTGCTGACCGCGGTCTGCGCCCACTCGGTCATCCAGCCCGGGGCCATCGGCACGCTGGCCGGGTCACCGATCCAGGCATACGGCACGCTGACCTCGCCAGCGCGCTTGCCCTCGGTCCAGGTGACGCTGATCATGGTCGGCGGTGCGCCGACGTAGCCGCCGTCGATCTTGAGGTCCACCGAGGGCAGGATCTTCGGCCGCGTCGGGATCACCATGCCGGGCGGCAGGGCGTAGTAGTGGTGCTGGCCGCCGCTTGGGGTGGTCACCCACGGGCCTGGTGGCACGCTCAGGCCGTGCTGGGCCAGGAAGGCCGCCCACACCGCGGTGCCATCCTCGCCGCCGTGCAGGTCCAGATCGACCACCAGCAGGCCGCTGGCTGACCCGGTGGCGATGCCGATGCCCGCCGCGGGGTCCTTGGACCACATCCACTCCACCATGGCGGGGCTGGTGTCGGCCCACAGCACGCCGTGCTTCATCAGCGGGTGCGGGCGTTTCTGCCTGGGCGCGAGCCCGAGCACCGCCCAGCCGAGGGCCTGGTAGCGCTTGGCCACGGTGCCGAAGCCGAGCCGCGGCAGGTCCGGGTCATCGGCGGGCACGAAGATCGACGGCGGCAGGCTCATGACGGGACCTCACCATGGGCAAACTCGATGGTCCAGCCGTGGGCGTAGTTCTCCACCACCACCGGGATGCTGAACAGGTGGCTGATGGTGCTCTCGGCCTGCGGGCCGTAGGTGATTGCCCGCTGGAAGGTGACCATGGCGTGCGGGCTCATGATCACCCGCACCGACTCCGGTAGCTGCTCTGGTGAGATCGCCAGCCTCACCAGGGCTTCCAGCGCGTCCATCAGCGAGCGCGCCATTTCCTGCCCGGCCGTCCAGCCCCAGCAGTCAGCCTGGCCGAGTAGCTGGCCCGGGTGTGGTTCGTGCGGGGTGCGCTTGCCGCAGCGCGGCCACGGGATCTCCATCATGTCGTGATCTCCCGCACCACCATCAGCAAGCGGCCCAGCCAGTTGTGACCGTAAAGGACGTATGACCGATCACCAGGGCTAGCAGCCCAGCAGGGCAGCACAGTCGCCTTGCCGATCTCCCCAGCCACGGCTCCCCAGTAGTCATCACCCCACTGGTTGCCCTCGATCAGGATGGCGTTCCCGGTGGCGGCCAGCCGCTGGCGTAGCTCAGGGACGCTGAACTTGGCCAGCAGGCACTCCAGCATGATCTCCCGCTTGCGGTCCTCCCACCATGGCGGCAGCGGGCGCACCTGGCGGCCAAGCTGCTTGGCGATCTTGGGGGTGCGGGCGGCCAGGATCTCGGCCTGCTGGCCGAGGTCGGCGGCCTTGTGCGCCTGGAAGGCGTGCTCGGCGGAGTCTGCGAACGCGCCGCCGTAGCCGAGGCTGGCCATGCTGACCTTGGGGTAGCCGGTCCAGAAGTTGGACAGGAAGTAGTGCTCCCCGGTGAAGCTGCTGATGATCTTGGTCATGTCTGCGTCCTGGTGATCTTGTCTGCTGGTGTTGACTCGCCTCGATGCTACCCTGTGCCCGTAGGCACGGCGGGGAACACCGAGAGGCGGGCCAGCGCTGACACTACCAAGGCGGACAGACAACGGGCATAGATGGAGACGATCATGACAGCCAAGGCGATTCCAGGCTTCACCTACGCATTCCAGGACCGCCTGCTGGGGCCGGTGGAGATCACCGGCACGCTGGTCGGCCAGGTCAACACCCGCGACGGCGCACCAGGCCAGAAGCTGGAAGTGGACCGGCTCCGCTGGGCCAAGAGCACGGTGATCAAGCTGGAGTCGGGCACGTACGTGCTGGTCACCGAGGCGTTCTCGATCATCTACCACCGCGCCGAGAACCCGGTCTGCCGCAACCGCAACGACACGTTCAGCGGCGACGTCGGCACGGTGGCGGACATGGCCGCCGAGCTTGACCTGCTGGAGTTCGGCATCGAGGACGCCGAGCCCTGCTACCGCTGCCACCCGGCCCCGCCGTCCAGGCTGGAGCCGGGCACCAAGGTCAGGTATGAGTTCCCGCGGCGGAAGGTCTACCGGTGCGAGAACGGCCAGCAGGTGGCCGAGCGGCTGATGATGAGCCGGTCCTACGGCGGCGCGGTGTCGAGTTTCCTGCCCGAACCAGCCCGTGACCTGCTGGAACAGTGCCGTGAAAATGACGATGACTTCCTGCCCGCAGGCGGTCGGCAGGTGACCAAGATCGCCTGACCACGACACGATCACCAAGGACGCAGACAATGACCCGCAGACAGACGGTGGCCCGCGATACGATCCTGCCGCCACAGATGACAGGAGCTTACTGTGACCACACCAGCACCAACCGTTCCGCTCTACGAGCACACTCCCGAAGCTGCCGAGGTCCCCGGCTTGCAGCACATGTCGCAGACCGTCCGGCTCACCGGGGACTACGGCCAGCGGCGGGTGTGGGTGGGCTGGGCTGCCTACTCGCTGGACCAGGCCCGGGACCTGATCGCCAGCATCCAGGCGGCCATCAAGATCGGGGAGAACGCGGGGTAATGAGTGGCCGCTGGCACTACAGCCTGATAATGCCCAGCGGCGAGAAGATCACAGCGGATTACCGGGAGCCGATCACTGCGGTGTTTCACAGGGTGGCTTCCGCCTGGTCAGATGGCCAGGACGCAGAACCGTCAGACCTCGCCGCTATCGTTTCCTGGGCAGAACCACGCAGACAGATGATCTTGGAATGCCAGACAGGAGCGTGTGATCATGTCGTCACCTAGCGAGGGCCACATCCTGAGCCGGTTGCAGATCGCCAAGCACGGCCGCGACCGCTACCCCACGGCGGCCCGCAACGCGCTCAAGCTCATCAGCGAGGCGACCGAGCTTGCCGAGGCGATAGACGACGATCCGCCCGAGCCCTGTGACATGGTGAGCCCGGAGATCCGGCACGAACTGGCCGACGCCGGGCTGACGCTGTACGCCCTCGCAGACAAGCTCGGCCTCGATCTGATCGAGGTCATGCGTGACCTGGTGGACGCCGACACCCGGAGCTTCACGTGACCACCCTGGCCGCGCCGCCGAGCAGCGGCGTGCTCGGGCAGGCGGTGCTGCACCGGGTGGACAGCCTCGATGACCTGGACGCCTTCCGGCGCTGGGCCGGTGAGCAGCGCGACTGGATGGGCTTCGACACCGAAACCTCCAGCCTGGACACCTACCGGTGCCGCCACCGGATGACCCAGCTAGGCGACCGCTGGCAGGGCTGGGCGTTCAGCCCGCACTGGATGGGCGGCGCGCACGAGGTGATGGCCCGCTACCAAGGCCCGATGATCGCCTTCAACCTGCCGTTCGACTACCGGGTGCTGCGCCGCTCGGGGCTGCTGCTGCCATGGGTGCAGTGCCACGACGCGCAACTGATCACCCACCTGTCCGACTCCACCGGGGCGACCGCGCTCAAGGCGCGGGCGTCCGCGGACATCGACCCCGCCGCGGTCATCGGGGAGCAGAAGCTGAAAGCGGCGATGAAGGCCAACGGGTGGGACCACGCCACCGTCCCCGACGATCTCAAGCAGTACTGGCTCTACGGCGCGATGGACCCGGTGAGCACCGTCTGGCTGGCGGACAAGCACTGGCCGGTGGTGGCGTCCCGGTACGCCTACGCCTACGACCTGGAGCGCGCTTACTCCCGGCTGGCCGTGTCGATGATGGACGCCGGGCTGATGATCGACCGGGACTACATCAACGCCACCATCGACCGGTTCAGTGCCTACCGCCAGCACGTCATCGGCTGGCTGGGCCAGTACGGGATCACCAGCCCCGAGGCAGCCGCCCAGGTGGGCGCGGCGCTGGTCGGGCTCGGCCTGCCGGAGCAGGTGCTGTGGCATACCAAGACCGGCCAGGTGCAGACCGACGTCAAGGCGATGGAGCACTACGCCGCCAACTGCGCCGACGCCATCGAGTTCATCCAGGCCGTCCAGGGCGCGAAAAAGGCCGGGAAGGTGATCAGCACCTACCTGGCCAAGATGCTGGCCATGGCCGGGCTGGACGATGTGGTGCACTACTCGATCCACACCATCGGCGCGCAGCGCACCAGCCGGTCCTCGATCAGCGACCCCTCGATGCAGAACTACAGCCGGGACATCCCGCAGGTCCGCGGCGGATTCCGGCCGCGCCCGGGGCACGTGCTGATTAGCTGGGATGCTGACCAGATCGAAATGCGGCTGGCCGCGCACTTCTCCGGCGACCGCCAGCTAATCGCGGACTTCGCCCATTGTGACGCCAATGGCCTGTCATTCTTCCTGGAGTTCGCCCGCACCATTTACGGGCCAATCACCAAAAAGGACCCCAGGTACACCACCAGCAAGAACACCGCCTACGGCACCGTTTACGGGTCCGGCGAGGAAACGGCCGCCGCGACCGCTGGCGTCACCCTCGATGTCATTCAGCCCATCTACCGGGCCTGGAAGGCGCGCTACCGCACCCTGGACCGGTGGGCGCGGGGCCTGGTCAACGAGCAGAAGCACGTCAAGCGGCCCCACACCACCACGCTGCACGGCCGGGTGCTGTACGCCCGGATCGGCAGGGAGTACGGCCTGGTGGACTACAAGATCCAGGGCACCGCGGCCGAGTTCTTGAAGCTCGCCGCGCTGAATGTGGAAGCCAACGGCTACGGCCACCTGCTCCGGCTGCCGGTGCACGACGAACTGATCGCGGAGGTGCCCATCGCGGACGCCGAGCACGTGCTGGCCGAGGTCACCAAGATCCTCAACGCCACCACGGCCGACCTCAAGGTGCCGGTCACCTGGAGCGGAACGATCATGCCGGAGAGGTGGGTAAAGACGTGAGCTAAGGTGTACATACAGGCAGGGAAAGACACAAGACACAAGGCAGAGGGAGAATGGTTATGCCAGCATCAAAGACAGCTTCCGGTGAGATCACGCTCCAGCGGATCGGCCGGGCCATGGCACGGGTGCCGGTCGTCGGCACCACCCCGCTGATCGTTCACAAGTTCAGCGCCAAAGCCCAGCAGGCGATGCTGGACAAGCACATGGGCAAGACGGTCACCCGTGAGCACAAAGACCCGGAAGCCCTGTTCCAGGGAGCCCAGCACTTCATGGAGGACGGCACTCCGGGCCTGCCCGCCGTGGCATTCAAGGCCGCGATCGTGGATGCTGCCCGGTTCTTCCCCGGCAGCAAGCTGACCATGGTCGGCCTGCGGCGCATGGTCCTGGTCAACGGCGAGCGCGGCAACGACAAGCTGAACCGCTCCCTGCTCACCCGGATCTACGGCGAGTACCGCGATGATCATGCCAAGCTGGAGCCTGCCGTCGCGGTGATGCGCCAGGACGTCGCCCGCAACGACTCCGGCGTGGCCGACATCAGGTTCCGGCCCGAGTTCGACCCGTGGTGCGCGGTCCTTGAGGTCGTCTACCTCAAGTCGATCTTCACGCTGGAGACAATCGTCAACCTGGTGGACGCGGCTGGGATCAACGGTGTCGGGGAATGGCGGCCCGCTAGCAAGGAATCAAACACCGGTTCGTATGGCACCTGGCAGGTGCCAGACGGCGCAGACGTGCGAGAGGTGGTGCTGTGATGACCATGGCCGATGTGGTGGGCTTGCCCGCCCAGGTGGCGGCTGAGCTTGACCGGCTGGCTGGCCCGGCCGGGACGCTGTACGCCCCCGACGTGGTAGTGGCGGCCCGTCCCCGGACCTCGCCGCTGCATGATCAGTTCACCTGGGATAACCGGGAAGCGGCCGATGCACACCGGCTGGGGCAGGCGGCCGACCTGATCCGGCGATACAAGATCCGCGTGCTCACGCAGACCGCCTCCGGGGAGGAACGGCAGGTGCTGGCCCGGGGCTATAC
>Ga0318517_10000209_pt1 | contig 11909 bp, 10 predicted proteins | sample GRESIP176b2f21_FD_203661 | JGI IMG/M metagenome (GOLD analysis project Ga0318517, IMG submission 203661) | Tropical soil microbial communities from Luquillo Experimental Forest, Puerto Rico - GRE.SIPMG.176b2f21 | ecosystem: Environmental > Terrestrial > Soil > Tropical forest > Bulk soil... | reverse complement strand
GGCCAGGACTGGAACGAGCAGGTAGTTCGCCGCCACAGCCCGCGCGACCAATGGCCAGCTCCTGGCGGTATTGGCGATTTCGGCAAACGTCACCCGCAACCCGATCAGCACCATCATTTCGATGAGCGTGACCGTCACGAGGATGTTGATCAGTCGATCGAGCGGCATCGCGATCTCATCGGCGATCTCTCAAGTCTAGATCAATCGCGGCCTCACTCTCCGGGGTAGCACTTCGAAAAACGTCGAGGGCCTCGACAGAGCCGCCACCCGCGATAGTCTCGGCGGCGAGATGGATAGGGCCGAGCCGCATCGGCGTCTGTGACAGCGATGGAAAACGAGCCAATCCAAACGGCAGTCGATCCGCTGGCGCCGTTTTCAGCCAAACCATCCGATCGAATCCTCGAACCGATGGACAGGATCTCGGAGATCCTGTTCGGCCTGATAATGGCGCTTACCTTCACCTTGACCCTCGGCGTCGTGACTGCAGACCACATCCAAGTTCGGACCATGCTGCTCGCCGCACTCGGCTGTAACCTGGCCTGGGGAATCATCGACGCCAGCGTGTTTCTGATGGCTCGCTTCAACCAACGGGGGCGCAACGCCGTGCAGTTGCGGGCTGTGCGCACGGCCGCCGATATCGGTGATGCGCATCGCATCATCGCGGACGCGTTACCACCCGTGTTGGGGTCGGTCTTGCCGCCGGACCAGCTGGAATTGATGCGGCAAAGACTGCTCCAATTGCCCGAGCCCGAGCGTCCGCGACTGACGAAGCGCGACGGGCTCGGCGCGATCGGGATCTGCTTGCTCAGCTTCCTGTCGACGTTCCCGATCGTCATTCCGTTCATTCTGATCGGCGACACGCGATTGGCGCTGCGCCTCTCGAATGCTGTTGCCATCGGAATGCTGTTCGTGTGCGGATATGCGCTTGGGCGTTGCGCCGGGTTTCGACCGTGGGCCACGGGCCTTTTGATGGTCGCCGTCGGTGTGGCGTTGGTCGGCGTTGCGATAGCCCTGGGGGGATGAAGGCTCTCGCGGCCCACAAAGCTCCTGCATCATCGTGGCAGCGTGGCGGGCCTTGCCAACCTTGGTTGCGCTAACTTCTGTTCCGCTGCCTCGACGGAGAACGTGACGTATGCGGTCCATCCCTCGAGCCGGTTCTTTGCATCGAACTCGGAGTAGCCTCTGAGATTGAGGTATCCTTCGCGCTCACCGATTGGAAAGAAAAACCCGATCTGCGGTCCAATGCCGGCAACGCGCGACCTGAACCCGCCGAGCACGGGACTCGCGCCGCTATCGCCGGTCACCTGGTTGTAGACATAGCCGACGGCACCGATGTGCAGTTTCTCGGTGAGATACGGCGAAATCGCCCAATCCAAATGTGCGTCGATGCCGCTGCGGTATTGGGTGTAGGGATTGATGAAGTTGTAAGTGAACCCGACAACCGCCGACCATTCAAAACCAACTTGCTCATTCAGATAGGTGTAGCCGGCGCCTGCGTCTGCCGCCCAATGGCCTAGTCCCATGCTCGCCAGACGGGTTGGATCATAGACGCCGACGGGAACACCGGTCGTCGCGTAGACCATGAGGTTGTGCACGTCGCGGTTCCATTTCAAGGAAGCGGCCGGATACAAATCTCCGAATCCGAGGACGGTATCGGAGCTGCTTCCTGACAGCGAGGCTCCCCCCGGTCCGGTCAGCGTTGCCGAGACGGAGGTGGCGTTCCGTCCGTACAAAGCCGTCATCCCTACGGCCGCCTGCCCGCCCAATACCGGCGTTGCGAACACATATGTCGGACTCAACATGACGAAGTCGGTGGGCGACTTCACGCCGGTCTGAAACCCGCCGCCGCGCACGAAGCTTAAGCTTGGGTTCGCGGCCGCCGTTGCATGATAATACGTGCTTTCGAACGACCACCCCGGATTCGAGGGCGCTGCGGCGAAACTGCCGAATTGACCTTGCAGCCAGAAGCTCACGCCTGCCTCGTCTGCCGACGCACGATCAGCAAGGGCGAGCGGAAGAAGCGCCGCGATCACGCAGGCTGAATGAGTTAGCGGCCGATCTGACAGACAAACGTCCCGCATCATTGCGCCCGAGATCGTCAAACCGAGCTTATTCCTCCGGCCGGGAAATTGGTGTTACCCGGAAGCCACACCTGGAGCTATTCGCGGTCCATTTGCACGATGAATTCGACCGGATCGTCGAGCGATGCGCCTGACGGAAGCACCGTGCCGCCGGTTTGCAGATCGCGCCATTGCAGCGGACCGTGAGTGCCGTTGAGGACGAGAACCACGCGCCGTTTGGATCGTTCGACCCGCACCTCCATGAAGCTCTGGAAGAAGGGCGCATGGTTGAAATCGAACAGGCCGGACAAAGCCTCGACATGGAACGGCCAGGCGCTGAACCACTTGATCCAGTACCAGAACGGCTGCTTCCACATCGGCATCTCCGCGTCCATCTTGGCGCGTAGGCGGTCGGTGCGCGGATAGAACGCCCAATCCCTGACAGCGGGCTCTTTGGGGAAGTCCAGCGCCGTGCCGATGCTGAGGTAGGCCCCGCCGCCACCATTGACGAAGTGGTGCATCACTCGCGCGGCGCCGTTGCCGCCAATTTTCTCCCGGTAATACTCGAAGTCATGCGTATCCCCGGCCATGGCAACCCTGACGTTGTGACTCGCCAAAAGGCGGTAGAGCGCAGCGAAATTTCCCGACGACTCGGAGACATCGTGCCCTTCCGCAATCGGAGGCAGATCACGGCCGCCCGCGAAGCGCGGATGGCCCACGATCGCCATGATGAACTTGCCGCGGCTTCGGCCGAGCGCGCGCTCGATCCAAGCCCATTGTCGTTCGTCGACCGTGCGCAAGACGCCGGTATCGATCGCCAGCAGCGCGAAGTCCTCGCTCTGCAATTCGAAGAACGGCGCCCGCTGGGTGCCGACGTCGACGCCGTACTGCCGACGCAGACGCGCCGCCTCCGCCATCACCCTGTCGATGCGTCGTGCATTGGTGCTGGTGAGTCCGAGATCGGCCTCGACGCGCGCTTCGATCGCCGCGCGCGCCGCCTTGGGCTCGAGGAAGTTTGCGTTGAACCCCTCCAGCGCATCGTACCAGTCGTGGTTGCCCGGGATCGCATAGATCGGCTTGGCGAAGCCCTGGAAGGGAAGATAAAAATTGGCTTCGTAATCATGCATCGATCCTGCGGGATAGATGACGTCGGAGGACACGACGAGAAACTTCACGTCATCGCGGCGCCCCAGCTCCAGATAGCGCGAGACCAATGAATATTGCGACGCATCGCCTTCTCCGGGATCGCCGATGACGAGAAAGCTGAAATCCCCGCCTCCTTGCAGGCCGCCGGGATCGACACGAAAGAGACCATCGCTGTCGCCACCGTAGACGCGCGTCACCGCGTCGATCATCTTGACGCGCCAGGGATCGACCCGCAGCTGCGTCATTTTCTGATAGACGCCGGTCGCCCAGCTTTCCGTGTTGAAATACCAAGTGAATCCCCAGATCGGGTTGAAGGCCACGAAAAAGGCGGTCACCGGCAGGCCCAGTCGCAGGACAAGGATCAGCGCGGCCGCAAGCGAAGTCCGTCCTTCGCGCAGGCGCATAGCGAAACCGAAGCGGCTTTCGAGCCAACGCCCGATCAGCCAATCAGCCGCGCGATTCATTGGCACAGCGCTGGCCTTCGCGCCGAGCCTCAGCGACCACGCCATACGCTCGACCGGCCTTGTCAATCGTCTCCACAGGAGGCGCGCCGGAAGGATGAGAAGCGTCGCCAAGACCACGGTCATCAGAACGTCACCGGCGGTCGCAACGAAGGGAGAACTGATGCCGAGCAGGCTGTCCGATATCGGCATCCGGCCGGCGTGGATCGCCAGGAACACAACCGCAAGGGTCATCATCCACATGAGATCGGTGGCACGCACCGTCTGCGACGCGGCGTCGGCTTCGGCGCGCAGGCGTGCGAAGGTCTCGTTGGGAGGGAGGCCGAGCTCGCGGTCGGGGTGAGCGCTCAGCGCCTCCGCGGCCGCGGCGGGCGTTGCAGCTTCGACCGGCGCCATCAGCATCCGCCACCCGGCTGCTGCGATATAGGCGCCGACGACGATGCCGATCGCCTGCTCTGTGCCGATGATGCGACTGAGATGCCAAAGAAGCGCCGCGCATGCGAAATCGACGAGCCCATTGACGATCGTCGGAACGCGTGGCGCTTGGGGTTTACGCCAGGCGGCCAGGATCTTGCCGAAACCGTCGATCAGGAGAATTGCGACGAGCAGAATCAACAGGCCGCTGACGACCAGGGCGGAGCTCAATAGCAGCAAGTTTCCGGCAAGCAGCGCAAGCAGACACGGCAGATAGGCGCTGGGGTCGGCGCGTCGCGGCGAGGTGAAAGCGGCGTATGCCTCCGCCACGCTCAGCACGATCAGCGGTATCCCGAGGATCGCGAGCGACCACCGCCCCGCTGCCACGGGCGCAGCCAGAGCGAACGCTCCCAGCGCCATCAAAAGGGCGCCCGCGACGCGCTTTCTCCAAACTCCGCCAGACTGCGGCATTGGTCATCCGCTTCCAGTGGACGCGATCCAGGAGGACGAGGCCAAATCACTGTCTATCAAAGAATCCCAGTCGCGGAGGCCAACATTGATGTCGCCTTGTGGACGACCGTCGGATGTGGCGCGTTCATTGCCCGTCCCGACGAACTGGCTGTTTCCGAAATGACCAATTCGATATCCTGCAATCCGGCGCTGCATGGTCGGAAACCGAATGCATTCATACGAACAACGATCAAGCGAATCTGCCCCCATGAAGCCCTCCATCTACTGGCTCTTCGTTTTCGTTCCTATCACCGTGATCCTCGAACACGCCGGCAAGGTGCCGCCCCCGGTGATCTTCTTTTCCGCCGCCTTGGCCATCGTGCCGATCGCGGTATTGATTGTGCGGTCCACCGAACAGATTGCTGCGCGGACCGGCGACGCCGTGGGCGGTTTGCTCAACGCCACCTTCGGCAATGCGCCGGAACTGATCATCGCGCTGGTTGCTCTCAAGGCCGGTTATCCGGACATGGTTCGCGCTTCGATCATCGGCGGCATCCTCGCAAACCTACTTTTGGCTTTGGGCATCGCATTCTTTCTCGGCGGGATCCGCCACCGGGACCAGAAATACAATCCGGCTGCCGCACGCGTATACAGCTCGATGATGCTGCTGGCGGCGGCCAGCCTCGCTGTGCCAAGCGCGTTCAGCCGCTACTTCGCACCGGAAGGTACGATACGGCAGGAAGAGCTGCTCAACCTCGGAATCGCCGGCGTGTTGCTGCTGACTTACGGACTTTATCTGTTGTTTTCCGTCAAGACGCATCCCGGCACGTTCGCGAGCGTCGAGGGAGACAAGGACGAACCGCACGACGACGGCAACCTCTGGAGCATGCCGCTCGCCATCTCCGGCCTCGCCGGCGCGTCGGTGCTGGCGGCTTGGATGAGCGAAATTCTGGTGGGCGTTGCGGAAGGCACGGGCAAAGCGCTCGGCATGTCGCAAATTTTCATCGGCATCGTGTTCCTGGCGATCATCGGCGGCGCCGCGGAGAGCGGATCGGCCATCGCCATGGCGCGAAAGGACAAAATGGACTTGTCCGTGGGCATCGCACTTGGAAGTTCCATTCAGATTGCGTTGTTCGTTGCGCCGGTGCTGGTGTTCGCGAGTTACCTGATTGCGCCGCAGCCGCTGGAACTTTCATTCGGCCGCGCGGAAGTGGGCTCGCTCTTCATCGGCGTATTCATCGGCACGATTGTATGCGGGGACGGACATTCCAATTGGTTTAAGGGCGTCCAGCTCGTAACGGTCTACATCATCGTCGCGACGATGTTCTATTTCCTGCCGGAGCTGCATCAGTGACTTCAAAACCGCAGATGCCGGCTCACGCGGAGACGATGCGCGCCAGCGTGCACAATCGCCGTCACGCCTTTCGCCGCTCGTCAGTACGTTTCGCGGACGAAATTTCTGCCCTTCAGCGCCGACTGATCGTCATACCTGCCTTTGCCGGCTCGCTTCGGCAGCTTGACCTTCGTGTGCGGCACTTTCTTGTACGGAATCGACCTCAGGATGTGCGCGATGCAATTGAGCCGCGCGCGCCGCTTGTCGTCGGACCGAACGATATACCATGGTGCGTGCTTGCTGTCCGTCGCCTCCAGCATCGTGTCGCGCGCCCGCGAGTAGTCGTACCACCGCCGGTACGATTCGAGGTCCATCGGGCTCAGCTTCCACTGCCGGAGCGGGTCGTTGATGCGAGCGGCAAACCGTCTTTCTTGCTCGTCTTGTCCGACCTCCAACCAGATTTTGATCAAGATAATACCGGCGTCGACGATGTATTTTTCCACTGGCGGGCAAAGCTCGAGAAAATGGCGGGTCTGCTCCGGACTGCAAAATCCCATGACAGATTCGACGCCGGCGCGGTTGTACCAGCTGCGATCGAAGATCACGATCTCGCCCGCGGCCGGAAATTGCTGGATGTAGCGCTGCATGAACATTTGCGTCTTTTCCCGGTCCGACGGAGCGGGAAGCGCCACCACGCGAAACACGCGCGGGCTCACGCGCTCGCTGATGGCTTTGATGGTTCCACCCTTGCCGGCGGCATCGCGCCCCTCGAACACGACGATGGTGCGCGCGCCCTTGTCTTTGACCCAATCCTGCAAATGGCAAAGCTCGACCTGAAGCTTGCCCAATTCCTTCTCGTAGGCTTTGCGCTTCATCTTGGGCTTGTTGCCTGATGCTGGTTTCGACGCCATGGGATCATCCATTTTCACGAACGATAATTTTGTGCACTCGGACTGACGCCAATTTCCAAGATTGCCGTTTGGCGTCGGTTCGGTCTAATCCATGATGTGGTAGCCGCCGTCAATGTAAAGCGTTTCGCCGGTGATGAGGCGGGCAGCGTCGTGGGCGAGGAAGGCTGTGGCCACGCCCACGTCCTCGATGCTGACGAGGCTGCGCGCCGGCGCCTTTGCTTTTGCCTTGTCGAGCAGTGCGTCGAATTCAGGTATCCCCGAGGCAGCCCGCGTGGCGAGCGGTCCGGGCGAGATGGCATGTACACGGATGCCCTTCGGCCCGAGCTCGGCGGCGACATAGCGGACCGCGCTTTCGAGCGCCGCCTTGGCGACGCCCATGACGTTGTAGTTCTTAACGACCATCTGGCTGCCGTAATAGGTCATCGTGAAGAGCGTCCCGCCTTTGCGCATCAGCGGCTCCGCAAGATGCGCCATGCGAATGAAGGTCCAACAGGACACCTCCATGGTGGTGAGAAAACCCTCCCGCGGCACGTCGACGACGCGCCCCTGCAGCGCCTCCTTCGGCGAGAACGCGATGGAATGCACGAGGAAATCGAGCTTGCCCCAATCCTTGGCGATGCGTTCGAACACCGCTTCCATCTGGCCGGGTGCGCGCACGTCGAGCGGCAGCATGATCGGAGCCTCGAGCTCGCGGGCGAGCGGCTCGACGTATTTCTTGGCCTTGTCGTTGAGATAGGTCACCGCGAGCTCGGCGCCGAACGCCCGGAAAGCCTTGGCGCAGCCCCACGCGATCGAATTTTCATTGGCAATGCCGACAATGAGGCCTTTCTTGCCTTCGAGCAGCTTGGCTTTTACGACAGGGATCATGGAGGGCTTCCTCTTGCTATCACCCGCCGTGCTTGAACATTGCGGCCCCTCCCGCCGGCAGTCTCGAAACCCGCGAGCACCGTCGATCCACTGAAATCGCTACTGTCTCGCTCTAGTCGGTGCTGAAGGGCCCGGCCGACACACAACCTCTTTCTTCCGGCGGCAAGGTGCTCACCGCCAGCTCCAGACGCCGCGCTTCGTCCTCCAGCCCGATCCAGCGCAACTTGCGGATCAGTTTCGCCCATTCCCACGATGACCGTTGAGTCATGGAAACCACGGGGTCCCTGTCCGTCTGCTGCATGGGCGTTCTCCCATTTGGCGGCCCACTCAGCTTCGTTTTCACGTGCCTGCAGTCGTCGGCCATCCATTGGACATTGACCGCGTGATCATTTGCATGACCTTTTGACAGTCGTCGGAGAGTCGCCGCCCATCTTCCGCAGCCATTTGCATCCGCTTCGCGACGCATTCCTGATAAGCCCCCATGGCTTCCGAAGTGGAATGGGTTCCCGTCAGCTTGGTGGCGAGCTCCGACCAGAGGTCCACTTCCGACTTCACGCGGGCAAGCCAAGCACGGCTCGCTTGCTCATACGCGTCAAGCAGCTCCTTTTGCATGCGCAGCATAGCGTCTGTTTGCTCCTTCCCCACATTGAGAAATGGCATCGACGCGTCTGTCGACTTAGTTGCCATGGCATACCTCCCTTTGAACAGATTACTTATGTTGACCCTTTCGTTGATGTATAAATGTACACGAAGGATCATCTGCGGGAGAGATGGAGATTGACATTTTACTGCAACGTAGAACTTCTAGCCTGTTGGAGTGGAACATGGCGACCAAACCCGACGAGTTGCTGCCCACGGCAAAGGATTTCATGAAGAAACTTGCCTTGGCCGAGGCGGAAGAGGCCTCCAAAGAAGCGGCCAAGCGGGCGGCGGCCGAGGCCGAGAAAAAGGCATTGCTCGATCACCTCACGAAGCCATCGGGAGTTTCCGATGAAGAGGGCATTCGGCGCGCGATCAAGATCATCGAGCGCGCGGTGGCCAACGGCCGGACCGAGGTACAAGTGCACCGTTTTCCGAACCAACTGTGCACGGATAAGGGCCGCGCCATCATCCAGCAGGAGGCGGGCTGGGAAAGCACGCTGACCGGCGTGCCAAAGGAGATCTATCAGCTTTGGGCGAAGTACTTCCGTCCCCGCGGCTACAAGCTCAGGGTCGAAATCGTCGATTATCCCGGGGGGTTGCCCGGAGATGTCGGCATGACGCTGAAGTGGGGTTGAACCATTTGGGTCGCGGCCCACGGAAGGTATGGGGGTAAGGACGACAATGCGGCGCGCCTTGCCGGGAAACTTGATAGAGGTCAACACGCCGCGGTCGGGGAGATGGTGAATGGCCGCGGGCGCGAAGCGCCTGCCATTCACGCGTGTGCTCTGGAAATAGGCCGTCGGACTCGACGGGGTTTCCGGGCGGCGTCGCGCACGAATTAGCGCGTGGCGACAGGCGTCTTGCCCTTCCCGCGCCGGCTGAGCAGCAAGCAGGGAGAGAAGCCAATGCCATCGAGCCAAGCGCACCCGTCTTCGGTCGGCGCATTTACGGCGCCACTCGGCGTATTTGGCCCGGCCATGGAATATATGGTCGATGCCGCGCAGCGCAGCGTGTTGTTCTGGGACGTCATGCGCCAGCGCGGCAATCAGTATCGCGAACACCTCGCCGAGACCGTTCCCAACGTGCTCGACTACGAGGTGGGGCTCCTCGTCGACGGCAGGACGCTCGAGCGGCCGGTCAACTACGGCCTCGTGAGAGTAGTTCCGCCGCCGGGCGTCGAAGTCGACCCGAAGCGCAGGCCCTTCGTCATCGTCGACCCGCGCGCCGGGCACGGCCCCGGCATTGGAGGCTTCAAGGCCGACAGCGAAATCGGCGTTGCATTCAAGGCCGGGCATGCCTGCTATTTCGTCGGCTTCCTGCCGGATCCCGTGCCGGGCCAGACCATCGAGGATATCGCGCGCGCGGAGGCGGTTTTTCTCGAGAAGGTCGCCGCGCTGCACCCCGAGGCGGACGGAAAGCCCTGCGTGATCGGCAATTGCCAGGCGGGATGGGCGGTCATGATGCTCGCCGCCATTCGCCCTGAACTGTTCGGCCCCATCATCATCGCCGGCTCGCCGCTGTCGTACTGGGCGGGCGTGCACGGCAAGAACCCCATCCGCTACAGCGGCGGGTTGCTGGGCGGCAGCTGGCTGACCGCCTTCACCGGCGATCTCGGCCACGGCAAGTTCGACGGCGCCTGGTTGGTGCAGAACTTCGAGAATCAGAATCCCGCGAACACCCTTTGGACCAAGCAGTACAACCTCTATTCCAAGATCGACACCGAGGCGCCGCGTTATCTGGGTTTCGAGCGCTGGTGGGGAGGCCACGTTAATCTGAACGCCGAGGAGATGCAGTTCATCGTCGATGAGCTGTTCGTCGGCAACAATCTCGGGGCCGGCAGAATTCAAACATCCGACGGCATAGCGGTTGACCTTCGCAACATCCGCTCTCCCATCGTCGTGTTCTGCTCGAAGGGCGACAACATCACGCCGCCGCAGCAGGCGCTTGGATGGATTCTCGATCTGTACGAGAACGTCGACGAAATTCGCTCCTACGGCCAGACCATCATCTACACCGTCCATCCGAGCGTCGGTCACCTCGGCATCTTCGTGTCCGGCGGCGTTGCCAAGAAAGAGCACGGCGAATTTTCCAGCAATATCGACCTGATCGACACGCTGCCGCCCGGGCTCTACGAGGCGATATTCGAGGCCAAAACCGAGGACACGGCCAATCCGGATCTCGCGGCCGGACAGTGGGTGATGCGGTGCGAAGCAAGGACCTTGGACGACATCCGCGCGCTCGGCGGCAATGACGCGGCGGATGAGCGCTGTTTCGCGACCGCCGCTCGCGTGTCTGAGACCAATCTTGCCCTTTACCGCACGTTCGCCCAGCCGATCGTTCGTGCGCTGGTGAACCCCCAGCTGGCGGAGTTGGCGCACCGGCTGCACCCTCTGCGCTTGCAGTACGAGCTGTTCTCCAATGCGAACCCCATGATGGCCCCGGTCGCCGCCATGGCAGAGCAAGCTCGCAAGAACCGCAGGCCCGTGCCCACCGACAATCCCTTTGTGGCGATACAGGAGAACGCATCCCGCCAGATCGTCGCCGCGCTCGACGCCTGGCGGCAGGCGAGCGAGACCTTCGCGGAGCGATGCTTCTTCATGGTATACGGCTCACCGGCGCTGCAGGCCGCCGCCGGCATCGATCCTTCCGGGACGCGTCCCTTGCGGAAGGCGGCCAAGAGTCCATTACATCACGAACTCCTGCAGAAGCGCATTGCCGAGCTGAAATCGCGCATTCCCGTCGGTGGGCTGCGCGAAGCGATCATTCGTGCGCTCCTCTATGTGGGCATGGGACGCGCGTCGGTCGATGAACGCGGTTTCGAAGCTGTGCGCCGCATTCGCCACGCGTATCGCGACATTCCCTTGCCGGCCTTCAAAGCGCTCGTGCGCGAGCAATTCTATCTCTTGCTGATCGATACCGAAGCTGCGCTCGCCGCCCTTCCCTCGATGCTTCCGGCCGACGCCGATACGCGACGCAAGGCATATGAGCTCATCAAGCAAGTCATGAGCGCGCGCGGCGAGTTCTCTGCCGAAGACAAGGAACGCATGCTGCGAATGGCCCGCGCGTTCGGGGTCGAGGAGGCATCGCCCATGGTTCCAAACCTCACGGTCGTCGCGTCGACCCGGAAAGAGGCACAGGCAAAGGCATCATGACTGGCGTCGCCGCGGGGCGACGGGACGTTGCGTGATTGAGGAGGTCATGTTGGACGACGGCGACATAGGTAACATCGCGGCAATCGGCCCGGTCGGCGATCCACCCCATTCGAAGTACGAGCGGCTGATCGCCAGGGCCAAGCAGGTGCCGGCTGCAACGACCATCGTCGTTCATCCGTGCGAAGAGACTGCGCTGCGCGGCCCCATCGAAGCGGCGGACGCTGGCATCATCAAACCGATCCTCGTTGGACCGGCCGGCAAGATTGCCGCCGTCGCGCGCGAGCATCGCCTCGACATCGACCGCTTCGAGATCGTCGACGTGCCCCACAGCGAGGCCGCGGCGGCGAAGGCGGTCGAGCTGATCCACGCGTCCAAAGGCGAGCTGCTGATGAAGGGCAGCCTGCATACGGACGAGCTCATGCGCGAGGTGACGTCGAGCAAAACCGGCCTGCGCACGGCGCGGCGGATCAGCC
>Ga0318517_10000205_pt1 | contig 11947 bp, 12 predicted proteins | sample GRESIP176b2f21_FD_203661 | JGI IMG/M metagenome (GOLD analysis project Ga0318517, IMG submission 203661) | Tropical soil microbial communities from Luquillo Experimental Forest, Puerto Rico - GRE.SIPMG.176b2f21 | ecosystem: Environmental > Terrestrial > Soil > Tropical forest > Bulk soil... | reverse complement strand
ATTCATCGCACAGCACCCAGCCGATGCCGCTCGCCCAAGGCAGCACGCGAAAGGTCGCAGGATCGGGAACGATGGTGAGATTGGGCGAGCCCGTCATCTCGTCGAGGCCCATCCCGCCGCCGCGCGTAAACGAGGCGAAGGTGCGGGCATTGGCCGAATCGAGCGTGGTGGTCGCGACATTGATGTTGTAGCCGGTCTCGAGCGCGGCGCGAAAAACCGGCACCGTCACCGCCTTGGCACGCGCGGCGCCGTGCGGATCGGCCCAAACGAGGCGCACAAGCTTAAGATTGTCCTTCTCGACCCTGCGCTTGAGATCGTCGGCTTGCCGTCGCTGCTCGTCGGTCCACACCGCGTGCCTTGCGATGAATGGGAGAGGCTTTTTCACCTGCTGCTTCCGTGCGACGCCGCGGGAGGGTCGCAATGTAGATGATGGCGCAGTGCCGATCCAGACTGCGCACACGGCGCGCAGCACGGTGCGTGCCATTGACGGAGGAACGGCTTGCCGATTTGATCGTCCGGTGGCAGCGCACTCGGCGTGAGGGGGAAGCATGGGAATCCGCGCGCCGAAGGATTTCTGGTCGGGCGTGATGTTCTGCGGCTTCGCCGTGGTCGCCATCCTTGCCGCGCGTGGATATTCCCTCGGCGCGGCCGGCAAAATGGGACCGGGCTATTTTCCGCTGCTGCTCGGCGGCCTGCTTGCGGCCCTGGGAGGGATACTCATCGGCCGCTCGCTCGTGCTGAGCGGCGAACCGGTTCCGCGCTTTCACGTCGTGCCGCTGGCGGTGATTGCGGCGGCGATATGCCTGTTCGGCGTGATGATCGAGCCGCTCGGTCTCGTCCTTTCGCTCGCCGTGCTGACGCTGATGTCGGCCTTCGCCGGCGCGCAATTTCGGCTGCTGGAAACGGTCGCATTGGCGGCCGCGCTCATCGTCTTTTCCGTCGGCGTTTTTGTTTATGCGCTGGGCCTCCCGCTCAATATCTGGCCGAGCCTGTAGCTCCCGATGGACGTACTTTCAAATCTCGGTCTGGGATTTGCCGTCGCGTTGACCATCCCCAACGTCGCTTACTGCTTCATCGGCGTTCTGCTCGGCACCATCATCGGCGTGTTGCCGGGGATAGGTCCGGTCACGACGGTGGCCATGCTGCTGCCGATCTCGTTCACCCTACAACCGGAGTCGGCGTTGATCCTGCTCGCCGGCATCTATTACGGCGCCCAGTATGGCGGCTCGACCACCGCTATCCTGGTCAACATTCCGGGCGAGGCATCCTCGGTCGTGACCACCATCGACGGTCACCAGATGGCGCGTCAGGGCCGCGCCGGACCGGCGCTCGGCATCGCGGCGCTGGGTTCGTTCTTCGCCGGCTGCGCCTCCACGCTGCTGATCGCGCTCGCGGCACCGCCGCTGGCGGCCGTAGCCTTGCAGTTCGGTCCGGCGGAATATTTCTCGCTGATGGTGTGCGGCTTGGTCGCAGCCGTCGTTCTCGCGCGCGGATCGCTCGTCAAAGCGATCGCGATGGTCGTGCTCGGTTTGCTCCTCGGTCTCGTCGGCACCGACGTGAATACGGGCGCGCGGCGGTTCAATTTCGGCATGATGGGGCTTGCCGACGGCATCGAGTTCGTGGCGATCTCGATGGCGATCTACGGCATCGCCGAGGTCGTCTACAATCTGGAAAAGAAGCAGGAGGCGAGCGTCGCTTCCGGCGGGCTCGGCAGGGTGTGGCCGAATGTCGCCGATCTGCGGCGCTGCGCCGGCTCGATCCTGCGCGGTACCGGGCTCGGCGCGATTCTCGGCGTGCTGCCGGGGGGAGGCGCGCTGCTGGCGTCGTTCGCGGCCTATACGCTGGAGAAGAAAGTCGCCCGGCCGCCGCGCCAATTCGGGTACGGCGACATCAGGGGCGTCGCGGCGCCGGAATCCGCCAACAACGCGGGTGCGCAGACGTCGTTCATCCCGATGCTGACCTTGGGGATTCCTGGAAACCCGACCATGGCGATGATGATCGGAGCGCTGATGATTCACGGCATCGCGCCGGGGCCGCGCGTGATGACGGACCGCCCGGGATTGTTCTGGGGGCTCATCGCCAGCATGTGGCTCGGCAACCTCATGCTGGTGATCTTGAATCTGCCGATGGTCGGCGTGTGGGTGCGATTGCTGCGGGTGCCTTACCGGCTGCTTTATCCCGCCATCATCGTGTTCTGCTGCATCGGCGCCTACACCATCAACAGCAAGCCGTTCGACGCGTTCGTGATGGCATTCTTCGCAATCTTCGGCTACGTGGCGCTCAAGCTCGACTGCGAACCGGCGCCGCTCATTCTCGGCTTCGTGTTGGGGCCGATGATGGAGGAAAACCTGCGCCGTGCGATGCTGATCTCGCGCGGTGATCCGATGGTTTTCCTGCAGGAGCCGATCAGCCTCGCGTTTCTTGTGGTGGCGGCGGGGCTGTTGGTGGTGATTGCCGCGCCCGCCATCCGCCTCAAGCGCGAGGAGGCGCTGAAGGAATAGCCGCTATCCCCGGCGGAACGCTCCGCTGACCCAGCTCCAGATCGCCTTCGCGATCAGCGCGAAGCCCGCGATCGGCTTTGCCGCCGGCGCCGGAGCGGTTATCGGCGCGATGGAAGGGGATGGCTGCATCGGCGGGGGTGAAGCGGATGCGGCGGCGGGAGCGGCCGGACGTTCCTGCGCGAGCTTCTCCTTCAGACAAGCGGCGAATTGCTTCATGAGCTGCGCCGCGGTCGCCTGGATGATGCCGACGCCGCGCCCGTATTGCGCCACCGCGCCCGACAGCGTCAGATTGGTGTGCACGAGCACTTTGGACCCTTCGCCCGCCGGCTCGAGCCGGAAGAGAGAAGCCGCATTGGCGCCGCCACGGCCCTTCGCGTCGGTGCCCTGCGCCGCAACGCGCGCCGTGCGGGCCGCCTCGTCGATCTGCTCGAACTTGACGATGCCTGCAAAGGTCAAGGCCACCGGCCCGAGCCGCACGCCGATCTTGCCCTTGTAGGTGTTCTGGTCGACGACCTCGGTCAGCTCGGCGCCCGGCATGCACGGCGCGATGCGTTGGATGTCGAGCAGCACCTTCCACGCCTCATCCGGCGGCAGCGGCACTTCGAATGAGTTGTCGAATTCCATTCCGCGCTCAATTCTTGCCCGCGCGCGCGGCCGCGGTGCCCGCGATGCGGCCGAACACCGCGCCCGAGGTCAGGCCGGAGCCGCCGGGATAGTTGAAATAGAACAATCCCCCGACCAGTTCGCCGGCGGCATAGAGGCCGCGGATCGGCTGATAGTCGGTATTGAGCACCTCGGCGTCGGTGGTAATGCGCACGCCGCCGAAGGTGAAGGTGAGGCCGCAGGTCACCGCGTAGCCCTCGAATGGCGGCTGGTCGATGGTGTTCGCCCAGTTGCTCTTGTTGACGGCAAGGCCCTCGGTGCGCCGGCCGTCCTTGACGTTCGGATTGAACGGAATGTCGCTGCGCACGGCCTTATTGTATTCGGCGATGGTCTTGAGAAACTGCTCCGCGTTCACGCCGTCGAGCTTGTGCGCGAATTCCTCGATCGTATTGGCGACGACCTTGGTGATCTGCCGGATCTTGTACTCGTCGCGCTGCAGATGCTTCACCTTTTGGTCGAAGATCTGCCAGGCGAACTGGCCGGGCTGCTCCAGCACCACGCGGCCGTATTTGGCGTAGGTGTAATTGCGGAAGTCGGCGCCTTCGTCGACGAAGCGCTTGCCGGTGGCGTTGATGAGGATCGCGAACGGGTAGGAGTGTTTCTGAAACTGGTCGCCGACCGCGAGGTCGCCGAACTCGGGCGCGTTCATCTCCCATTGCACGGCGTGGCAGCCGGACCAGTTGCCGCAGGGGCTCGCGCCGATATCCATCGCCATGCGGATGCCGTCGCCGGTGTTGAAGCGCGTGCCGCGCACCTTGGCGAGGTCCCAGCCGGGCCCGAGATAACGCGTGCGCCACTCGGAATTGGATTCGAAGCCGCCGCACGCGAGCACGACCGATTTGCTGCGCAGCTCGCTTTCGACGCCCTGGTGGCGGATGCGCACGCCCGTCACCCGCACGCCGTCGTAGATGAGGCCGAGCCCGCGCGTGCTGTAACGAATCTCGATGCCGCGTTTGGTCGCGGCATCGGTGAGCATCTTGATGAGGCCGGGTCCGCCCCCCACCGCCTCGACGGTGAGGCCGCCCCAGAACTTGAACTTGCCCTCGATCTTGAACGCCTGGCGGCCATAGATCGGGATGAAGCGCACGCCCTTGTCGCGCAGCCAGCAGAAGGTGTCGAAGCTTCTGGTCACCAGCAGCTCGACCAAGTCGGGATCGGCGCGATTTTGCGTCACCCGCGCCATGTCGTCGAAAAATTGCTCCTTCGTATAGGTGCCGAAATCGGTGGTGGCGATTTCCTGCTCCGTCAGATCCGGCACCAGCGCCTTGATGTCGTCGACGCCGTTGTAAACGACCCGCACTGATCCCGCGGTGAACCGGCTGTTGCCGCCGGATTCCTCCTCGGGCGCCGCCTCCAACATCAGCACCGACGCGCCTTGTTCGCGCGCCGCCAGCGCCGCGCAAAAGGCCGCGTTGCCGCCGCCCACGACGATGACATCAGCCTCCGATTTCGCCATCTCGCCTCTCACACGATGCTCACGCCTCGTCGGCTCCGCTCGTCGGTGCGCGGCTCCGGGCCTCCGCCGGGACGGCAACGGATCGTTGCGAGCCGATCATCCATCTTCGCTATTACTCGGCCGCGGCGGTAGCGGCGCCGCCATGGGCCTTCGACCAGCCCGCCGGGTCGTGCATGAATTTTTCGATCTCGGCGAGCTTTGCCGCATCGAATTTGCCGCTCTCCTTGGCGACCGCGAGCACGTCCCACCAGGTCGCCAGCGCGTGCAGCGTCACGCCGAGATCGCTCAGGATTTTCCGCGCCTCGGGAAAAATGTCGTAGAAGAAGAACACCAGCGCGTGCTCGACCTTGGCCCCGGCTTGGCGCAGCGCGGCGCAGAAATTGACCTTGCTGCGCCCGTCGCTGGTCATGTCCTCGACCAGCAGCACGCGTTGTCCTTCGACCAGATGGCCTTCGATCTGGCTGTTGCGCCCGAATCCTTTAGGCTTCTTGCGCACATAGAGCATCGGCAATCCGAGCCGGTCGGCCATCCAGGCGGCGAACGGAATGCCGGCGGTCTCGCCGCCGGCGATCGCGTCGAATTGCTCGAACCCGGCCTCGCGCATGATGGTGGCGGTGGCGAAGTCGATAAGCGTCGTGCGCACGCGCGGAAACGAGATCAGCCGACGGCAGTCGGTATAGACCGGGCTTGCCCAGCCTGAGGTGAAGATGAACGGCCGGTCCGCCATGAAGCGCACCGCGTCGACCTCGAGCAGCATTTTGGCCGTGAGTTCGGCCATCACCTTCTTGTCGGGAAAGCCGGTGCCGGCGGTCATGACTTGATCTCTTTGTTCTGTGCGGCCACTGCATGCCCCGCTTTTGCGCCGGATGACAAGCGGCGATTTCAGCTCGACACGCCGCGCGTCGGCTCGGGCAGCTTCAATTCAGCCGATCGGCGCCGCGGCTGCGGCGTAGGTTTCGTGCGGCGCTTCGTCGATCATGGCCCCGGTGAGATCGGCGACGCGGGCAAAGCCGCGCTTAGCGCACCACTCTTCGAGCCCGTCGATGATGGCGATGATGCCCGAAGGGTTGCGGAAAATGAGATAGCCGATCATGACCGCGCTCGCGCCGGCGAGCATGTATTCGACCACATCCTCCACCTTGACGATGCCGCCGCAGCCGATGATCGGGATCTTCACGGCCTTGGCGCACTGATAGACCATGCGCACGATGATCGGCTTGATGCCCGGTCCCGAGAGGCCGCCGAACTTGTTGCCGATCGCAGGCCGGAAACTGTTGACGTCGATCTTGAGGCCGAGAATGGTGTTCGACACCACCAGCGCGTCGGCTCCCGCTGCTTCGGCCGCCTTGGCGATGGCGACGACGTCGCCTGCATTGGGCGAGAGCTTGCACCAGATCGGCTTATCCGTGGTCCTGCGGATGAGGCTCATGACGTTGAACGTATGCTCCTCGTGCAGCGCGAAATTGCCGCCTTTCGGGTCGCGTGTGGGGCACGAGATGTTGACTTCGAGGACGTCGATCCTGGATACGCTGACGTCGCGCGCCATGGCCTCGAAATCCTCGATCGTCGTCGCCGAGATCGAGCCGACCAGCGGCGGCGTGAAGCGCTTGTAATCCGGTACCTGGTGGCTCAGGAAATATTCGATGCCTTTGGTCGGCAGGCCGATGGAGTTGATCATGCCGCCTTCGACCTCGGAGACGCGCGGCGGGGGGTTGCCGGCGCGAAACTCGCGCGACACGGTCTTTGCGACCAGCGCGCCCAGGCGATTCAAGTCGATGACTTGCGCAAGATCGGTCGAGAAGCATCCCGACGCCGGCATGACCGGGTTCTTGAGCGTCACGCTCCCGATCTTCACGCGCATGTCTACCATCCGACCGCCTCCTGTAGATCGAATACCGGCCCTTCGATGCACACGCGGCGAAGCTCTTTCTTGCCGTTAACCTCGAAGGTGCGCACGCAGACGTAGCAGGGACCGAGCCCGCAGGCCATGACCTGCTCCATGGCGACTTGGCCGGGGATGCCGTGCGCCTTGCCGACGCGCTTCATCAATTGAAGCAGCCGGTTGGAGCCGCAGGTGTAGAACGCGTCGGCTCTTTGCTTCGCGATCAGCCGCTTGAGGATCGCCTCGACGTGCTCGACCGCGCTGGTGCCGTCGGCATCGAGCACGGCGATGACTTCGCCGACCTTGCCGAACAGGTCGTCGGCCATCACGAATTCCGCGCTGCGGGCGCTCAGGATCGCGGTGACGCCGATTCCGCACTCGCCCGCGAGCTGGGAGATCGGCGCCAAGGTGGCAAGCCCGACGCCGCGGCCGAGCACGACGATGTGTTTGCACGCGGAATCGATGGTGAAGCCGACGCCGAGCGGTCCGACCATATTGAGCTCATCGCCCACTTCCAGCGTCGCCAGCCCGTAGGTGCCGCGACCCACGCATTTGTAGAGAAACTCGATGCGACGGTTCTCGCGATCGATGCGATAAACGCTCTGCGGCCGGCGCAGCCAAAGCTCGCCGGCGTCCGGCGACGGGCACAGCAGATTGAAGAACTGGCCGGGCTTGACCGCGAGCGCCTTGGGCGAGGCATCCACGACCAGGTGCTTGTATTCGGCATTGACCCAGTCGTGGGACACGACCGGGCATAAGGATTCCTCGGCTGGGATATGCGGCTCGGCAGGCGCGAGCGCACTCTTGCCCACGACATAGGGTGCCGATGCGAACGGCCGATGGGTCATATGAAGGGTCTGCTTGCGAGACGGCTGGGCTGCTCAGCGGGTACCTGCGATCTGTACCAAAATCAAGATTTTTTCCAAATTCTGAACAGGCCGCGGAATTTCTCCATACTATCGTACCTCTAGGCCCGATCGATCAGCGATCGCATCAACCGCACCGCCGCCGCTCCCTTGAGCGCGCGCTGCCAAAGGTCCTTGGCCATCTTCTCGTGCAGGGCCAATGCCTCCGGGGCCGAGGTGATCATCGCCACGCCGACCCGGATATTGGGCTGCTCGCCGAGCCGGAACGGACTGAGCGCCAGCATCTGCCGGTCCGGCTGGCGAAAAAGCTGAAAGCTCGCGTGCGGCAGGGTGTCCGGCACGATGCCAATCTGCACTCCGATCGGCTCGTCTTGCATGAGCGCGACGAAATGCTCGGCCTCTGCGCGCGCCAGCGCGCGCCGTTCGCGCCGCACCTTCTCCGGCAGGCCGAGGCGGCCGACCAGGCCGTTTTCCAAAAAGTGCTCCATCTCGATCGCCGAGATGAGATTGACGATGCCGGGCTGGCGCCGGCGGTAGGTATCCTTGCGCTGGCGCAACACCGCGATGATCTCGTCCACCTGATCGAGCGCGCGCTTGCGGCCCGGCAGCGCGTCGGGGATGCTCTCCCGCAAGATCTCGTCAAGCGCCCGATCGAAGGCGTCGGAGGCCAAGAGGTAGGAGATCGGGCCGGCGAGCACGATGATGTGCTCGCAGGTCTCCTCGATCTGCCGCATGCGTTCGAAATAGCTCACCGCGGAGGCGACGTATTCGACGCCGACCCCCAGCAAGGTCGGCACCGACACCGAAAGCAGCTCCGCGAGTTTTTCCAGCGTCTCGATCTTCGCGAGCTCACCCTTCTCGAAGCGATAAAGCGCGGTGCGCGAAATGCCGAGCCGGGCGGCGATCTCGTCGGCGCTCAGCCCGGAGCCGAGGCGAAAGGCTTTGAGGCGGTTGCCGATATCGTCGAATCGGATGGCCATGACCGACTAACCATCTTGCCATCGTCGTGCGCGGGTTCGGCCGTGGTAAAATGCGTGGGATGGCCGAACCAAATCGGCCACGACGGAGAAAATCAAGCCGATTGCGGCGGCTGCGTCCGCAGCCGCTTCGCCGCGTCGAGTGTCGCGGTGACGATATTCTGATAGCCGGTGCAACGGCACAGATTGCCGGAAATCGCGATCCGCACCTCTTGTTCGGTCGGGTCCGGATTGTCGCGCAGGAACTCGATGAGCGTCGTCAGGATGCCCGGCGTGCAGAAGCCGCATTGGAGGCCGTGGTGTTCATGGAAGGCCTGCTGCAGGGGGTGCAGCTTGTCGGCCGAGGGCGCGATGCCCTCGACGGTGAGAATATCATGGCCGTCCGCCTGCACCGCGAGCATCAGGCAGGAGCGCGCCGAACGATCGTCGAAGAGGATGGTGCATGCCCCGCAAACGCCGTGCTCGCAGCCGAGATGGGTACCGGTGAGGCCGAGCTGGTGACGGATGAAATCAGCCAGCGTCACGCGGACCTCGACTTCTTCTTCGTAGCGCTTGCCGTTGACGGTCAGGGCGATCTTTCGCTTCTCTCCCATTGCCACTCCTAATGCGGACGGCCCGCGTGGGCATCGAGCAAGCGCGCATGCGCCTTCTCCAACGCCCGCCGCGACAGCACCGCCGCCAAATGCTGGCGATAGGATGCCGGCGCATGCACGTCGTCGATCGCTTCGAGCTTGCGGCAGCTCTCGCAGGCGTCGCGGAAAAGCGTGCCTGCTGGCACCTGTCCGACGATCGCCTGCTCGACCTCGCGGGCGCGCGTTGGCGCCGTCCCCATGCCGCCGATCGTCACCGAGGCGCGCGTGATCTTGCCGCTGGCATCGCCCTCGATCAGGACGGCGGCCGACGTGATGGCGAAGTCGCCGTGCCGGCGCGAAAACTCGATGAAGGCATAGCCGTGCTTGGCGGGCCATTGCGGAAAGCGCACGCCGACGACGAGTTCGTTGAGCTCGATGGCGGGCGTCATATAGGCGACCGGAAACTCGGCGAACGGCAGCTCGCGTTCGCCGCTCGGACCGGCAACGGTGACGGTCGCGTCATATCCGGTCGCGAGCGAGACCAGTTCCGCCGCCGGATCGAGATGGCAGAGCGAGCCGCCGATCGTGCCGCGGTTGCGCGTCTGCCGGTGTCCGATCTGCAGCAAAGCCTCGTGCATGATCGGCCAGCGCACGCGCACCGCATCGGAAAATTCGAGGTCGCGCTGGCGCGTCATGGCGCCGATTTCGAGCGTGCCCTTGGCCTCGCGGATGTAGGACAGTCCTTCCACGCGGTTGAGATCGATGATGTGATCAGGCAGCACGAACCGCATGTTGAGCATGGGCATCAGCGACTGCCCGCCCGCCAGCAGCTTGGCGTTTTCGAGACTGCCGAGCAGCCCGACGGCTTCGCTCACCGTTTTCGGATCGTGATAACGGAACGGCGGTGGCTTCATCTGTGGCGGACCCGACCCGGTTGGGACGCAGCTTCTTTACATACACCAACAACTGTGCATCAATCCAAAAAAAATCAATTTCCCAAATATGGGACAATCCGCGGTGATCGTTCGTCCTTGCTTCGACCTCCACCGTATCCGCGGTGAGCAACGATGAAGCCCGCGCCGTTTCGATATCACGCGCCCAAGACGATCGAAGAGGCGGTCGAGACCCTCGCCGAGGTTGCGAGCGAGGACGGGCGCGTCCTCGCCGGCGGCCAAAGCCTGGTGCCGATCATGGCGTTTCGCTTGGCGCGCCCGGCGCATCTGGTCGACATCAACGGGGTCGAGGCGCTGCGGCGCCTCGCCGTCGACGGCGAGCGGCTTTGCATCGGCGCTTGCGTGCGCCACGCCGCCTTCCACCGTCCCGTGGTCGACGGGCCGTTGGGTCGCCTCCTCGCCACCGTCGTGCGTCACATCGCGCACTATCCCATTCGCACGCGCGGCACGTTCTGCGGCAGCATCGCGCACGCCGATCCGGCGGCCGAATGGTGTCTCGTCGCCGCAGCGCTCGGCGCTGAAATGGTGGCGAGGAGCGCGACCGGCACGCGCACGATCCCGGCGCAGGACTTTTTCCGCGGCATCATGACCACGGCGCTCCGCGAGGACGAGCTTTTAACCGAAGTGCGCCTGCCGATCCTTCCGGCCGACACGCGTTTCGGCTTCTACGAGTTCAATCGCCGCGCGGGTGATTTCGCGCTCGCCATGGCGCTGGTGACGTTTCGCGTGCAACAGGGCGTGATCGGCGAGCCGCGGGTGGCGATGGGTGGGGTCGAGGCGCAGCCGCGCCGGATTGCGCAGGCCGAGCAAGCTCTCGCGGGGCGCACGCCCGACCGTTCGGCCTTCGAGGCGGCGGCCGCGGCGGTGGCATCCGCGGTCGATCCGCTCGACGATGCCAACACCAGCGCGACCTACCGTCGCGACCTCGCGCGCACCGTCGCGCGCCGCGCGCTCGAACAGGCGGCGGCATGAGCGGGGAGGCTGCGCCCGCCGTCGACGGACGCCGCCCCGGCGTCCACAACGTCATGGCGGCTGCCAAGATGGGTGCGCCCCGATGACGGCCGCCAACAACAAATGGATCGGGCAATCGGTCGAGCGGCTGGAGGATCCGCCGCTGGTCAGGGGCAGCGGTCGCTTCGCCGCCGACATTTCGTTTCCGCACCAGCTCCACATGCGGATCGTTCGCTCAAACCACGCCCACGGCAAGATCGTTGCGATCGACACGTCGGCTGCGCGCGCGCTGCCCGGCGTGGTCGCGGTCTGGACCGCCGCCGACATCGCGGACCTGCCGCCGATCGATTTTCGCGAGGGACGAATTCCCCCGCTCGAGCCCTACCGCCAGCCGGTGCTGGCGACCGGGACGGTGCGATACGTCGGCGAGCCCGCGGCCGCCGTCTTTGCCGGCGATCCCTACATTGCCGAGGACGCGGCGGACCTCGTCACCCTCGAGATCGAGGAATTGCCGATCCTGCTCGCCGCCGATGCCGAGCCAGGCGAGTTCTCGGCCGGCCGCAGCACCGAGGTGAGCATCATCCGCCAGGGTTATGGCGACGTTGACGCGGTTCTGCGCTCCGCGCCCATCGTCGTGGAGCTCGAATTGGCGATCGGCCGCCATTCCGGCGTGCCGCTCGAGGGACGCGGCGCCATCGGTCGCTATGACGCCGCCCGCGACATCCTCGAATTGCACGGCGCCGCCAAGGTGCCGCACCGCATTCGCGAGCTGCTCGCGCGCATGCTCGAGCGCGCGCCTTCATCTATACACGTGCACGAATCGCACGTGGGCGGGGGCTTCGGCATCCGCGGCGAGCTCTATCCGGAGGACGTGCTGGTCTGCGTCGCCGCCATGCGTCTCAACCGGCCGGTGAAATGGATCGAGGATCGGCGCGAGCATTTGATCGCCGCCAATCATTCGCGCCAACAGCTCCACCGCCTGCGCGCGGCGGTGGATGGCGAAGGCCGCATCCTCGCCATCGATGATCGCTATTTTCACGACCAGGGCGCCTATGTGCGCACCCACGCCGCGCGCGTCGTGCACATGACGGCGGGCATCCTGCCTGGTCCCTACCGGGTGCCGGCG
>Ga0318517_10000196_pt1 | contig 12031 bp, 11 predicted proteins | sample GRESIP176b2f21_FD_203661 | JGI IMG/M metagenome (GOLD analysis project Ga0318517, IMG submission 203661) | Tropical soil microbial communities from Luquillo Experimental Forest, Puerto Rico - GRE.SIPMG.176b2f21 | ecosystem: Environmental > Terrestrial > Soil > Tropical forest > Bulk soil... | reverse complement strand
GGAGTGCAACGGCAAGGTCGGCGCGGTCGGCTACTGTCTCGGCGGCAAGCTCTGCTACCTCATGTGCTGCCGCACCGACATCGACTGCGCGGTCGCCTACTACGGCACCTATATCGAGCACCACGTCCGCGAGGCCAAGAACCTCCACCGGCCGTTCGTGCTGCACATGGCGCTGAAGGATCGTTGGGTGCAGGCCGAGGTGAACGAGCTCCTGGAGCGGCGGCTGTCACCCAATCCGCTCGTGACGATTCACAAATATCCCGGCGCCGATCATGCCTTCGCGCGCCACGGCGGCAAGACCTACTCGAAGCCGGAGGCGGACCGGGCGCTGGCGCTGACGCTCGCGTTTTTCAAGCAGCATCTCGGCGGTTGATGCCTGATCCAGAACGGGTGGTTGACGTCGTTCCATGACCAACCGTGGCCGAGTCGGGATTTCGCTTCAGCCTGGCTGTTTCAATGCGGTGGCGTCGACCGGCATCTTGCGCGGCCGCTTGCCGGTCGCTGCGAAGATCGCGTTGGCCACTGCCGGAACGATGGCCGAAGTGCCGGCCTCGCCCATCCCGCCCGGCGGCTCGAAATTTTGAACGATGTGGACGTCGATGGCCGGCGCCTCGTTCATGCGCAGGATTTGGTACGTGTCGAAGTTGGTTTGCTCGACACGCCCGTCCTTGAGCGTGATCTTGCCATAGAGCGCGGCCGTGATGCCGAAGATGATCCCGCTCTGGATCTGCGCTCGCACCGTGTCGGGATTGACGACCGTGCCGCAATCGACCGCGCACACGACGCGCCGGACACGAACCGCGCCGTCCTTGCCGACTTCGACTTCGGCGACCTGCGCCATATAGGTCGCGAACACGAACTGGAGGGAGACGCCACGGCCGACCCGCTCGGGCAACGGCTGCCCCCAGCCGGCCTTTTCCGCGGCCAGCGCGAGGACGGCTTTGGCGCGGGGGTTCTTGTCGAGGAGGGCAAGCCGATACGCGACCGGGTCCTGCTTCGCCGCGAAGGCCAGCTCGTCCATGAAGCTTTCGGTCACGAACACATTGTGGGACGGTCCAACGCTGCGCCAGAACGCGGTCGGAATGCCCGGAGGTTCCACCCGCACATACTCGACGTGCATGTTCGGGAGCGCATAGACGAGATCGATCGCGCCCTCGGTGGTATCGGGATCGAGACCGTCCTTGAAGAACGGAGGGGCCCATCTCGCCAGAACGGATGATCCCGCGAAGCGATTGTTCCAGGCGACGGGCATTCCCTTCGCGTCGAGACCGGCGGAAAGTCGATCGAACCAGTAAGGCCGATACATGTCGTGCTGGATATCTTCCTCGCGCGTCCACACGACTTTCACCGGGCCGTCGACATGCTGCGCGATCTCAACGGCGCGCGTGACACCGTCAGCCTCCAGTCGCCGGCCGAAGCCACCGCCGATCAGATGGTTGTGGACGATGACCTTGTCCAACGGCAGACCGGCGGTCTTCGCCGCCGCCGCTTGGACCCACGCCATCGCCTGGCTGCCGACCCAGATTTCGCAGTCGTCCTTGCGCAGGTGAACCGTGCAGTTCATCGGCTCCATGGTCGCGTGGGCGAGAAACGGGAGGTAGTAGGTCGCCTCGACCTTGGTGACGGCGCTCGCCATCGCTTGATCGACGTTGCCGATATTCTGCGCCACGGCCCCCGAATTCAGCGTCGCTTGTTCGAGCTCGCTTGCGACCGCTTCTGTCGTGAGCTTGGCGTGCGGACCGTCGTCCCATTCGACCACCAAGGCTGCCAGCCCTTTCTTCGCAGCCCCCATATGATCGGCTACGACGGCGACGGCGTCGTCGAGGCGCACGATCTGACGCACGCCCTTGACGGCCTTGGCTGCCGTATCGTCCACGCGCTTCACGCGGCCGCCGAACACGGGCGATTGCGCGAGCGTCGCGATCTTCACGCCCGGCGGCCGAGCGTCGATGCCATAAATGGCCGTGCCGTTGACCTTCGCCGGCGTGTCCAGCCGTTTGGCCGGCGTGCCGATGAGCTTGAAGTCCTGCGGTCGCTTGAGCGCCACGTTCTTGGGCACCGGCATGCGGGCGGCGTCGGCGGCCAGTTCGCCATACTTGGCGCGTCGTCCCGTCGGTGGGTGAAGCACTTCACCGCCTTGCGCGCGGCATGATCGGGTATCCACATTCCAGCGCTTTGCCGCCGCGGAGACCAGCATGGTTCTCGCGATCGCACCGGCTTGGCGCAGCGGCTGCCACGCCGCGCGGACCGCGTTGGAATTGCCGGTTGCCTGTAGGCCCCCCAGCAAGGGATTGCCATAGAGCTTTTCGTTGGGCGGAGCATGCTCCAGCCGCACCTGTTTGAGGTCCACCTCCAGCTCTTCGGCGATCAGCATCGGGATCGAGGTATAGGTGCCCTGGCCCATCTCGACGTAGGGCATGGTCAGGGCAATCTGTTCGTCGGTCCCGATGCGGATGAAGGCATTGGGCGCGAAGCCGTTGCCGCCGGCCGCTTCGGCTTCGCCGCTTGCGAACGGCAAGCGCAGGCTCAGCAACAGGCCTCCGCCCGCGGCGGCTGCGGCCTGCAGGAAGGTGCGTCGGGAGACGCCGCTTGCCGATGACGACCGAGCGGAGCCGGCGGCGAAAGAGGAGAGGTGATCGACGCGCATCGTCAGCCTCCCTGTCCGCTCGATTGCGCCGCCTGCTTGATCGCTTCGCGAATGCGCAGATAGGTCCCGCAGCGGCAGATGTTGCCGGACATCGCGCTGTCGATATCGGAATCCGTCGGATGCGGGTTGGTCGCGAGCAGCGCCGAAGCGGACATGATCTGGCCCGACTGGCAGTAGCCGCATTGAACGACCTCGCGGTCGAGCCAGGCCTTCTGGATCGCGGCCCCCGCCGCTGTCGCGCCGATTGCCTCGATCGTCGTGACCGCGGAGGCGCCGACGCTGTCGATAGGGGTGATACAGGAACGGGTGGCGACGCCGTCGATGTGCACGGTGCAGGCGCCGCACAGCGCCCAGCCGCAGCCGAACTTGGTGCCGGTCATGCCGAGCACGTCGCGCAGCACCCACAAGAGAGGGGTGTCGCCGTCGACGTCGACGGTGCGATCGGCGCCGTTGATTTTGATCGTGATGGCCATGATTACCTCCAGGGCTAACCTGGGTAAGCAAGGTCTTACACCCTACTCGTCGCCTCGGCCGGCGTCCATTCGGGGCTGCGCACCGTAGCGAACAAGCGCCGGCCCGGCGCATAGATGGGTAGGTCAATCGTAGACCGTGTCGATGTAGTGCTCGGAATCGACCACGGCTTCGATCACCGTCGGTCCCGTTGCCGCCAGCGCCGCCTTGACTGCGGCCTCGAGCGCGTCGGGACTGTTGGCGGCGAGCGCCGGCACGCCGAAATAATGCGCCGGCGGCGCGCGGTAGGCTTCGGCCTGCAACTCGGTGCCGTAGAGCGGAAACTGGCGGCGGATCTGCTTCACCTTGATGAGCGCGAGCCAGCGGTCGTCGAGCACGACGATCGGAAGCGCGATGTTGAGCCGCTTGGCGGTCGCGACCTCGCCGCACGTCATCTGGAAACAGCCGTCCCCCAGCAGGCAGACCACCGGCGCCTCCGGGCGCGCGAGCTTGGCCGCCCAGCAGACCGAAGCCCATGGACGACCAGCCATTGGTGATGTGGAAGGTCTTGGGAGCATGGGCGTGCCATTGGCTGGCGATCTGGTGCGTGTGCGCGCCGACGTCGAAGGCGATGAGCCCCTCGCGCGGCAATGCGCGGCGCACCGCGTCGATCGCGGCATGCGCCGTGAACGACTTCGCCGCGGGACGCAATGCGGCGTGAAAGCTGCGCCGATGCTCCGCGAGCATCGCCGCGTTCCATTGGTTGGCGGCCGCCGGCACCGCGTTGAGCCGCGCCAGCGAGGCATCGAAATCGCCGCTGACCTGATGAACCAGCTTGACCGAGGGCGCGACGTCCACGGGCTCGATATCGATCTGCAGCAGCGGCCGATCGCCGATCCAGGCTTCGTATTCCACCTCGACCGTGTCGTAGCCGAGACCGACGATGAGATCGGCGGAGCGCAAGAACTTGCGTTGGACTTGCCGGCAGGCCCGCTCGATGCAGCCGAGCGAGAGCGGATGATCCTCGTCGATCATGCCCTTGGCCATGGTCGTGGTGGCGAACGGCAGGTTGTGGCGTTCGATGACGTTGCGCAACATCTGCGGATCGGCGACGCGCATCGTCGTGGCGCCGAGGATCGCAATCGGCCGCTTGGCCGCGGCGATCAGCTCTGCCGCGCGGGCGAGCGCGGCGTCGGGCGCGGCCGCGAGCTTTCCCGGTTGCGCCGGCGGCGCGAACCCTTCGTTGGTGGCGGCGAGCGCGACGTCCTCCGGTAGATCGAGATGCACCGGCCCCTTCGGCTCGCTCAGCGCGAGCGCGGTCGCTTGCGTGACCGTCTCGGCCACGCATCCCGGCTTAAGCTTGAGCGTCGCCTTGGTGATCGGCTTGAACAGGGCATGGTGGTCGATCCACATCTGGATGCGCCGTCCGAGCTGATCGGTGTTGAGATTGCAGGTGATCGCGATCATCGGCGAGCGATCGAGGAAGGCGCCGCCAACGCCGGTCGCGAGATTGGTCGCGCCCGGCCCCAAGGTCGCGATGCAAAGCCCCGGCGCGCCAGTCATGCGGCCGGTGACGTCGGCGGCGAAGCCGGCGGAGCCTTCATGCGCGGTGAGCACGAATTCGACCCCGCCCTGGCGCATCGCCTCCATCAGCGGCAGCACGTTGCCGCTCGGAATGCCGAAGCCGCGGGTCACGCCGTTCGCCTTCAGCGTTGCGATGATCAGATCGGCGTTGTTCATGCTGGCAGCGAATCCCGCGCGCCGTCTCTCGTGTGGCGTTGGATCGCATCATCGAGGAAGCGGACGCTTTCCAGCGCGCTCATGGGCAGAGGTAGTCCTCGATCATGCCGAGATAGGAGACGGCGCCCGCGATCAGATCGGCGACGGCGATGCGCTCGTCCTCGGAGTGCCATTGTTCGATGGCGCCCGGCCCCCACATCGCGGATTCGCCGCCCTTGAAGCAGAAAAAACCGGCATCGAGCGCGCCATGGCTGTGAAAGGTCGGCGGCGGCTGCAACCCCATGCGCCGACATCCGCCGTTGACGGCCCGCATGAATGGCCCATCGGGAGCGATCTCGGCGGGATACATGAACGGGCCGAACTCGGTCTTGACCTGCCAAGGATCGCCAATATCCGCCGCCGCCGCGATGGCGGCAAAGGCGGCCTGCGGGTCGTCGCCGGGGAGGAGGCGCCGGTCGAACACCAGCCGAACTTCGTCCTGCACGGTGTGCGTCGCCTCCGGCCATGAGCGCACGGCCGTCGGCGTCAAAGTCGCCTGGCCGAGCCCGGGATGCTTGTTCGCCCCCACATCGACGGCCATCACGCGATCGAGCACGCGGCGCGCGCCATCGATCGCATTCACGCCGACCCAGGGCGTGCTGCTATGGGAGGCCTTGCCGCGTACGGTGACGATTGCGTCGATGCGGCCCTTGTTGGCGAGCGCGACGCGGCTCGTGGTGCCGATCACGATGACGGCAAGCCGTGGGGCGAAACCCAACGCGTCGCAAATGCTCAGCGCGGCGTCGTGGCGTCCGGTCTCCCCGGCCGTGCTCACGGTAAAGATGAGACGCCCGCGCAAGGGGAGGCGCTCGGCAGCGGCTTTCACCGCCGCGAGCGCGGCCGCGAGCGACCCTTTCTGCTCCGACACGCCGCGGCCGCGCACGTAGGCGCCGCTCGCATCCTCGATCAGCTCGCCGGCAAAGGGATTGGGCATGCGGTTGGCGGGATGGGTCATGGCGTAGGCCATTAGCATCAGGCTTCGATCGGCCTGCTGCGGTCCGAGCTCGATCAAGAGATTGCCCATCGCGTCGCGCCGCCAGGGCAGGCCTAGCTCTTGCACCAGCGGAACGACCCGTTCGCCGATGAAGCTCTGCACCTGCGGCTCGTGTTCGAAGCGCTCGGTTTGCGGACTGGGATGGCGAACGAACGCCCGCGTCCACTCGACGATATGTTTGGTGGGAGTGCCCAAATGTTCGTTGACTTGGCTGACCATCACGGCTCCCGTTGATCAAAAGCGCCCGCGCCTCACGACTCTTTCGAGGCCGCCGTCGGCGGACGGTCGGGCTCGCCGAGATCCCAAAACAATCCCGCCATCGCGCCCAGTCCTTCGCGCGCGACCGGCGCAAGCAGATGCTCGTCCGGCGCGTGCTGCGAACATCCGGCATAAGAGTGCGGGATCCAGATCGTGCGCAAGCCGAGCACGTCGGCAAAGGTGTCGTTGGGCAGCGATCCGCCGAAGTTCGGAAGAATGGCCGGCGCGCGCCCGGTCGTGCGCTCGATCGAACGAGCGGCGAAACCGACCCACGGATCCTCCGGATCGAGCCGGCTGGCGCGGAAAACGCCGCGCTCGCCGCGGCGCACCTCGACTTGAACGAAGCCGTGGCGGTCGAGATGGCGGCGCAGCGCCGGAATGATGTCATCCACGTCCGTTCCCACCACGTAACGCAGCTGGCAATGGGCGCGCGCATGGCCCGGAATGGCGTTGACCGGACGGTCCGGCGTGCCGGTGGTGAAGGCCAGCACCTCGAAGCTGTTCCAGCCGAAGACGCGTTCGGCCGGAGTGAGCTCCGCTTCGCCCCAATCGCGGTCGATCGTCGGGCCGTTTCCGCCGCCGTCGACCTCGACGCCGGCAAGCGCGCGTCGCACCGACGCCGGCAGCGGCGGCCGCCATTCCGGCACCTGGATGGTGCCGCGCGCATCGGTGATGCAAGCGAGCGCCTGCGCGAGGATGATGCCTGGATTGGCGAGGAGGCCGCCCCAGTTGCCGGAATGGTGGGCGCCCTCGCGCAGTTCGACCACGAGGTCGATCGGGTGGCCGCCGCGCGCCCCGAGAAACAGCGTCGGCCGGTCGGGCGCGATCCGCGGGCCGTCCGAGGCGATCAGCAAATCCGCGCGCAAGAGTTCATGCTTGTGCTCGGCGCAAAGCTCGCGCAACCCGGCGGAGCCCACTTCCTCTCCCATCTCGATCAGAATCTTTACGTTGAAGCCGAGGCGGCCGCGCTCGGCGATGACCGCCGCGAGCGCGCCGATGTTGACGCTGTGCTGGCCCTTGTTATCGGCCGTACCGCGGCCGTAGATGCGCGTGCCCTCGACGGTCAGCATCCAGGGCGAAAGGCCCGCCCTCCACAAATCGTCGAGGCCGCGGACGGTATCGCCGTGGCCGTAGATCAGAACGGTGACCGCGGCGCCGTCCTCCATGCGCTCGGCCACCAGGAATGGAGGACCCGATGGGTTGTCGAGAACGCGCGACGCAAATCCTAGCGGGGCGAGGCTCGGCGCCATCTCGTCGTCGAGATAGCGGCGCAGCGCGCCGGCGCGTTCCGGCTCCTGGCTCGTGCTCGGGATGGCGACCCGCCGCCGCAGATCGACGAGGAAGTCACCGCTGTCGAAATAGCGGTGCGCGCGAGCGATGGCGGCGGCGCGGGTCATGATGTCGTCCTTCCGCGGCTGCGCGCTTGAGTCGATCCGAGTGGCCGATTACGGTCCGCAGGATATTGCATGCGGGCCGTTGCCGCGGCAAGGACGGTGGGGAGATCGCGCGTGTTCAAAATCCTGCATCTGGATGAATGTCCGGCGAGCCCGATGGAGCCCGGACGGGGCGAGCAGATCAAGCTGATCAATTCCGGCCTCGGCACCGAGAAAGTCGACGTCCATCTCAACCGGCTGGTGGCGGGCGGACCGCGCGGCAAGCGGCATCACCACACCAAGGCCGACAACGTCTATATCGTCAAGCGCGGCGAGGGCACGCTGACCGTGGACGGCGAGACCCACGTCATCCGCGAGAACGACGTGGTGTACATTCCCGCCGGCATGACCCATTCCCTTGCCAATCTGAGCGGCAGCGTGTTCGAGATTTTCGAAATCTACGCGCCGGCGGGGCGGCAGTTCGATTTCGTGGTGGACGAGTGAAACGCCAGGCGCGGGCCGAGCGATTAAGAGATAGCCACGCCGATAACAGCCCATCAGCCGGATTGAGATATGACCGATAGCAGAGGCGTCCTATTCGTCCCGTACCAAGACACGCTCGCCTTGCTGAGCGTCGAAGATGCGTTGCGCATCTGCGAAGAGGTCTACAGCATGCACGCCCGCGGCAGCGTGGTGTGGTCGTCCCCGGCGAGCTTCAAGCTCGACGTGGCGGAGGGTTTCAACAACCATTGGCACGTCAAGTCCGCGTTGCTGAAGGACATCCCCACCACCGGCGTTCGCCTCTACAACTACTATGACGATGGCGTGCGCAACACGGTCGGCGATCTCGGCTGCACGCGCTATATCGTGCTGTCCGATCCCCATAGCGGCGAGCCGATCGCGGTCGTCGACGAGCATTGGAGCTACGCCATCCGCAGCGCGGCGGCCGCAACCCTCGCTTGCAAGTGGATGGGTCCCAGAAACCCGAAAATTCTCGGTCTCGTCGGCATCGGCACGATGGGGACGAATTCGCTGCGCTGTCTTTGCACCATGTACCGGTTCGAGGAAATCCGCTGCACCTCGCGCCGGCCCGAGACGCGGGCGGCGTTTGCGCGCAAATGGTCGCAGGCGCTCGGGATCGCGGTCGTGCCCAAGGATTCGATCGAAGAGGTCGTGCGCGGCGCCGATATCGCCGTCGGCGGCACCACCTCGAGCGACGTGGTGAGCCGCGAGCCTTGGCTCAAGCCCGGCGCTACCTTCATCTCGCTGGCGCGCCGCGAACTCGATCCGGCGGGCTGGTCGAAGCTGGACAAGGTCGTCATCGACAGTTGGGACTTCAACATGCTGCAGGGCGAGTTCAAGCGGATGATCGAGGCGGGCCAGTTCTCGCGCGCGCAGCTCCATGGCGAGATCCACGAGCTGGTATCGGGCAAGAAGAAGGGTCGCGAGCGCGATGACGAGCGGATTTTGATCCATACCACCGGTCTCGTATCGCAGGACATCGCGCTGGCACACTTCTTGTATCGAAATGCGCTCGACAAGGGTCTCGGGACATGGCTGCCCAGGGCACGCGGGGTAACTTCCGAAGCACGGACGGGCGAGAGGAGCACGACATGAGCGGCAAGTCGCAGATCGACCGGCGCGGTTTCTTGCGCAACGCCACCGGCGCCGCGCTCGGCGCCGCGGCGGGGGGCATCGCGCCATTGAGTCCCCCGGCCCGAGCGCAGGAGAAGTTCCCCGCCCGCGACATCAGCTGGATCATCTACCAGGCGCCCGGTGGATCGATCGACACGACCGCGCGCATCATCCAGCCCTACCTCGAGAAGCATGGGGTCAAGACCAGCCTCGACTACGTCTTGGGAGCGGGCGGGCGCGTCGCCCGCACCAAGCTCTACACCGCGCGGCCGGACGGCTACGTGATGATGACGGAATCCGCGCCCGGCGGCGCGATCGACGAGGTCATCGGGCGGGCGGGCTACAAGGCGAGCGAGTTTATCGCGATCTTCGGATGGAGCGTGGTGAGCTGGCAGCTCTGCGTGAAGAAGGATTCGCCGATCCAGACCTTCCAGCAATTCGTCGATGAGTGCCACAAGCGTCGCGTGGTGGTCGGCACCATCGGGCGTTCGGGATCGAGCCACATCCAGCTCGCGGCGTTGCAGAAGGAATTGAACCTGCCGTTCGGGATGGTTCATTTCGAGGGCTCGGGCAAAGCCTATCCGGCGGTCATGGGTGGCCACGTCGACGCGGCCATCAGCGGACCGGGATCGGGCTCGCGCATGCGCGAGAGCCTGCATTTTCTCGCCGTCACCGGCGCAGAGCGCGAGAAGGCGCTGCCCGACGTGCCCACGCTGAAGGAATTGGGCTTTCGCGTCACGCCTATCGATCAGATCTGGTACGCCATGGCCACGCCAAAGGTGCCGGATGATCGCATCGCGATGCTGTCGAGCGCATTCGCCAAGGCGTTCGAAGACCAGATGTTGTGGGAGCAAATGCAGAAGGCCGGCGAATACCTCAAGCTGCTCACGCGCGCGCAGGTCGAGGAGATGGTCGGCAAACAGACCGAGGTGATCGAGAAATACAAGGAGCTGTTGGGGTAAACGCCCTGCCAGAAGGCCAGTCGTTGAATGTCGACCGATAGCAGAGGTTATTGGCGGGAAGAGTTTTCTCTGATCGCGATGCTCCTCCTGTTTTTCGTCGGGATCGTTGCGCTTTCCTATCATCTGCCTTTCGACGCACGGCTTTTCCCGATCGTCATCGGCAGCGCCGGCATCCTGCTCACGCTCGGAATTGCCATCGAGCAAATGCGCCGGCGCGGAGCGCGCGACGCGTCGACGGTGGATGAGGACGATCCCGCGGCCAAAGCCGATTGGCCACGCTATGCGACCGCGCTGCTCGCCGCGCCGGCGTTCGGCCTGCTGTTCTGGCTCTTCGGCTTCATCATCGCCTCGCTCGCGGCGATGCTGCTCATCCCGGTGTTGATGGGATACGCGAACCGCCGGCAGCTCGTGGTCACCGCACTCCTGACGGTGGCGATCCTGGCGCTCATCGGCCCCTACCTCCTGAATGTCGACCTTCCGCACGGGCTCGTGGGCGACTGGCTCATCGACAAGCTCGCGCTGCGCGCGAGCTGAGGCGGCGGCATGGTCGACAACCTCGTCCTCGGCCTCACCGCAGCCCTGCAGTTCAAGCAGTTCATGTTCATGGTCCTGGGCACGGTGATCGGCCTGTGGGTCGGCGTCTTGCCCGGACTCGGCGGCCCGGTGGCGATGGCGATCCTGATTCCGTTCACGTTCTCGATGGATCCGCTGTCCGCGCTGCTGATGCTGGCGTCCATTTCGGTCGGCGCCGCCTTCGGCGGATCGGTCACCTCCATTCTGCTCAATATTCCAGGCGAGGCGTCCTCCGCCGCCACCGCTTATGACGGCTATCCCATGGCGCAGCGGGGCAAGGCCAAGGTCGCCATGGGATTGTCGGCCGGCGCGTCCATGGCGGCGGCGATCGCCGGCGTGCTGATTCTGATGTTCGCCTCCGGCCCGGTGGCGAAGGCCGCGCTGGCATTCAGCCCGGCGGAATATTTTGCCCTCGCCATCCTGGGCCTCACCGTGGTTTCGGTTGCCGCGCTGGGCTCCACCATCAAGGGATTGGCGATGGGGGCGCTCGGGATTGCGATCAGCCTGATCGGGATCGATTCGATCCTCGGGTCGGAGCGCTACACGTTCGGCTTTGTCTATTTGCTCGACGGCATCAGCTTCGTGCCGGTGATGGTGGGGCTGTTCGCGATCACCGAACTCACCAGCATGATCCTGCAAGGCGGCACCATCGCCAGGGCCGGCCGGCTGGAAGGATCGCTGTGGGATGGATTTTGGGACACGTTCCGATATCCATTCACGCTCGTTCAGAGCACGGCGGTGGGCGCGTTTCTCGGAATGATTCCCGGAATAGGCGCGACCGCAGCAAACTTCCTCGCCTATAGCGTGGCGCAACGTTCCTCGCGCCATCCCGAGCGCTTCGGCAAGGGCGCGCCGGAAGGCGTCATCGCGCCGGAAGCGTCGAACAATTCCTGCATTCCCACGAGCCTCATCCCCGCGCTCACGCTCGGAATTCCGGGTGGCGCGACCTCCGCCATCCTCCTGGTCGCAGTGACCCTGCAAGGGCTGCGCCCGGGCCCGATGCTATTCACGTCGAACCCGGAGCTGATCTGGGGCTTCTTCATGGGGCTCCTCGTCGGCGCGATCATGGCGACGGTACTCTATCTCGTCATGATTCCCTGGTTTGCCCTCATCACCATCGTGCGCGTCGAGTTGCTGGCGCCAATGCTCTTGATCATCACGCTATTTGGCGCCTACGCCAACGAGCGCAACATGATGGATGTGTTCGTCGCGATCTTCTTCGGCCTCTTCGGCTATTTCCTGCGGCGTCACGGCTACCCGCTCATCAGCCTCGTCATCGGGCTCATTCTCGGCAGGCTCGCGGAGGGCTCGTTCCATCAGGCGCTGATGATTTCGGATCATGATTACTCCGTCTTCATCC
>Ga0318517_10000190_pt1 | contig 12110 bp, 25 predicted proteins | sample GRESIP176b2f21_FD_203661 | JGI IMG/M metagenome (GOLD analysis project Ga0318517, IMG submission 203661) | Tropical soil microbial communities from Luquillo Experimental Forest, Puerto Rico - GRE.SIPMG.176b2f21 | ecosystem: Environmental > Terrestrial > Soil > Tropical forest > Bulk soil... | reverse complement strand
GACTGGGGCCGGGTTCTCGCGGACGAGGACCGGCCCCGATTTTATTATGATCTCGATACAACGACAGAGAGATTATTGGTTTAGCCAAAGGAGCTTGTGGGTAACCCACAAGGTTGCACCGCAACCTAGAAACGTAAACGATTGTTCGCTACAGCCGAAAGTCTCTTGTCCAATGCGCAAGCTTATCAACGAAAATCTGTGAGTTCGCCCCTAAGCGTTAGAGTTTTCGGGGAGTTTTGGCGAAGGTAGCACGGCCTTAGCTTTCTTCACGAACGACTTGGCCCTCGATCAATTTTGGAGATCTTGCGGCGCGGTTCTGCAAAGGTGGTGTTGGTCAAATAGCCCACGCCAACAGCCGAGAGCTTGGGCATATAGAACGGCAACCTCAATCAGCATCCGCTGCTGCATTGGTGTCAGCTTAACTTCTCTAACGCCTCTTCAAGTTCTTTGCGGTAGGTCCACACGGTCTTGTTGCTTACACCAACAAGCGCTGCGATCTTGCGATCATTGTCATTGGGCCGTTCGCGGATTAGGCGAAGCACGAGCTTGCGCTTTTGCTCGCCATCCAAATGTCGCCGCGCAAGGTTCTTAGCGAACACAAACTCGAAAGGGTCCTTCCCTGGCGGGAGTTCAGTGAAGTCTTTTGCAGAGAGGCGATAGCGGCAAGCCTTACATGCGCGATAGCGATTGCAGCCCGCGAGGATTTTGCCTTGGTGCAAGACTATTTGTTGGAGCAGGCCGTTGCGCCTGATGCTGTCAACAAGGCTAGTCCGAGGGCTCAAGACATTAGGGCCGCGCCAGGGTCACGAAAGCGCAGCGGCCGGCTGCGGAAACACCCAACTGCGATCACATGCGGGGCAATCGAATAAGCGAAACGCACATTCTGCCTAATCCGTCACCCGACCTGTGTAATAAAGCCAGCCGTGGACGGTTGCTCATTCGTCGCCGCCAACGGCATGTAAATCCAGAAGGTCCGTTCTTTCCTTTTGCAAATAGGTGAAAAAGACCACGCCGCCCCTCTTGGCGGCATCGTCAGGATGATCCTTAGCCCACTTGTCATATTCCCTAAGTAGCGTTCGTCTTGCCTCTTCCCTCACCATGTCCGGCCCCGCACTCAAGAATCAGATCCCAAAGGGTACGCCTAAAAACCACCCGCCAAAACACACCTAGTCGCCCAGCACGCGACGCCGATGTTCTTCCCACATTTCGTCGGCGATTTTTGTACGATTGCTGTTATTCCGGACACCATTGATTGAGACTCTCGATTATTAAAGCAACTTCCCGACCATCTGGCGAACGCCGGTCGAGATGCGCAAGGCCATTTATCAGCGCGACGAATTCGGGGCCGAGTTGTTTCTGCAATTGATCTATCTTCTCAGACAACATCTTGGTCTTTTTTGTATCTTTCACCTGATCGGCTCGCACAAGCTGACGCGCGAAATCGAGAATCTGGCAATAGGTCTGCGTTTTTGCCTTGTCATTGGCGATGGTGCCGACGACGTTTCGTGCATCGGCCTTTAACTTGGCGGCGTTCTGTTGTTGACGTTGCGCATAGAGCGGCGCTGTCGAAATCAGGCAAATCGCAACGATCAGGAGCCCGTTCGAATGGCGCGTTCGCATTAGCAAGCTTTACGGCGTGGGGCCGGTGATTATCCGTCTTGAGTCGGTCGCCAGGTTGTCACGTTGAGCCATTACAGTAGACGCATAGGGCGGCGATCCATGGCTTCCGCTGCCCGACCTAATGGCCTCGGAAAACGGGGCCATTCTTTTAATCCGCTAAGTTAAATGGACTAATGTTTTTTCGTCGAGTCTGATCTACTCTTCTGACCCCTTCTTCCCAGCAGCCCAAATAACGATCCTCACTCTAATGTTAGATTCGCAATCCACATTGTTTGAATGTCCTAACTGCGCGGCAAAGTACAAAGTCGTTCGGGTTGAGGCGCCTGAGGGACCGACTACAGATCGCGAAATAATATGCGTTTCCTGCGGAGGCCCGCTGCATGGCCGCGAGGGCCCGTTCCTTCTCAAATATTTCCTGGTCGAGCGTCGGCGCGATGGTAAACACTGAACTTGTTTTGCACTAAACGCAATCAATGAAATAGCAAAGCAAGCACAGCACGGAGCTTTGCTGTCCAAGACCTACTACTGTTCGCTACCTTGGCTGGACTAATACGGATAACCGAGCCGAAAGGCGTTAGGGTGGCGGAGTTATCTTCCATTCGAACAAGCATGACACTGACTTTCTTTGTACCCAATTCCTGACTCACACGTACGATTCAGCCGACGCCTAATCTTCTTTTCAAAAGATGGCACTGATGTTTAAAGAAAGAGGCCGTATAGTGGCACGGCCACTCGCGTTGATGCTCGCTCGTGGCAATCCTGATGATGCCATTACATTCAACTGATGGCCCGCCGCTTCCCGCCGCATTGGATCAAAGTCAAAATCCGAAAGCGCCAGCAGTGAAGCGGGAAGCCGAGAAGGATTGGGGGCGATCCTAACTGCGGGGGCACAAGGCCAAAAAGAGAAGGCCGCCGAAGCGGCCTCCACATATATTAAAATCCGTAGTCGCTCTGCCGCCCTCCATAGATGTCCCATGGACCGTGACGATAGGGCTTACAGACGCCGCCCTGAACGGTCCAATCCGGTGGGCAGCCGTTCCAGGTGTGTCCGCCACCGCCGTAGTAGCCGTAGTAACGTGGATATTGCCGGTGGTGATAGTAGCCGTGGTAGTAGGGCTGCGGGTGATAACCGTAGCCGAAATAGACGCCTTGCGCCTGCACGGCAGCGGTCGTTCCAATTGCCGTCGCCCCGATAAAGCCCAGCGCAACAGCAGTTTTTGCAAAAGTTCGCATGATCCGTCCCTCCTTTTAGTTTTTTCCAGTTTCGATGATACGCTTGCGGTGCTGAATGCGGCGTGAAGTGGCACAGCAGAAACGGTTCATTTTCGTGAAAGTTTTCGTAATGCCGCAACGCAACACGGTTTCGTGTGCGGGACACTCAATGAAATTGACCGTGCTCGCCCGCCGCTTCCCGCCGGGCCGCGGGAGAAACGAAATATGACAGCCCGCCGTTTATTGTTGAAGGTAGTTAGTCTTCTCGTTGTGTTGGCACAGCCCCTTCAATTTGCGCCCACACAAGCCGCGGCCACTCAACCTGTGCCCTGGCATCCATGCGCCCGGATCAGGATGGCGTGCACCCACGCGGGCTTTCTTCCCAACGGCGCTAAGAGGGGTCGCGGCATCATGTTGGATTGCATTCGGCCGATTATGACCGAGACGCCGCAACGAAAGCAGGCCACCAAGGCTTTGCCGCACATCGACCCGCAGACCGTGGTGGCGTGCAGGCAGCGCAATCCGAACTTCGGAAAGGATCGCGAGGCGCGAAAGCAGAGAGCCGGCTGACTCGAAACTTATAACGAGGCTGCGTAAGAGCGCTCCTCAATATCGAGCATGTCCTCGCGCCGCTTCCCGCCGCCGTGGGTCGGCTGAACCACGTAGCGCGAGGCGACGGCATCAATGACGTGAAAAAGAAGGCCGCCCGTTGCGGCGGCCTCAAAGTGTCTTAGCGGTAATAGCCGTAATTAGCGATGATGGTGGCAGTTGCATGAACGGCACTTGAACGGTGAGTTCAGAAATCCATGACCCGCCGCTTCCCGCCGCCCTGGTCTGTTGCAGGTAGCGCAACGGTATTTCAGTCACCGCGACGCTTCGCTTCCCGATTTTGCATGAACTTTGCGAACGCTATCCCACCGAGAATGAATAGGCACAAGACCACGAATATGACGAAGCTATTCGCCGCCGTTGGCACATTTTCTGGCAAGCCTTGCATGACGACATCGTCCGCTTCCGGCGAATCCGGCGCATTGACCTAGATCAGGTATTTTGATGCCTGCGTCTCGCCGCTTCCCGTCGCCCTGGTCTGTAGAGGAATGGACCCCTGATTTGTCGTGATGGAAGTTGAGTCCCGCTCCCCGCAAAACCTCAATGCGCACCGAGGTGGATGATTGCCTGCGGCGGCCGGGGTCCGATTTTCAAATTAGCGTTTTGCTAGACGCCGCAGAAACGACGGTGTCGCAGGCTCCCGTCTACTGGGCCTCAGCATTACTCTGGGCTTGTCTAGATTTTGTAGTCGCTCTGCCATTCGGCGCGCACTATCAGTATCGTCCGCGCCGAGAAACTTTCGGTGAATCTCCGATGAAATCTGATGCATCCATTTCTCGGCGCGTTCTGTCCGATCTTGATAGTATCTGACATTCGCCTCGAGTTCATTGATCCGGCCCTGGGCAGCTCGCAGCTGATACGCAAGTTTCTCAGCGGTCTCTTGTGCTGCTAGGAGGTTTGCCTCCCCATTGTTAGCCGCGCGGTTAACCAACTCGACAATGGCATTGCCTGCCCGGTCCACTACATCGGCTGCCCGGTCCACTACATCGGCTGCCCGGTCCACTACATCGGCTTCCGTATTTTTTGCTTCAGCGACATCCGGAATAGCCGCTACCCTAGTATCTGTAACCTCGCTAACACTAGTCATCGCGTCCCCCTAACTTCCACAGCCTCGGATATTTCAGCATCTCAATCCAAGCTTAATTTTGGCCTATTTGACGCTGTGGATAACCCGTTGTGGAGGTTGCTCACGCGAGATGAGGCGAGGACGCGGGTGTATGCTTACCCGTCGGACCGAGGGAGGACCGCTCCGGCATTGTCGGTTCCCGACACCCCCGGACAATGTTTGCCCCAAACCTACATTCGTATGGGGGCGACAAGGCGAAGCCGTCGGTCTCGATCCATGAGCTGGCGGCTTTGCTGTGGCGGCCGCGCCCCTAGGCTTTTCCTTCCGCCGCCAGCTCACGCAACAAAGTTCTGGCGATCAGCGTATTGCTCGATCCGTCTAACTGCCTGCTCTTGCTGTCGTACGGCGTCCTGACCGTTACCAATCCGAGCGCCGCGCAGTACAAGCCCGTGACAGTGTGGCCGTTAAGTTCGGCCGTGATTTGTTTCCAGAGAATCAGCTCCCCCATGCGCTAAGATTAACTGAGGCCGCGCCCGGCGTACATCCGGCCAAGGGCTAGTTCATTACGAACGACTCGCCGCTTCCCGCCGCCAAATAAAGCGTGGTGTCTATTGGAATAGCCCTAGTTGTGCGGCAACTGTGGTCCAATACCCCCACAACATGAACGCCAGCAGTAGCAAACAAAATACCTTCCCAATCAGAGAACCGACACGCTCCTCGACCGGCTGTTGTTTCTCGGTAGTAGCCATTGTGAATTCCCCCTTTGCCGGTGTCATAATCTGATAAGCCAATTACGTGGCAAGACGAATAGTGAGATAATGCCCGCCCGCCGCTTCCCGCCGCAGAATGCAGATTCCGCGAGGCCCACAATGCACCGGCCGAGATTCGCAAAAACAGCAATTCGGCCCCGCGCCGCTGGAATTGTTTTTGAGATTTTATCTCTCGCTGCGGTGAAACGTCGCTAGCAAAAGACGTACGTGATCGCCATCACATAACGTCGAATTAGCACATGCTAACTCCAAGCTGCATGGCTGAGTGGCGGCAATATCGACGTAAGGCGCTGGCCGAGATGCGGCCGTATCAACCCGGTGAGACGCTGAGCGGGATCAGCATCTCCGAGGCTGACCGACTTGCTGGCAGCCCGAAGGCTGGCGATATGATCGCACGCAATCCGAAGAATCATGCCGATCAATGGCTGGTCGCTGCGCAATACTTCAAAGATAACTTCGCGCGGTTATGAATCTTTGGCGAAAGTATGGGTTTCCATTACGATGATCGCCCGCCGCTTCCCGCCGCCCTGGTCTGCCGAAGTAACGCCGAACTGTTTCGTCGTGCGCGATGCGAACGTGCTGCCGAGCGGCGACCGGGCTCGCACTCATAATAGACGTAGGCGAGCTTCTGACCGATTGGGACCGATAACATTTGGAATTCTTGGCGCCGCGGTCGTTGCCGGCCAACCCACATCTGCATCAGCACAGTCATAATCCCTGGTGCGCCCAGGGAGATAGTATCGTGCATTGCTATTACATGACGCGCGAGCAATGCGAAGCGGCCGTAAATTACCACGGCTTCTGTCTTGCTAATTCCAGTATGCCAACCCCGAACAACGAAGCTCCACAGCCGCGTTTACAGAGGCGTCGATGAAATGATCGTTGGGCGCAACGGATTGCGGCAATATCGCTGAGTTGCTACTTCGGAGCCATAAATAAGAATAGAGCCTTCGAATTAACGGATATGATCCAGGCGTTGGTTGATACGCCGTATTGTTCTGCATGCAGAACCTGCCGATCCCGGTCACGGTGTCCATACATTGTTGAAATGTCACGAACCCGCAGTTCATGCCCTCGAATCCGGTACCGTAATGCGCGCACCACGGATAGTTTTGGGCCTCGGCACCCGGGGGCCTAATCGTCACTTTTGCCGCCTCCCTTTTCGGAACAAACAATAGCGTACAAACGTTCATGTGTAGCGAGGAGCCCCGTCGAAATGGGGCATTTTTGTTGGTGATTGCAATGCTAGAAATGACGGATTTCTTTCAAACGCAGGCTCAGGAGTGCAGGAGACTTGCCGCTCAGGCCACTGGGAAAAACGACCGGGAATATTGGCTTCGATTAGCACAGCGTTGGGAATGGCTAGTGCAACAAAACCGCAGTGCTGAAGTCGAAGCGATCCGACCGCGAAAGCCAGCGCGATCGGTGTTAGAAAAGCGTTTGGCAAAACGGCAGGCCGCTTAAGCAAAACTCGACGCTAGCCGCAAGCCTACCGAGGAGCGCGCGCGGCTATGATGCCGGAGTGGCACGCATATCTCATTGTTGGTGCTCCGCGATGCCAGCGTACGGCAGCGGCACGAAAATGATCCGATTTGGATAGTGGCCGGCTTGCAACAGTCCTTAGTAATTCAGCTGGCTCTGTCTATTTGGCCCTTGCCGGACCATAATTCCGAACAACGATTTGATGGTCCCGTTCGGGGGTTTTGAGGATGGGCTGACGGGACGTTCGTTCCTCATAAGCGAGAGGGCGCCGGGGGGCGCCCTCTTTTTATGCGCTGGCGCCGTATGCCACGGCAAGTGTCGGCCAGAAATCGACCACCGGCTTCCGTTTGAGTTCTTCGATTGTTCTGTAACCATTGATTTCCTTCCCATGTGGGGTCACCTCATTGACCCACATCATATTTAATCTACGCGCGCTCTATGTCATGGGGTAATATTGTGGACCCACAATATTTGTGCTATCTAATCTCATCTCGTCCGTCGAAGCTGAGGGATGCTTGCAAATGGCTCGTAAATCGAAAAAGAAAAAATGGGCGCGGCGGGCAGAACTGAAGCTCAGGCTCCCGGAGCCACTTCGACTCAATCTCGAACTTGCGGCACGGCGGGCAGGTCGCTCGATGAATGCGGAAGCGGTCCAGCGACTTAGCGAATCCGTTTTAGGGAACAGTGATCCCTACGCAATTGCTGCCGAGGCAATTTTGAACGGTCTGCATGATCGAATAGTGACCATAATTGAAGACATGATTTTGCGCGCTAATGCAGACAAGGAAGTACGCGCGTTATATCGAAAGGACGCGGAGCAGGATCTTGCTTCCGAAAGGCCGTCGTTCCTAGGCACCCTGTTTTCCCGCGTTCCCAGCGAGCCGTCTGACTTAGCGCCGGAAGCGCCGGAGCCCCGACGCAGAGCGCTGGGGACACGAAGGGCGCAACCACGATCTGCGCCCGGCCAAGAACCTGAATTGCCAGTTCGCCGCCCACCGCCACCCGGCGACCGTTCTTTGTCGGACGCCGAGCGGCGGCTGCTAATCCGGGCTGAGGAGCTGGCCGCACAGGGCCGAACTCGGGATGCGGCGACGGTACGGTTTATGGTCGGACGTCCGCTGCCCCGACCGCTGCCACAATATCTAATCGACTTGCTTGGCCAAGAATTGCTCGACTTACTCGACCAACCCGAATTGCCAATGCCGCAGCCACGCGGTCGGCAGGCAAAATAGAAGGGGGCCATGAGGGGGCACATCAGAGAACGCTCGCCAGGACATTGGGCGATTATCCTCGACATAACTAAAGACGGGGCTCGCAAACGGAAGTGGCACGCTTTTAAGGGGACGAAACGGGAGGCTCAGGTCGAGTGTGTCCGTCTCATCATCGAGCTTAAAACCGGCAGTTACGTTGACCCCTCCAAAGAAGCGCTAGCTACGTTTCTCGAACGCTGGCTGACCGATATTAAGACCCGAGTATCGCCACGGACCTATGACCGCTACGCGGAGATCGCGCGAAAAAACATTGTGCCGGCTCTCGGCGCGACCCCGCTCAAGAACCTACGAGCGCACCATATCTCCGCCGCTTACGCCGATGCGTTGGAGGGCTGACGCCGCAAAGACGGCAGCGGCCTTTCCGCTCGCACTGTTCAGCATATTCATCGGATTCTGAAACAGGCCCTCGCGCAAGCGATGCAATGGGAAATGATCGCGCACAATCCGGCCGCCAACGCCAAGCCGCCGAAGGTGCCGGCGAACCCTATGCACACTTATGATCTCGCGCAGACTGCCGAGCTAATCGAGGCTATGCGCGGTACTCGGTCTGTTTGTTCCTGTGTTGCTCGCAGTGCTGTGCGGGCTGCGCCGAGGTGAGATTGCGGCGCTTCGCTGGAAGAATATTGACTTGACGGCCGGACAGATCGCGGTGATCCAGAGCGCATCGCAAACCAGGACTGTCGTTCGCCATAAAGAACCGAAGTCGGACCGCTCACGCACCGTGGCATTGTCGATCACGGTCCTAGAGGAATTGCGTGCACACCGGCTGCGGCAAGCTCAGGAGCTGTTGCGGCTCGGCACTCGGCTCTCCGATGAGACTTTCGTTTGTGCGCGTGACGATTGGCCTGCCGCTACAGCCCGACTCCTTCACTCACGATTGGGATCGGCAAGATTGCGACTACCAATCTCTCCCGCATTCGGTTTCACGACCTTCGCTATGCCCACGCGACGCACATGCTCGCCCCAGCGAACGGCTAGGCCATAGCAAGATCGGGATTACCCTCGACCTCTATAGCCATGTTCTGCCGAATATGTAGGCCGACGCGGCGGCAGTTGTTGACGACGCTCTGCGGGCCGCCCTAAAAAAAAAAGGGAAACAAAAGACTAGAAAAAAGGTAGCAAAAGGGTGGCAATCGCCATTTTCGGCGGCAGCGGCTATCTAGCAAGCATCTGTAAAATCATAGTTTGCCGGGTTAGGTCAGTGGTAGAGCAGCGGTTTTGTAAACCGTTGCAGTGGTCCCAGCACATACCTATTGGTGTTAGCGCAGCTTGATTTGATTGAGCTTTTCGGTTCGCTCGTCCCATCCGATCCCGGCAGTTGCCACCCAGTTGCGAATAATTGGGTGGCAATTTGGATGGCAACTCTGCCCCTGCCCTCGGCGCGCATCAGGCTTACTGCTGTTTCACACAAAAAGACCGCAAATTGAACGCACCTTTTTAGACGCTGGGGTGCGTGATGTCGGGGACCTCGCCAATGAGCGACGACGACGAAACCCATCTACACGTAGCGTACGCCATTTACTGGGATATGGACGACGCTTTTCTGCTCCCGTATGCGTATGGCCATAGCAGCGGGATTGGAAAGCGCGCCGATTGGTGTTGTCACGACGCCTGGAACTAAGAAGCCCAAATCCATCCCAACAAAGCACTGCCCGCTAGTCCCCTCACCGGGCGCAATGGACTTTGACTTTTAGTTGACGCAGATCAAACACGCCGATTGGTCTGGGAACAAGCTTTGAGTTCCCTGATTGGATTGTCAGGGGGCGCGCCATTGGTGGCGACGATGGGGATTAGTTCCACAGGCTACGAACCCGTTGCTTGGCGGCTCGCCAGAGAAGGTATTGGTCAGAGCCTTCGGCAACGCTATGCGGCGGCAAAAGAATTGCCGCCTAGCTCGTCCACGCCTTTCAGCAAATTAGACGTGTTGAAGGTGTGTTGCGCCGACGTAGGAAACGCCAGCGACGCTGGTGAGACGCCGAAAGGCGTGAGAGCGTTAAGGATAAAGTCGGAGGCTGGCTTCCATAGCAGCTTCTTCGATCCTCAGACCCTAGTGCTAATAGAGAAGGCTTTCGATGAAGCGTGGCTAACGCTCAAGTTCGTCGGCAATAAAACCGTGAAACCTGACGAGCTGGCGCGCTCTGTGTTGCGCGTGGCGATGGAAGGCGAGCGCGATCCCGCCCGATTGCACGACGGAGCGCTGGAGCGATTGCTACCCGCGACCACCTGGCGCGAGGCGAGCTGATCGCGCGGTGGTAGTGTGAGTGTATGGCGCAGCCTCGCCGCTTCCCACCACCATGGACCGTCAAAGAACTCGATGCGTGCTTTGTCGTGATCGACAGCGCAGAGCAGAAGCTTGCATACGTCTACTTCGAAGAAGAACCTGGGCGCAGATCAGCGGGCAAGCTGCTCAGCAAAGACGAAGCTCGCCGGATCGCTGTGAACCTCGCAAGGCTGCCAGAGCTACTAATGGCGCAACCTCATTGGCGCTAAGGCGGCTCGTGCGCAGTCACATGAGGGCCGGGAAGTTCTCTCCCTTCCACTGCCGCCAACCGCAATTCAAGGCACCTGTTTACAAACTGCCGAGTGCGCGTGCTGCCGAGAAGGAGGAGGATGACCAAATGCCGAGCGAAAATCTCAGCGACTTGCTGGGCCAAGTATCAAAAAATTCGACGAGCGAAATTGATAGCCTCATCGGTGATTTTGCGCGGCTGCGGGAAAAGCTGCAAACTGATGGCGAACACATTCAGCGCGAGGTTGAGGAATACAGGGCACTGAGCGAGCAGGTGATGCAAATGACGAAGACCATCTCCGAAAGCGTGGAGAAGGTTCGAGCATCAGCGGATCGGCCCACAACGTTTTGAGTACCCGAAAGATGTCATCCTTGCCCCGACGGAAGTCTGTCAGGGCATTCTTTTATGTCCGTAGATTGTCTTAAGCGCAGACGCTATGCTGCCCTGGTCGGACTGGGTCGTCCCCGCTGTCCGGCACTGACGCGATGGGGACGAAGCACCGCCCGTTCGACAACCCGCACGATGCTGTCCAAGAACACGGCACGTATGGGGGACGAAGGCAAAGCCGTCAAGCGTGGGAGCGCCGACGGCTTTGCTGTTTGTGCGGCCATGGTGCGTTAGCCGACCGACAGGCCCTCTAAAACCAAGTATAGCTTTTCGGTCGGACCGGTGGCTGGATTGCAAACTGCCTCGCTGCCAGTTCGAGGGGGACGAAGGGGGACGAAGGCAAAGCCGTTGGCTGCGTACCGCCGACGGCTTTGCTGTTTGAGGGCTTTACCTTTTAAGGACCAACCTAAGGACCGACGAGTGCAAAGGCACTCGGTCTAAAGGCGTCGGGGAACATTACGCTGGCAAACACGAGGGCAAGTGCCACGCAGATAAGAGCGAGAGCAAAGCCGTATTCGGGATGCGCACGCGCCGCCTTTTCTTCCGAACCTTGGTAGACGTCTGTTTTCTGAAGTAATGACATTGGCAGCCCCTGAGTTTTGATCCGGCGCTGTACATGAGCATTCATTGATGGCCCGTGTCTGTGACCAACGTCACAACATTACTCGGCTATGTGCTCTTACTTACCGCCGAGGATTTTTCCCCTGAAAAATGTCTGTGCCAAACGGTGCAGTGCTTTCTGCTGTGACGGATGGCACAGCACTTTTTGATGAAAATCATTAATTCAGGATCTGTAACGGCCACGCATAGGAGGAAATCCCATGCGCTACATCGTGTACGGAGTGATTTTGTTGGCTGGCGTGCTTGCCGCCACAGTTGCGACGGGCCGCTTGCCTCGGATGGCGGTCGCATCACACGACGGAACCGCAGTGGATGCCGCTATCAACGCCACAGTGGATGTGCCTAAGTTGAGAGAGACGATTGATATGAAGGCTCTACCCCGACAGCAACTCCCTGACGAGGTCTATCGGTAGTACGCGCCCTTCGTCTCCTTCAGGCTGAACTAAGGCCACCAAAACTGGTGGCCTTCTTTTGAGAACATGCCCTCGCCCTCGCTGCTTGATCCTTAGCCCCGCTTGCCCTCACTCGGTTGGCGCAGTGCTAACGAATTGACGCCTCGCTG
>Ga0318517_10000178_pt1 | contig 12306 bp, 8 predicted proteins | sample GRESIP176b2f21_FD_203661 | JGI IMG/M metagenome (GOLD analysis project Ga0318517, IMG submission 203661) | Tropical soil microbial communities from Luquillo Experimental Forest, Puerto Rico - GRE.SIPMG.176b2f21 | ecosystem: Environmental > Terrestrial > Soil > Tropical forest > Bulk soil... | reverse complement strand
CCTGTTGCACGCCGCGAGCCGCGCGCGTGCACGGCTCGGCTACATGGCGCAGAAGTTCTCTCTTTACGGCGACCTGTCGGTGGGACAGAACCTGGATTACTTCGCCGACATCTACGGACTGTCACGCGCCGCGAAGCGCGAGCGCGTGCCGGCGATGATCGAGATGTTCGAGCTCTCGCCCCATCTGGCGAACAACGCCTCGCTCCTGCCGCTCGGCTTCAAGCAGCGCCTCGCGCTCGCCTGCGCCACGCTGCACACGCCGGCGGTGCTGTTTCTCGATGAGCCAACGAGCGGCGTGGACCCGCTCATGCGACGCGAGTTCTGGCATCACATCGGTGCGCTGACTACACGCGGGGTCGCGGTACTGGTCACGACACATTTCATGGATGAGGCCGAGTATTGCGACCGCATCGGGCTCATCTGGCGTGGCCGCAAGATCGCCGAGGGCACACCCGATGAGCTGAAGGCGCGCGTGCGCAGCACGCGGCAGCCCGAGCCGACGCTCGAAGACGCGTTCATCGCGCTCATCGAGGGGGAGGGGGCGTGAGCGCCACTCCGGCGGCGGCTACCGCGACCGACCGGCGCAGCCGCGCGCGCTCGTGGTGGCAGCAGCTCAGCGCCGTCATGATCAAGGAGGCCAAGCAGGTCACGCGCGATCCCTCGAGCTGGATCATCGCGGTGGTGTTGCCGCTCACCTTCCTGTTTCTGTTCGGTTACGGCATCTCCCTCGATACGACGGTCGTGAAGATCGCGGTGGTCCGCGAGGACGACAGCCGCGATGCGCAGGACCTGGCCGCCGCGCTCACCCACTCGAAATGGTTCCTGGTGGTGCCGGCGGTCGACCGCCGTGCGGGTGAGCGGCTGCTGCAGGACCAGAACGTCAAGGCGGTGGTCATCATACCGGCCGAGTTCGGCCGCATGCTCCACGCCGAGAACACGCGCGCCCAGGTGCAGGTGCTGGTCGATGGCGCCGAGCCCAACACCGCGAACTTCGTGCACGGCTACGTGAGCGCGGTGTGGAGCGACTTTCTCGCCAGCCGCGCCATGCAGCAGGGTGCCCCGGTCACCCCGCCGATCAGCGTCGAGGCGCGCTACTGGTACAACGCCAACGCCGAGAGCCGCTGGTTCCTGATCCCCGGGTCGATGACGGTCATCATGACCCTGCTCGGCACACTGCTCACCTCGCTCGTCATCGCGCGCGAGTGGGAGCGCGGCACCCTCGAGGCGCTGTACGCGACGCCGCTGACGCGCGGTCAGATCCTGATCGGCAAGACGCTGCCGTACTTCGTGCTGGCGATGGTGTCGATGGCGGTGTGCGTGCTGACGGCGCTGCTGCTCTTCCGGCTGCCGCTGCGCGGCTCGCTGTTGACGCTCGGCCTGGTGTCGGCCGCCTTCCTCGTGCCGGCGCTCGGCCAGGGCCTGCTGATCTCGGTCGTCATGAAATCGCAGATGGCGGCGGCACAGCTCGGTCTGATGACCGGTTACCTGCCGGCGATGATGCTGTCGGGGTTCCTGTTCGACATCAACTCCATGCCGGCGTGGCTGCGCCCCATCACCTACCTGATCCCGGCGCGCTACATGAACATCTCGCTGCAGACGGTGTTTCTTGCGGGCGACGTCTGGGCAGTGCTGATTCCCAACATGCTGTTCATGCTGGCGGTCGGCGCGCTGTTCTTCGGCCTCACCTGGCGGCGGCTGCACAAGCGGATCGACTGACGGAGCGTGCGCGGTGCTGCAGCGGCTGCTGGCCATCATCAGGAAGGAGCTCATCACCATGCTGCGCGACCCGCGCGCGCGGTTCTCGCTCCTGCTGCCGCCCATCATCCAGCTGTTCATTTTCTCTTCGGCCGCGACCATGGAGGTGAAGAACATCCACCTCGGGGTGGTGGATCTCGATCGCGGGCCGTACGCCGCCGACGTGCTCGAGCGCCTGCGCGGCTCACGGAGCTTCACGGCGTTGCCGCTGTATCCGGCGCTCGCCGTGGCCGGCAAGGCCCTCGAGCGCGAGCAGGTGGTCGGCATCCTGGTGCTGCAGAGTGGCTTCTCCGCGGATCTCGCCGCCGGGCGGCCCACCAGCGTGCAGCTGCTGCTCGACGGGCGGCGCTCGAATGCGGCGCAGATCGCTGCGCAGTACGTGAGCACGATCGTGTCCACCGCGATGGCGGGCGGCGGCGGCGCGCCGCAGCCCGGCGCGGCGGTTGCGGCGCCGACACTCCCCGACGCCGAGGTGGTCATTACCAACTGGTTCAATCCCAACCTCGATTACCGCTGGTACATGCTGCCGAATCTGGTCGGAATGCTGAGTCTCGGCGTGGCGCTCATGATCACCGGGCTGTCGGTGGCGCGCGAGCGCGAGCTCGGCACCTTCGACCAGACGCTGGTATCGCCCGCTACGCCGGTGGAGATCGCCCTCGGCAAGCTTCTGCCGCCGCTGCTGGTGGCGGCGGTGCAGGCGACGCTGTACCTGCTGATCGTCACGCTCTTTTACGGCGTGCCGTTCCGCGGCAACGTGCTGGTCCTCTACGCCGCGGTGCTGACCTTCGCCCTGGCGTGCGCCGGCGTGGGGCTGTTCATCTCTTCGCTCGTGCACACCCAGCAACAGGCGTTTCTCGGGGCATTCGCGGTGCTGCTGCCCTTCGCGCTGCTGTCGGGCTTTGCGACGCCGGTGGAGAACATGCCGTGGTGGCTGCAGTTCGTGACCAACATCAATCCGCTCTCCCACATGCTGCGCCTGATGCAGGGTTTGTTCCTGAAGGGGAGCTCGTTCCACTCGCTGGCGCAGGACATGGTGAGGCTGCTCGAGATAGCGCTGGTCACCACCTCGGCCGCAGTGCTGTTGTTCAGCCGCAAGGCCGCCTGAGGCGCGTGCGGGCGCGGCGTCCACCGCGGTTCGTATAAGATAGCGCGCCCCCCACGAAGGACTTACGAGCGTGCGCAAGGCCGGCGGCGGCGCCCTGCTGTTCATCTTCATCCTGGTGCTGGTCGACTCGATCGGCTTCGGCATCATTCTGCCGGTGCTGCCGCGGCTGATCATGCAGCTGACCGGCGTCGGCATCGACCGGGCGGCGCGCTACGGCGGCTGGCTGTCCTTCGTCTATGCGCTGATGCAGTTCTTCTGCGCGTCCGTGCTCGGCAACCTGAGTGATCGCTTCGGCCGCCGCCCGGTGCTGCTCTACGCGGTGCTGTCGCTGGGCGTCGACTATCTCATCATGGGCCTTGCGCCAACCATCGGCTGGCTGTTCCTCGGCCGCACGATCGCCGGAATTGCCGGCGCTTCCTTCACGCCCGCCTATGCCTATGTCGCCGACGTCACGCCGCCCGAGCGACGTGCCCAGAATTTCGGCCTGATGAGCGCGGCGTTCGGCATCGGCTTCATCCTGGGGCCTGCCATCGGCGGTCTGCTCGGCAGTTTCGGTTCCCGGGCGCCGTTCTTCGCCGCCGGCGCGCTCGCGCTCGCCAACTTCGCGTTCGGCTGTTTCGCGCTCCCCGAGTCGCTGCCGCTCGAGAAGCGGCGACCGTTCCACTGGGCGCGCGCCAACCCGCTCGGCACGCTGAAGCAGATGCGCCGCTACCCGGTCGTCCTGCTCACGCTCGGAGCGATGTTCCTGTGGCAGCTTGGCCACCAGGTATTGCCGAGCACCTGGGCCTTCTACACCATCGCCAAGTTCCACTGGACGAGCGCCCAGGTCGGTGCCTCGCTCGCCTTCGTCGGCCTGCTCATGGCGCTCTCGCAGGGGGTGCTGGCCCGGCTGTTGATTCCGTGGCTGGGCGGCGAACGGCACGCGGCGGTCGCCGGCATGGCCGGCGCGATCCTCGCCTACACGGGCTACGCGCTGGCAACGCACGGCTGGATGATGTACGTCGTCGGGCTCGCCACCCTGCTGTTCGCGCTCACCTATCCGTCCATGAACGCCATCGCCTCGCAGCAGATTCCGGCCGACGCGCAGGGCGAGCTGCAGGGCGCAGTCGCGTCGCTCTACAGCCTGAGCGCCATCATCGGCCCGCCGCTCTTCACCCAGATCTTCAGCCGCTTCTCCGCTCCGGCAGCGGTCGTGTACTTTCCGGGTGCGGCATTTCTCACCGCGGCGGCGCTCGCCGCAGTCTGTGCGCTGCTGTTCCTGCGGGCGATGCGCCTCACGCCGCAGCCTCTCCCGGCGCGCGAGCCAGCCGCCGCTTCCGAGGTGTGAATGTCGTTGCCAACTGCCGCCCGCATTGGGGTTCTCGTCCTGGTGAGCCTCGCGACGGTCGCCGCGGCCGCTCCGCAGGCCCCGCCACCGGCGTCTGCCGCGCCCGCTGCCCGCGAGCCGCTGCCGCCCATCCGGCACGTGTTCGTGCTGATGCTCGAGAATCAGTCGTACGCCGCGACCTTCGGCAGCCGCTCAGCGGCGGCCTACCTGGCCCACACGCTGCCGGCGCGCGGCGCACTGCTGACGCACTACTACGCCATCGGTCACGCGAGCCTCGGCAACTACATCGCGCTCGTGAGCGGTCAGGCGCCGAACCTCGCGACGCAGCTCGACTGCTCGACCTATAGCGACTTCCGCGCGAGCGAACCCGCACTCGATGCGCACGGTCAGCTGCGTGGCTCCGGCTGCGTCTACCCGCGCCTCGTCCGCTCGCTCCCCGACCAGCTCGAGGCGGCGGGCCTGAGCTGGAAGGCGTACATGGAGGACATGGGCAAGAATCCGGCGCGCGAGTCCGCCACCTGCGGGCACGCGCGGCTTGGCGCGACGGAGACCACCAACCTCGCGAGCCGCGGCGATCAGTACGCCGCCAAGCACAATCCCTTCGTCTACTTCCATGCCATCATCGACGACCAGGCGCGCTGCGACCGCCACGTCGTGAACCTCGAGCGTCTGCCCCAGGATCTTGCGAGTGCGGCCACGACCGCCAATTACATCTTCATCACACCCAATCTCTGCAGCGACGGGCACGATGCGCACTGCGTCAACGGTGAGATCGGCGGCCTCGCGGGCATCGACCGGTTCCTCCGCACCTGGGTACCGCGCATCGAGGCGGCGCCCGCCTTCTTGGCTGATGGGATGCTGATCATCACCTTCGACGAGTCCGATGGCGCAGGTACGGACGGCTCGAGCGCCTGCTGCGGCGAGCGGCCGCTTCCCGGGGCGAGATTCCAGCCCGGGTTCAACGGTCCGGGCGGCGGGCGGGTCGGGGCGATCGTGCTCTCGAAGTACGTGAAGCCGGGAACGGTCTCGGCCGTGCCCTACAATCACTTTTCGCTGCTGCGCACCGTCGAGGCGATCTTCGCTCTCCCCTTTCTTGGTTACGCGGCGGAACCTGAGCTGCGCGTGTTCGGGCCCGACGTGTTCAGCGCCGCCTCGCCCGGCCCCTGAGCCGTCCGTCCCGATCGCGCCTGGCTCGCGCTACTCGTCGCGCCGCTGCGCGGGTCCCGGCACCGGGCCGCCGCCCGCCACGGGCGCCGGCTCATCGAGCTTCTCCCCCATCAGGCGGCGAATCGCGACATAACACACCGGGATCATGAGGACCCCCAGCAGCGCCGCACTCAACATGCCGCCGACCACGCCGGTGCCGATAGCGTGGCGTGCGTTGGCCCCGGCGCCGGTGGAGATCACCATCGGGAACACCCCGAGAATGAAGGCGAAGGACGTCATGAGGATCGGCCGGAAGCGCAGCCGTGCCGCCTCCAGCACGCCCTCGTGCAGGCTCTTGCCGTTTTTCTGCGCGGTGACCGCAAACTCGACGATCAGGATGGCGTTCTTCGCCGACAGGCCGATGATGGTGATGAGGCCGACCTTGAAGAACACATCGTTCGGCAGTCCGCGCACCAGCGCCGCGACCGCCGTGCCAACGAGCCCGACCGGCACCGCCATCAGCACCGCGGCCGGAACGCTCCAGCTCTCGTAGAGTGCGGCGAGACACAGGTACACCACCAGGATCGACAGCGCGAACAGCATCGGCGCCTGGCTGCCCGAGATCAGCTCCTGCAGCGACTGGCCGGCCCAGTCGTTGGCGATGCCGCGCGGCAGATGCGTGTCGACGATGTTCTGCATCGCCTGCATGGCTTCGCCGGAGCTGCGGCCCGGGGCGTTGTTGCCGGTGATCTCCACCGCCGCGTAGCCATTGAAGCGGGTGAGCGAGGGCGTGCCGACGACCCAGTCGGCACGCACGAAGTTGGCAAGCGGGATCATGTTGCCGCCGGCGCCCGCCATGTAGAAGTGTCCGAGCGCCTCGGGGGTCATGCGCCAGGGGGCATCCGCCTGCAGCAGCACGCGCAGCACGCGCCCCTGGTAGACGAAGTCATTCGCATACACCGGCGCCAGCATCAGCTGCAGCGCCGTGTAGACGTCGCTCGCCGAGAGCCCCATCGACTGCGCCTGCACCCGGTCTACCGTCAGGTGCAGCTCCGGCGCCGGGGGCAGCAGGTTGGCGCGCACGCCACTCAGGGTGCCCTTGTCGGCGGCGGCCTTCGTGAGCAGCGCTTCCCGCGCGTCGCCGAGCGCTGCGCGCCCGAGGCCGGCGCGATCCTCGAGATACATATCGAAGCCGCCGAAGAAGCCGAGCCCGCGTACGGTCGGGAGATTGAGCACGTACACCTGCGCGTCGTGGATCTCCCGCCGCAGCGTCGTGTTCGCCCAGCGGATGAACTCCGCCGCGGTGTCCGGGCGCTGGTCCCAGGGCTTGAGGTGCACGAACGCGCGGCCGGCGTTCTCGGCCGTCCCTATGAAACTCGAGCCGACGATCAGGAAGGCATAGTCGACGTCCGGGCTGCGCTCGATGATGGCGTTGATGTGCTGCATCACCTCGCGCGTGCGCGCCATGTTGGCGCCGGCCGGCAGCTGCACGTCGATGAGCGCGTAGCCCTGGTCCTCCTCCGGCACGAAGCTGCCGGGGAGCTTCATGAACAGCAGCGCACCCACCGCCAGCATCACGGCGAAAGCCGCCATCCAGCGCGGCACGTGACCGACCGACTGGAACACGCGCCGCACGTAGGCCGCGCGCGTGCTCTCGAAGGCGCGGTTGAACCAGTTGAAGATCAGGTTGCCGTGCAGGTGCTCAGGCCGCAGCAGCGAGGCGCACAGCGCGGGGGTGAACGACAGCGCCAGCAGCGCCGAGAAGCCCATCGACAGGGCGATGGTGAGCGCGAACTGCCGGTAGATCGCCCCGGTGGTGCCGGTCTGCAGGGCGCTCGGGATGAACACCGCCGCGAGCACGGAAGTGATCGCGACGATCGCGCCGGTGATCTGGTGCATCGCCTTGCGCGTCGCTTCCTTCGGCCCGAGGTGCTCTTCGCGCATGATGCGGTCGACCGCCTCCACCACCACGATGGCATCGTCGACCACGATGCCGATCGCGAGCACCATCGCGAACAGCGACAGCTGGTTGATGGAGAATCCGACTGCGTAGATGCCGATCAGCGTGCCGAGCAGCGCCGACGGCACCACCAGCGTTGGGATGAGCGTGGCGCGGAAATTCTGCAGGAACACCAGCATCACGAGGAACACCAGCACCACGGCTTCAGCGAGCGTGATCAGCACCTCGCGGATCGCGACCCGGATGAAGGGCGTCGAGTCCCAGGCCCAGACCCACTTCACCCCGGCCGGAAAGCTCCCCTGGATGGACTTCATTTTCTCGCTGACCGCCCTGGAGACATCCAGCGCGTTGGCTTCGGGTGCGAGCTGGATGCCGAAGGCCGCGATCGGCGTGGCGCCGATGGTTGACTCGGAACCGTACTGCGCGGCGCCGAGCGTGACGCGCGCCACGTCCCTCAGCCGCACCGAGGCGCCGTTCGGATCGGTGCGCAGCAGAACCTGCTCGAACTGCTCCGGCGAGCTGAACCGTCCCTCGACGGTCACCGTGGCGGTGGTCGCCTGCTCTCGCAGCGCCGGCCAGGCGCCCACCGAGCCGGAGGCGAACTGGGCGTTCTGCGACTGCACCGCCGCGAGCACGGCGGACGCCGACAGGTTGTAGGCCTTGAGCTTGTCGGGATCCAGCCAGATGCGCATGGCGTACTCGGAGCCGAACTGCACCGCTGCGCCGACGCCCGGCACGCGCTGGATCGGGTCGATGACCCGTGAGGCGACGATGTTGTTGAGCTCCTCGGCGCTCGGCCCGCCCGGAGCGGACACGAGCCCGATGCCGCCCAGGAACCCGGCGGCGACCTTGGCGATCCGGATTCCCTGTTGGTTGACCTCGGCCGGCAGGCGTGGCTGTGCGAGCGACACGCGGTTCTGGACCTGCACCGCGGCGATGTCGGGATTGGTGCCGTGTTCAAATGTCAGCGTGATGGTGCAGGAGCCGTCCGAGGCCGACTGCGAAGTGAAGTAGAGGAGGTTATCGATGCCGGTGAGCTGCTGCTCGATCACCTGCGTGACCGTGCTCTCCACCGTGGCGGCGCTCGCGCCCGGGTAGCTCGTGGTCACCGCTACCTGCGGCGGCGCGATCGGTGGATAAGCTTCACTCGGCAAGCGGCGCAACGCGAGCGTGCCACCGAGCGCGATGAGTATCGCGAGCACCCACGCAAACACCGGGCGGTCGATGAAGAACTGCGGCATGACCCTTAGTGTGCGGCGGCGCCGGCAGCGGCGCTGACGTCCGCCGTCGCCGGTGGGGCATCCGCGGGCGCCGCGGTCGCCGGCACCGCCGCGACGGTGCTGCCCGGGCGCGCACTCTGCGTGCCGGACACGATGACGCGGTCGCCGTCGGCGAGTCCCTCAGTGACGATCCAGTTCGGCCCGGCGAGGCTCTCGGTGGTCACGCGTTTCTGTACCACCTTGTCGTCCGCGCCGGCGACGAGGACGTAGGCGCCCTGGGCATCGCGCAGCAGCCCGGCCTGCGGCACGAGAAAGCCTCGATTCACCGCACCAGAGGTGAGCCGCAAGCCGACGAACATTCCCGGGAGCAGCTGGTGGTCAGGGTTCGGGATGATGCCGCGCAGCGCGACCGCCCCGGTGGCGGGATCGACGCTGACATCGAGGAAGTCGAGTGTGCCGGTGTGCGCGTAGGGCGTGCCATCGGCAAGAATGACCTGCACGCTCACCTGCCTGCCGCGCGCCATGGTGACGCTGCCGGCCGCCTGCGCCCGCCGCAGCCGCTCGATGTCCACCGCGGGCTGATCGAAGTTGACGTAGATCGGATCGATCTGCTCGACCGTGGTGAGGAGCGTCGCGGTGCCCTGGCCCACCAGTGCCCCTTCGGTGACACCCTGTTGGCCGGCGCGGCCGGCAATCGGCGCGGTGACGCTGGCGTAGCTGAGGTTGATGCGGGCGGTGCCGACCGCGGCTTTCGCCTGTTGCACGGCTGCGGCGGTCGAGCGCTCGGCGGCCTCGGCGTTATCGAGGTCCGAGCGCGACACCAGCCCGCTCGGCAGCAGCTGGCGCGAGCGCTGGGCGGTGATATGGGCGTTGGTGGCGTTGGCCTCGGCCTGGGCGAGCGAGGCGAGTGCGCCATCGAGCGCCGCGCGCAGCGGCGCCGGATCGATCTGAAAGAGTGGCTGCCCCGCCTTGACGTCCGAGCCTTCCGTGTACAGGCGCTTGAGCAGCACACCGGCGACGCGCGCGCGCACATCGGCCGAGCGCGTGGCCGAAAGCCGCCCGACGAGATTGCGCGTCAGCGGCACCGGCTGCGCATGCACGACCACGATCCCGACCTGTGGCGGTGGCGATGCCGGCGGCGGCCCCGAGCGTGCGCAGGCGCCGAGCAGCAGCGCGAGCAGCGCGGCAGCGAGCGTCGGCCGCTCCCGCGGCGCGCGGCTGACCGATCGGCAAGGCAGCACGGACGTCCTCCTCACTGGACAGTTAGTTGCCAAGGCAGTATTGTCGCAGGCAGTAATCCCCCGAAGCAGTCGTTAGGATAGCAAGCCCTCATGAGCCGCAGGGCACCGGTCGGTGCCGAGCATCGGGTCGCCGCACCCTTCTCCGACGAGGGATTGAGCGTCGGTCAGCTGATGGGCCGCGCACGCGCCTCGCTCCTCACGAGTATCGACAGCGAGATCGAGCGCTTCGGGTTGAACAGCACGCAGTTCGCCGTGCTCAAGCATCTCGGCGAGGGCACGGCCCAGACCGCCGCCGACCTCTGCCGCCTCAACCGCTACGACACCGGCGCGATGACCCGCATTCTCGATCGCCTCGAGGAGAAGGGCCTGGTGCGGCGGGAGCGTGGCCGTGAGGACCGTCGCGTGGTGTTCCTGCGGCTGGCTCCCCAGGGACGGGCGCTGCTGCCGCGCCTGGTGGCGGTGGCAACGCGCGTCCTGGAAGTACATCTCGCCGGGTTCAGCGTCGATGAGGTCGAGGCCCTCAAGGGCTACCTCCAGCGGATGATCGATAACGGACACTCACAGCGGGACAATCAGCGGCCAGCGTCAGGCGGGAAGCCATGAGCGTGCGTAGGGTCCTGCCAGCGCCGTTACTGGCGCTGGCGCTTTCCGGTTGCGTCGACCGCGGCGGCTGGCAGCCGACGCCGCAGCTCGCGCCGCAGACGCTCGGTTTGAGTCACACCGTGGCGGATTCCCAGGTCGAGGCCGCCGCGTGGCCTGCCGATGGCTGGTGGCGGCGTTACGGCGACCCACAGCTCGATGCACTCATCGATGAGGCGCTCGCCGGAAGCCCGAGCCTCGCCACGGCGCAGGCGCGGCTGCGCGCCGCCCAGGGACAGGCGGTCGCGGCACGCGCCGCGCGGCTGCCGACCACCGCCGCGAATGCCGAAGCGACACGCCAGCGCTACGCCGAGGACTACCTTTTTCCGCCACCCTTCGGCGGCAGTTATGTCAACGATGGTCGCGTGGCGCTCGACTTCAGCTGGGACCTGGATTTCTGGGGACGCAACCGCGCGCTGCTCGCCGCCGCACGCTCGGGTGTCGCGGCGGCCGAGGCCGACCGCGCGGCGGCGCGCCTGGCGCTCGCCGTGGCGGTGGTGCAGGCCTACATCCAGCTCGATCTGCAGTATGCGCTGCTCGATGTCACCAACGACAACCTCAAGCAACAGGAGTCGATCCTCGAGCTCACGCAACAGCGCGTGAGCGCGGGACTCGAAAACACCGCGCGCGTGAAGCAGTCGGAGGGCCAGGTGGCGCTGACGCGCGCCGCGGTCGCCTACGTCGAGGCGAGCGTCGCGCTGGCGCGCAACCAGCTCGCCGATCTGGTCGCCGCGGGCCCCGACCGCGGCGCGCAGCTGCGGCGGCCGCAACTGTCGCCGCCGGCTTCGATCGCGCTGCCCTCGGTGCTGCCGGCGGATCTCCTCGGGCGGCGGCCGGATGTCGCCGCCGCGCGTGCGCAGGTCGAGTCGTCGGGCTATGGAGTCAAGGCAGCGGAGGCGGATTTCTACCCGAACGTCAACCTGACGGCCTTCGCCGGCTTCCAGAGCATCGACCTGTCGCAGCTGTTCGAGCCGGCCAACCGGATCCTCGGCGCGGGAGCCGCGATCTCGCTGCCGCTCTTCAACCGCGGTGCGCTGCGCGGCGCACTTCAGGTGCGCCAGGCCCAGGTGGACCAATCGGTGGCGCAGTACAACCAGACGCTGCTCGATGCGGTGCGCGAGGTGGCGGACGTGGTGGTGAACTGGCGCGCGCTCGAGCGCGAGACGCGCGAGCAGCAGGCGGCGCTCGCGGATGCGCAGCGCTCCTACGAGCTGACGACCGAGCGCTATCGCGCCGGGCTCGACAATTACCTGAGCGTGCTCTCGAGCCAGAACCAGGTGCTCACCGCGCAGGGGCTGGGCGCGGAGCTCGAGGCGCGGCGCCTCACCTTCAGCGTCGACCTGGTGCGTGCGCTCGGTGGCGGCTATACGGCGCCGACCGGCTGAAGCATGGACGTCTCCGTCGACACCGCCCCCGCGCCGCCGGCCGTGCGACCGCTGCGCGATCGTCGCCGCCGCTGGATCGTGGGCCTCCTCGCCGCGCTCATCATCGTTGCGCTCCTCGTGCTGGCGTGGTGGCTGCTGTACGCGAGGTTCTATGAAAGTACCGATGACGCCTACGTCGCCGGCGACCTGGTGAATGTCATGTCGCAGGTGAATGGCACCGTGGTCTCGATCGGCGCCGACGAGACCGATCTCGTCGATGCCGGACAGGAGCTGGTGCGTCTCGATGCCACCGATGCGCGGATTGCGCTGCAGGAGGCCGAGCAGCAGCTGGCTCGCACGGTGCGCCAGACGCGCACGGTGTTCGCCACCCGCGACCAGCTGCAGGCCGTGGTGGATCAACGGCGCGCGGACCTCGCCCGTGCGCAGGCGGACCTCGGCCGCCGCCGCAACCTCGCATCGAGCGGTGCAGTCTCGGGCGAGGAGCTCGGACACGCGCAGGATGCGCTCGATGCCGCGCGCGACGCGCTC
>Ga0318517_10000170_pt1 | contig 12408 bp, 7 predicted proteins | sample GRESIP176b2f21_FD_203661 | JGI IMG/M metagenome (GOLD analysis project Ga0318517, IMG submission 203661) | Tropical soil microbial communities from Luquillo Experimental Forest, Puerto Rico - GRE.SIPMG.176b2f21 | ecosystem: Environmental > Terrestrial > Soil > Tropical forest > Bulk soil... | reverse complement strand
GGCGGAGTTATCGATGAAGTCGGTGTTGAGGCGTCCCCGGGCGAGCGCGTATTCGATGCGGCCGCGCTGCGTCAGGCCGAGATTGCCGCCCTCGCCGACCACTTTGGCGAGCAGCTGCTGCCCGTTGATGCGCACGGCGTCGTTGGCGCGATCGCCGACCTCCGCATTGCGCTCGTCGCCCGCTTTCACGTAGGTGCCGATGCCACCGTTCCACAGCAGATCGACGGGCAGCGTGAGGATGGCGCGGATGACCTCGTTGGGCGCGGCGCTCGCGCCCTCGAGGCCAAGCAGCGCGCGCGCCTCCGCCGACAGCGCGACCGACTTCGCCGTACGCGGGAACACCCCGCCGCCGCGCGAGATTTTCCGGCGGTCGTAGTCGTCCCAGCTCGAGCGCGGCAGATCGAACAGTCGCGCACGCTCGGCGAAGCTCAGCGCGGGGTCCGGGTCGGGATCGAGGAAAATGTGGCGGTGATCGAAGGCGGCCTGCAGCCGGATGTGGCGCGAGAGCAGCATGCCGTTGCCGAAGACGTCCCCGGACATGTCGCCGACGCCGATGACGGTGAAATCCGTCTTCTGTATGTCGATCGCCATCTCGCGGAAGTGGCGCTTGACGCACTCCCAGGCGCCGCGCGCGGTGATGCCCATCTTCTTGTGGTCGTAGCCGGCGGAGCCGCCGGAAGCGAACGCATCGCCGAGCCAGAAGCCATAGTCCGCGGCAATCGCGTTGGCGATGTCGGAGAAGGTGGCCGTGCCCTTGTCGGCCGCAACCACGAGGTAGGGGTCGTCGCCGTCGTAGCGCACCACCTGCGGCGGGGGCACGATGCGCGCACCGACGATGTTGTCGGTGAGATCGAGCAGCCCGCGGATGAAGGTCTGGTAGCAGGCGACGACCTCGGCCTGCACCTCCTCACGGCTGCCGGCGGTGGGCAGGCGCTTCGGCACGAAGCCGCCCTTGGCGCCGACCGGCACGATGACGGTGTTCTTGACGTTCTGCGCCTTCATCAGGCCGAGGACCTCGGTGCGGAAGTCCTCGCGCCGATCAGACCAGCGGATGCCGCCACGGGCGACCTCGCCCATGCGCAGGTGCACGCCCTCGACCCGCGGGCTGTAGACGAAGATCTCGAACTTCGGCTTCGGCAGCGGCAGGTCGGGGATCTTCGCCGGGTCGAGCTTGAAAGACAGATAGCTCTTGCGCTCCCCGCCGGCCGCACTCTGATAGAAGTTGGTGCGCAGCGTCGCCTGCACGAGCGTCAGGTAGGCACGCAGAATGCGATCGTCGTCGAGACTGGTGACCGCATCGAGACCCGAGCGGATCTGCGTCACGAGGCTCGCGGCGTGGCGCTCGCCGCGCTCGCCGCGCGCAAGTGCGGGATCGCTGCGCATCTGGAACAACCTGACCAGGTGCCGCGCGATGGCGGCATTGGCGCCGAGTGCGCGCTCCATGTACGCCTGACTGAAGGGCACGCCGGTCTGCAGCAGGTAACGGCAGTAGGCACGGAGCACGACGATCTCACTCGCGTTGAGCTCCGCCGCGATCAGCAGGCGGTTGAAGCCATCGTTCTCGAGCGCCCCGCTCCACGCCGCCGCGAAGGCTTCGCGGAAATTCGCCTCGACCCGCGCGATCTCGATGCTCACGCCGTCGCGGTGCTCGAGCTCGAAGTCCTGGATCCAGGCGGCGCCGCCTTCGGGCCAGGCGAGCTCGTAGGGGCGCTCGGAGATGACCCGCAGACCGAAGTTCTCGAGCATCGGCAGCACGTCCGAGATCGGCACCGGGTCCGCGAGCCGCACGATGCGCAGGTGCACGCGCTGCGGCTTCTGACCGGCGGGCCGGTGCAGGCTCAGCTGCAGGCTGCGCGGCTGCTCGCGCAGCGTCTCGAGCACCCGCAGATCGGCGAGCGCCTCCTCGGGCGTCACGTCCTCCTGGTAACCGAGCGGAAAGGCGCGTCGGTAGCGACTCGCGAGCGCGAGGCCCGTCGCCTCGCCGCGCCGCTCGATGAGCACCTGGCGCAGGCGGTCGTACCAGGTGAGCGCGGCCTCCCCGATGTGGCGCTCGATCGCCGCGAAGTCGGGGCGGTGCCGCGCGCCCGGCTCGGTGCGCACGACGACGTGCAGCCGCGCGTGACTCGAACCGGAGATCTGTGCGTGGCTCTCGACGCTCGTGCCGGCGAAGCCCGCGAGCGCGATCTGCTCGATGCGCTGGCGCACCTCGGTGTTGTAACGGTCGCGCGGCACGTACACCAGGCAGGAGTAGAAGCGGTGATACGGGTCGCGCCGCACCAGCAGGCGCACGGTGCGGCGCTCGTAGAGGTTGACCACGCCGCGCACGATGCGGATCAGGTCCGGCACGCCCGCCTGAAACAGCTCATCGCGCGGGTAGGTCTCCAGCACCGCGAGCACCGCCTTGCCATCGTGGCTCGCGGGATCGAGCCCGAAATGCTCGATGACGCGCTCGACCTTGCGGCGCAGCACCGGAATATCGCGCGGGCTGCCGAAGTAGGCGGTGGAGGTCCACAAGCCGAGGAAGCGATGCTCGCCGTCGACCCGGCCGCGGGCGTCGAAGGTCTTGACGCCGACGTAGTCGAGCAGCTCGGGCCGATGCACGGTCGCGGTCGAGTTCGCCTTGGTGACGATCAGGAGCTCCGGCTCCCGCGCCCGCGCGCGCACGTCGCCGCGCAGCACGCTGACGCGCGGCCGTTGGCCGCCGCGGCGGCGCGCTTCGCTCAGTATGCCGAGTCCGGAGCGCACATCCGGCACCAGGCGATCCTCGTTGCGGCCGCGCTCGAGGCGGTAATGCCGGTAGCCGAGGAAGACGAAGTGCCGCGCCTCCATCCAGTCGAGCAGGTGCGCAGCCTCGCTCACATCGGCCGGAGGCAGCGGCGGCGGATCGCTCTCCAGGCGGCGGATGATCTCGCGGGCACGCTCGCGCATCGCCCGCCAGTCGGTGACCGCGATGCGCACGTCGGCGAGTGTCGTCTCGAGGTCACGCTGCAGCCGCGCGAGCTGTGCCGGATCGGTTACACGGTCGATCTCGTAGAGCTGCCAGGACTCGGGGTGGGTGGCGTGCGCGCCGTTGCTGCCGATATCGATGAGCTGGCCGCGGCGGTCACGGCGCACCATCAACACCGGGTGTACGATCAGGTGTACCGCGAGCTCGGCCCGGCCGAAGGCCATGCCGAGCGAGTCGACGAGAAACGGCATGTCGTCGGTGACCGTGAGCACGAGCGTGTGCGGCGACTCGAAGCCGGCGCTCTCGGGCTGCGGATTGAAGACGCGCACCAGCGAGCGGCCCGGCGCGCGGCGGGCCCCGAACTCGAGCTGGGCGAGCGCCACACGCGCCAGCTCCCGCGGGCTGCGTTCGGCCAGATCCTCCTCGGCGACGCCGTGAAAATACGCGCGCAGGAAACGCTGGCGCAGCTCGCTGCGACCGCCGGCGGCGGCAGCCCGCGCAATGCGCTCGATCAGCGCGGCGCGGGCGGCGGGGATGCCCCGCAGCGGGCGGTTATCGTCGGCAACAGGTGGCGCGTGCATGCCGGATCGTCCTGGTCGCGGCGCCTGCGGTGTCGCGTGCGCGTGGCGCATGTTGTACGGGTCGGCGCGGCCGCAGGTCGCGTTGGTAGTGTGGCGCGCAATTATACATGCGGCAGGCACCGCACCGCCTCCGCCCGCCGGGCGCCGCGTGCCGGGCGGCTATAATGACTCTCCACGCAACGAGTGCGCACCGAGCGGCTGCGCCAGGTGAGCTCATGAGCGAACTACCTGACAACCCGATGGGTACCGATGGCTTCGAGTTCGTCGAATACACCGCCCCGGATCCGCAATTACTGCGTTCGTTGTTCGAGCGGCTCGGTTTCCCCGCGGTGGCGCGCCATCGTTCCAAGAACGTGACCCTGCACCGCCAGGGCGGGATCAACTTCATCATCAATGCGGAGCCGCAGTCCTTTGCCCAGGCATTTGCCCGGGCGCACGGGCCCTCCGCCTGCGCCATGGCGTTTCGCGTGCGCGATGCGGCCAAGGCCTACGCGCGCGCTCTCTCGCTCGGCGCCAGGCCCGGGCCGCAGAGCGCCGGCCCCATGGAGCTCAATATTCCCTCCATAGAAGGTATCGGCGGCTCGCTCATCTACCTGGTCGATCTCTACGGCGAGCGCTCGATCTACGATGTCGACTTTCGTCCCCTGGCTCAGGACCCGGCCGGGGGTGCCGGGCTCACCTACATCGACCACCTCACGCACAACGTCGGCCGCGGCCGCATGGATCTCTGGGCCGGCTTCTACGAGAAGCTGTTCAACTTCCGCGAGATCCGCTACTTCGACATCGAGGGCAAGCACACCGGGCTCCTGTCGCGCGCCATGACCAGCCCCTGCGGCAAGATCCGCATCCCGATCAACGAGTCGCAGGACGACAAGAGCCAGATCGAGGAGTACCTGCGCGAATATCACGGTGAGGGCATCCAGCACATTGCGCTCGCCACCGATGACATCTATCGCACCGTAGACGTGCTGCGCGGCCGCGGGGTCGCGTTCCAGGACACACCCGACAGCTATTACGAAGGGGTGGAGGCGCGTGTGCCCGGGCACCGCGAGTCGCTCGCGGAGCTGCGCTCGCGGCGGATCCTGATCGATGGCAATCCCGCCCGGGGCGAGGGCGTGCTGCTGCAGATCTTCACGCGCAACGTCATCGGGCCGATCTTCTTCGAGATCATTCAGCGCAAGGGAAACCAGGGCTTCGGCGAAGGTAACTTCCGCGCGTTGTTCGAGTCCATCGAGCGCGACCAGATCGAGCGCGGCGTGATCTAGGGTGACGTGCGGCTCCCGGCCGGGGTGGTCTCAGGGCCGGTGCTCGCGCGCCAGGTATTCCTCGCTCTGCATCTCGATGAGGCGGCTCGCCGTGCGCGCGAACAGCGCACGGAGGCGCTCGCCGCGGTATAACTCCGCGGGCGCCGCCGCCGCCGAAACGATCAGCTTGACGTTGCGATCGTAGAACTCATCGACGAGTGCGATGAAACGTCGCGCCTCGTTCTCGTCTGCAGCGTCGAACACGGGCACCCCTGCGACGATCACCGACTGATACTCGCGGGCGATCTCGATGTAGTCCTCCTGGCTGCGCGCACCCGCGCACAGTGCCGCGAAGTCGAACCACGCCAACGCCGCGCTCGTGCGCAGCACGGCTATGGCGCGCCCGGCGACTTCGATCGTTCCACCGCCCCGCTGCTCCCCGCCCGCGAGGCAGTTGAAGAGTGCGGCAAGCCGCGCCGGCGTGCCGGGCGCGTCCACTGACAGGTAGATCCCGGCCTCGGTGAGCTGCCGCAGGCGGTAGTCGGTGGATCCCGCGAGATGCACCACATCGAGGTGTCGTTCGAGGAGTGCGATCGTGGGCACGAATCGCTCGCGCTGCAGGCCGTCCCGGTACAGCTCGTGCGGCGGCACGTTGGAGGTCGCGACCAGCGTCACACCGCGCCGGGTGAGCCCCGTGAACAGACCCGCGAGGATCATCGCGTCGGCGATATCCGCGACGTACAGCTCATCGAGGCACAGCACGCGGGTGCCGCGTGCGATGCCGCGCGCGACCTGCTCGAGCGGGGAGAGATGATGCTGCAGCCGGCCGAGATGCTCGTGCACCTCGTGCATGAAGCGGTGGAAGTGGCGGCGCCGCACCAGCGTCGGGGGGAGGCTGGCAGAGAACAGGTCCATCAGCCAGGTCTTGCCGCGGCCGACGCTACCCCAGAGGTACAGGCCCTGCACCGGTGTCAGGTCGCGGCCGGCGAGCGCGGCCAGCCAGCGCGGCATCGCGAAGCCGCGCGGCGGTTCCAGCAGCCGGCGGCGCAGGTCATCGAGGCGTGCCACCACGGCGAGCTGCCCGGCGTCGCTCGTGAAGTGGCGTGCGGTGAGCTCCGCGGCGTAGTGCCGCTGCACATCGCCAACCTCGCGGCCGGCCACCGGCGCCGCCGCGCTCGTTGGCGGAGAGGCTTCGCTCCTCACGGGCGCTCAGGACGAGAGGTCGGGCAGGTCGCGGAAATGCTCGAGTGCGCCGGGATTGGCGAGCGCATCCCGGTTCTCCACCGGCAGGCCGTGAATGACGTTGCGCACCGCGAGCTCGGTGAGCTTGCCGGAGAGCGTGCGCGGGAAGTCGGGGACCGCGATGATCCTGGCGGGAACATGGCGGGCGGTGGTGTGGCTGTGGATCGTCGCCCGGATCTCCTTCTTCAGTGGCTCATCGAGCCGTGCACCGCTAGCCAAGCGCACGAACAGTACGACACGGACATCGCCGTGCCAGTCCTGGCCCACCGCCAACGCCTCGGCAATCTGCGGCAGGCTCTCGACCGCGGAGTAGATCTCCGCGGTACCGATGCGCACCCCGCCCGGATTGAGCACCGCATCCGAACGACCGTAGATGATGAGGCCGTCGTGCGCGGTGATGGCGGCGTAGTCACCGTGGTGCCACACCCCGGGGAAGCGCTCGAAATAGGCGGCGCGGTATTTCACTCCCTGCGGGTCGTTCCAGAAGCCGAGTGGCATCGAGGGAAAGGGCGCGGTGCACACCAGCTCCCCGCGCTCACCCGAGAGCGGCCGGCCCGCATCGTCGAAGATATCGACCGCCATGCCGAGGCCGCGACACTGGATCTCGCCGCGATAGACCGGCCGGATGGGGCAGCCCAGCGCGAAGCAGGAGACGATGTCGGTGCCGCCGGAGATCGAGGCGAGCTGCAGGTCGGGCTTCACCGAACGGTAGACGTAATCGAAGCCCTCGGGCAGCAGCGGCGAGCCGGTAGAAAGCAATGCGCGCAGCGCCGTGAGGTCGACGCGGGTGGCCGGCACGAAGTCGCTCTTCTGCAATGAAGAGAGATACTTTGCGCTCGTGCCGAACACCGTGAGGCGCTCCTCCTCAGCCATGCGCCACAAGGCCCCCGGCCCGGGATGAAACGGGCTGCCGTCGTAAAGGACGAGTGTCGCGCCCGTGGCGAGCGCGCTCATCAGCCAGTTCCACATCATCCAGCCGCACGTCGTGAAGTAGAACACCCGGTCGCTGCGCCTGAGGTCGGTGTGCAGCAGGTGCTCCTTCTGATGCTGCAGGAGAGTGCCGCCGGCACCATGCACGATGCACTTCGGTGCGCCGGTCGTGCCGGAGGAATAAAGGATGTAGAGCGGTTGGTTGAAGGGCAGCAGGGCGAACACCAGCTCGGCGCCGCTCGTGCCGAACTCCTGCCAGCGGGTGGCGCGGTCCGCGGCGGCACCGAGCGCTGCGAGCGGCGGCTGCGCTCCGAGGTAAGGAATGACGATCACGCGCTCGACGGCGGTGAGCTTTGCGAGAGCCTCCGCCATCGGCTCGAGCGAATCGAGCTGCTTGCCGGCGTAGTAATACCCGTCGGCCGTGAACAGCACCTTGGGGGCAATCTGACCGAAGCGATCGAGCACTCCGGGCACGCCGAAGTCCGGCGAGCACGAGGACCAGATGGCACCGACGCTCGCCGTGGCGAGCATCGCTATGGTCGCCTCGGGGATGTTCGGCAGGTAGCCCGCGACGCGGTCGCCGGCGACTACGCCGGCGCTGCGCAGGCCCGCGGCGATGCGCGCGACCTCCGCACGCAGCTCGCGGTAGGAGAGGGTGCGGCGGGTGCCGCGCTCGTTGCGGAACACGAGCGCCGGCTGCTCGTCGTCGTAACGCAGCAGGTTCTCCGCAAAGTTGAGCTGAGTGTCGGCGAAGAAGCGTGCGCCCGGCATGGCGGTCGGGTTCTCGATCGGAGGTCCCGAGCCCCACACGGCGCGGACATCGGCAAAGCGCGCGAGCTCCGTCCAGAACTCCGGCGCCGAGCTCAGCGACCAGGCGTAGAGCTCGGTGTAGTCGCGCAGCTGCAGCCTGCGCCGCGCGTTCACGCAGCGCATGAAACTCGTCAGGTTCGCGTCGGCGGCGCGCGTTTCCGAGGGACGCCAGAGCTCAGGCATGCCCGAATGCTACAACGACTGGTAGTTCGGTCCCGAGCCACCTTCGGGCGTGGTCCAGGTGATGATCTCGTAGGGGTCCTTGATGTCGCAGGCCTTGCAGTGCACGCAATTGGCGGCGTTGATCTGCAGGCGTCGCCCGCCGGCGCCGTCATCGACCATCTCGTACACGCCCGCCGGACAGAAGCGCTCGCAGGGGTTGCCGTACTCACGGGTGCAACGCTCGACGCAGATGCGGGTGTCGGCCACCTTCAGGTGCACCGGCTGGCTCTCATCGTGCACGTTGCCGGCAAAGAACACGAACGACGTCCGGTCGCGCGGCGGAAGCGTCCGCTCGACCCAGCCGCGCCGGGGGGAATCGAACTCATCGAGCCGACGCAGGCGCGACCAGTCGGCGCTGTTCCGCAGCGTCCAGGGCGAGCGGCCGGCGGTGAGCAGCTCCCAGCCCGAGTTGAGGAGCCCCGCCCACAGGTTGCGCTTGAACGCGGGCTTGAAATTGCGGACGCGCCTGAGCTCCTCGCCCCCCACCGAGGCGCGCCAGCGGGCATCGAAGCCTGCGGCGCTCCCGGTCTCGGCGATGTGCTCGCCGGCGAGCGCGCCGCTGCGGATCGCCTGGTGCACGCCCTTGATCTTGGCGAAGTTGAGCGTGCCTCCGGCGTCGCCGGCCAGCAGCGCGCCCGGCATCTCGAGCGTCGGTGTCGACTGCCAGCCGCCCGCGGCGATGGTGCGGGCCCCCGCCGAGACGATCTCCCCGCCCTCGAGGAGCGACTTCACGCTCGGGTGGTTCTTGTACTGCTGGAAGGCCTCGAAGGGCGCAAGGCGCGGATCCTGATAGTCGAGCCCGACGATGTAGCCGACGTAAACCCGGTCATTGTCGAGGTGATAGAGGAAGCTGCCGGCGTAGGTATGCGCGTCCGCCGGCCATCCCAGGCCGTGCTCGATGCGCCCCGGGCGCACCCGTCCGGCCGGCAACTGCCAGAGCTCCTTGTAGCCGAGCGCGAAGGTCTGCGGGCAGTGACCCCGGGCAAGATCGAAGCGGGCGATGAGCTCCTTGGAGATCGAGCCGCGGGCGCCTTCGGCCAGCACCGTGACGGGTGCGTGGATTTCCACTCCGGGCGTGAAATTCGGACCCGGTGCGCCGTTGCGATCGAGTCCCATGTCGCCGATGCGCACGCCCTTCACCGCGCCCGCCTCGTCGAAGAGCGCTGCTGCGGCGGCGAAGCCCGGAAAGACCTCGACACCGAGCGCCTCGGCCTTGGCCGCGAGCCAGGGTGTGAGCTGGCCGAGCGAAATGATGTAGTTGCCGTGGTTGTTGAACGGTGTCGAATACGTCATCGAGGAGGGTAGCCACCGCACCAGCCAGTCGGGCACCGGCTTGAAGGAGCCGCGGCTGGTGAAGATGCGGAAGTCGTCCTCGGTCGCCGGGACCTTCATGCCCGGGTATTCGCGCTGCCACTCGGGCAGCAGCTGCTCGAGCGGCCCGGGCTCCAGCACCGCGCCCGAAAGCGACTGCGCCCCGACGCTTGATGCCTTCTCGAGGACGCAGACGCTCATCGCGGGCTTGAGCTGCTTCAGGCGGATGGCGCACGCAAGCCCCGCGGGCCCCGCGCCCACCACGGCGACGTCATATTGGAGACAATCGCGCTCGACCCCCAGGGCGGTGCTCATCTACTTCGGCTGCATGCGGATCGCGCCATCGAGGCGGATGGTCGTACCGTTCAGCATCGGGATCTCGAACACGCTCGCCACGAGCTGCGCGAACTCTTCGGGTCGCCCGAGCCGGGGAGGGAAGGGCACCTGGGCGCCGAGGGAATCCTGCACTTCTTTCGTCATGCCATCCATCATCGGAGTGTGGAAGATGCCGGGGGCGATCGCGACGCAGCGGATTCCGAAGCGCGCGAGCTCGCGCGCGATCGGCAACGTCATGCCGGCGACCCCTGCCTTGGTGGCGGAATACGCCGCCTGTCCGATCTGCCCCTCGAAAGCCGCGATCGAGGAGGTGTGAATCAGCACGCCGCGCTCGCCATCATCGCTCGGGGTGTTGTGCTGCATCAGTGCCGCGGCGGCTTTGTCGCACAGGAAGGTGCCGATCAGATTGATGTGGATGACTTTCGTGAAGAACTCCCCCGCCATCGGTCCGCTCTTGCCGAGCACGCGCCCGGCCCCGATCACTCCGGCACAGTTCACGAGCAGATTCATGCCGCCGAGCCAGGCGTGCGCGGCCTCCATGGCGACGTTGACCCCGGCCTCGGAAGTCACGTCGCAGCGCTGGAAGCTGGCGTCGCGGCCGAGCTCATCCACCGCGACCCGCCCTGGACCTTCCTGCACGTCGAGCAGCACGACCTTGCCGCCAGCGGCCACGAGGTGGCGCGCGACCGCGAGGCCGAGCCCGGAGGCGCCGCCGGTGATGACGGCGAGAGCGTCACGGATTTTCATCGAGCTCCCCCTGCGAGACCGCCGTGCTTCAGCTCAGCGTCTCGATCGCCATCGCCACCGCTTCGCCTCCGCCGATGCAGAGCGAGGCGATTCCACGCCGGCCGCCGCGCCGGCGCAGCGTGTGGATCAGCGTCGTGAGAATCCGCGCCCCGGTTGCCCCAATCGGGTGACCGAGAGCGCAGGCGCCGCCGTTCACGTTGACGCGCGCATGATCGATGTCGATGTCGCGCATCGCGGCCATGGTGACCACGGCGAAGGCTTCGTTGACCTCGTAGAGGTCGGCGTCGTGGGGCTTCCAGTTGAGCTGCGTGAGCACCTTGCGGATGGCTCCGACCGGTGCGGTGGTGAACCACTCCGGCTCCTGCGCGTTGCTGGCGTACGCCAGGATCCGCGCGAGCGGCTTGAGGCCGCGCTCGGCTGCGGTCGCAGCGCTCATCACCACGAGCGCTGCCGCCCCGTCAGAGATCGAGGAGGAGCTGGCCGCGGTCACGGTGCCGTCCTTGCTGAAGGCCGGCTTCATCGTGGTGATCTTGCTGACATCGCAGGTTCCCGGTGTCTCATCACGCGCGACGACGGTCTCGCCCCTGCGGCCCTTCACCGTCACGGGGGTCACCTCCACGTCGAACTCACCCGCCTGCAGTGCCTGCATCGCGCGGCGCACCGATTCGGCGGCGAAGGCGTCCTGCTGCGCGCGACTGAAGTTGTAGCGGCTCGCGGTCGCGTCCGCGAAACAACCCATCGCCTTGCCATCGAAGGGGCTCTGCAGGCCGTCCTTCATCATGTGATCGATGACCTGGCCGTCGCCCATGCGATAGCCGGTGCGCGCCTTCGGCAGCAGGTACGGGGCATTGCTCATCGACTCGAGCCCGCCAGCGAGCACGATGCCGGCGCCGCCCGCGCGGATCTGATCCGCCGCCATCATTACCGCCTTGAGCCCCGAGCCACACATCTTGTTGACGGTGGTGGCCGGCACCCCGATCGGCACGCCGGCCCCGAGGGCCGCCTGCCGCGCGGGCGCCTGACCGAGGTTCGCCGGCAGCACGCAACCCATGATCACTTCCTGCACGTCGGAGGCCGGAACGCCGCCCGCCTCGAGCGCAGCCTTGATGGCGGCGCTGCCGAGCTGTACCGCCGAGAGCGGTGAGAGGGCGCCGAGGAACGCCCCGATGGGCGTGCGCTTGGCGGATACGATGACGACATCTGAAGGGGACATGGCAGCCTCGCTTTGACTTCGTGTCAGCGCGCCAGTGCGCCGCGGACCCGCCGTCGGCGGGTGCGGGACTCGACCCGGAGGGCGCCGCGGCGCGGACGCAGGCCCCCCTCGAACACGGTGACGAACGCTCCGGCGATCTGCGCCGGAGTCAAGGACTGGTCCTCACGATACCAGTGAGCAATCCAGTTGAGGGCCCCGGCAAGCGCGAAAGCCGTCATCTTCGGGTCGCACGGCTCGATGGAGCCATCCTGGATGCCCTCGCGGATCAGCCGGCGGATCCCCTGGTCGATCTCGGACTTGAGCGACTTGATGTGGCGGCTCATGGCGGGCGCGAGGTCCTGGTCCTCCGCCCGCACCATGCACCAGCCGAACTCGGAGGCGACCGCCTCGCCGTAGTGGTGCAGCACGGCATTCAACCGCTCGCGCGCCGGTACCGCCAGCTCGCGCACGGCGCGGAACGCGGCGCGGATCCGCTCGACGCCAGCCACGAAGCACTCGAACAGCAACTGCTCCTTGCTGGTGACGTAGTAGTACACCGTCGGCTTGGTGACCTCGAGGGCGGCGGCGATGTCGTCGAGAGAGGTGTTGTGGTAGCCCTTGCGGTTGAACTCGCGTGCTGCGGCGCGGATCACCGCATCGCGCTTGAGCTCGCGATCGCGCCGCCGCTCGCGGTTCCCCCGCCACGGTGAAGCGGCAGCGGGCGAGGCCTTGCCCGCGGACAACGGGCTGTTACGGCGGCTGTTCATGGCGGCGGGAGTATTATAGCCGCGGGGTGGCTGGGCGCGTCACGGTGCGAGCGGCGGGAGCTGCCGGCCACCCCGCGGC
>Ga0318517_10000168_pt1 | contig 12431 bp, 10 predicted proteins | sample GRESIP176b2f21_FD_203661 | JGI IMG/M metagenome (GOLD analysis project Ga0318517, IMG submission 203661) | Tropical soil microbial communities from Luquillo Experimental Forest, Puerto Rico - GRE.SIPMG.176b2f21 | ecosystem: Environmental > Terrestrial > Soil > Tropical forest > Bulk soil... | reverse complement strand
CATTTTCATCAAAGCCAGAATGCCTCTTCCTCCGCAATCACGACAAACTTGGTCCCCTGTCTCTCCCCAGTGGGGACTCAATTGAGCCACTCGACTCAGTCGTGTTGGCGCTTGCGGGGTTCGCCGAACTCCGCTGTGCATTACTACAGATACTAGGACCCCGACCTCGGGGTCCCTTTTTTCACTGCACTCCAGAAATCCAAAAATCGGAGAGGCGGACCAAGGCGTACCTCTACCGCTACAAAGCTGATGCTGCGCTAAGGTCAATGTGCGACCCGTTGAGGTAGTCGCGTGCAGAAATACTTATTTGAGTCCATTTGGCCCCCTCTGTCCATTCCGATAGAAGCGCCAAAACGCTGCCCACGGGTGCGAGGCCTCAGTGGCTTACGTACCTATAGCGTACCTTTTATGGAAATGGCTGTTTTCGAGCTGAAGCTAAATCTTTGATTTGATTGGTGCCGCAAGAGGGATTCGAACCCCCGACCCCGTCATTACGAATGACGTGCTCTACCGGCTGAGCTATTGCGGCGGACCAACGGAACCGCGTTCGGCAGAACCTCGAAACGCGTCGCGCACCTGATATCGGCCACGGCCCAAATTGGCAAGAACAACGCTTGAGCGGAACGATTTATGACGCGCCCCAGCGGGTGAGAAAGCCGCGCCACCCCCCGGCCTGCTGCTTCGGGGTACCGATTTGCTCGGTAAATTCGTCGCTTGGCGCCTCATCGTCGATCCCGGGATCGTCGGGCGGGCGGACAATCGGAATGACCGGCGGGATCGCTGCACCCGGCGCGCCTGAGGTCTTTCCGAGATCGGCGCGGGCGCGGAACAGCGGCGCGGATGAGCCTTGCGGCGTAGAGGCTTGCGGCGAGGCGACTTGCGTTGGGAAGCTCTCCGACGGGAAGCTCTCCGACGGGGGGCCTTCCGACGCGGAGCCTTCCGAACGGGAGCTTTGGGCCGGCGGAGCCTCGGGTGCAATCGCCGCGGCGCGCTCGGTCTTTTCCGCCGGCGGCACATTGTCCTGCGTGGCGGCGGGGACCACGCTCTGCGGCGTGGTCTCATGCGTCGGCTCGGCGAGGCCTTCGCTCGCCGGTAGCGCTCGTTTCACTGTGGGTGCAGCCAGCATCGCCTCCTCGAAGGGCGAGAACTCGATGGTGGGACCCTTGTCCGAGGGCAGGCTTGCAAGCGGCGCCTGCCACTGGAAAGCATCGAGCCGTCCCGTCACCGGCGACACCGGACGCCAGCGGTCGCTGACATAGCCGTCGGCGGTCCAGGCCGGATCGTGCCGCGCGCGCACCGCGCGCAACGTCCAGGCCCGCGCCTTGCCGCCGTCGCCATGCTCGGTGCGCTCGATCTCCGCCATCAACATCGCCACGCGCTGGGTCGGATCGGCGATGTAGGGAGCAAGCGCGTCGCGTGCCCGCGAAAACTCCGATGCATCGATCGCCGCACGCGCGAGCGCGAGCGCCCCCTCGACATGGCCGGGCGTCTTTGCGGCGAGCGTCTCGACCCGCACCAGCCGCTGCCGCGCGGAATCGCCGAGACGGACATGCGCATAGGCATCTGCAAGATCCGGATGCGGCTGCGCCAGCCAGGCGGCCTCGACGAGCCGCATCGCACGGCGGACCTGATGCGCCTCGCTCTCGAACTTCGCCGCCAGCACCGCGGCCGGCACCAGCGTCGGCGCAAGCTTCACCGCCTCCTTGACGGTCTCACGCGCGCGATCGCGGTCGACCTTTTCCAGTTCAAGCGCACGCGCGGTGAGCAGCACGCCGCGCTGGCGGCGGTAGCTTTGCTTGTTGAGCAGCCCGGATTCCAGATTGTTGTCGAGGATTTTCAGCGCGCCGTCCCAATCGCCCTGGGCACAGCGGAAGCCGAGCACCGCATGCGACGCCCAGTTCGACGATGGCGCAAGTTTCAGCACTTCCTCGGCGATCACGACCGCGGCAACCGCATCGTCGGCGCGCTGCGCTTCGATGAACAGCCCGCGCAGACCGAGCAGCCGCGTATCCTCGCGCTCCGCCATCGCATTGAACGCGGTCCTCGCGCCCACACGGTCGCCGTCGAGCTGCGCCGATTGCGCATGCAGCAACAGCGCAAGGGGATCCTGGCCCGCAAGGCGGCGCGCACTTTCGGCATTCGAGCGCGCCGCCGCGGCATCGCCGTGACCGATCGCGAGCAGGCCCTGGGTAATGGCGTGCCGCCCGCGCGCATGGCGGCGCTCGCGCCGCGCCCGCCTCATCCGTTCCGGTGTCTTCCACACCATGCGCAGGAGGCTCCACACGACCACCGCCACCACGATGATGACGCCCAGCGCCATCGCAAAGACCGGCAGCGCGGTCGCGATGCGATAGCCGCCCCAGGTCAGCGTGACCTCGCCGGTCTGATCGGCGACCCACGCAGCGCCGGCCGCGGCGAGCGCGATACCGACGAGGAAAAGGACGATGCGAACCATGAAGCCCCTATTACGCCGGTCTCAGGCGTCGGCAGATTTACCACGCATTCTTGTAGCGAATGTCAAATCCAAAAACAGCACTGGAATCATACCGCTCGTGCCCCTGGACCCGACATTCGTAAAAGTATGCTGCAACATTGATACGAATGTCAGGGCCTGGACGCCAGCGTGGCCATCGCCGCATCGGCAAATTTATGGGATGCAGACAGAGCAGCATCGCGCGCGAGAACCTTGTCGAGCCACGGTTGCGCCGGCGCGCGTTCCTCCGGCGAGAGCGTCGACAATTCGCGGCTGGCTTCGGCAAGATCGTTGCGCAGCGCGGCCGCGGTGACCCGCGCCACGATCGCGCTGCGGTCATTGCCGGTCGCATCCGTCCGCTCGACGCGGACGAGTTTTGCCGCGCCCGCCTGCAGCTTGTCGAGGATGCCTGTACCTGTGGTCGAGACGTCCTGCGCCGTCGGCGATAGTTTGGGCACCAGCGTCAACAACTCGCGGCACAGTGCCGGCGGGGCCGGGACGCCCTTGTCGGCGAACTGATCGAGCGGCTTTAACGCATCCGCATCGGGCGCCAGCGCCTTCGCCGCTTTCAGCTCCTCGGTAAAGGGATCGCCGTGGCGGACTGCGACGTCGAGCAGCGAAGCGGCAACCAGGCGACGCAGCGGCAGATCGTCGGCCGTCTTCGCCTCCGTGGCCTTCGCGTTCGCCTGCGCGATCGCCGCAGATTGCACGCTTGCGGCGCGCTCGAGCTTGTCGATACGGTCGTTGATGGCCGAGAGATCGACGGTTGCACCAACCGCCGCGGCCGGCTCGGGCGGAGGCGCCGACTTCAGCTCGTTTACTGCCGCGGCGAGCTTGTCCGTCTCCGTGCGCAAGCTCGCGACATCGTCGCGCAAGGAGGCGACCGGTTTTTCCAATGCACCGGGCGAAAGCGCGGCCATCGCCTGATCGACCTTGCCGAGCCTGCCTTCGAGCGTCGCGACGCGCTTGCCGAGAGCGTCGACAAGTGCGGTGTCGACCTGTGGCGGTGGAGGCGGTGCCTGCACCGCGGGCCAGCCCAGCATCCAGCCGACCAGGATGACAAGCGCGGCCGCGACCGCGCCGGAGAACGGCGCGATCACCCACGGCGAGATGCGAGCGGGCGCGGGCGCGATCGGCGGAGACGTCGTTTCGACCGCCGCCGCCGCCTCGGGCTGCTGCTCGGAGCCGGCTTCAGGCTCCGCACTTGCCTCGGTCGGGGGCCTGGTTGCGCCGGAAACTTCGTGCGCCTCGAGTTCGATCGTGGGCGGCGCACGCTTGGCCTTGGTTGTATCGGAGGCTCCTCCTGCCTCCTCTAGCGAGTCATCGACCATCCCTGCGGTTCCTTTGCTGGTTGATCCGAGGTCCTACCAGATTCGGCGCCCTCTTATCGCAAAGCACGCTCCAGCGCCGCAAACAAGGCATTTTCGTCGGGCGATGCGGCGACCTGCACCTGTGTCGCGCCGGCTTCGCGCAGCGGGAAGGCCACATTTGCCGATATGCAGCATTGCGGCAGCGAAAGCGCCGATATTTCCACGCCGCCGGCGCGCACCGCGTTCAGGAAGGCGCGCGCCGACCGCTGGGAATAGTGCAACACTGCATCGATCCGGTTCGCCGCAAAGGCCTCGCAGGCTTCGGCAGGAAGGTTCGCGAGCGCAACCATGCGATACGTCGTCATCACGACGACATCGAATCCGCGGCTGGAAAGCTCGCCCTCGAGATCGTGCGCCAGATCGGCGCCGGCGAGATAGAGCAAGGCGTCTTGCTTCTTAAGCTGCTTTGCGCGCGCGCTCGCCAGCACGCGATCGCGCAATGCGGCGGCATCGCCATCGGCCGAGATGACCTTTTGAAATCCCAGCGCCCGGGCGGCCGCCGCGCTCTGCTCGCCCACCGCAAACAACGGCAGCCCCTGCAAAGGGCTTGGCGCAAGCTGCGCTTCGATCGCACGCAGCGCATTGGCCGAACTGACAATGACGGCGCCATATCCGGCCGTCAGATCGCCGGATAAGGGCAGCGGCTCGAAGCGCAGCATCGGCGCCAGCACCACCTCGAACCCCCGCGCGCGCAAGGCAGCGGCGGTCGCCTCATTATCCGGATGCGGTCGGGTGACGAGAACGGCCATATCAGCCCTGTGAGATAACGGATTTCCGCGGCTGCGGGCGATTGCAACCACGGTTCTTGGCGGTTACTTACGAGAACCGCTGGTGTCCTGGAGTTCGATGCGGACTTCTGAACCACCACACCGGCGGGAACGCAAGGGCTCACATTGGATAACCAAAAGCCGATTTTGGTGCTGGGGATCGAGACCACCTGCGATGAGACCGCGGCGGCCGTGATCGAGCGCCAGCCTGACGGCTCGGGAAAGATCCTTTCCAACATCGTCCGCTCGCAGATCGAGGAGCACGCCCCGTTCGGCGGCGTGGTGCCCGAAATCGCGGCCCGCGCCCATGTCGACGTGCTCGACCGCCTGATCGAGACGGCGATGAAAGAGGCCGGGATCGGCTTTCCGCAATTATCCGGCGTCGCGGCCGCTGCCGGGCCGGGCCTGATCGGCGGGGTGATCGTCGGGCTGACCACGGCGAAGGCGATCGCCATGGTGCACAACACGCCGCTGATTGCGGTGAACCATCTGGAAGCGCACGCGCTGACCCCGCGGCTGACTTGCGCGCTCGCCTTTCCCTATTGCCTGTTTCTGGCTTCCGGCGGCCACACCCAGATCGTCGCGGTCGCGGGCGTCGGCAATTACGTGCGGCTCGGCACCACGGTTGACGATGCCATGGGCGAAGCCTTCGACAAGGTCGCCAAGATGCTCTCACTGCCCTATCCCGGTGGGCCCGAGGTCGAACGCGCCGCGCGCGGCGGTGATCCGACGCAGTTCGAATTTCCGCGGCCGATGCTCGGACGGAGCGATGCGAATTTCTCGCTCTCCGGATTGAAGACCGCGGTGCGCAACGAGATCAGCCGGCTGACGCCGCTCGATGCGAAAGACGTCAGCGACCTCTGCGCAAGCTTTCAGGCGGCGGTGCTCGAGATGACGGCGGACCGCCTGAGCGTCGGCTTGAAATTATTCGCCGACCGTTTCGGCCCGGCGCGCGCGCTGGTGGCGGCGGGCGGGGTCGCCGCGAACCAGGCGATCCGCGGTGCGCTGCAGGATGTCGCGGCGAAAGCGCAAACCACGCTGATCATTCCGCCGCCCGCGCTCTGCACGGACAATGGCGCGATGATCGCCTGGGCCGGCGCGGAGCGGCTTGCGCTCGGCATGTCCGACACCATGGACGCGCCGCCCCGCGCGCGGTGGCCGCTCGATGCCAATGCGACGGCGCCGGCGGAGTTCGCCAACACCCGCGCGGGGTTTTGAGGTGTCATGAGTGAACACTCACGCCGCGGATTCGACTGCAACCGCCCCCTGAAAGGGGGAGGTCGGCGGGCTCCGAAGGAGCGCGCCGGGAGGGGGTCATCCTCGCAAAGTTCTCCTGCCATCGAGTTCTCGCCATGACCTCCTTCAACTCCGTCTCTGTCATCGGCGCGGGCGCCTGGGGCACGGCGCTGGCCGATGTCGCGACGCGCGCAGGCCGCACCGTGACGCTCTATGCGCGCGATGCGGGACACGCCGCGCGCATCGCCTCGAGCCGCGAGAATCCGCGCTTGCCGGGCACAAAACTCGCCGCCGAGATTGTCGTCACCAACGACCTCGCCCGAGCGTCGCAGGCAGAGATCATCCTGGTCGTCACGCCCGCGCAGCATCTGCGCGCGGCCGTGAACGCGCTCGCGAGCCATCTTCGCGACGCGACGCCCGTCATCGCCTGCGCCAAGGGCATCGAGCACGGCACGCATAAATTCATGACCGAGATCATCGCGGAGGCGGCACCGCACGCGATGCCTGCAATCCTCTCAGGTCCGAGCTTTGCCGACGATGTCGCGCGCGGCTTGCCGACCGCGGTGACCCTGGCGGCAAAGGACGAGGCGCTCGCGAGCGAACTCGTGCAGGCCTTGGGCTCGTCGACCTTCCGGCCCTATCACACCACCGACGTGCGCGGAGTGGAGATCGGCGGCGCGGCCAAGAATGTGCTGGCGATCGCGGCCGGCATCGTGGTCGGCAAAAATCTCGGCGCGTCCGCACAGGCTGCCCTCACCACGCGCGGCTTTTCCGAGCTCGCGCGGTTCGGTCGTGCGCTCGGCGCACGTGCCGAAACCATGGTGGGCCTGTCCGGTCTCGGCGATCTGATCCTGACCTGCGCGAGCCCGCAGTCGCGCAATTTCGCGCTTGGGCTGGCGCTCGGACGTGGCGAGCCGAAGCCTGTGGGCAAGCTTGCCGAAGGTGAGTTCACCGCGCCCGTGTTGAAGGAGCTGGCGGCTTCGCAGAACATCGACATGCCGGTATCGAAGTCAGTCGCGGCGATTCTTGCGAACAAATTGACGATCGATGCCGCAATCGAGGGCTTGTTGACGCGTCCCTTCAAGGCGGAGGAGTGAGCGATGGCGTACTGGCTGGTGAAATCCGAACCGTCGAGCTGGTCGTGGGACCAGCAGGTCGCCAAGGGAGCTAAGGGCGAGGCGTGGACCGGCGTGCGCAATTTCACCGCGCGACAAAACCTCGTGAACATGAAGAAGGGCGACAAGGCGTTCTTCTATCATTCCAACGAAGGCAAGGAGATCGTCGGCATCGCCGAGATCATCAAGGAGGCCTATCCCGATCCGACCGACAAGACCGGAAAATTCGTCTGCGTCGACATCAAGGCCGACAAGGCGCTGCCGAAGCCGGTGACGATGGTTGAGATCAAGGCGGAGAAGAAGCTCGCCGCCATGGCGCTGGTAAAATACTCGCGGCTTTCGGTGCAGCCTGTAACAGCCGACGAGTGGAAGCTCGTCTGCAAGATGGGTGGGCTTTAGGCACAGTTCCGTTTTCGGAACTCGTGCGTCCGTGCTCGGTCCGCGCTACGCATCCTTTACCGGTCGCTGGCACTCTTGGAGCATGTTCAAAGGGTGTTTCAATGCAGCCGTGGCTGTGGTGATCGCCTCGCTGCTCGACAGACATTTTTACGATGGGCGGTACACCGATGCCGCCTTCGCGGTCCTGCGGCAAATCCGGCACTCGTTCGGCTTTTGAGGCAGGCTCCGGCATCGCCGACCAAGCGTTGACCGAACGCTCTCGCGCGCAAGCACGGTCGCGCCCGCGCCAGCTTCTTTACCAGCCGGAAACCACAAACAAATGTCTAAAAGACCCGGAGAACCAAAGCCGCCGCTCGGCGTCGTATGAGCGGAGGTCCGCGGCCATGATCGAGACTGGACGAGGCAGAGAACTTCAAAACAAAATCGAGCGCTATCGCGCGCTGGAGCGCGAAGTGACGGACTCGCTCGCCGCAGCCCTGCTGCGAGACATCGTCCGGGAGCTTGAAGCGAGCGTCGAGAAACAAGCGAGCAGTGCGGGCGGGTCAGCCCCAGGGGAACGCGGGCTCGTGTCTTGACGCGCGTTATTGCCAGCGAGCGCCACCCTCCTTTGGAGGGCGGGAGAGCTACGCCGCCGCCGCCATCACCACTTCCGCCAAAAGCTGCTCGCGCTTTTTCTGCGAACGGCAACCCTTCATGGTTGCGGCGAAACGCTCGAGAATGCCCTCCTCGAACGCGGTAACGATGGTGTCGTGCACATAGCTCTTGCGGCAGATCGCAGGCGTGTTGGAGAGCTCGTCGGCCGCCGCGCGGACGGCTTCGAGCACCTGGCGCCTCCGGCCGCGGGCACTTGCCGCCGGCGTGATCCGCGACAACGATTCCAGTACCACGGCGGATGCCATCAGCGTACGGAAATCCTTCAGCGAGATCTTGATGCCGGCGATCTCGCGCAAGAACCCATTGACCGTCGTGGTCGACACCGTGCGCACGGCGCCGCCAGCGTCGCGATACTGGAACATGCGCTTGCCGGGAAGCGTGCGCAGGATGCCGATCGCGCGGACCAGCTTGGCCGCGTTGCATTCCTTCTTCACCGCCTTGCCGCCCTTGGCCTTGAAGGTCAGCACGACGCTGTCGTCTTCCAGCGTGACGTTGGATTTCAGGAGCGTGGTGGCGCCGCGGGTGCCGTTCAGCCGCGCATAGGATTCGTTGCCCGGCCGGATCGCGGTGCGCGCGATCAGTTCGATCACCGCTGAAAGCGCGAACTCCCGGGTCGGTTCCTCGCCGGCCAGATGCATCGAAACGTTGCGCCGGATCTTGGGCAGGGCGGCGACCAGCTTGGCCAGCCGATGCGCCTTGCGATGCTCGCGCACCTTTTCCCAATCGGCGTGATAACGGTATTGCAGTCGGCCCGCGGCATCGCGTCCCACCGCCTGCAGATGCGAATTGGGATCCGGCGCGTAGCGTACCTCGCGGTAGGCCGGCGGCACCGCCATCGCATGGAGGCGGCGAATGGTACGCGCGCAGCGGATATGGGCGCCGTTGGCGCGCACGAAGGAATAGCCCTTGCCGCGGCGGATGCGGCGGATGGTCAGTTCGTTCTGGTCGCCGAGCTTCAGACCCAGCTCGCCTGCGAGCTCTTCGACCGAAGTCTTGCCATTGAGCTCAGGTTTCGCCGGCTCCGCCTTGGGCCATTGCCCCAGCGCTTTTGCCAGCGCCACGGCAGGATCGGCGGAATCGGACTGCGCCGCAGCAAAATTCTGCTGATCCGTCATGGCGTTAGATGCCTTGCTCCTGTTCGCTCGGTCAATGCCGCTTCGCGGCCTTTCGTTCCCCGCCACTGCGGAGGGGCCCGGGGAGGCCATTTAGGGGGTTATGCTCCCTATTGCGAGTCCGAACTGTTAAGACCACGGTTATATACTACCTTTCACGAGACCCATTCACCCGGCATCGTTGATGTCCGACCAAACGGTTTGGTGAAAAATTGAGACAGCCCTGCCCCGCCGAAGGCCGATTGATGGGCTGCGGGCGTCGCTTGATCTCGCTCAACACAGACATGTCGTCGAAGGTTTTATTTTGTCGGCTTGTCGGCGAAGGTGGCGCCGACGCATAATCGCGCGAACAACGAAGACGGCGTCAGCGTCCCGCGTTCGCCGGCATGAACTGTGTGGAGGAGGTCAAATGTCCGAGAAAACTTACGACGTGCCGGCGGAATGGGCCAAGCGCGCCTGGGTCGATGAAGCCAAGTATCGCGAGATGTATGCCCGCTCGGTCGACGACCCCAAGGGCTTCTGGGCCGAACAGGCCAAGCGTCTCGACTGGATGAAGACCCCCACCAAGATCGACAACTGGTCGTTCGCGCCCGGCAATATTTCGATCAAGTGGTTCGAGGACGGCGTTCTGAATGTCGCGTTGAATTGCGTCGACCGGCATCTTGCCAAGCGCGCCAACCAGACCGCGATCATCTGGGAAGGCGACGACCCCTCGCAATCGAAGCACATCACCTACAGGCAGCTTCACGACGAGGTGTGCCGGATGGCCAACATCCTGCGCACCCGCAACGTCAAGAGAGGCGACCGCGTCACCATCTATCTGCCGATGATTCCGGAGGCGGCGTACGCGATGCTCGCCTGCGCGAGAATCGGCGCGATTCATTCGGTGGTGTTTGCGGGCTTCTCGCCGGACAGCCTCGCCCAGCGCGTCACCGACGCCAAGTCGAAGGTGATCATCACCGCCGACGAAGGCCTGCGGGGCGGCAAGAAGGTGCCGCTGAAAGCCAACGTCGATACCGCGCTCGCCAAGATGGACGGCGTCGACTGGGTCGTTGTGGTCAAGCACACCGGTGCCAAGGTGGACATGAAGCCCTCGCGCGACCTCTGGTATCACGAGGCCGCTGCAATGGTGACGACCGAATGTCCGGCCGAGCACATGCACGCGGAAGATCCGCTGTTCATCCTTTACACGTCCGGTTCGACGGGCCAGCCCAAGGGCGTGCTGCACACGACCGGCGGCTATCTCCTGTTCGCGGCGATGACGCACCAATATGTCTTCGACTATCACGAGGGCGATATCTACTGGTGCACCGCCGACGTCGGCTGGGTCACCGGCCACAGCTACATCGTCTATGGGCCGCTCGCGAACGGCGCCACCACGCTGATGTTCGAGGGCGTGCCGAACTATCCGGACAATTCGCGCTTCTGGAACGTCATCGACAAGCACAAGGTCAATACCTTCTACACCGCGCCGACCGCGATCCGCGCGCTGATGCAGGGAGGCGACGAGCCGGTGAAGAAGACCTCGCGCAAGAGCCTGCGCCTGCTCGGGTCGGTCGGCGAGCCGATCAATCCGGAAGCATGGGAATGGTATCACCGCGTGGTCGGCGAAGACCGCTGTCCGATCGTCGACACCTGGTGGCAGACGGAAACCGGCGGCATTCTGATCACGCCCCTGCCCGGCGCCACCCGGCTGAAGCCGGGTTCGGCAACCAATCCGTTCTTCGGCGTGGTGCCGGAGATCGTCGATGCCGACGGCAAGCTGCTGGAAGGCGACGCCACGGGCAACCTCTGCATCGCGCGGTCATGGCCCGGCCAGATGCGCACGGTTTACGGCGATCATGCCCGCTTCGAACAAACCTACTTCTCGACCTACAAGGGCAAATATTTCACCGGCGACGGCTGTCGGCGCGACGCCGACGGCTATTACTGGATCACCGGACGCGTCGACGACGTCATCAACGTCTCCGGCCACCGCATGGGCACCGCGGAGGTCGAGAGCGCGCTGGTTGCGCATGCGCTGGTGTCGGAAGCCGCGGTGGTCGGCTATCCCCACGACATCAAGGGTCAGGGTATTTACGCCTATGTGACGCTGATGGAGGGGACCGAGCCGAGCGAAGAGCTGCGCAAGGAACTGGTCGCCTGGGTCCGCAAGGAGATCGGACCGATCGCCTCGCCGGACCAGATCCAGTTCGCGCCGGGCCTGCCGAAGACGCGATCGGGCAAGATCATGCGGCGCATCCTGCGCAAGATTGCCGAGGATGAGCCCGGCAGCCTGGGCGATACGTCGACCCTGGCCGATCCCGCCGTGGTCGACGATCTCGTCAAAAACCGGCAGAACCGGCGGCAGAGCGCAGCATAAACCGAAGCGGCGCCGTTTTTCCTGCCACTCTTCCCGCATGCAGATCGTATGCGGGAAGAGCAAGAACGCGCGCAACCGCGCGCCCACGCGGCATTTGCGTCATCGCCAAAGGAATGTCGGAGAGCTGTGGCGCGGCCGCGGCGGTTTTCCGGCGAGTGTTGTTTTCAAGTCATTTACTTTGTTTGGAACTTTTTCTTTTCTTCGCCTCGTCAGGCCAGTCCGGCAGCCTGTGTAGAAACCATCCGGTTAAAGCACGCGGTTAAAAATACGCGAGCAGACCGCCTTTGAGAGCGGTTTGAACCAGTTGTGTCCCTTCAGGGGTGTGCGAGCGGAGTAGGATTGATGCGGAAGCGGATTGCTATGGCATTCCTGGCCACCATCGGGATGGTTGTTCTGGCGACCGATGCGGCGCAGGCGCGCGGCGAACTCGTCGGTGTTCCCAACGGCGAATATTCGCCGGGAACGATCGTGGTGAGGACCAACGAGCGCCATCTCTATCTCATTCTCGATTCCGGCCACGCCATGCGTTACCCGGTCGGCGTCGGCAGGTACGGCAAACAGTGGGCGGGCGAGACGCGGATCGACGGCAAATACCGCAACCCGGCGTGGTCGCCGCCGCAGGAGGTCAGGCGCGACAAACCCTACATGCCGGACGTGATTCCCGGCGGCTCGCCGCGCAATCCGATGGGCGTCGCGGCGATGACCCTGGCTGGCGGCGAATACGCGATCCACGGCACGAACATGCCGGGTTCGGTCGGCGGCTTCGTCTCTTATGGCTGCATCCGCATGCTGAACACTGACATCACCGACCTCTTCGAGCGCGTGTCTGTCGGCACCAGGGTGGTCGTGACGCACTGATCGCCCCTCTTTCGACGACGCAAAAGCCGCGCCTCTCGCGCGGCTTTTTGTCTTCAAAAATCCGAGGCGATGCCCTTGTTCTCCC
>Ga0318517_10000163_pt1 | contig 12539 bp, 11 predicted proteins | sample GRESIP176b2f21_FD_203661 | JGI IMG/M metagenome (GOLD analysis project Ga0318517, IMG submission 203661) | Tropical soil microbial communities from Luquillo Experimental Forest, Puerto Rico - GRE.SIPMG.176b2f21 | ecosystem: Environmental > Terrestrial > Soil > Tropical forest > Bulk soil... | reverse complement strand
GCGGACGCGGAGACCGGGATGAGCCCGACCCTCAGACCCCGACTACTCCCAGTGTCCGTCGCGCGAAGCCGAGCTTACCGCGGGCGCCCACGGTCTCCCCGACCTGAGCATGAGGAACTCCCCGGGCCGCAGGCCGAGGGAAGTCGTCCGCGAGAACAATATCGAGGCGGATTGCCCGAAGGCTTCGACGATCAGCGTGCCGGGCATGATGGCGAGCTCCGGGAAGTCGTTCGCTCTCATGCCGCGCGGGGCGAGCTCTACGGCAAGATGTCGGATCAACGCCTCGAGCGCACCCTTGGAAGCCCGATGGCCGTGTAGTGCGGCAGCGCGCGCGTGGCACCGAGCGAGCTGACGGCGAGAATGCAGCTCTGGCGGTCAAACCGACTCAACAGTCGCGTGACCAGTTCATGGTGCGCACGCGCGTTCAATGCAAACGTGCAGTCGAGGTGCCGGCCGGTGAGTGATTCCACCGTGCGATGGGTGCCGGTGGCCGCACAGTCCACGATGCCCGCGAGCGGTGTGCCGCTCTCCCCGAGATGCGTCTCGATGCGGTCGAGGCCGTCGGGATGGTGAGATCGGCACGGCAGATCGGCTGCTGTTCCTGCGCGGCGCTCGACGGCAGCTCCTGTGCCGCTTTCTCATCGCGGACGTAGTTTGCGATCACCCTTGCTCCGCTGCGCGCGAAGCGCTCGGAGATGGCTCGCCCGATACCGCGCTGCTGCGTTGCGATCAGTGCAGCCGCCGCACTGCGCGCGCCACGGGCCGCGACTTGACGAATTGGGAGCGCTGCCTTTCAATCGGTCGGAACGAAGCGCAACCGACGAGGAATTTGCCCTGATGATGTTTCCCAACCCTGGCATTGGCGCCCTGGGGCTCGGCGCGCTGCTCGTGCTCACCGCGCTGGCTCCGCGCCTGCGGGGCGGCGCGCGGAGCGGTCGCAGCGCGACGTGGAGCGTGGTGGCGGCTATTGCCGGAGCCGTCCTGCTCGGCTGGGGATTGCTCTCCTCGCTTGGCTCGCGGTCGCCCTCGCGACCTGCGCCGCCGCCGGTGACATCCACCCCCGCACCTTCGCCGGTCGATCTGGTCGAAGTGGCCGGCGTGGCGCTGCAGGCCTGCCCGCGCGCCACCGCGCCAGCCGTACCGGATGGCGGCACGGCCTCGCGCGAGGAGATGACGGCGGCGACCGCGGCGTTCAAATCCTTCGACACCGCCACCAATTCCTATGTGCACTGCGTCGACGTGACCATCGAGCGCATCGCCAGCCAGCATCCCGAGGCGTCACAGGACGATCTGCACTCTCTGAAGGAATTCGGCAGGGTTGCCCACAATACGGCCATCGACCAGGAGACAGCGGTCGCGGATCAGCTCAATGCGCAGGTTCGAAGCTACAAGGCGAAGCACCCGCAATCATGACCGCCGGTTGCTGAGCTCGCCCGAACTCCCCCGCCGCCGTGCTCGTTCATCTCATTGACGGCACTTACGAGCTCTTCCGGCACTTCTATGGCCTGCGCCGCTTCACCCAAGGCGTGGATAAGCCTTCTGGCGCCGTGGTTGGCGTGCTGCGCACGGTGCTGCAGATGCTCGAGGAGGGCGCCACGCATCTTGGCGTCGCCACCGATCATGTTATCGAGTCCTTTCGCAACCGCCTGTGGGCGGGGTACAAGACGGGCGAAGGCGTCGAGCCTGCATTGCTCGCACAGTTCCAGCCCCTGGAGGATGCGCTCGCCGCGCTCGGTGTCGCGGTGTGGCCGATGGTGGAGCTCGAGGCCGACGACGCGCTCGCTTCCGCGGCACGGATCGCTGGCGAGAATCCCGCCACCGGCAAAGTGTGCATCTGGACCCCGGACAAGGATCTCGCCCAATGCGTGCGCGGCGAGCGCGTGGTGCAGGTCGATCGGCGCACACGCAAGATCCGTGACGCCGCGGGCGTTCAGGCGGACTTCGGGGTCGGACCGCAGCTGATCCCGGACTTCCTCGCACTCGTCGGGGATGCGGCGGACGGCTACCCGGGCCTCGCCGGGATCGGCCGCGTCACGGCGGCACGACTCATCGGGAAGTACGGCGCGCTCGAAGACTTCCCGGCGACGGTACTCGGAGAGCGCCGGCAGTTGGCGCTGCTCTTCAAGAATCTCGCCACCCTGCGAACGGACGCGCCGCTCTTCGGCGATCCCGAGGAGCTCAGATGGCGCGGGCCAACCGCCGGCTTCCCGGACACTGCGGCGCGGCTCGGCGAGCCGCGACTCGTGACTCGCGCCAGCAGGATTCCGACTCGCTGACCACCACGGTCGGCGCCGGTCCGGCTGGGGCGCGCATCAGCTCAGCGTGCGGCACAGACTTCGGGCGGTGTATCCGGCTCCGCACGCGAAGCGCGTCAGGGGCCCGAAGCAGTTGGCCGAGGCAAGACCGACCACATACAGACCCGGGATCGACGCCTCAAAATTTCTCTTCAGCACCGGCGTGTCCTCCACACAGCGCAGCCTCTGCCGCAGGCTCGCATCGAGGAACTGCAACCGTTGCATGGCGACGCGGTAGCCCGTCGCAGCGATCACGTGGTCGACGACCAGTGTCGACTCGCCCGCGCCGCGCTGGCGGTAGGTCAGGTGCACGCGGTTGTTGCGCACCGTGAGCGCGTTCAGCCGTGCGCCCAGGTGCATCGGCACCCGACCGACCAGCTTGTCTCTGACGAACCAACCAGGAGCCGGTCCGAGGTGATTGCGCACCGCGCGCAGCCGCAGTCGCAGCGGCATAGCGTGAAACAGCAGCGGTGCGTCACTGCACAGCCGCGAACGCCAGCCGAGCCCGAGGCCGGAGCGCGGCTGGCGCAGCCGCTGCAGCCAGGGTCGCGGCTCCTGCGGTTGTGTGTGAAACTCAACCGCATCCCGCCGCGCAAGAAGCAGCGCGTCGGTGCCGGCCTCGTGCAGAAGTGCAGCCAGGTCGGCAGCAGAAGCACCGGCGCCGATGATTGCCACGCGACGGCCGCGAAGCGCGCCCGGATCCTGGTGCTGCGAACTGTGCGTAACGAACTCCGACCCGAGCGCCGCGAGCGCCGGCGGCACATATGCGAAATGCGTGATGCCGACCGACAGGATCACGCGCTTTGCGCGCAACGTTTCCCCGTTGTCCGTGCTCAGCATGAAGCCGTTGGGACCGTGTGTGAGTGCGATGACGTCGGTTTCCTCGAGCATCGGCACCAGCCGGCGCTGAAACTCCAGCCCGTAGTCGACGAATGTCTCCAGCGGCACGGGGTAACCGATGTCCCGGTACGGCAGACCTCGCTCGAGGCTGTAGTTGCTGAGTGTGAACCGGCCGTCGGGGTCGAAAAGATTCGAGGCGAAGCCCTCGGATTTCAGGTACATGCCGGCCGGCATCCGGTAGCGCCAGGTGTGCATCGACGTACCGAAGATGCGGAACGGAACGCCGCGGCGGCGCAGGTGCGCCGCAATCGACAGGCCGTAGGGGCCGGCGCCAACGATGACGACGTCCGTCGCAACTTTTTGCATTCGTGCACCAACTCGGCGGCGTTCTGTCAAATCGCGATCACGCCGCCAGTCCCTACTCTATCCTTGCTGAGGCGTCGGCCGCAGCGAACAACATCTCATGTCGAACGCCGAGATCCCTGCGCAGACACAAAACATCAAGCGACCGGTCCTGCTGTTGGTAGCGGGTAACTGGTGGCCGACGGCTGCGCGCATGGCGGTCGCGCTCATTGAGAACGGCTGCACCGTCGCGGCCGTCTGCCCGCCGGAACATCCGTTGCGTTACGTGCAGGGCGTGCAGCAAATCCGCACCCTGCGCGCACTCGCCTCGCGCCGGTCTCTGGAACAAGCCATGCATTGCGTGCAGCCGGACCTGGTGGTGCCCTGTGACGATCGCAGCGTCGCGCAGCTACACGAGCTGCATCGCCTGCGCCCGCAGCTGCGCGCGCTCATCGAGCGCTCGCTGGGTCGGTCCAGCGGGTTCGAAGTCGTGGAGAGTCGCCAGGAGCTGCTCGACACTGCGCGAGAGCTCGGGATCCGTGTCGCCGGCACCTGCGGGGTGAGGTCCGCGGCGGAGGCGAGTCATTGCTTTGCGCGCGGCGCGCCGTCGGCACTGTTGAAAACGGACAGCACCAGCGGCGGCGAAGGAGTGCGGATCGTACGCTCGGCCAGGGAGGCGGCGGCAACCTTCCGGCGTATGCGGTTCGGAGCAAGCCTGGCGGTGGCCCTCAAGCGTCTGCTCGTGAACCGCGATCCGATGGCATTGTGGTCCTGGGGCCGGCGCCGGCGAACGGCCATATCCTTGCAGGAATTTGTCAGCGGAATCCCGGCGAACATCATGGTCGCGTGCTGGCGGGGCGAGATCCTCGCAGAAGTCAGCGTGAAGACCCTCTCCTGTCAGGGGCCGACCGGCGCATCCCTCGTGGTCCAGCTCATTCAAAACCGGCAATTGAGCCACGCCGCTGCAATGCTCGCTGCGCGCTTCGGTATGTCCGGGTTCTTCGGACTCGATTTCATTCTCCAGGAGGGCACCGGTGCGGCATACCTGATCGAGATGAACCCACGATGCACGCAACTCGGGCACCTGGCGTTGCCGCAGGGCGATCTTGCCGGAGCGCTGTGCGCCGCGCTCCTCGGGCGCGAGCGACCTCCCCGCGCGGGCACCGCCATCGCTACCGACACGATCGCGTTTTTTCCTCAGGCCTTTCTGTGGGGTGCGCGTAACGCTTTCCTCGGGCACGTGCATCACGACGTACCCTGGGAGCAGCGGCAACTGGTGAAGGCTCTGATGCAGGCCCCCTGGCCGCAACGAACCTGGCTCGCGCGCCTCTATCACCTGCTCCGCAGGCCCACGGCGCTGCAGGCCACCGAGGCTGTGCCGATCGAACAGCTGGTCGAATGTGAAATACCGGTGCGGGCGCCGACCGATCGCCTGTTTCCCGTGCCCGTGCCGCCGGCGCGTGCGATGGGCTCCACTCCGAGACTTTAGGCCAGGAGGCGTCCCGGCGGACAATCACCCGGCACCGCTCAGGTCACGAGACGCCGCGCAAACAAAGACTCGAATGCCGGCATCACGGCTTCGATGACGTCCCCGTGCGCCGCCGGTACCTGGCGCTCGCGTGGACGGTAGGCCTCGAAGCCCGTCGAGCGCAGCACCGCCTCGTACCAGTACGGGGCCCATACGCCATCGCCGGCACGCGGTCCCGGGGGCCAGCTGAGCATCCGCGGCGTAAATGCGATATCGAGCTCTGCGCACAGCGCCCGCAACTGCGACTCGGGAGCTTTGAGAAACTCGGCGGCATCGATCACCGGTGGGGTGCGGCCGCAAAGCTCGCTCACGTACTCAAAGATGTCGAGCTGCTGCAGCACACCGAGATCTTCCGCGGTCACGTGCGGTCGGCTGCGGATGTAGGAGTTGAGGACCTCACGCGGATCACGGATGAGGAACACGTGGGTGAGCCCCCGCAGCCAATCGCGACCGATATGCGGCAGCAGGTGGTGCGTCATGTGCTTCTGGTACCAGATCGCTTTGCCCTGCGGCACGGGACCCACGAGCCGCGCGGCAACCTTGCGCCAGTCGGCCTCACCGGCCGCGATCACATCCTCGCGCCCCGGATGATCGAGACCGGTGTGGGCGAGATAGTGGGCATACAACGGCTCGTCCACCACCGCGCAGTCGCCGCGGTTCTCCCACGAGCGCATCATCGCGGTGGAGATGTTGCGGGGACCTGACCACATCGCGAGCCGCAGCGGCGTCATGGCGGCGCCTGCGCGGCGACGTCGCGCTCGATGAGGCGCAGGTAGAGCTGCTGCAAGCGCTCGACCATCGGGCCGCGCCCGTCACTGATGCGGCGACCGTCGATTTCGATTACCGGAGCAATGCCGGCGTAAGTGCCGGTGATGAAGGCCTCCTGCGCGGAGTAGGTTTCGGTCAGACTGAAGTTCTTCTCGAAGGCCGGGATGCCGTTCTCGCGGCACAGGCGCAGCACGTTGGCGCGCGTGATGCCCGCGATGCAATAGTTGCCGCTCGAGGTCCACACCTCGCCCTGGCGCACGATGAAGAAGTGCGTCGAATTGCAGGTGGCGACGAAACCGTGCGGGTCGAGCATCAATGCCTCGTCGGCACCCGCCTTGGTCGCCTGGATGCAGGCGGTGATGCAGTTGAGCTTGGAGTGCGAGTTGAGCTTGGGATCCTGCACGTCGGGCGCACCGCGGCGCACGTGCACGGTGAAGAGCCGCACGCCCTGCGTCAGCAGCTCCGGTCGCGGCAGCTTGTATTCGGGGATGATGACCACGGTCGCCGGCCCGATGGAGGCGCGCGGATCCTGGTAAGGCGTGCTCTTCAGACCCCGCGTCACCATGAGCCGCATGTGCACGCCCTCGGTCATGGCGTTTGCCGCGAGGGTCTGGTACAGCGCCGCGGTGAGCGCCGCGCGGTCCATGCCGACATCGAGGTCGATCGCCTTGGCGGCCTCGTACAGGCGATCGAGATGCGCGCCGAGGAAGGCAATCCGGCCGCGATGGACGCGCAGGCCCTCCCAGACTCCATCCCCCAGGATGAACCCCGAGTCGAACACCGAGACCACGGCTTGCGCGCGCGGCCGCAGGTCACCGTTCACATAGATGCGGATGTCGCGGTTGCGCGGGTCATCGGTTGCGTGGTGGGTGCCCTGTGTCATTCCCTCACCTGTGTTTCGAACTGGGGCATCGGATTCTAGCGCGCCGCCGGGCAGGCCACGGGGCAACGTTTGCTCTTGGCCGCAGCGACTGATCTACTCACACGATGCCGGCCATGAATGGGGTGTACCTGCTGCTCGGAGTCGTGGCCGCCGTCGGCGTCTGGTTCATGGGCCGGTGGTGGTTCCTCGAGCGAGGCCGTGGTGCGCTGCGTGCGATGCGCCGGGCGGATCTTGTCACCGGCTTCGTCACCGACTTTTTCGACACCCTGGGCATCGGAGCCTTCGCACCGACGACCGCCATCTTCAAGCTGCAGCGCCGCATGCCGGATGACGAGATTCCCGGCACGCTCAACGCCGGTCATGCGCTCCCGACCGTCGTCGAGGCCGTGATCTTCATCGCGATAGTCACACTCGATCTGACGACGCTCGTTTCGATGCTCGCCGCGTCGGTGGCCGGTGCCTGGCTCGGTGCGGGCAGCATCGCGCGGGCTCCACGACGCGTCATCCAGATCGGCATGGGTGTGGCGCTGCTGGTCGCAGCGGGACTCCTGCTCGCGAAGAACCTCGCCTGGCTGCCGGCGGCTGACGGCACCGCGCTCGGGCTTTCCGGCGGCACGCTGTTGTTCGCCGTCTGCGTCAACTTTGTGCTCGGCGCGCTGATGATGGTTGGCGTCGGACTGTACGCGCCCTGCCTGATCCTGGTGACGTTACTCGGTATGAGCCCGCTTGCCGCCTTCCCGATCATGATGGGCTCGTGCGCGCTGCTGATGCCCGTCGGCGGCGCGCGGTTCGTACGCGCGCGCCGCTACAGCGCGGGCGCCGCGCTCGGCCTGACCCTGGGCGGAATCCCCGGCGTGCTCTGCGCTGCCTTCATCGTGCGCTCGCTCCCGCTCGAATGGCTCCGCTGGCTCGTGGTGGGGGTGGTGATCTATGCCGCGGCGTTGATGCTGATGTCGGCGCGCGTGCCGGTGGTCCCGCAGACCTCTACCTCTTCACGGCCCGATCCCCTACATTCGCACGATGCGTGAGACCGTCGACGAAGCTCCTGCCGCAACCGCCGGGTTGACTTACCCGTTCGCGACCGCGCCCGAGCCCGGACATGTGCTCGGCGTGGCCCCGGGCGTGATGTGGCTGCGCATGCCGCTGCCGTTCATGGGGCTCAACCACATCAACGTCTGGGCGCTCGAGGACGATGCCGGCTGGACTCTGGCCGACACCGGCATGCAGACCGCCGACACGGCGGCGCACTGGCAGCAGGCCTTTGCCGGACCCCTCGCGCGGCGTCCGGTGACGCGTGTCATCTGTACGCACATGCATCCGGATCACATCGGCATGGCGGGCTGGCTCACCCGGCAGTACGACTGCCGGCTGTGGACCACGCGCCTCGAGTACCTCACCTGCCGCGTGCTGGTCGCCGACACCGGTCGCGAAACACCGCCGGACGGCCTGCGCTTCTACCATGCCGCCGGTTGGGACGAGGATGCGCTCGCCAGCTACAAGGCGCGCTTTGGCGCCTTCGGCAAGGCGGTGTACGCGCTGCCGGACAGCTACCGCCGCATCGTCGACGGCGAGGAACTCGCCATCGGTGGCCGGCCGTGGCGCGCGGTGATCGGCCGCGGCCACTCCCCCGAGCACCTGTGCCTGTACTGCGCGGAGCTCCGCGTGTTGATCTCGGGCGACCAGGTGCTGCCGCGCATCACCTCCAACGTCTCCGTGTTCCCGACAGAGCCCGAGGCCAACCCGCTCCAGGAGTGGCTCGAGTCACTCGCCTCGATCGGTGAGCGCGTACCTGACGACGTGCTGGTGCTGCCCTCGCACAACGAGCCATTCCGCGGCCTGCACGCCCGGCTCGCGGCACTCATCAGCGGACACGAGCAACGCCTCGCCCGCATGCGCGAGGAGCTCGCGACGCCCAAGCGTGCCATCGACGTGTTCGGCGTGCTGTTTCGCCGCCGCGTGGGCCCGGACATGCTGATCATGGCGACCGGGGAGAGCGTGGCGCACCTCAACTGTCTCATCGCAAGAGGGCTCGCGGTGCGGGAGCTCGACGCCGCGGGCGTTGCCTGGTACCGCCGTACCTGAAGGAACGCTTAACGCGCGCGCACCGGCCTCCGCCTCCCGTACACTTCCCGCATGCAGCATCAGACCTTCACGACCATCGCCGAGCAATCGGGCTTTCGCCATACCGGGCGGAGCGACGAGGTCGCGCGGCTGTGCACGGCGTTCGCCGCCGCCTGGCCGCGCGAGGTGCACAGCCTCGAGTTCGGCCACTCGGCCGAAGGGCGCGCGATGCGCGCCCTGGTCGTCTCGCGCGCCGATCCGCGCTCGGTACCGCTCCTCATGCTCCAGGCCGGCATCCACCCGGGCGAGAGCGATGGCAAGGACGCAGGCTTCATCGCCTTGCGCGAGATGCTCTCCGAAGGCGCCTGGCGCTCCGTACTCGAGCGCATGGCGATACTCTTCGTGCCGGCCTTCAACCTCGATGGCCACGAGCGCTTCGGCCGCTGGAACCGGCCGAACCAGAACGGCCCCGAGGAGACCGGCTGGCGCACCACCGCGCAGAACCTCAATCTCAACCGCGATTACGCCAAGGCCGATTCGCCCGAGATGCGCGCACTGCTCGGGCTGATCCGCAGCTGGGATCCGCTGGTGTGCGCCGATCTTCACGTGACCGATGGTGCGGATTTCCAGCCCGATGTCTCACTGCAGGCCGAGCCGATCAATCAGGGCGATGCCCGGCTCCACCCCGCCGGCCGCGAGATGCGCGATGCGCTGATCGCGAAGCTCGCCGCGCAGGGCTCGCTCCCCCTCCCCTTCTACCCCGACCTCGCCGTAACGGACGATCCCGACTCGGGGTTCCGCCTCACGGTGTACTCGCCGCGCTTCTCGACCGGCTACTTCCCGCAGCGCAACCGTTTCACCGTTCTGGTCGAGACGCACTCGTGGAAGGACTACGCCACGCGGGTGCGCGTCACCCGCAACACGATCTTTGCGCTCGCCGAGCTCGTCGCAGAGCACGGCCTGGCCTGGCGCGAGCTCACGCGGGAGGCGGATGAGGCCGCCACGCGGCTCGGAGGCACGGAGCTGGTGCTCGACTACAGCTCCGGCTGGCGCGAGCCGGCGGGCGGCGTGCGCGCGGATGCGGCTGGCGGCAGCGGCACGAGGATGATCGACTTCCCGGGCTACGCCTGGGCGCGCGAAATCTCACCCGTCTCGGGCGAACCCGTGACGATCTATGATCCGCATCGTCCGCAGATCTGGCACGTGCCGTTCCGCGACCAGGTGTCGCCCGCCCTCGTCGTGCGGGCGCCGCTCGGCGGTTATGTCGTGCCGTGCGCCTGGGCAGCGGAGATCGGTGCGCGCCTTGTGCTCCACGGCATCCACTGCGAGACGGTGCGTACGGCGAGCAGCGGCGTGCGCGTCGAGGCCTTTCGCGCGACCCAGGCTCACTTCGGCACCACCCCCTTCGAAGGCCGTACGCGGGTCCGGCTCGAAGGTACCTGGCAGCGCGAGCTCCAGGACATCGCCGCCGGCTCGCTGTTCGTGCCGATCGCTCAGCCGGGCGCACGGCTGTTGATGCATCTGCTCGAGCCGCAGGCGCCGGACTCGTTGGCCGCCTGGGGTTTCTTCAACGCCTGCTTCGAACAAAAGGAACATATGGAACCGTACGTGGCCGATCAGATCGCGCGCACCCTGCTCGCACAGACTCCTGGACTCCAGGAGGAGTTCGGCCGCAGGCTCAGGGACGATGCCGCCTTTGCCGCCAACCCCGGCGCCCGGCTGGAGTTCTTCCTGCGGCGGCACTCGTCGTGGGATTCCAGCATGAACCTCTACCCCGTGTTCCGCGTGGATGAGCTCCTCGCCTCCCCGGGCGCCACGCGGGGGTAGGATCTTGCAAAAGCGCGCGCGACTCACACTCGTTCTTGCAACGCTCACTCTCCTTGTCGGCAGCGCCGCACACGCGCAGACGAGCCCGGCACCGGAGACTGATGTCACGTCCCCCACGGTTCCGGAGCAATCTCCAACACCTACACCACCGGGCACGGAGGCACCGCCACCTGGCGGCCTGGCGCACGACGCGGCGCTCTACTTCACGGCCCCTCTGCGCTGGAATGGCACCGAGTGGGCCTGGTTCGCCGGTGCGCTCGCGGCGATCGCGGGGTCACACCATTACGACACTCAGGTCTACACCCACTTCACCAAGGGGCTGACCCCCACTGAGATAGCGAACATCAAGAGCGATGACCTGCAGGATGCGCTCCCGTCGGTCGCAGTATTCCTCGGAACGTGGGGCTTGGCGGCATGGACCAACGATGCAAATGGTCACCGCGAAGCCTGGTCGATGCTCGAGGCCGCGGGGCTCAGCACCGTCAACGCCTATGCCCTGAAGTACATCATCCGCCGCGAGGGACCCTATCAGACGAGCGATCCGAACGAATGGTTCAAGAGCGGTGGCAAGTCTTTTCCGTCCGAGCATGCCACCGCCTCGTTCGCCATCGGCACGGTGCTCGCGGAGGCCGGGAGCGACGACTATCGCTGGCTGCGCCGCGTGCTCGGCTACGGCCTGGGGATCGGCACGAGCTACCTGCGCCTCAAACACAACGCGCACTGGCTCTCGGACACGGTCGCGGGCGGCGCACTCGGCATGGCCAGCGCACAATTCACGCTCAACCACCAATACCGCAACGCGCTAGGGTCGAATTTCGCGCTCGTGCCCGTGCCGGGGGGAGCGATGCTCACCTACCGGGTGTCGCTGCCATAGTTGTCGGTCAGCCGCCGACCTCGGGCACGGAAAGAGCGTGGCAGATCTTTGCAGCGAGGCGATTCGCGATCTCTGAATGCCTGGGAATTGCCTCAACCTGACCTGTCCGGGGGGTTACACCAAAGTGAATGCGAGCGCCCCTCGCGCTTCAAATAGCAGCCGTGATGGCGAAGATGCCGCAGCAGGGCACCGCGTTTCACTCAACGGCCACCGTCTCTCGGATCACACCTTTCGGCAAGCCGCGCAGTGCGTCAGCACGACGGTCCTGCAGGATTAGTGCGATTGCTCCAACAAGGCTTCTTCGCGCTGCTGCCTTGGTGCGACCCTGTCCGTTTGCGCCCGGAACCTCCGGGCAATAGGCGACAAACCACTTGCCGTCCCGCTCAATAATTGCCGTGAACTCATTTCGCATGGCTTGATTGTACTGCATAAGGTGTCCTCCTACGGCTCGCGCCGCGCATCGCCCCCGGCCCAGCGGACCACGCCACAGCAGGGCTCAGCCAGGTGCTCGATGTGGTCAACGAACCCCTGGGTGCGAATGAGCGCGAAACCTCTGACATCGGCAAACGGCAACTCAGCTCGCAGCCGCGCGGCCGCCGCGAGCAGCGTGCGACCCCTGGTGATGACATCGTCGACCAGCACGACGCTGTGGACTGGCGTCGTCGCCCGCATTACCGCGAATGAGTCGTAGTGCTGTTGCACGGTTGGCCGCGCCGCGCTGGGCGCGCTGGCCGACTTGGTGACGGCGTACCGTCGCCGCAGCCCCGTCCATATGCGCAGTGCAAAACCCACCTCACTGAGTGCAACCGCGAGCCGCAACGCCGCCCACGGTGTCTCCCCGGAACGAGCGCTTCCCGGAACCGGAACGAACACGGCATCGCGAGCGAAAAGCGCCGCCAGCTGCCGGTTCGAGAGGCTGTTCCGATAGGCGAAGCCGGCATAGCGCGGCAGCCACAACGGGTCGCTCGACTTCACCCGGTCGCACAGCGCGCGTGAAGACTCCGCCAGCCATCCCGCGGCGCGCGGGGAATAGATGTAGCAGGAGGCAAACGTCAGGCTCGAAAGTGGCCACTTTCGATGCGTCACTCCACTCTCGAATGGCGCGGCGCCACGATCACAGTG